>OLGB01003331.1_pt1 | contig 15234 bp, 10 predicted proteins | sample 1605691 | NCBI WGS metagenome assembly OLGB01 (sample SAMEA3888925, study PRJEB22519) | human gut metagenome | biome: human gut; feature: human-associated habitat; material: faeces | place: Denmark | collected 2010 | reverse complement strand
CTTCGGGACATTTCCCCCTGATAGGGGGAATCGGCCCCTGGGAGGGGAGCCTTTGGGACGCTTCAGCCTCCGTGCAGCTTGCTCTGTGTTTCGTAGAACTTCGAGGTCTTCTGCCGCCAGAGCATCAGCGTGCCGCGGACGCACAGCTCGATCGCCATCGCGATCCACATGCCGCGCAGCCCAAGCTTCCCCACGAGCAGCAGCGACAGCCCCAGCCGGACGATCCAGATGCTGCCGAGGTTCAGAAGACTCGGCACGAGCGTGTCGCCCGCGCCGCGCAGCGCGCCCGCCGCCGCGATGGACACGCCGAACAGCGGCTCCGCCAGCAGCCCGATCCGCAGCGCCTGCGCCGCAAGCGTTCGGACCTCTGCGACCGGCGTCAGCAGCCGGAACACGAACGGGCAGAAGATCATCATCAGAAGCCCAGTGCAGCCCATCAGCGCGCCGCCAAGGGCCGTACAGATGTTCCCGTACCGCCGGGCCTGTACGGCGTCACCAGCGCCGACGCTGCGGCCGACAAGCGTGGTCGCGGCTGAGCCGACGCCGTAGCCCGGCATGTAGCACAGGCTCTCCGCCGTCACCGCGAAGGAGTTGGCCGCGATGGCCGCCGCGCCCAGCGGCGCCAGGATCATGGTCGAGGCGACCATCGCCCCGTTCATGGCGATCTCCTGCACCGCCACCGGCGCGCCGATGCGGAACGCTTTCTTTAAGATCTCCGGCCGGAACGCATGCGCCTCGCCGCGCCGCAGCCGCAGCTGCGCATTGCGCACGCAGCAGCACCAACCCATCGCCAGACTCACCAGCGCGCAGGCCAGCGCCGTGCCCATCCCCGCGCCGAGCACGCCGAAATGCGGGATCAGCAGCGCGTTGCAGACCACGTCCAGCCCGCACATCACCGCGTTGAGCACGCTCGGCGTGACCATGTCGCCCGCGCACTGCAAAAAGCCCGCGGTCAGCGAATTGAGCTGCGAAAACGGCAGCATCAGCGAATACGTCAGAAAATACGCGCTCGCGTCCGCGCAGATCTCCGCGCCGCCGCCGAGCCAGTAGGGGAGCTGCCGGCAGATACCGAGCCCCAGCAGCGCCAGCAGCGCCGCCAGCGTCAGGGCCGCCGCCAGCCCGTGCCGGACGACGGTCCGGGCCTCGGTGTCCTCGCCCGCGCCGATGCGGTGCGCGACCTGCACGGAAAAGCCCGCGGACACCGCGGTCGTCACACCGCCGAACAGCCACGTGCTCGAGGCCACGAGGCCGATGGCCGCCGAGGCGTCCGCGCCCAGCGCGCCGACCATGGCCGAGTCGATATACTGCATGGCGATCGTCGTGATCTGCGTCAGAATGGCGGGCAGACTCAGCTGCCAGACCAGCCGGAGCTGCGGCGCGAGCGTCTTCCAGGTTTGTTTCGGCATGACTTCCTCCAAAAAACCGCCCGGGAGGGCCCGGGGCGGCAGATAAAAAACGATACCCAGCCAGGCCGGGTATCGCTGCAGCTTTGGATCACAGATCAGAACAGGTTCAGGACCAGCGTCAGGACGATGAACACGCCGCCGACCCACTTGGTGGCGAGGGCGAGCTTGGCGTCGAGACCCTTGTTCTTGTTCTTGCCGAGATAGGTATCACCGCTGCCGCCGGCAATGGCGCCAGACAGGCCCGCGGATTTACCGGACTGGATGGTCACGATAACAACAAGGCCGACAGCCAGGATGACCTGAATGATCGTTAAAATCGTATGCAGAGCGTTCATGATAATTCCTCCAAACCATATGCCGCCCTTCGCCGGCAGACGGCTCGCCGAGATCGTATCCAATCAGGCTGCTATTAAACAGCTAGAAAATCATATCATAATTTAAACCCGAATGCAAGGGGATATTTGCTGTTTTCCGCAAAAATCAGCTCTTTGTGACCCAGGTATTCGTGGCAAGGCAGGTGAGATAGGCGTTGATGAAGCCGTCGAGCCCGCCGTCCATCACGGCGTTCACGTTCGAGGTCTCGTAGCCCGTGCGCGTGTCCTTGACGAGCGTGTAGGGCATGAAGACGTAGTTGCGGATCTGGCTGCCCCACTCGATCTTGAGCTGCGCGCCCTTGATATCGGAGATCTTGTCGAGATGCTCGCGCTCTTTGATCTCAATGAGCTTGGAGCGGAGCATGCGCATGCAGGTCTCGCGGTTCTGGAACTGGTCACGCTGCGTCTGGCAGGAGACGACGATGCCGGTCGGCTTGTGGATCAGGCGCACGGCGGAGCTTGTCTTGTTGATGTGCTGGCCGCCCGCGCCGGAGGAGCGGTAGACCTGCATCTCGATGTCCTCGGGCCGGATCTCGACGTCCTTGGAGTCATCGGTGATCTCGGGGATGACTTCGACCGCGGCAAACGAGGTCTGCCGCCGGGCGTTGGCGTCGAACGGAGACACGCGCACGAGGCGGTGAACGCCGTTTTCGCTCTTGAGCAGGCCGTAGGCGTTCTCGCCCTCAATGAGGATGCTGGCGGATTTGATGCCCGCCTCGTCGCCGTCGAGGTAGTCGAGGATCTTGTAGCTCAGGCCGTGCTGCTCAGCCCAGTGGGTGTACATGCGGTAGAGCATGGAGGCCCAGTCCTGCGCCTCGGTGCCGCCCGCGCCCGCCTGGAAGGAGACGATGGCGTTGTTGTTGTCGTACTCGCCGGACAGAAGCGTCTCGAGCCGGGCCTTTTCCATCTCCTGCTCGAGCTGGGCATAGCCCTCGGTCAGCTCGGGGAGCATGGAGTCGTCGCCTTCCTCGATGGCCATCTCACACAGCGTGTAAAGATCGTCCCACTGGCTGCACATTCTCTCATACAGCTCGACCTTGGACTCGAGCTGGCGGCTCTGCTTCATGACCTTCTGTGAGACCTCCTGGTTGTCCCAGAAGCCGTCGGAGTCGATCTGCGCGTGCAGACGTTCGATCTCCTCCTTCGCCGCCTCAATGCCGAGCGAGTCGGACAGCGCGTCCAGCTTCGGCCGGATATTGTTGAGTTTTACTTTATATTCATCAAATTCGATCATGGTTTCCCCACACTTTTCAAAATTATCGAAGAATATTATACAGGAAAACAAATGGGATGTAAAGAGGCAAAGCGCCTTCCCACGCGGAGAAGACGCTTTTCCGCCTCAGCGGCGGCTGACTTCGTATTCCTCATCCCGGAAGATCAGATCATCCAGATCCCCGTGATCCGTAAACCCACAAAATCTTCTGTCCATACGCTTCCTCCTTTTTGCGATCCTGCTTAGTATATGAGCATCCAGAGGAAAATGCGCGTGAAAATTGACGGCAGAGCATCCCAAAGCCTTCCCCTACGAGGGGAAGGTGGCACGGCGAAGCCGTGACGAATGAGGTGGAGGCACTTGCATTTGCGCGGCGCTGTCCACCTCATCAGTCGCCTCCGGCGACAGCTTCCCCTCATAGGGGAAGCCTTGGGGTGCGCACCTCCAAAGCCTCCCCTTCCAGGGGAGGTGGCTCGGCGTAAGCCGAGACGGAGAGGTCGCTGCAGATTTGATACAACCTCTCAGTCAGCCTTCGGCTGCCAGCATCCCTACCCCTTTTGTCCCTGCGGGACATTTCCCCCTGATAGGGGGAATCGGCCCCTGGGAGGGGAGCCTTTGGTTATCCGACGATATCCTCATACAGAGTCTGCATGGCCTCGACGGTGCAGTCGGTGAAGCGGTTCTGGGCGGCGAGCTCGGGGGTGTAGTCCTCCAGGAGCATGGGGCGGTAGTCATACCAGCCGGACGCCGGGTCCCGGAGGATGACGTTGATGGTGGGCTTCAGCTCGTATTCCTCCACGCGTGTGCCATACTTGTCCTTGACGATCGTGACGCTCGCCATGCCGCCGAGCAGATTGATCATCTCCTTCTGGTGCGACAGGAAGTTGCCGAGGCTGTAGTAGACCGGAACGTCCCGGCCGTCCGCGGCTGTGAGCAGCCCGGTCGGCTGCAGCGTGTGCGGATGGCCGCCGATGATGAGATCCGCGCCCGCGTCCGCCATCTCCTGCGCCCAGCGCAGCTGACTCTCATCCGGCGAAAGCTCGTCCTCCGTCCCCCAGTGCGGGAAGACGATGACGAAGTCGGCCTCCTGCTTGGCCTGCGCGATGCGGCCGCAGACCGTGTCGGTGCTCGAGAGCATATCCACCATCCAGCGCTTTTCGGGCATGGAGTTGTTGAGCCCGTAGGTGAAATTCAGCATGGCGATGCGGATGCCGTTTTTCTCCACGATGGGGATGACCGCAGCATCGGCCTCCGAGTCGTGGATGCCGAGCGTCGTGATGTCGGGGTAAGTTTCATGGAAGTAGCGGAGCGTGTCGGTGACGCCGGTCTCCTTTTTGTCGAAGCAGTGGTTCCCGGCGAAGGTCACCACATTGAAGCCCGCGTCCGCCAGCGCATCGGCGACCTCGATGGGCGAGCCGAAGATCGGATAGCTCGCGATCAGCGATCGATCCTGGACCAGAATGGTCTCCTGATTGATGCAGGCGAGGTCGTACTGCTGCACGATGGGGCGGATGTCGTCAAAAAACGGGGTGAAGTCGTAGCCGCCCTCGGGCGTCTCGGCGGACCAGTAGACGCAGTTGTGGATCAGATCGTCGCCCACCGCCATCAGCGTGACGCGCGCGGGCTCCGGCTCCGGCTCGGCCGCAGGTTCCGGGACCGCCTCCGGCTGCGCGCCGGAGACGGTCTCTTCCGCGGTCTGTACCGGCAGCTGCGCCGCAGCGTCCGGCTGGCCAGAGACGGCTGCCGCCGCCGGCCGTGCATCGGACTGCCGCGGCAGAAAGGCCTGCCGCACCACCCAGCTGCCGCCGAGAATGACGGCAGCCAGCAAAAGCAGGATCAGGATCAGACCCAGGGCAAAGGAGGGCTTTTTGTTCGGCTTCACGGACATCGGATGCACTTCCTTTCTGTATAGCTGCGCCGGCTTGCTTTACTGTAAGATCCCGTATTCCGCCTTGACGGTCAGGATGCGCAGCACGCTCTCGTCGATGCGCGATTGCGTCAGCGTGCCGTCTGCCACGGCGGCTTTGACCGCGTCGAACGCGCCCTGCAGGTCAGACGGCATGAGGATCATGTCGCACCCGGCGGCAAGCGCCTGTACGGCGGCCTCGCCTGCGGAATAGTGGTCGGTGATGGAGGACATGGACTGCGAGTCGGTGATGATGACGTTCTGGTAGCCGAGCTTGTCCCGCAGGATGTCGGTCACGATGGCGGAGGAAAGATCGGCGGGCGTGTCGCTGCCGGTCACGTTCGGGTAGGACAGGTGCGTGACCATGACGAACGGGACGCTCCCTTCCTGCGCGATGATCGACTGGAAGGGGACCAGGTCGCAGCTTTCCAGCTCATCCAGCGTTTTTTCCACGATGGACGTGCCGTTGTGATCGTCGACCGTGGCGCTGCCGTAGCCGGGGAAGTGCTTGAGGCAGGAGACGACGCCCTCTGCCCGCAGACTCTTGACGATGACGCCCGCGAGCGACGCGCACAGCTCCGGATCCGAGCCGAACGAGCGGCTGCCGATCACGCTGTCAACGCCGGAGACGACGTCGCAGTCCGGCGCGAAATCCAGATTGAAGCCGAGGCCGGTCAGATTGGCCGCGAGCGTCTGCCCGGCGGCATAGACCTGCGCGGGATCGGCGCTCTGGCCGAAGGAGCGCATGTCGGCGACCTTCGTGCCGCCCAGCGCCTCGTTCGCGCCGATGCGGCTGACCGTGCCGCCCTCCTCATCCACGCCCAGAAACAGCGGGATCTTCGCATACGACTGCGTGTTGGCGAGCAGCGCGGCGGCCTGCGCCCGGTCTTCAAGGTTCTTGGCAAAGTAGACGATGCCGCCGACCGGATACTGCGCGAGCGCATTTTTTGTCGCCTCGCCCGCGACGGTGGCGGTATTGACGTTCGTGATGGCCTCCGGCGTGACGAAGAACAGCTGCCAGAGCTTCTCATCCTCCGTCATGGAGGCGAGGGTGGCCTGTGCGGTCTTCTGCGCGTCGGTGACGGGGGTGTCGTCCGGCGCGGCGGGATCCGCGGCGGGCTCGGACGGCTGCTCGCTGTCCGGCTGCTCCGGCTGCGCGGCCTCGGCCTGCTCGGGCAGCTCGCCCTCATACGGCGCTTCGCGCTCCGGCTCCACGGCGGTCTGCTCGGAGGAGAAGACGGAGTCGGTCTGGATGGTCTCGGCCTGCTGCGGCTGCTGCTTTTCCGGGAGCGTCTTCCAAAGAAGCGCGCCTACACCGCCGAGCAGCGCGATGCAGAACAGGATGGCGAGAACGACGGGTAATTTGCTGCGCGGGTGATCCATAGAATGCGGTACCTCACTTATGATAGAGCGTGTGCGACTGATAGACAGGCTCAAACGTGACGTTCATGCCCAGACGCTTGAACATGCCCTCGTCGACGGAGGACAAAATGACGGACGAATGCACCTGGCTGCCGCGAAGCGAGGCCAGCGCCTCCATGGCCAGCTCCGCCGTCGGATTCGTGACGGCGCTGATGGACAGCGCGATCAGCACCTCGTCGGTGTGCAGGCGGGGGTTGGAGTTGCCGAGATGCTCGATCTTCAGATGCTGGATGGGCGCGAGGACCATGGGGGAGATGAGGTTCACGCGGTCGTCGATCCCGGCGGAGAGCTTGATGGCGTTGAGCAGGGCGGCGCAGGACGCACCCATGAGCCCGGAGGTCTTGCCGGTGACGATCCGGCCGTCCGGCAGCTCGATGGCGGCGGCGGGCGCGCCGGTCTCGGCGGCTTTGGCCCGGGCGGCGGGGACGGTCTTGCGCATGCTGACGTCCAGATGCAGGGAGCTCATGAGCATCTCCTGCTTGCGCAGCTCCTCGGGCATGGCGGCACCCTTCTTGACAGCACAGGCGGAGGCAAAGTAGCGGCGGATGATCTCCTGATACGACGCCTCGCGGCAGACCTCGTCGTCGCAGATGGCGAAGCCCGCCATGTTGACGCCCATGTCCGTCGGGCTCTTGTACGGGCACTCGCCGAAGATGGAGCGGAAGATCGTCTCAAGGACCGGATAAATTTCAATATCGCGGTTGTAGTTGACCGTCGTCTCGCCGTAGGCCTCGAGATGGAAGGGGTCGATCATGTTGACGTCGGCCAGATCCGCCGTCGCCGCCTCGTAGGCAAGGTTGACCGGGTGCTTGAGCGGGAGATTCCAGATCGGGAACGTCTCATACTTGGCGTAGCCCGCGTTCACGCCGCGCTTGTGCTCCTGATACAGCTGGCTGAGGCAGGTGGCCATCTTGCCCGAGCCGGGGCCCGGCGCGGTCACGATGACGATGGGGCGGCTGGTCTCGATATACTCGTTTTTGCCGTAGCCGTCGTCGGAGACGATGAGGCCGATGTTCGAGGGATAGTCCGCGATGGGGTAGTGGCGGTAGACCTTCACGCCCAGTGCCTCCAGCTTGCGCTGGAACAGGTCGGCCGCGTGCTGCCCGGCGTACTGCGTGATGACGACGCTGCCGACGTACAGCCCGATGGAGCGGAAGGTATCGATCAGCCGCATCACGTCCAGATCGTAGGTGATGCCGAGATCGCCCCGGCGCTTGTTCATCTCGATGTGGGCCGCGTTGATGGCGATGACAATCTCCGCCTGGTCCTTGAGCTGCAGCAGCACCTTCATCTTGCTGTCCGGCAGGAAGCCCGGCAGCACGCGCGAGGCGTGGTAATCGTCAAACAGCTTGCCGCCGAATTCCAGATAGAGCTTGCCGCCGAAGGTGTGCACGCGCTCGAGGATCCGCTCAGACTGCAGACGCAGATACTTTTCAAGATCAAATCCGATTTTTGCCATAATGATGTTCTTTTCCTTTTCTTCGTAGTTGCACAGAATAGCGTCAGTTGACAAGGGCGCACATGCCCGCAGGACGCATCGGCCCGCCTTTCGCTGCGTTATCGTCCTTGACAGGCGCCAGCCTGTCTGCGTCCTCTGCCTTGCGAAAAACGTGCCGGAGCGCCCGGCGGGTCTTCGAGTTTTCCCGGAGCATGGACGGCAGATGGCCAGGCAGACGAGGCAGATGGGCTGACGCCCATCAACGAGGATAACGACGCCAGCTGCTGTTCAGGCCCGGGAAAACCATGTGGGCTCTTGTCAACTGACGCTAATATTTGTTCACCATAAATGATACCGCGAATCGCGCCGGACTGCAACCGTCTGCCGGGGAAAAAATAGACCAAACTTTCCATCTCCTTTTTGAGAGGTTTCGACAACTCCCCGCCGGAAGTGGAAACCTTGACTTTGGCTGGGAAAGAAAGTATAGTATAATCAATATAGTGGGCCGTTCGCCTAACTTACAGCACGAAATATTGTGAGGAATCCGCATGAAACAACAAAAAGCCTACGGAAACGAGTCTATCTCGTCTTTGAAGGGCGCGGACCGCGTCCGGCTGCGGCCGGCGGTCATCTTCGGCTCCGACGGCCTCGAGGGCTGCGAGCACGCCGTCTTTGAGATCCTCTCCAACGCCATCGACGAGGCGCGCGAGGGCTACGGCAAACAGATCCTGGTCACCCGCTTTGCCGACCATTCCATCGAGGTCGAGGACTTCGGCCGCGGCTGTCCCGTCGACTGGAACGAAAAAGAGGGGCGGTACAACTGGGAGCTCGTCTTCTGCGAGCTCTACGCGGGCGGCAAATATCAGAACAATACCGGCGGCGACTACGAATTCTCCCTCGGCCTCAACGGCCTCGGCTCCTGCGCCACGCAGTATTCGTCCGAATACTTCGACGCCACTATCCGCCGCGACGGCTATAAATACTCCCTCCACTTTGAAAAGGGCGAGCTCGTCGGCAAAATGAAAAAGGAACCGACCGACCGCAAGGCCACCGGCTCCGTCTTCCGCTGGAAGCCCGATCTCGAGGTCTTCACCGACATCGATATCCCCAAGGAGTACTTTGAGGACATCCTCAAGCGCCAGGCCGTCGTCAACGCGGGCGTGACCTTTACCTTCCGCAACGAGGAAGACGGGAAATTCACGAAGACCGACTACTGCTATCCCAACGGGATACTGGATTATGTCAACGAGATCGCGGGCGAGCAGACGCTCACCATGCCGCAGTTCTGGCAGGCCGAGCGCAAGGGCCGCGACCGCGAGGACAAGCCGGAGTACAAGGTCCGCATCTCCGCCGCCCTGTGCTTCTCCAACCGCGTCAGCCGTCTGGAGTATTACCACAACTCCTCCTGGCTCGAGCACGGCGGCGCGCCGGAAAAGGCCGTCAAAAACGCCTTCGTCTACGCCATCGATGCCTACTGCAAGCAGGCGGGCAAATACACCAAGGGCGAGTCGAAGCTCACGTTCCAGGACGTGGCCGACTGCCTCGTCCTCGTGACGAACTGCTTCTCCACGCAGACCTCCTACGAGAACCAGACCAAAAAGGCCATCACGAATAAATTCGTGCAGGACGCCATGACTGAGTTCTTCCGCGACCGTCTGCACGTCTACTTCATCGAAAACAAGCAGGAGGCCGACCGCATCGCCGATCAGGTCCTCGTCAACAAGCGGAGCCGCGAATCGGCCGAAAAGGCCCGCCTGAACATCAAAAAGAAGCTGACTGGCAGTCTCGATATCGCCAACCGTGTGCAGAAGTTCGTCGACTGCCGCACGAAGGATGTGTCAAAGCGTGAGATCTATATCGTCGAGGGCGATTCCGCCCTTGGCTCCGTCAAGCTCTCGCGCGACGCGGAGTTTCAGGGCATCATGCCCGTCCGCGGCAAGATCCTCAACTGCCTGAAGGCCGATTACGAGCGCATTTTCAAATCCGACATCATCACCGACCTTATCCGCGTGCTCGGCTGCGGCGTAGAGGTGCAGACGAAGAAGACGAAGGACCTGTCCGCGTTCGACCTTGAGAACCTCCGCTGGAACAAGGTCATTATCTGCACCGACGCCGATGTCGACGGCTACCAGATCCGCACGCTGATTTTGACCATGATCTACCGGCTCTGCCCCACGCTTATTCAGGAGGGCTACGTCTATATCGCGGAGTCGCCCCTCTATGAGATCACCTGCAAGGACAAGACGTGGTTCGCCTACACCGACGCGGAGAAGACCGAGATCGTCAAGAAGCTCGAGGGCAGGAAGCTCTCCATCAACCGCTCCAAGGGCCTCGGCGAAAACGACCCCGAGATGATGTGGATGACCACCATGAACCCCGCCACCCGCCGCCTCATCAAGGTCATGCCCGAGGACATGGAACGCACCATGCAGGTCTTCGACCTCCTCCTCGGCGACAACCTCCAGGGCCGCAAAGACCACATCGCCGAAAACGGCTACAAATACCTCGACCAGCTGGATGTGTCGTGAGCTGTCCAAAGGCTCTCCCCTATAGGGGAAGCCTTGGTGCGTGTGAAAATCCAAAGCCTCCCCTCTCAGGGGAGGTGGCTCGGCGCAGCCGAGACGGAGAGGTTGCAGCAAATTTGCGACGACCTCTCAGTCAGCCTGCGGCTGACAGCTCCCCTGAAAGGGGAGCCATGTCCGCTGCGGCGGACTAACCCCTCAGGCCCTTCGGGCCAGCTCCCCTTGACAAGGGGAGCCTTGCGTTTGCGCAAGCCCAAAGCCTCCCCTTGCTAAGGGGAGGTGCCGAACGAAGTGAGGCGGAGAGGTTCCGTCTGCGGAATCTGCTCCGTCTGGGATGCGACCTCCATGACCCAGAATTCCCGGCGGTCTCCGGCCGCCAGACAATAAGGAACGAATCACTATGCCAAAGAAAAAACAACCGGAAAGCAGAAAGCAGGACGATCCGAATGTGATGGGGCTGCGGGCGGAGGTGCTCGAGCAGCCGATCTGCCAGACGCTGGAGTCGAACTACATGCCCTACGCCATGTCGGTCATCGTCTCGCGCGCCATCCCGGAGATCGACGGCTTCAAGCCGTCGCACCGCAAGCTGCTCTATACCATGTATGAGATGGGGCTTCTCACCAAGCCCCGCACAAAATCCGCCAACATCGTCGGCCAGACGATGAAGCTGAACCCTCACGGCGACGCTGCCATCTATGAGACCATGGTCCGCCTCGCCCGCGGCAACGAGACGCTGCTGCACCCCTTCGTCGACTCCAAGGGCAACTTCGGCAAGGTCTACTCCCGCGATATGGCCTACGCCGCCTCCCGCTACACCGAGGCGAAGCTCGAGCCGATCTGTCAGGAGCTCTTCCGCGACATCGACGCCGACACCGTCGACTTCGTCGACAACTACGACGGCTCCATGCAGGAGCCCGTCCTCCTGCCGACGACCTTCCCGAACGTCCTCGTCTCGGCCAACATGGGCATCGCCGTCGGTATGGCGTCGAACATCTGCTCGTTTAACCTCGCCGAGGTCTGCCGCACGACGATCGCGCTCATCAAAAACCCGGACGCGGACCTGCTCGACACGCTCCCGGCCCCGGATTTCCCGACGGGCGGCGAGATCCTCTACGATCCGGCGCAGATGCTGCAGATCTACCAGACGGGCCGCGGCTCGTTCCGCCTGCGGGCAAAATGGCGCTATGTCAAAGAGGGGAACATGATCGAGATCTATGAGATCCCCTATACCACCGCCACCGAGATCATCCTCGACAAGGTCGCCGAGCTCATCAAGGCCAACAAGGTCCGCGAGATCAGCGACATGCGCGACGAGACCGACCTGAACGGCCTCAAGCTCACCATCGACCTCAAGCGCGGCGCCGACCCCGACAAGCTCATGCAGAAGCTGTTCAAGACGACGACGCTGCAGGACGCCTTCGGCTGCAACTTCAACATCCTCATCGCCGGCATGCCGCGCGTGATGGGCGTGCGCGAGATCCTGCAGGAGTGGACCGCGTGGCGGACCGAGTGCGTGCGCCGCAGGCTCTATTTCCAGATGAACAAAAAGAAGGACAAGCTGCACCTGCTCAAGGGCCTCGGCCGGATCCTTCTCGATATCGACAAGGCCATCGCCATCATCCGCGAGACGGAGCTTGACGCCGAGGTCGTCCCGAACCTCATGATCGGCTTCGGCATCGACCAGATCCAGGCCGAATACGTCGCCGAGATCAAGCTGCGAAACATCAACAAGGAATTCATCCTGAACCGCCTGAAGGAGACGGAGTCTCTGGAAAAGGAGATCGCCGAGCTCGAAGCGACGCTCGGCTCCGAAAAGAAGGTGCAGGCGCTCATCTGCAAGGAGCTCGAGCAGGTCGCGCAGAAATACGGCAAGGAGCGCAAGACCACCCTTGTCTACGACCACGAGCTGCAGCAGGAGCCCGACGACGAGCCGGAAAACGACTACCCCGTCACCGTCTTCCTCTCCCGCGAGGGCTATTTCAAGAAGATCACGGCGCAGTCGCTGCGCATGTCCGGCGAGCAGAAATTCAAGGAGGGCGACAGCCTGCTTCTGACCTGCCCCGCGCAGAACAGCAGCGAAATGCTCGTCTTCACCGACAAATATCAGGTCTACAAGACCCGCATCTCCGACTTTGCCGACGGCAAGGCTTCCGCGCTCGGCGATTACCTGCCCGGCAAGCTCGGCTTCGACGAGGGCGAGAACTTCCTCACGGCCGTATTCCCCGGAAAATATGAGGGGAACCTGCTCTTCGTCTTCGAAAACGGCAAGGCGGCCAAGATCGCCGCCAGCTGCTACGACACGAAGTCCAACCGCAAGCGGCTCACCGGCGCCTACTCCGACAAGAGCCCGGTCAGGGCGATCATCGACCTGCCGGAGGAGAAACAGATCGTCGTCCGCGCCTCGGATGGCCGCGCGCTCATCTTCTCCACGGCCCAGCTCGCCGTCAAGACCACCCGTTCGGCGCAGGGCGTGGCCGTGATGAGCCTCAAGCGCAAGGCCGTCGTCGAATCGGCCGCGGAGCTGGAAAAAACGCTGATCAGCAACGTCGGCCGCTATTCGGCCCGCACGCTGCCTGCCGCCGGCGCGCTCGTCCGCCCCGAAGACATCGGTGAAACGCAGATGAAGCTGGATATCTGACGACGCTGCAAGGAATGATAAAACCCGCACGAACACAATAGGGAGGATGACGGTTTGAAACGAGAAACATGCAGGACCATCTGGCAGATGGGATGGAAGATCACCCTCGGCTGCGCGATCTTCGCGCTGGGCTTCGACCTGTTTCTGGAGCCGAACAGCCTGAACGTCGGCGGCATGAGCGGTCTGGCCATGATCCTCCGCGAGCTCCTCGGCTTCGGCTCCATCGGCGTGCTGACGATGCTGCTGAACGTGCCGCTGTTCGTCCTCGGCGCGCGCAAGCTGGGGAAGAAGTTCCTGTTCGGGTCGCTGGCAGGGATGCTCCTGAGCTCCGCATTCATCGATCTGTTCGCCGTGATCCCGGCCCCGAAGACCGAGATCCTGCTCGACAGCCTCTACGGCGGGCTGCTGGTCGGCCTCGGGCTCGGCCTCGTCTTCCTCTCCGGAGCGACGACGGGCGGGTCCGACATCGCGGCCAAGCTTCTGCGCCGCCGCTTCCGCTCGGCCAGCCTTGGCAAGGTCCTGCTGGCGATCGACCTGTTCATCATCTTCCTGACGGGCGTTGTCTTCCGCGATATCTCCAGGACGCTCTACAGCGCCCTGCCGCTGGCGGTCTCGTCGGTCGTCATGGATCAGCTGCTCTACGGGCTGGACCATTCCACCGTCGCGCTCATCATCTCCAAACACTACCAGCAGGTCTCCAAGCAGATCGAGACCCGGCTCGACCGCGGCGCGACCGTCCTTGACGGCAGCGGCAGCTATACGGGCCAGCCGCGGCCGGTCCTCATGTCGGCCGTGCGTCAGCGCGAGCTGCCCGAGCTCAAGACCATCGTCCGCGAGATCGACCCCGACGCGTTCGTCATCCTCCTGCCGGCCCATCAGGTGCTGGGCGAGGGTTTCCGCCGCGCGGGCGACGAGCTGTAAGGAGGGACCGGCTTGAAACGAAGACTTCTGACCGTCCTTTTCGCCCTGCTTCTGCTCCTCCTGTGCGGCTGCGCCGCGCTGGTGCCGTCGGAATACACCCTCGTCACCCCGCACAACCCCGGGACCAAGACCGAGCAGCAGAGCGACGTGCTGACGGTCAGCAACTACAAGATGCTCAAAAACGCCCTGCGCACGCTTGTCCAGAACGGCGTGGAGCACGGCGTCATCCATACGAGCCAGTACGAGGCGGATATCGAAGCGGATCTGCCGCAGGCCGTCTATGAGATCGCCCGCGAGGATCCGATCGGCGCCTACGCCATCGACTATATCACGCACGACTGCACCCTGATCGTCGCCTATTACGAGATCAAGGTCGACATCACGTTCCGGGACGTCCTGACGCCGCTGGACGAGATCGAATACGTCGGCGGCGAGACCGAGGCCGGGCGTCTTATCAGCCGGGCGCTGGAGGACTACGACGACCATCTGACCCTCTACGCGACCTATCCCGGCCGGCCGGACTATGCCGCCCTTGTGCAGGACTACTGCGACAGCCACCTGCGCGAGCATGCGGCCGAGCCGGAGCTGACCGTCACCGAATACCCCGCCGACGCCCGCAACCGGATCGTGGAGCTGGTCTTTTCCTATCCCGCCTCCCGGCGGGAGCTGCAGGAGATGCAGCAGGACGTGCGCGAGAGTCTGGCGGCGGCAGAGGTCTACGTCCGCTACTGTACGAGCGAGACGGAGAAGGCCGCGCTGCTGTTTACCTATCTGGCTGAGCGCTTCCCGTATCAGCAGGGCGACAGCCGCACGCCGGTCTATTCCGCGCTCTGCCAGGGCGTGGCGAACAGCAAGAGCATGGCGCAGAGCTGGCAGCTGCTGTGTGACGAGGCGGGGCTCAGCTGCCGGACCGTCAGCGGTCTGCGCGGCGGCGAGGCGTACTGGTGGAACATCGTGACGCTCGACGGCGTGTCCTGCCACGTGGACGTGCTGCGCGATCTGCTGGACGGCAGCACGCTGCGGCTGCGGTATGACGAGGATATGGCGGGCGGCTATTACTGGGACGCCGAAGATGTCCCGGCCTGCCCCGCACCCGCCCCCGAGGAAGAAGAACCGGAAGCTCCCGCCCCCACCGAAGACCAGCCTGCCTCTGAGGACCCCGCGGAGGATCCTGCCGAGACCCCGGAGGCGCAACCCACCGAGCCCGAGACCCCCTAAGGCTCCCCTCCCAGGGGCCGATTCCCCTTATCAGGGGGAAATGTCCCGCAGGGACAAAAGGGGTAGGGATGCTGGCGCGCAGCGCCTGAGAGGTTGCTGCGGATTTGTATAGAAAAACCCCAACCGCAAATTTAGTTTGCGGTTTGGAAAGGAAGAAACGAGCACAGAGGATAAGA
>OLGB01003324.1_pt1 | contig 15278 bp, 8 predicted proteins | sample 1605691 | NCBI WGS metagenome assembly OLGB01 (sample SAMEA3888925, study PRJEB22519) | human gut metagenome | biome: human gut; feature: human-associated habitat; material: faeces | place: Denmark | collected 2010 | reverse complement strand
GTTTCCGTATGTACGATAAAAGGTTTAGAGGCATTATGCTCCACCTCAAAATAAGCTTCCCCGTTCAGATGAATCTCCCGGGTCGATCCAGAGAAATAAGCAGGATAGATGATTTCCGAGCTAGCGTTTAGCCATACGCTTGTACCATCCGGTAACTGAAGGTTTACCCGCTGACCGACCGGTACAGTCACGATATTATTCGCCAAGCGTATTTCCTCCATTTTCCGTACATAAATATATCCTCCGACTAAGAACATTACTAATATTACAGCCGCAACGCGAAGTAATTCCATGAAAACAACCCGGGTTCGTTTCTTACGGCTTTGTACCGATTGCCTATCCGTAATCCCCCCGGACACAATCATCGCATCAAAAACCATACGTTCCCGTACTAGCACCTCCTTATGTTTCTCAGACTCATCCAGCCATTGTCCTATAAGCCTCTGTTCCTTAGGAGATGCCTTTCCTTCAAAAAACTTATATAATATATCACGTCTCATGTCTCTATTTATAATCCTCATTTATATATAAAGCAAACAAGAAACAGAGAACCCTAAATGTAAAGCTGTATTTTTTTGAAATTTTTTAGCACCAAAAGAAAAGCCATAAAGGGAAATAATCAATTAACATCTTTCTCAAGATCTTCAATGTTTTAGTTATATGATATTCAATGCTCTTGATAGATAATCCTAAAGCTTCAGCGATCTCTTTGTTACTCTGATTCTCATAGCGGCTCCTTATGAAAATCTCTTTAGAGAGAGAAGGTAAGGAATCTATCGTTTCTGTCGCGATCTTCCGTAACTCTTCCGAGAATAAAAACTCCGGCTCACACGCTTCCAAGGTCATAATCCGAAGCTGGAGTTCCCATGCGTTTTGATCCTGCAATTGTTTTACGATATCCTCACGGGTTCTTTCATGCCTCAAATAATTCAAACACTTATTTTTCACGATAGTCAAGACGTAAGCCGGGATATTTGACTGATGGCTCAGATTCTCTTTATTCTCCCAATAATACAAAAGGCTATCCACAACGATATCTTCCGCCACAAACTCATCCCTAACATACATCTTTGCGAAAAAAACAAATCGAGCTTTATATTCACGGTAAAGTTCGTTAAACATACGTATGTCTGATGAGATTTCCGTCATGATACAATTATCTTAAATTTTAAGAGATAACAAAGCATACTAAAGGAACAAATCAAGCCCTTTAAGATGCCCAAATATAAGGAATTAATATCAAAGCCTCATAATCATTCCAGAGCAACCTCATCGAAAGTAAGGGATACATATGTTTTTAAAAGACAATTCGCGAAATACGGGACTCATCGCTGAATCCCGTATTTTCCATTTACATAAGACTTTACTTTGGAAAGTAACCTATTTTTTCCTTGTACATTTGATTACTTCCTGATTAATATATTTAACCTTCTCCAGATCCATCTTTTCCACCTTTCGGTCATAAGTGACCAAGCCGTTTATCTCATGTTCCACATCTGTAGTCTGCGTATAGATGGCCGTGCTTAGTCCGAAATAGTTTATCATCTGCTCTAGCTCGGTAAGCATTAATACATAGGTATCGGTCAGGACCTCTCTATTCAACATCATCTCATAAGCGTCATTGCGTACAGGCCACATATGCCCACGCACAAATAGACCTTTTCCTCCGAATTCGCCAAGGGACGCAGCACGTTTATCATCGGGACGGGGGATCGCCTTAGGCTCGATCTTGCCATAATGATGCATATCCACGAAATCTCCATTTCCGGGATCTCCATAAGCTTTCCGATAGCCCGGAGCGTAATTATATCCCGACATACCGTTTACCCAACGATTCGGATCGTACTTTTTCACCCAAGCGGTGATGTCTGTCGCTTCAAAGGCTCCCCAATTCTCATTAAACGGAACCCACATCACGATAGAAGGCGAGCTGACGTGTTGGTCGATCATCACTTTCAATTCGTCACGGAACTGTTTACGAACCGACACGGAATCCGCATCATCCGGCTCCCAAAGGTTCGGCATATCTTGCCAAACCATTAGGCCAAGCCTGTCACAATGATAATACCAACGTTGAGGCTCTACTTTAATATGCTTGCGTATTACATTAAAACCCGCACGTTTCGCCAGTTCTATATCATACAACAAAGCCTTGTCGGTAGGAGCAGTAAATGCGCCATCGGGCCAATAACCTTGATCTAAAAGACCGATATGGAAAACAAACTCCCCGTTCAATAAAGGCCGAAGCACACCATCTACCTTTCCCATACTAACAGAACGCATACCAAAATAAGAAGATACCTCATCTATTATCTCACCCTTTCGATCTTTCAACTGTAATTTCAAACCATACAAGAAAGGATCATCCGGGCTCCATAGACGGGGCTCCCGGATAGGTAAGTAAAAACTCATATTGGAATTTCCTTCGGTTCTTGCCACCTCTGAAGTACCATTATCCGCGATAGCCGTTACCTTTAACTCCTTATCCTCCGTATAAGCAATTACTTCCAACCGATTATTTTTTAAATCGGGAACAAGCTTAATCTGAGAAATATATTGTTTCTCTACCGGTTCAAGCCAAACGGTTTGCCAGATACCGGAGGTAAAAATATAATCTCCACGTGAGCCGTTCTTGCCCGAAACGGCCCGGCCGTCGTTAGGATCATAAGCACCTACCACAAGGACATTTTCACCGGATTTCAAATAATCAGTAATATTTAAACTAAAAGCATCGTACCCTCCCGTATGGGTACCCACCTTCTTACCGTTGACAAACACGGACGAGATCCGATCTACAGCCCCAAAATTCAACAATACATGCCTGCCCTTCCATGCTTGAGGAACAGAGAAGCTACGCTTATACCACAGACAAGTATCACCCCCACGGGCTATACCGGATAATTCCGATTCCGGAGGATACGGCACACGTATCTTTTCTACTTTCGCGGGAAAGGCTGGAGGAGTGGTCGCCGTAACAGGATCAAGCAGGTCTTTTCCTCCCATATAATCCCATATACCATTCAGATTCAACCATTCCGAACGCACCATCTGTGGACGCGGATATTCCGGTAAAGGAATCTCAGCCTTCAATGCCTCCTCTGTCCATGGGGTAGGCAATGTGAACTTCTCTAGGATTTGCGCCTTTACGGGTAAGAGATCTCCCCCAAAAAGAAAGGAGCAAAGAGCTAAACAAACAACGGTAATCTTTTTCATAAACCAACTATTTAAATAATTCCGGATAATATTTCCGGATCAAATCTTGATCTTCTTTCTCCAACTTATCGATCAAGACCGGCTTATCTTGCGGACGGAGGGCTTTTTGATTGATTTTGTTGATCAAGCTCCAATCCTTAGCCGGTTTCTCCGGGCTGGGATCGGCAGGTTCATGGGCTTGCAAATCATAACGGGTAAAGTCGATGACGTAAGCCGGGGAATTTTTCGTATGCCAATCACGTAATAAGGCCAAGCGGAATTCCTTATTCATAAACCATTTTATCTCCAAATTATTATAAGAGTCTCCCAAACCAGAGCCTCGTTCTACGAAGCGATAGTTCCAGTCGTCGTTCGATTTATATTGTTTTCTCCAAAGTTCGCCAAATTCTCCGAACGTAACGAAATGAGTATCCGGCCAGCGTTCCTTGGTACCCGTTACCCACATCTTCATGGCATCACAGATGAGATCCTTCCCGAACTCATGTACCATCTGCGCCTCCCAGATATTGGCGACCCAGCCAAAGCCATTCAACTCAAGACCTTTATCAAAGTGAATCGCTTCCGTGTGCATCACCTCACGATGCCCTAAGTCGAGCCCCCAACCTTTGTACGTCTCGATCGGGCCGACACCTCTACGGCTGTTGTATCCATCGATACCATGTCCGGTCTGTCCGCTACGGCGGGCACAGATAAAGTCCATCGTCCAGCCATCCAGATTCACGCAATCGATGAAATCGCTTTTTCCCTGCGCCGGCTTGCAAAAGTGTTCCGTCGAGATAGAAAGGATAAGAAGGAGAACCGTCCGCACCACCACCGTCTATATTATGCTGGCTCCAGATCACGGCGTGCGCCACATGGATGTTCTCTTTCTCCGCCAGATATCTCAAATTATCGGCCGATAAGAAACCTCCCATAATTGATTGCGGACGATAACCATTTCCTACCATTTTAGAAATGATCTCTATCGCCTCCGACATCTCACGGTTTACCCGCTCACGGGGTAGATACATCGCCGGAAAATAACCGGGGAAATAAGTAACCTCATCCCCATATTTCTTTTGGCACTCCACTACGTAATCACGGATCTCCCGGTAATTCTTCCGTCCGTCCTCCAAGGCATTCATCGTGAATCCCCATGTAAGACGACCGTTCGGGTTATTCATGGCGAAGGCCTCCCGCAAGGCACGTACTCCCTCAAGCGTATGCCAATCCACCTCATCGCGGGGATGTAACTTGACATCCCGGGAGACTTCCCAAGGCGTCGTACGTATCATGATACATAAGGTGACAAAACGATTTCCTTCTATCGTCAGCGGTTCCATATTCGCCGGGACGACCACAGGATCTGCCGCCCTTAATTGAAAACCACTGAGCACAGCGACCATCCATACGACCGCCCATTTTCTCCAAGCTAATATATTCATATCATTATTTCTCATGTGTACAATTTAATCTCGTATTTGTACAATCTATTACTATTTCCTGATCCGACGGAAGTATCCTAAAGGCATAATCCGAACCGGATTCAGGTTTCCTTATATGGCCTTTCTCGCAAGTGATCACGTAGTTGAAACCATCGAAGCTAGCGTTGACCGCCTTATCCTCTATAACGGTGAAAGGTAGCTCCTTCCCTGCTGCGACCTTTAGCTCTAAAGCCCATGAGAGGTCCGCCTCCTTTGACAGAGCGGCTACCTCGAAGCGGGTCTCATAGAAAGTGATCTTGAATGGATGGCCTTTTGAGTCTTCGGCGGAAACTACCAAGGTATCCTTGCCTATCTCCGTCACTACCGGATGATCCAAGGTAAGTTCCTCCTTATCTCCATCCTTGTCTAATCGGACGATCCGAAGCCCGGCACGATCGAGTCCCTCGCTCCACATGAATCCGTCCACGACGGGCAAGGTATAGAACAAGAACTGGTTCCCGTCTCCGGGCTTTTCCAGATAAGCGGACTTATAGCCTTCGTCGAAAAGATGGATATCCCTAAAGCGGAAGGTTCCCCTTTCCCACAATAAGTTCGCCCGATAATAACGGCTGTTAAACCAGACCGTCTTATTTCCTTCTCCACGGACATCCGTCAACGTGGTGACAGCCGTCGGCGGCGTAACCTTGAAGCATTCCTTGAACCACGCACCGGATTCGCCCAGCGTCTCCACCCGGATCTTATTTTCCTTCCTCAAGGAGTCCAAGATAGGGATCTGCATCTCCAGTCCCTTGCTCATATTACTCCACGTGAAAGAGTTCTCCTGTCCCGCTTGCGCATAATTGAAGGCCAGACAAGGCTGGTTCACGATCGATTCCAAGAAATAATCCACCCAGCGGCGATCCATGCCCGCCTTCTCATACACGGGTTCCAAGGAGATCACCCCTTGACGCTCTTGTCCCAGACCATCATCATACTGATAAATAGGATCACTGCCCAGCATACGGAAAATAGGAACGGGGATTTGCCCCTCCTCGGTCTGCGCCGGCATATAGGCGTTTACCCGGCTCGGGTAATAGGCTTGGTTCCAGTAACCACCCCATAGGGTATAACCATCCGTCCCCACTTGGTCCTTGCAGTTGCACGACGCCACGATCTTATATTTATCGTACATATAGCCCAAGGTATGCGCGTCGATAAACCAAGAGCCGACCGATTTCGGGTACGTGCCGAATATCTCCTTGAACTTCGCCATATAGACATCCACCAGTCGCTCCCGTTCTTCTTTCGTATATCCGGTGCTGAAAGCGATATTCGCGTGCGAGACCCAAGAATGCTCGCCACGCCACTTGATCCCGGCGGCCTCGATCTGCGGTTGCGTAAGTTCCCACCAAGCACCGATCTCGGAGTGAGCATTGAGTTTACTTTTCAACAGATCTTGGTACAACGGGTTGATCAACGCATCGTACTGTAATAAAAAGGTAGCCGGTAAATCATATTTATTCACCAATTTCACTTGCTCACAAACCGTCTCGTACAATAAGCTATCGGCGTTCTCCACCCGGTAGTCTGTCTGGCGGATGAAATTGATGATGTTGATAATACGGGGAGCAGCCGCACTCTCAACCAGTTTCTCTCCCGCGCTACGGCATCCCGCACAGCAGAAGACGATAAAGCATACAAGACCTATCTTCTTTATGAATGACATTCGATTCAATTTTAAATTCATTTACTCTCATAAAATATTCTAGAAATGGCATTTCACCGGTGTAAAATCATTTTTAGAGATCTAAAAAGCATTTCGCAAGGGTGCAAAGCCATTTCTTAAACCTAAAAATGGCATTTCACAAGCGCAAAGTCGTTTTTAGAAATCTAAAAGGTACTTCGCGAGGGTGAAAAGCCATTTCTTAGATCTAAAAAGGCATTTTACACCAGTGCAAGGCCATTTTTACCGGAATATAAGGCATTACCCTACCACCCCGGGTTGTTCGGAGCCAAGTTCGGGTTCAGATACAACTCATCCAACGGAAGGGAATAATAGTAATGCTTCGGGGTCACAAAGTTACGATTCTCCGCCGGTTCCACAATCAAGAAACCATTTTCGTCTGTCAAACCGGGATTTCCCTCGTTCAAGACATCCAAGTTCTCGTATTCCGAACCTTTCAGCTTAATACCTTTTATGGCACCTATCAATTCCGTCTCAGCCGTCTTCCAACGTCTCAAATCATCCCTGCGGAAGCCTTCGAACGCTAACTCGATCGTACGTTCCCGACGGATCTCCGTCCGCATATCCAACCCATTGCTCTTCACGAAAGCGTTGGTCAAAGGAGGCATCTCCACGCCTTTCCGGGAACGGATCACATTGATCGTCTTGTTCAAGATGTCATCGCTGATCGCCCCGTCTTTCTCGTAAGTGGCCTCAGCCAATATCAGCAATACCTCCGGATAACGGATGATGTGATAATCATATACATCCTTGTCAGAAGGAACGGAAGTCTCCGCCATATATTTCCACAACTTATAACCCGTACGTGTCTCGGGACGTATGGTAAATTGCGGCGGGCAAGTCAAGGCGCCGTCTTGCGGACTGATATAGTCGGTTCCGGGCATCAAGAAGGTCTGTTTCATACGAGGGTCACGATTCTCGTATTCGCTCTTGATCGTGGCATATCCCTCAAATCCGGAATTAGCGTTCTCAATTGGCAATCCCGTACTCTTACACAAATACATATCTGCCAGCTTACGGGTAGGCGTCCCTCGCCATCCCCAATATACAGGGCATGCGTCGCTATGGTGGCGGATATCCGTCTCGTACCGACTGTCGAAGATACCCTCTTTTGAATTATCGCCCGCATTGATAAACAAGTAGCGGTAACTCTCCTCACCAGAGCCTTCATATAAAGCATACTCACCACTATCGATCACTTTTGTAGCGGCATCGATCGCTTGTTGCAACAACTGCTGATAGTCCGAACGGTGCTGGTGATACTTCGCCCACGTCCCGGCAAACAAGGCAACCCTCGCTTTCAACGCCAAGGCAGCGCCTTGGGTTACATGTCCCGCCTCATCCGAGCTTAACTCACTTTGCAAGGGTAGTTTAGCATACACCTCGTTGAGTTCCGACAAGATGAAGTCTTCCACCTCCTGTTGCTTATTCCTAGAACCATACAACTCCGGGGAATCTACGGTAAGCACCTTCGTCAAGATAGGAATATCGTTGTATTTCGCCATCAACCGAAAATGCGAGTAAGCACGAAAGAAACGGGCCTCAGCCACATACCGCTCGATCTCCGAGGGATCGCCCTCGTACGTCTGGCTCTTCTCGATAATCATATTGCTCTGACGCAGGTCTATGAAAGTAGAGTCCCATAGAGCATCCGTATTCGGGGCGATCAACGTACCGTTGCTCGTCGTATTCTCGTTCAACTCATAGGCGATATCGCTATCCGTATCCTTCGTGCCGAACGTCTCGGTACGTGTGTAGAGCCAATTGACCTCTTTCTCAAAATCATCCGGGGTTTTCCAGAATAGCTCGTCCGGCATATTATCTTTTGGCAACAGGTCTATATCTTGGCAACTTGACAAGAACAAAGCGGAAACAATAAAGCTTCCCAATATTATCCGATAGTTTTTCATGACTTTTCGCTTTAATTTTTAAAATACGACATTTATACCAAATGAATAATTACGGGTAAACGGATAGGAAGTAATGCTACCGCTGTTCTCCTCCGGGTCCCAACCATTTGGCGTGTTATGTACCTCAAATAAATCCTCGCCGGAGAAATACACCCGCACCTTCTGCAAACCGGCCTTCGAGGTCAAAGTCTGCGGGATCGTATAACCGAACTGCAAGTTTTTCAAACGGGCATACGCAACGTTAAACTTCGTGTTCGTAGATACATAATAATTGTAGTTTCGTTTATCCTTCAACGTGATCGCCGGATATTGGGCATCCGTTCTTTCCGGGGTCCAAGTCTTTCCATACCAATACTCGGCGGATTGATACCATGCCTCTGGCATCGGGCATCGGCTCTCCCCTTCCAAGAACATCGTCCTACGGCCGACTCCTTGTATAAAAGCGCTCAGATCGAATCCCTTCCAAGCCATACTCAGGTTAAAGCCGAAATTATAACGAGGGTTCTTGTCACCCAAGTATTTCACGTCACCGGAGCCTTCTTTGCCATCACCTAATACGGATAGCTTCCCGTCTCCATCCAAGTCCTTGTACATAGCGTCACCTACGCTCAAGTCACCCGGGATACCCCCTTCCGAGAAACGAGATTTATACGCCTCCAATTCTTGTTCATTCTGGATGATTCCATCAAATTCATATCCGAAATAGGAATTCAACGGATATCCGGTCGGAGTCTCGTTATTACCTAATTGGATCAGGTTACTTCCAACCCGATCCACGACCTTGTTTTTCGCGTCACTGATATTAAAGCGAACCGAGTAGCTGAAATCCTTGATCTGATCCCTCCAGCCTAGAGAGATTTCCCATCCATGAATACTTAAATGGCCGCTGTTCGTGCTCGGAGCGTCCGCACCTAACATAGAAGGATAGGTCTTCGGGATAAGCATGTTCTTATTCTCTTTCCAGAAGTAGTCGAACGATCCATATAAACGGTTATTGAGCGTCGAGAAATCAAATTGGTTGTCTGGATCGTCTCCCATGTACGAGAGGTAGAAATAATATTTCCAGACGTAGCCATTTGTCCTTTCACGCCAGTCCCGAAAGGATAATAATCGTTCGATAAAGAGATTAATTGAATATAATCATACAATCCGATACCGGACTGATTACCCATCTCTCCGTAAGAAGCTCTTACCTTCAAGTCCTCGAACCAACCTAACCGTTTCATGAAACCCTCTTCTCCGACACGCCAAGCCGCGTTTACACCCGGGAACCATCCCCAACGGTGATCCGGATCAAAGCGGGAACTACCATCCGCACGGATCGTTCCTTCGATGACATATTTATTGGCAAACGTATAATTCACTCTGGAAAAGAAAGAATTAATCGTCCACTGATTTCCCTCGCTCCAAGCGTTTTGATCTTGAGCGCTACCCAATTGCAAAGACATATTTTCTTGTTGGTCGAAGTTAATACGCTTCGCCGTGAACCGATCATAGTTCTCAGACTCATGGGAAGTACCGACCATCACGCTTAAATCATGCCGGTCATTGAAGTTCTTTTTATAATCGGCATAGAGCGTGAAGTTCTTGGATAAAGTTTTCTGGTAACGACGCTCCGCACTATTCGGCGTACGTTTCTCCCGAACCTCGTTATTATCCCAATCGTAATTGATGATTTTCTTGTTCGTCACGTTCTCATCCTGATCATACTTACGGATCACGGCTTGCCCCACCAATTGTAATCCGTCGATCACTTTCCAGCGTAATTGGTTGTTGACCGTTATATTACCTGTAGTCTTATTCACCATACCTCCCTCTTCCAATACTTGGGCCGGATTATCAAATCCCTCGAATGTATAGAAAGTTCCTGACGGATTGTACATCGGAGTCCAAGAGCGAGTCTTATAAATCAGCTCCCATATATTTTGTCCTTCCGTCAAACCCGAGGAATAGTCCCTGTTGCTTGCCTCATAAGCTAAATTAAGATCGTAAGTCAAGTTCTTGAAGATCTCGACGCTCGATTTAGCACGTACGAAGTAACGCTTGTTCACATCCTCACCAAATTTAGGGATACCTTCCTCACGCTGATGGCCTAAAGACAACATATACGAGTATCTCTCTCCACCGCCGGAGATATTGACATTGTAATTCTGCATATTACCATTGCCAATAAGCATATCATTCCAGTCTTGATCCTTGAAGAATTGCGGATAACCGGTCCAACGCCCCCATTCCGCATCGGGCAATACCAGATCACTATTCTGCCGGATCAATTCCAATTGGTCTCTCGTGTATTCTGGAGTGAATGATCCATCCGTGATCTCCAAGGCCATCTCCGCATGTTGTAATAGATTCGCAGGTTTCCTTAACAACGCAGGAGTCTTAATAGAGTAATATGCATCAAAAGCAACAGATGTCTTCTGATTGCGCTTACCACTTTTCGTTGTCACCAGAATAACACCATCCGAGGCACGAGCACCGTAAATAGCGGCCGTACCATCTTTCAATACGGAAATATTCTCGATATCGGAAGGGTTGATCATATTAATATTTCCCTCCGCTCCATCAATCAAAACAAGGGGAGTACCACCGTTGATAGAAGAGACATCACGAACCTTCATGGTCATGTCCGAACCCGGAGCGCCTCCGGTACGTGTAATCGTCAAGCCAGGTACTTCTCCCTGCAAAGCCTGAGCCGCATTCTGAACCGGACGAGACTCAAACGCTTTTGCGTCGGCCGTAGATACGGCACCACCCAAGTTCGCTCTTTTTACCGTACCGTAACCGACAACCACAACCTCATCCATCTGCAAGGCATCTTCCCGTAACTTCACGTTCAAATTCGCTTCCTTGCTGGGACGCAATTCCGTCATGGCATATCCGATGTAAGAGATTTGAAGGACACCGTTTTCCGATACCTCTATCGTAAACTTTCCATCAAGGTCCGTAACCGTTCCGTTGGTAGTACCTTTCTCAACTACGTTCGCACCGATAATAGGTTCTCCATTCTCGTCGGTCACTACACCTTGCACTAAATTCTTCTTTTGCAAAACGGCTTGTGAGGAAGGGGCAGTTTTCTCGTTTTTTGTAGAGGGATTAATCAAGATGAAATTATTCTCCGTAATCTCATACTTTACGCCTTCCCCTGCAAAAAGACGCTTCAAAATGGTTTCCACCGTCTGCTCTTTCACATGTACAGATACTTTTTTATTCAGGTTAACCTTCTCGCTCTCGTAGATAAAACGGAAGCCAGACTGTTTCTCTATCCTGAAAAGAACCTCTTTTATTGTCTGGTTATTAACGTCCAAAGACAACTTTGTCTCTTGCGAATAGACAGAGGCCGAGATCTGAAGTGAACATGCGATAGAGAATAATGTCGTCAATCTCATAATAGACAAAGTTTTTTTAAGGACCGGAGACTCTTCCGGCCTTGCTATATTCCAAAAATTCATATATTTGTAATTCGATTGTTTGTTAACACTAGTGTTACGAGCACTAATTTTAATGATCAAAAAGATGACGGGGAATGTTCCAGCATTTCCCGTTTTTCATGTGTATTCATGCGATTCTTGTTCTTTACTTCATAGGCAGACTTTATTTAGAGGTTATACTTATATTTTTTCCTTTCACGTTATAACTTATATCACTCAATCGGGATAGTACACCCAATATATCCGTTATGGTTTCCTCCTGTATGACTCCATCGTAATGTATGCTATTCCCCAAATCCTTTTGAAGATGGATGGTTACATCGTACCTCCTCTCCAGATATTTACAGACGGAAGCTAGCGGCATATGATCCATATAGAGTTTATCTTCCAGCCAACTGTACGAATGAGATAACACGCCCGATACCGGTCTCATCCGGTTGGTTTGCTTATCGAAAACCGCCATGTCTCCGGCGTTCATTAGTAATTTCTCATTCCCATGATCCAGCTCGATACAACCTTCCACCAACGAGGCTTCAACTGTTTTTTCATCCGTGTACGCTTGCAAATTAAAAGAAGTACCATGTACCTTTAAGCGCAATCCATTGTTCATCTTGATCACGAACGGTATCTTGTTCTTCGAGACATCGAAGAAGCCCTCTCCTTGGAAATTCACTTCCCGGATCTTCTCCTTCGCATTATAGGAATACGTAATATCAGATCCAGAATTCAGCTTAACAACGGAACCATCCGGCAAGACCACCTCCGATCGGCTTCCGTAATCAGCGGTCATTCGAACCAACATTTCCGGCTGTTTATCAAATACTCCCATTTTCGAAAAACCAAGGACAAGCAATAAAGTAGCTGCCACTCCTGAAATAATATATCCGATATTCACCAAGCGTTTCCGCTTATTATATCTCTTCTTATTGATACGATCGATCTTATCCCATGCGTATTGAGCATTAAAAGTTTCTTGCTCCAGATAAGAGCCTGTTTCTTTCCAGATCTCTTTATACCGTTTAAAATCTTCTTGATTAGACTCATCCTCAGCCAACCATTCATCCAGAACCGGATCCACGATCTCCTCATTCATCCTCTCCGATAAATGGTCAACGATGTGTTCTCCTATTTGCTTTTTCTTCTCCATGAGTCTAGTCTTTATTTAAATGACACCACAAATAAAAAAAGGTCCTATACGAACCTTGAAAATTTTCTCATTATTTTATACCTCCTTCATCTCCAGACATTCCTTCAACTTCTGTAAAGACATCCATATTTGATTTTTAATTGTTTTCACGGATATAGATAGTTTCTCCGATATTTCTTTCTGCTTCAACCCTTTTACCCTGTGAAGAAGTAACACTTCTCTACTCCGACCCGGCAAATGGTCTATACAATCATAAAGAGCGATCCTAAACTCTTCTGTTTCCAGTTGATTATCCTCATAGGATAGAAGTAATAAGTCTTGATTCTCTGATAAACTTCCCGTCTGCACCTTTGATCGGATAAAGTTCAAGGCCAGATGTTTAGCCATCCGATATAAATATCCTGATACATTTTCCTTTATCTCTATTCTCCCCCTATTTTTCCATAAATTCAAGAAAAGCTCTTGAACAACATCCTCCGCATCATTTCTATCCATCAATAGACTATACACATACTGACAAAGACGCCCGTAATAACGATCAAACAGTTTATTATAACTGATATAATCATTATTTCCGATCGCTAGCATTAAGACCTTATCGGCATGAACTTCCTGCATATAATCTTCATTTATCATGAATATTCACAATCGTCTTTACAGGTAAAAGAGTTTCGGCAAGACTATGGCTAACAAAAAGAAGAACGAAGATATAAAGCGAACAAATTCAGTTTGTAACCGAAGTTTAAAAAGATGCTTAGTAAAGAGATCTGAGATTTCAGGAAAAGGAGAACTGGATTATAAATATATGTGGTAGAATAATTTACAGTTTATCAACAAAACCATAGTCTTGCCGAGACTCAGTTGAAATAGATCTCAGAAGGATATTTTACAAGAAATTAATCCTGCCTTTCCACAAATCTCCTGTGACGCAAAAGTAGGAAAATTATTATTTGATTGATTATTTTATCATTCTTTTCATATAAGATCATCTTCCCTTTTACTCCCCAGCAAATAAAAAGGGAAATATCTCACGACACTTCCCTTTTACCATGAATCTTATGTTTGAATTATTTTACTTCTACTACAATCATCACAGGGAAATGATCAGATGGAACACGAGCTACATGTTTTTGCATGGAGACCTCCTTCGGAAAATTCGCATTTTGCTCATTCTTCGCATCTTTCGCTTCCGAACGATATGTATCCGTCAAGACACCATATTTTTTCACATCAAACTCTTTCGTAAGGAATAAATGATCGATACGACTGTCTGTTTTGCGATCCGCATGGAAGGCATTAAACGTGCCGTTGGGTACATACCGGAAATCCGCTATCTGATAAGAATCCCGCATAATACCGGAATTGTCCAGTAATAAGTAGGATTCATTATGTTGATCCACATTAAAATCACCTGTTAGAATCGCCGGTAGCTTCTCCGGAAATTCTTTCAACTTCTTAAGGATAAGTTTCGCGCTTTCCGCACGGGCCTGTACACCAATATGATCCATATGTAAGTTAAAGAACAAGAAAGTAAAGCCGGTTTGTTTATCCCGAAATTTACCCCATGTGCAAATACGGGGAAGAACGGCATCCCATCCCTTATTAGGGCGATCGGTTATCGTAGACAACCAAAAGTCCCCATGATCGAGCACCTCGAACTTTCCCGTACGATAAAATATGGCAGAATATTCACCAGCTTGCTTACCATCATCACGTCCTACCCCGATATAATCATAACCGGGCATCGCATTCTTTAGATCTTGCAACTGATGATATTTACCTTCTTGAGTCCCAAAGATATCAAAACCATGGAACTGCACCAATTGGGCAATGTAGGGATAACGTTGTCCCCAGCCATTCCCATTCGTCGAGTCTCCCGCATTCGCATTACGCAAATTATAGGTGGCTACTACCATTGACTCCGCTTGTAACGCAAATACGGAACAAAGGACAAATAAAAAAGAATAAATTAGCTTCTTCATACCTTTTATCATAAAATTAAATCCACATCAATAAATTAGAACTCTGCCTCTATCATTATCGGGAAATGATCCGAAGAGAAATGCCCATACTGGCACTCGTTCAAAGTCCCATATTTATTTACCTGAATACCTTTAGTGACGAAAATATAGTCAATCCGGTTTTTCATCGGGGCATTCAAATTGAATTGGTTTGTCGTTCCTACCGTCCCATAGGGTGGTGTTTTTGAGATTTCCCGTGAGTCCAACAGTAAACCATCGGATTTCAGTATTTGTATAGGCTCAGAATCCGGCGTACCATTGAAATCACCTACACAGATAGCAGGGGAATCCCCCGCTATCTTTTTAATATTAGCCAACATTATCAAAGCAGACTCATGACGTGCCACCTTACCGATATGGTCAAAATGAACGCTGAAGAAATAAAATTCCTTTCCCGAAACCTTATCCT
>OLGB01003317.1_pt1 | contig 15318 bp, 8 predicted proteins | sample 1605691 | NCBI WGS metagenome assembly OLGB01 (sample SAMEA3888925, study PRJEB22519) | human gut metagenome | biome: human gut; feature: human-associated habitat; material: faeces | place: Denmark | collected 2010 | reverse complement strand
GTAGGCGGGCAGATTCGTCATCTGCGAGACAAGCTTGCCGACCTGCGAGACGACCTTGTCGACCTCCTGCATTTTCAGCTCCATCGCCTGATTGATCGACTTCGTTTCATCGGTCGACAGGCGGTAGTCCTGCATCAGCTCGTCGACGTACAGCCGGTACCCGGCAGGCGACGGGATGCGTCCGGCGGAGGTATGCGGCTGCTCCAGATATCCGAGCGTCGTCAGCTCCGCCATCTCGTTGCGGATGGTCGCGGAGGAAAAATCCATGTCCGGCATCTGCGCAATGGTCTTGGACGCCACCGGCTCCGCCGTGCGGATGTAAAGATCCACGATCACACGCAGGATCTTCTTTTTCCGGTCTGAAAGCTCCATGGTTCGTTCCTCCTTTCGCCTTAGCACTCTTTATCCCTGAGTGCTAAACGCAGTGTACCACCGCCTGCCAGCGTTGTCAATACCTACAGACTTAAATTATTTGTGAACAATTCATATCTTATGTATGAATGCCCCGGCGGGGCAGTTTTATCAGCCGCGGCGCCCGGATCCGCAGCATCAGCCGGCTTCCCGGACAGCGTTCCTGCCCGTCCGGCGGGGACTGCCGGGCGGGCTTTGTCTGCCGGTCAGGGATTATATAGACAAAATCCACAAAAAATCCCCCGGTAAAATTTACGTAAAATCGGTAAAATCTCCGTAAAGGCACTGGATTTTAACGGGTGAAACTGCTATACTATGAAATACAGAACTCTGCGACTGCGGCTCCCTTGACCGGCAGCCGCTTTCGTGTCTGTATCAATCCGCAGAAGGAGGGTTCAAAAAGGCGCTTCGCGCGGGACAGGCCCGCGCACAACACGAACATTCGAATTTTGAAAGAAATCAGGAGGAAATGCAAGCATGAAAAAACGTATCACGCGATGTCTTGCGCTGCTGCTGGCCGTCGTCATGGTCCTTTCGGTCATGCCAATCGCCATGGCGGAGGAGACAACGCAGACGCAGACTTACACCAAGGTCACAAAAGCGCCTGCAGACTGGTCTGGTACATACCTGATCGTGTCCGAGGGTGACAAACTGATTATGGACGGTTCCCTTGACAAGCTTGACGTTGAAGGGAACAAGGTCGATGTTACGATCACCGACAGCAAAATCACCGGTGATTATGCGAAATATGCGTTTACCGTTGAGCCGATGACTGGCGGCTACGCCATCAAGTCTGCAAGCGGAAAGTATATTTCGGGTAAGTCCGGAAGCAACAAGCTGAACAGTGGTTCCACACAGTCCCTCAATACGATTGAACTTACCAGCGGTAAGGTGATCGTTACCAGCGACGGAACAACACTGCAATACAACAATGCAGCAAAGAACGGCACCAGATTCCGTTACTACAAGTCGCAGAATCAGCAGCCGATCTCGCTGTACAAGATTGAAACCGCAGCCAAGCAGCAGGTCGAAACCCCGACTGCGAACGTAGCGGACGGCGCTGAGATCGAGGTTGGCACGGAGATCAAGTTCGAGTGCAAGACCGAGGGCGCGACGATCTACTACAAGACCGCAGGCACGGAGTATCAGGCATACACCGGCCCGATCTCGGCTTCGCATAACGAGACGTATACCGTCAAGGCCACGAAGGCCGGCATGGACGACAGCGACGAAGCGACGTTCACCTATACGGTCAAGAAAGAAGATGGAGAGGACAAACTTGGAAAGCTAACTTCTGCTGACCAGTTGACAGACGGCTCTTATGTCATGATTGTTTCCACCGGCTACGCACCGCTGGAACTCAGCGGGAAGTGGCTGACGGTTGTACAGCCGACTGTAGCGGAGGACAAGGTGACGAAGACGGAAGGCGCGGTTTGGACGCTGAAGGTAAGCGGACAGTCTGTTACGCTGACTGATAAAAACGGCATGGCCATTGCACCTTCCGGTGGAAACAACAATGGCATTCAGTCTGGTAATTATAGCTGGGCGTGGTCGTTCAGCGCAGAAAATCAGACCTTCAAATTTATGGGTGCCGGTGATGATACTGTTACGCTGGCCAGCAATACCAGCACGGATTCTACATACGGTGGGTTTAACAAGTTTAAAGCCTATAAGAACAACACGGTTGCAAGTCAGCAGTATCCGTGCGAGTTCACGCTCTACCGGGTCGACCCTGCATCTGCTGACCAGCCCTCCGGCGATCTGCCCAAGCCCGGCGACAAGTTCGTGATCTACAACCAGAACGCACAGGCGGTTCTGGCGGAGCAGAACGATAACACGGATAGCCCGGCAATCAACAAGGCTGCAGCCACGCTCACCGAGGACGGCAAGGCCGTTCCGGCGAACGGCGCTGTTGTGTTCACCGTCGAGAAGAACGGCGAATACCTCCGCTTCTACAGCGACGCGTATGGCTACCTCTGCTCCAACGGCACCGGCAACAACGCGTTCTACAGCAAGGACTTCTCCGAAGAGGGCGTTACGACTGACGACGCCGACTGGCTCGTCCGCACCTGCTCCGGCGGCGTGGGCGGCTATGAGCTGGAGAGCCGCACGGCGAAGTTCAACAATAGGTATAGCCAGTGGTTGGAGTACTACTCCGATTCGTTCAAGACCTACAGCATGGATAAGAGCAAGGTCACGGATTACACCATCTACTCCTTCTTCTTCTATCCCGTGGCGGACGGCGTGACTGTGACCGATGGCATTGTCAACATGCCCGCAGTCAACTTCGGCACGATCTTCGATGCGTATGTCGGACAGGCGTATACGCTGAACTTCACCGTTGACGCGGTATTCGGCGTTAACACGCTGACCGCCAAGCTGGGCACGGAAGCTCTGACCGTCGATACGACGGAGAACGGCTATTCCGTCACCATCCCGGTGGAAAAGGTAACGGGCGACAAGCTCACCGTGACCGTCTCCGGTCAGGATGCGAAGGGCGCAAGCTTTGAAGGCATCGCCGTGATCACTGTGCTCGACGAGCCCGTGATCTCCAACGTAACGCCCGCGCAGGGCGCGCAGACCGGAGCCGAAAAGCGGCCGACGATCTCCGCGGAGATCTCGAACGCTGGCGAGAACGCCAGCGTAACGATGACTGTCAACAGTGAAAAGGTCGATGCTGTCTACGCGAACGGCAAGATCACCTACACCCCGGCTGCCGATATGGCGGACGGCAAGGTCACGGTAACTGTGACGGTCAAGCGTGCGGATAACAAGGAAACCAGCAAGACCTGGTCCTTCACCATCGGCGAGGCGACCTTCCAGCGCTACTTCGGCCAGCTGCACTCCCACACGCAGTATTCCGACGGCGCTGGCTCGCTGGAAAGCGCACTGGATTATGTCAAGAATCTGCCTAAAAGCGCGAACGTCAACTTCGTCGCATTCACTGACCATTCCAACTACTTTGACAAGTCCGGCGCAGCCAACCCCGAGGGCGCGCTCTATGACATGAGCCTTGCCAGCGCGGCGAGCCAGAATCTCTGGAATGAGTATAAGAACGCGGTCGCTGCGTTCAATAAAGAAAATGCAGGCAGCATGGTCGCCATTGCGGGCTTTGAAATGACGTGGTCCGGCGGTCCCGGCCATATCAACACCTTCAACACCCCCGGCATCGTCTCCCGCAACAACACGACGCTCAACAACAAGACCAAGGATGCAGGCCTGCAGGCCTACTACAAGCTTCTGTCGCAGACAGAGGGCCTCGATTCCATCAGCCAGTTCAACCATCCGGGCACGACGTTCGGCAACTTCATTGACTTCGGTTATTGGGATGCTGTTGTTGACACCCGTATGTACATGGTCGAAGTCGGCAACGGCGAAGGCCAGATCGGCGCAGGCGGCTATTATCCCAGCTACGAGCAGTACATCATGGCGCTCGACAAGGGCTGGCATGTCGCCCCGACCAACAACCAGGATAACCACAAGGGCCGCTGGGGCAACGCCAACGACGCCCGCGACGTCATCCTGACCGACGACTTTACCGAAGACGGCATCTACGCAGCGCTCAGAGCGCGCCGTATGTACGCCACCGAGGACAAGAACCTCGAACTGGACTACACGGTCAACGGCAACATGATGGGCTCCATCATCGACGTTCCCGAGAAGCTGAACTTCGAGATCTCCTTCAACGATCCCGACCCCACCGATTCCATCGCCAAGGTCGAGCTGGTCGTCAACTCCGGCAAGGTCGCCTACACCTGGGACAGTGCCGCAGATCTCGCCAAGGGCTCCGTCAGCGTGGAACTGGCGCCTGAGTACACCTATTACTTTGTCCGTGTCACCGAGGGCGACGGCGATCTGGCCGTGACCGCGCCTGTCTGGGTCGGCGAATCGCTCAAGCTTGGCATTTCCAAGGCTGAATGCGGCACGTCTACCCCTGTCACCGACGAAGAACTGACCATCACCACCACGTTCTTTAACAGTGAGGCGAAGGAAGCTACCATCAAGTCCATCACCTATGCCATCGGCGGCGAAACCATCGGCACCGCGACGGATCCCATCGCGCTGGCTGCAAGCAGCACGCAGGATGTGGAATTCAAGTATACCCCGACCAAAGCCCGCATCATGACCGTCCGGATCACGGCTGTGATCGAGCAGGACGGCAAGGAGTACACGTTCACCAAGGACGTCACGCTCGATGTGCTTGACGCAAGCAAGCTTGTCTACATCGGCATTGACGCCTCGCACTACAACGAATACGTTGCAGGCAACTATAAGGACTCCATGGGCAACTTCGGCGAACTGGCTGCGGCCTATTCCGTGCGTACAGTCACGCTGAAGACCAGCGAGGAGCTCATCGCGGCCTGCAAAAACTCCAAGTACAAGGCACTCATCCTGACGGCCCCGTCCCGCCGTCTGGCAGACGCGCAGACGGATCCCAGAACGTATTCCGCCGCTGAGCTGGAAGCCATCGCGGCATTCAACAATGCGGGCGGTATGGTGATCCTCGCCGGTTGGTCTGACAACTACGAGAATTACCCCATCATCCAGAGCAACCCGGCCATCAAGCACATGGCCGCGACGCAGAACGAGGTTCTTGCCAAACTCGGCTCCAGCCTCCGTATCTCTGACGACGCAACGTATGACGATGTCCGCTCCGCAGCCGACGGCGTCGACAAGTGGAGACTCTACTTCTCGTCCTACAACATGGAGAACCCGCTTCTGAAGGGCGTGGAATTCGATGCAGAGCATCCGTATGACAAGCTCTACACCGAGCGCTTCAGCCACTACGGCGGCGCGTCCATCTACGCGGTTGACGCAAGCGGCAATGCAACCTCTACGCTGCCCGCAACGGTCAGCCCGGCAGTCTACGGCCATGCAACGACCTACTCTGTGGACGTTGACAAGGACGGCCTCGGCGGCGCAGGTATCCCGAAGTACACCTTCGCGAAAAACGATGACCGCCTGATGGTCATGGCGTCTGAGCAGCTCGAGGGCAAGGGCCTCATCATCGTCTCCGGCGCAGCCTTCATGTCGAACTTCGAGGTGCAGTACCAGGCCTCCGACAGCGGCGCGGAGAAGAACTACTCCAACTACAAGATCTGCCAGAATCTCGTCTCCATGCTCAACCAGACCGAGATCACCAAGATCGCGGATGTGCAGGCAGAGACAGAGGAGCGCGTCAAGTTCACCGTGGAGGGCATCGTGACCTCCAACGCCTCCGGCTATAACAAGGATACCGCGTTCTTCGACTGCATCTATGTGCAGGACAACACCGCCGGTATCAACGCCTTCCCGGTTGCAGGCAACTTTAAGATCGGCGATAAGGTTCGCGTCACCGGCACGACGTCCTCCTATCAGGGCGAGCGTCAGCTGGCTGTGACGAAGATCGAAAAGATCGCCGACGCAGCGGCTCCGGCTCCCAAGGAAGTCACCGCCGCGCAGATCAACGACGGCTCCGTCCTCGGCAGCCTCGTCAAGATCAAGGGCACGATCACCAGAGTGGAAGAGGCTGAAGGCAAGATCCAGACCATCATGGTCAAGGATGCAGTCGGCAACGAAGCACGCGTCTTCATCGACGGCTACATCACGAAGGACGCGGAAGTCCAGAACGCCATCGTCGGCAATCAGGTCGAGGCGGTTGGCCTTGCCTCCTATGACAACACCTTCGTCCTCTCGGACGGCACGCCGGTCTACCCGCGTATCCGTATCCGCGACCGCGCTGACGTCGTCTGCACCGCAGGCGAGACGCCGGTCGAGACGTGGAGCATCACCTACGTCACCGATGGCGGCACAATCAACGGTGAATACCCGACGACCTACACCAAGGGCACTGTGACCGTTCTCCCGACCAATGTGACCAAGCCCGGCTATACCTTCCTCGGCTGGTTCACCGCCTACATCGGCGGCGTGCAGGTCAGGCAGATCGAGGCGACGGAAACCGGCGAAAAGACCTTCTATGCACGTTGGCATAAGACTGTCCTGCCGCCTCCGCCCGTCACCCCCGGCACCCCGGTCACCCCGGCCAGGCCCGCTGCCCCGGTAGGGCTCCCGTTTGCCGATGTGTCCGGCAGCGACTGGTTCTATAACGATGTCCGCTACGTCTACGAGAAGGGCATCATGGACGGCACGGGCGCCGATCGCTTCTCTCCCAACGCGCCGCTGACCCGTGCCATGATCGTCACCATCCTCTACCGCATGGCGGGCAGCCCGTCCGTTTCCGGCTCGTCCGACTTTACGGATGTGGCCGCCGGCAAGTGGTTCGCCAAGGCAGTCGCATGGGCGGCGGCCAACGGCATCGTCAACGGCTACGGTTCCGGCCTCTTTGGCCCGAACGACCCCGTGACCCGTGAGCAGCTTGCGGCGATCCTGTACCGCTACGCAGTCTACGGCGGCATGACGGCTGTGACGCTCGAGGAAAATCTCGGCAGCTTTGCCGACACGGCGCAGCTCTCCGCCTACGCCATTCAGGCGATGAACTGGGCGGTCGGCCAGGGTCTGATCAACGGCTCCGGCAGCAACCTTGTGCCGAAGGCACAGGCGACCCGCGCACAGGTCGCGGCGATCATCCACCGCTATCTCGAGCGCTGAGTTCCCCAACAGTACAAAGCTGCCCCGCCGGGTCTTCCGGCGGGGCAGTCCCCCATCATTCAAAAACTGCGCATCCTGAAGGAGAATCCATGAAAAACTTACAATGCAAGCTGACGCGCAAGCGCTGGATGGAGATCGGCGTGAGCGTTTTGCTGTTCGTGCTGATCATCGCGTGGGCGCTGGTCCTGGAATATACGGAGCCTGACCGCGAGGCGACTGCCGCGCGCAAGCGGTATTTCGCCGTTGCGCGCGTCACGGACATTCTGGACGACAATGCAGAGACCCAGGACTGGACGGAGGGCCGCCGCATCGGCCAGCAGTATCTTGAGGTCGAGATTCTGAACGGCCCGTGGAAGGGCGAGATACTCGAGACGATCAACTATCTGACCATCTATACCAACGTTGACGCGAAGATCGGCACAAAAATCGTCGTCCGCCTCGATCTGGATGACGCGGGGGAGCCGTATGTCATATCCATTCCGAATTATAACCGCGCCCCGGTGCTGCTCGGCCTGCTTGCCATATTTGCCGCGCTGCTCCTGCTGATCGGCCGGAAAAAGGGCCTTACGGCCCTGCTGGGGCTTTTGTATACGCTTGCGTGCGTCTGGTTCATTCAGGTACCCATGATCCTGCGCGGCGCGCAGCCGGTCGCGGTCACGGTCGTGCTTGTCGCGCTGACGACGGCGGCCTCCCTCCTGTTCCTGAACGGCTTCAGCCGCAAGACGCTCTGCGCCACGCTCGGCTGCATCGGCGGCGTGGCGGTGGCCGGCATTTTCGCCGCCCTGTGCGGGTCGATCTCGCCGCTCAACGGCTTCAACCTGCCGGAAGCGGAGGAACTGGTTTTGCGCGCGTCCGACCGGGGACTGAAGATCAGCGGTCTGTTCGTCAGCGGCATTCTCATCGCCTCGCTCGGCGCGGTCATGGACGTGGCCATGTCCATTTCCTCCGCCTGCTGGGAGCTGCGCGAGCTGAACCCCGATCTGCCGCGCAAGGCCCTGTTCCGCTCCGGCATGAACATCGGACAGGACGCCATGGGCACCATGGCGAACACACTCATCCTTGCCTTCGCCGGTTCGAGCCTCAATACGCTCCTGCTGTTCCAGATCTTTGATTATCCCATGATCCAGATCTTCAACGCCGATTCCATCGCCATCGAGATCATCCGCGGCGTGGCCGGAACCATCGGCATCATCCTGACTGTCCCCCTCGTCGCCCTCCTGAGCGCCGAGATCATGGGGCCGAAGAAAAAAGCGTAAGCTGCAAAACAGAAGCGGCATTCCCGGGCCGGGAATGCCGCTTTCTGCGTCAAAACGTCGGATCGTTATCGGTGTGCGTCCGCCTGCACGCGATATGCCTCCTGCATCTTTTGCAGGACGGCTTCCTTTTTCGGGATGGACGGGATGGCGCCGGAAGCTTCGGTGGAGAGGCTTGCTGCGGCTGCCGCGTAGCGGGCCATATAGGCAAGATCGTCCCGCGTCAGCGCCTCCGGCGCTTTCCCAAGCTCCAAAAAGCGCGATACGGCGCTGCCGCCAAAGATATCGCCTGCGCCGGTCGTGTCAATGGGGTGCACCTTCGGGCAGCCGCAGGAGAAGTCTGCCTGCTTATTTTTCAGCAGACACCCCTTCGGCCCCAGCGTGACCATGACGAGCTTCGCGCCCAGCGCCAGCACGCGCTCCGCGCCCTCCTCTGGGCTGCAGTCCCAGAGGAACTGCGTCTCCTCATCGCTGATCTTGACGATATCCGCCTGCGAAAGGCCCCAGAGGATCTGTTCCCTTGCCTCCTGCTCTGTTTTCCACAGCGGGGCGCGGTAATTGGGGTCGTAGGTGACGAGCCTGCCGTGCGCGCGGGCATAGGCCGCGGCCTTCTGCGTGGCCGTGCGGGCAGGCTCGTCCGTGCAGCTGAGCGAGCCGAAGTGGAATACGCGGCTTTCTGCCAGCATGGCCGGGTCGATCTCCTCCCAGCGCAGCTGCGTGTCCGCGCCGGGCTTGCGCGCGAAGGCGAACGAGCGGTCGCCGTGCGCGTCAAAGGTCACGAACGCAAGCGTCGTGAATGTATCGGAGCTGATCAGAATGCCGCGCGTGTCGATCCCGGCGCGGCGCATCGTGCCGGTCAGCAGATGACCAAAGGTGTCGTCGCCGACCTTGGCGAGAAACGCGGTCTTCTTTCCATACGCGCTCAGCGCGGCAAGAAAATTGCCGGGCGCGCCGCCGGGGTTGGCGGCAAGAGTGGGGTAGCCGTTTTCGTCCTTCGCGCGTTCCGCAAGATCGACAAGCAGCTCGCCCAGCGCGATCACATCATACATAGGTCTGTCCTCCTGTGTTTTTTGTTATTTTACCATGAAAGCAGCCTGGACTCAACCGCCGCGGGCGAAAAAATGCGCGGCGCGTTCCGCCTTTACATTTGCGTGCGTATGTGGTAAAATTCTCAAAAGTGTGTGAAGCCGAGCTGAAGGAGGATGCGTCCATGCCGATGACAAACGCCGCTGAATATCTAGAGCGCACCGCCGCTCGCGTCCCGGACAAGGTCGCCTTTTCCGACGCCTCCGGCAGTCTGACCTTCGGGCAGCTGCTGACGCGTGCGCGGGCACTGGGAACTGTTCTGGCCGGGCTTCCGGGCTGCAAAAACGCGCCCGTGGCCGTGCTCACGGGGCGGACAGTGCAGAGCGTCGCGGCGCTGCAGGGCGTTTTGCAGAGTGGGAATTATTACGTTCCCATCGACGAGCAGATGCCGGAGGCGCGCATGCGCCGCATTCTCGCGCAGGTGCACGCCCGCGCGATCGTCTTCCCGGAAGCGTGCCGCCCGCAGGCGGAGCGGCTTGCGGACTGCGCGCCGCTCGTGTGTCTGGAGGAGGCGGAGAAGACCGCCCCGGACAATGCGCTTCTGCAGGCCCGGCGTGAGCAGATCATTGATCTGGATCCCGTGTACCTGCTCTTCACCTCCGGCTCGACCGGCACGCCGAAGGGCATCGTCATCTCCCACCGCGCCATTCTGGATTTTACCGACTGGCTGACGGACTTCTGCGGCTATACGGAGCATGAGGTCTTCGGCAATCAGTCGCCGTTTTACTTTGACACCTCCTGCAAGGATCTGTACCAGACGCTGAAGCTCGGCGCGACGTGCGTGATTCTGGAGAAGAAATTCTTCGCGCTGCCGCTGTTTTTGCTGCAGGCGCTCGACCGGAACGGCGTGACCGCCGTGAACTGGGCGACGTCCGCGTTCCATCTGGCGGCAAGCTCCGGCGCGCTTGAAAAGTGCGTCCCGCATGCGCTGCGGAAGATCGTCGTCGGCGGCGAAGCGCTGCAGGCGCGGTATGTGAACATGTGGAAGCGCGCGATCCCGGAGGCAGACCTTTATAATATGTACGGCCCGACGGAAACGACCGTTGACTGCGCCGCACTCCATCTGACGCGCGCGTACCGCGACGACGAGCCGATCCCCATCGGAAGGGCCTGCCGCAATATGCAGCTGCTGCTGTTAAAGGACGATCTGACCGAGGCGGCCCCCGGCGAGACGGGCGAGCTGTGCGTGCGCGGCTCCGGACTTGCGGCGGGATATTTCGCCGACGCAGAAAAGACCAATTCCGCCTTTATCCAGAACCCGCTCTGCCCCGATTACCGCGACATTCTCTACCGCACGGGCGATATGGCCGTGCAGCGCGAGGACGGAAATTTCTATTTTCTTGCCCGCCGCGACGGGCAGATCAAGCACATGGGCTACCGCATTGAGCTGGGCGAAATTGAAATGGCGCTCTACAGCGTCAAGGGCCTGCAAGACGCCGTCTGCTTCTACGACGCGATGCGCGACAGGATCGTCTGCGTCTATGCGGGCGATCTGGACACGAACGCGCTGGCACGGGCGCTGCGGACGGCGCTGCCGAAATATATGCTGCCGAACGTCTATGAAAAGCTGGACGCGCTGCCGCACAACGCGAACGGCAAGCTTGACCGCGCGGCGCTGAAGGAGCGTTTCCTTCATGCGCAGAGTTGAGAGCTGCGCGGCGCTTGCGCCGCTTCTGTCCGCGCAGCTGCGGCGCGGCGTGGTGACCAACTGCTTTTTATCCCCGGCAGACTATCAGCGCGAGATCGACGCCGGGCTTTTTTACGAGGAAGGGAACGGCTTTTTGCTGCTGCTGCGGCAGCGGGCCGGATACCGGCTCCTGAACTTCTATCTGCACCCCGGTGCAAAGCTTTGCCTGCCGGAGCAGCCTTCCCCGCTCATCACAGAACTTGCCTGCCGCGAAAAGGACCAAGACGCCATGCGCCGGGCGCAGGACGCGCTGTGCGCGCTCGGCTTTGCGGAGTGCTTTCACCGCCTGCGGCGCACACGGGCGGCAATTCCTGCGCCAGATAACGCGGAAACTGCGTCAGAGGCTTCCTTTGAGGCCGTGCGGGCGTTTCTGCTTGCGCAGTTCGACCCGCTGACGGGCTGCATCCCGCCGGACGAGGAACTCCGGCAGGCGGTCGGTGCCGGGCAGGTGCTGTGCCTCATGGATGCGGACGGAATTTCGGGCTTGCTGCACTACGCGCCTGGGCGGGCGCAGTGCGAGATCCGCCATCTGGCCGTCCGTGCGGACTGCCGGGGGCATGGATACGCCGGGCGGCTGCTGACCATACTGGAAGCAAAGACCGGCGGGCAGAAATGCGCCGTCTGGGCAAGGGTGGGGAACGCCCCTGCCGAGCATTTCTATGAAAAAAATCAGTTTCAGCCGGACGGATGGCAGTCCGTTGTGCTGAGGCTGGGATAGATAAAGGAGTTTTGACACTATGAGAAAGCAGATCATGGAGATCCTGACGGAGATTTGCCCGGGCATCGACTTTGAGAACGAAAAAGCCCTCATCGACGACGGCCTGATCGACTCGCTGGATATCGTCGCGGTCGTGACGGAGCTGATGGAAGCGTTTGACGTGGAGCTTGGCGTGGACGATCTGACGCCGGAGAACTTCAACAGCGTCGAAGCCATCGAGGAGCTCATCGAGAGCCGTCAGAGCTGAGATGTCCTTTGCCTCCCTGCCCTTTGTGGGGCTCGTCACGGCAGGCGTCGTGCTGTATTATCTGGTTCCGAAGCGGGCACAGTGGGTCGTGCTGCTGCTGGCAAGCATGGTCTTTTACCTGGTTGGCGGCGTCAAAAGCGCCGTCTGGCTCGTGCTGATCGCAGGACTTACCTGGCTGGCGGGGCTGCTGCTTGAAAAGCAGAACGCGCGTCCCGCACCGGATAAGGCGGCAAAGACTGTTGTGCGCCGCGCGAAGAAGCGCATCTGCGCGGCGTGTCTGGTTCTCTGCTTCGGGCTGTTATATCTCATGAAATACTGGAACTTCACGGCCTCCGCGCTGCCGTCCGCCATCGGGGACAAGCTTCCCCGATGGGATTTCGTCGTGCCGCTCGGCCTGTCGTATTTCATCTTCCAGAGCGTGGGCTATGTCATCGACGTTTACCGCGGAAAGCTCCCCGCGCAGAAAAACCCGCTGAAATACGGCCTGTTCGTCTCGTTCTTCCCGCAGATGGTGCAGGGGCCGATCAGCCGGTACGACCAGCTTGCCCCGCAGCTTCTGGCTGAGCGCAGTCTGGACTGGCGTGATCTCAAATTCGGCATCCAGCTTTGCCTCTGGGGTTATTTCAAAAAGCTCGTGATCGCCGACCGGGCGGCTGTGCTGGTCAACGCTGTCATCACGGAAAACTGCCCCTACGGCGGCGCGGTCATTGCCAGCGGCATTCTGTTCTACTGCATTCAGCTCTACTGCGATTTTTCCGGCGGCATCGATATTACGCGCGGTGTCGCGCGGATGTTCGGCATCGACATGGCCGAGAATTTCCGCCGCCCGATCTTCGCAATGTCCCTGACGGAATACTGGCGGCGCTGGCACATCACGCTCGGCGCGTGGATGCGCGACTATGTGTTTTATCCGCTGTCGCTGTCCAAGACCTTCGGGAAACTTTCCCGCTGGGCCCGCACGCATATCAAGGGCACAGGCGGCAAGATTTTTGCCACATCGCTTGCGACGTTCATCGTCTATCTGATCATCGGCATCTGGCACGGGGCGAACTTCCGCTATATTGCTTTCGGCCTGTGGAACGGCGTGCTCATTACGGCCTCCCTTCTGCTGGAACGGACGTTTTTGCGCTGGAAATCGTCGCTGCACATCAACGATAAATCCGCCGCATGGCGCGTATTCATGACGCTGCGCACGATGCTGCTGGTGTTCATCGGGCGGTATTTCACGCGTTCGCCGCGTCTGAGCTGTGTGTTCCGATTCTTGAAGACAACCGTGCTGCATCCACAGCCGTCACAGCTGCTCGACGGGACGCTTTTGTCGTTCGGCCTTGCAAAGACGGATTTTCTTGTGATCGCGCTGGGACTGGCCGTTTTGCTGACGCTTGAGTGCTTTCAGGAGCGCGGCGTGCAGATCCGGGCTGCGCTGGAAAAGAAGTCTGGCTTTGTGCAGTGGCTTGCCGTGACGGCGCTGCTGCTGGCCGTGCTGCTGCTCGGCGTGTTCCGGGCCGGGTATATCCCGTCGGGCTTTATCTATACGCAGTTCTGAGGCGGTGATCGAATGAGTTCAAAAAAATGGGTGCTGGTCTTTCTCGTGACCGTCCTTGTGCTGGCCGCGCTGCTGGCGGGGCTGAATCTTGCCGTCGACCCCTTCGGCGCGTTCGGGGACAGGCTGCTGTCCTGGTTCTCCTACGACGAGACGAATAACCCGCGCGTGGCAAAGTTCACTTATCTCGAGCAGCACCACGACGAATACGATTCCTATATCCTCGGCTGCTCGTCCACCAGCTCGTTCCCGGTAGACGCGTTCAACGAGGCGTATGACGCAAGCTTTTACAATCTCATCATGTACGGCGCGGATATGCGCGACTGCGAAAAGATCGCGCGGTATCTGATCGAACATTACGAGGTCAAAAACCTCATTCTGAACGTCTATCTCGACAACGGCCTGACCTACGACGAGGAATCCGACCGGCTGACGAAGAACCTCCACTATAAGGAGGACCCGGACACGTCCGTGCTGTCCTATTACACGCGCTATCTCTTCGCCGACCCGCGCTATGCGCTGGCCAAGCTGAACGCGCTGCGCACGGACACCATTCTGCCGCAGACGTTCGACGTGTTTGACGAGCGGACAGGCTGCTATGACAAGCGTGTGCGCGACGCAGAGCCGATCGGCAGCGAGGAGCGTTATCTCGAAAGCTACCCCGTCTTCGCCGACTATCCGCACCAGACGCTCTCGCTTCCGTACACGGAGCAGTGTATGCAGAGCGTCGCGGCGATCAAGACCCTGTGCGAGGAAGCGGGTGTGAACCTCACCGTCGCGGCCGGGCCGGTATATGCTGAGTATCTGAAAAATTATGAACCGGAAACCGTCGCGCAGTTTTACCGCTCGCTGGCACAGGTCACGCCGTTCTGGGATTTTTCGTCCAGCAGCGTCAGCTGCGAGATGCGCTATTTCTACGACGGTACGCACTTCCGCAACAACGTCGGCGAGATGATCTGCGCCCGCATGACAGGCCGCACAGATCTCTGGATCCCGGACGATTTCGGAACCTATGTGACCGCCGACACCCCGGAGGATTATTTCCTGAACGACCTGTCCCCGGCGGCGCTTTCGGCCGATGAGATCAGCACGCAGGTGCCCATACTCATGTACCACCATCTGTCCGAGGACGTGACGAACAGCGAAATGGTGTCCCCGGAGCAGTTTGAGGCGCAGATCCGGGCGCTTTCCGAGGCCGGGTATACCGGCGTCTCGTTTGACGAGCTGCAGGCATATGTCCTGCGGGGCGAGCCGCTTCCCGAGAAGCCGGTCGTCATTACCTTTGACGACGGATACAGGAGCAATTACACGCTGGCTTATCCGATTTTGCAGAAATACGGCATGAAAGCGACGATCTTCGCCATCGGTGTTTCATTCGGAAAGGACCATTACAAGGACACGGACTATGCCATCACGCCGCACTTCGGTGCGGATGAGGCAGCGGAAATGACCGCGTCGGGCCTTATTTCCATCCAGAGCCATACCTACGACATGCACCAGTGGCCGCCGTATGAAACGGGCTCGGCCGTGCGGGAGAACATCCTCCAGCTGCCCGGCGAAAGCGAGGAATCCTATGTACAGGCGCTGACGGAGGACTTTACGCGCAGCCGTGCGCTCTTAGAGGGCGCGACCGGTCAGCCGGTCGATGTGCTGGCATATCCCGCCGGACAGTATTCCACGCTGACGCAGGTCACGCTCCAGTCGCTCGGCGTGCATGTGACGCTCTCGACCAATCCGGGCGTCAACACCGTCGTCAAGGGGCTGCCGCAGACGCTTTACGCCATG
>OLGB01003303.1_pt1 | contig 15375 bp, 15 predicted proteins | sample 1605691 | NCBI WGS metagenome assembly OLGB01 (sample SAMEA3888925, study PRJEB22519) | human gut metagenome | biome: human gut; feature: human-associated habitat; material: faeces | place: Denmark | collected 2010 | reverse complement strand
GCTTTTGTTGCGAACGAGACGTTCTTCAAAATCGGCACAAAGCTCTACCACATAACAGTTTGAGTCGTTTGACTTAAAGAGGTCGATCACATTTTGCAGATAATCAAATTCACTCTGCATATCAAAGGCACACATATAGGTGAAGATCAATCCCGGAAAATCGCCTTTGGCAAACAACTCAAACACAGTCTTGCGAATGGTTTCATTCAAAACGCTCCATTCTTTTTCCGAGTGAGCAAAGAGTTTTCGGGTCAGCTCGATTGACATATGATTGTGGAACAAGCGTAGGTCTGTGATCTTGGCGAGTTCTTGTCCTACGGTCATCTTGCCTACGGCGTGAGGACCCAAAATAATAACAAGTGTCTTTGACATTTTTATTCTCCTTTCAGCTCGGCAACAAAAATTTCTTTTACCGGGAGTGAAATTTTGACCAATCCGATTGAAGCGAATTTTCCGTTTATTTTCTCAAACTCACGCAAAACCAAATCGCAGGCTTTGTAAAAGGATTCTTCTGCATCCTCTTTCATCAGAGCAATTCCACAATGCGGAACCCAACGATTCGGCAAATACCATTCCCATCCTCGTGTATCAAAATCACACAGACAATCATGTATTTCTCTTTGAATCTGATACATGGAGCTTGTCATAATAGGAGAAGCAAAAATTGTTTTTGTATCGGTAAACATTCCCAAAGAGCCTATATATGCAGGTAATGTCTGCTGCTTCTGTGCAAACAGTTTCAATCTCTCAACACATACTTTTTCATCAACATCGTTAAAACAAGCCAATGTAATGTGAGGTCTTGTTTTCCATTCAAGATATTTGGTGCTGAGTTTTTCCTCTGCGATTCTTTCGGCATAACGGAAAAGTTTCTTTTCCATTTCTTCATCAAAAAACAATTCAATCGCATATTGCATGATGTTACACGCTCCTTTCTAAGTACCCGCTTGTAAATGGAAGATGGTCAAACTTCTTTGTTTCGGTATGAACAAATCCATTCGCTATGTACCAATTCTTCAAAACGGTACTTTCTTCGATAATACCGATTTTTATTACATTACCGCCCAATGCTTTCACTACATCCTTTGCATGATCGAGAAGTAATTTGCCAAAGCCATTGTGTCTATACTCCGGTAACACCGCAAGATTGTGAAGCTCAAAGGCATCGTCGCTTTCTTTAGAGAGCGACATATATCCGATAATTTTCTTGCCGGCATATAGTGCGTACATATTCCAACCCCAATTCTTCTGCGTTTCAAGAAAAGAAAGAGGGATAAAGCTCGTATGCTTCGGACAGTTTTCTTTCGTCAATCCAAACTGATCTGCCACAGTCCGGAAGCTCTGATGAATAACATCCAGGCACTCTTGTAGCTCGTTCTGCTCAACCTCATAAATCATCGGCAAGGAAACACCCGCCGGATCGAATGTTTCGCTTACTGCCTTTTTGAACATTGCCAAAGCCGGTGCGCCCTCCATGATGATTCGTTCTCCTGTGTCGCAGTAACCGGCACTCTGATAGCATTTGCGGTTCTTTTCCATGACTTCCGGGAAGTCAACGTAATAGAATTTCGCATCAGCAAACTCTTTTTCACAGAGCAAAATTGCCTCTCTCGCAATTCCTTTATTTTGATAGTCCGGATGAATGTAAACACGTTGAAGGTAGTAGTCGCCTCCCCCCATCTCATAGCCGGGAACCCTTTTTCCGCACAAACGGTAGAAGATACCTCCAATAATTTTTCCATCAAGCAGAATAGTAAAATGACGGTAAGATTTGTTCAACCTGCGAAGAATATCTTCCGAACCTCTGAGAAACGGGTTTCCTGCATCATGGAATTTTTCGTACAACGGCTTAAAAGCTGCTTTCTGTATTTGTGATAATTCCTCGGCTTCCGAGGTGTTCGTTATTTTAATTGATATACTCATAACTCTATTCCTTTCTAAAAATATCAAGCGTATGATGCGAGTAGCCCACCATATCCGGTCTCTCACAGACGGCAAGATGGTACTTCACATAAATCTCATACATTCGGTCATCCATGTTATCTACCGTTTCTCTCATGTGGTTCGTATAGCCATCGGAGGCAACGAAATGAAGCTGTGTTACATTAAATTCGGAGCGAAGTTTATCAATATCTTCTTTTCTATGAAGCTCAAAAATATCCCACGGATTAGAGAAAGTGTCAAAGGTTTCTGTATTGAGCATACATTTCTCGATGATATTATAGATCTCGCCACGAATAAAACCATACGACAAAACGCTTGCATCACCCATACAGTAAGCGGCAAAAACAACACCATTTTTCTTTGTAACTCTGATTGCTTCAGACAAAGCTTTCAGTTTATCTTCTGTAGTGAAAAGGTGATACATAGGACCGAGCAGCAGAGTGATGTCATAGGTATCATCCTCAAACATAGACAAATCCATAGCATTGCCTTGGGTGATGGTAACTGTTTCGCCGGGAGTAGTGTTCTGCTTAAAAATTTCAATGTTGTGTTCAACGAGTTCCACCGCATCCACACAATAACCCTTTTGAGCCAGAGCATGACTATAGCGACCAGTTGCGGCTCCGATTTCTAAAATTCTCATGCCCGGTTGAAGATACTTTTTCACATACTTCATAGTGGTGATGTATTCGATCATGCCGTGCTTTGAGATCAGACGACCGTTCTCGTCATACCTCTCATAATAATTTGTCAAATAATCTTTTGTTTCCATCTTGGAACCTCCTATAAGAATGTATAAAAAAACGGTGCAAATCGAAAATCACTTCGACTTGCACCGTAAGTATCCTAATATCCAATAATCCTACAAAAAGGTTATACTGAAATTTGGGTACGACAATACAAGCCCGACCGATACCAATAAATAGTATCTACGCCGTGCATAGGGACAGTATTAGTGTTGAGAACGAAATTCTTAACTGCCATTGTCGTAGTCCTTTCAAAAAATTTTATTAATTATATCACACTCTTTCTTGCAAGTCAATAGAATTTGATGAAATTTCGAGGATCTTTGCGAGAATCTTTGCAAACAGCAAGAGGAACATATTATTTTTTGGGATTCCTGCCGCAGTAGTGTGACGATGTAAAATGTTGGGTTGGCAAACGCGAAAATTTCTCATCGCACTTCACAGCACAGATTGGTTTTTTGGCATACTTCATGCAAAACAAAAATCGTGTGCTATGCCATTTTTTGAGAAATGTACGGACATGAGAAAACGCAGTTTTTTCAATGTGAGTACCATTTGCGAAGAAAATATGCAGGTGTCCAGAGGGATGCAATCCCTCGGCTCTGGGTTTCCAATAGGGGCGAGAAGCATCCCTGTTGGCACACGATTTTCCTTTGGAAAGTCTAGTGTGTTATACCTTTTGCGACCGCTGACGCTGGAAAGGGGCTGTCCCCACGCCAGACAGACACTTTTCAGTGTCAGCAGAACAGGCGGATTTTGTGGGCTGTAAGGAACACAAAACGAAGGATTTAGCATGAGCAAAATCCGGCTGTTCGTGTGTAGTTGGCATAGGAAATCTTGCAGCGAAGCGGAAAGATTTGCTGTGTCAACGGGGGCGCAAGAGGTATATAAAAACCCGCCGCAGCGATCAGCTCCCGTACCGTATTTTCTCCATTTCCAACTCAAAGGGAATCGTTAATTTCTTCGGAAGCTCGCTTATAGAGAGTTCCAGAATTTTGCGGATTGCGATTTTTGTAAACACGTTTGTTTTGCTCATATCGCCGTCTGCCGGTTTTACGATCTGCGCAGTTCCGGCAGAAAAGTCAAAACGGATTTCTCCCCATTCATCGTCGTCGTTGGCATACCGATGTATTGCTTTGTACTCGTATGCAGCGGCGGCGATTTTTTTGTTTTTGTCGGTCAGCTTCAATTCCACCACACCGAGAACACCGGCATCCACCAACAATCCGGTCAGCTTGTCCAGAGCTTTCTTATAAGCTCGTTCTGCACCGCTGGATGTGCTACCCTCAAACATGACCGCCAGATCTTCAAAGGTGGGGCGTTCCTCCCATGAGCCGACACGTCCACAGGTCATGCAGATTGCATTACGTTTTTCAAGATAGGTTTGCTCCTTGTAACTGAGCTTGTCAAAAGCGGCTTGCACAGCATCGGCACGAATACCGTTCCAGAGAATATCCGCATAGTTCCAACTATCGTCACGGGTAACATCCTCGCCTGTTTCTTCTCCATCCTCTTCCTGCATGGTCGCATAGAACGGAACACGGCTGCGGTTCTGCCTTGCAAGGGTCAGATACTCGGCGGCTGTTTCTTCGGTACAGTTCTGCTCGGCGGCGTATTCGGCTATGACTTCCTTTGCGCTCTTGCCGGAATTGTTGTAGAGCCAAGCAATGCCACGGGCGGCTTTGTATTCATCCAAAGACTTGAATGAGCCAGCTTCTTCCTGTCGGCGGCAATCCAGAAGTGCGTTGCCGATGAAGTGATGGGCATAAGTAAGAAAGTCTGCGCCCTTGTCGGGGGCATAATTCGGTAAGCACTCCAACATGACGAGAACACAACTGAGCTTGTAATCCAAAAAACGCAAAGGGTCATATCGGTCAATTCCCTCGGTCAGCAGAAAGCGGTACACTCGCTTGTTTAGCCTGGACTCGTAATGGTGCAGGAAATATGTAAAGTAAGTCAGATCATTTTCACGGACAGAGGAAACGATGTAATCGTTGATGTCCTCCACCTTGGGCGGCACAGGGTCAAGACGGAAGATGCGCCCTGCCTGTCGCATGGTCATAGCTCCATCATGCACAGCGAATTTTACTGTGCTGATAAATTCATCGGTATTCCAGAATCGTTCTTCTGACATCAGCAGCGCACCTCCCTTCAAATGGTTAATTTCAGAATTTATAATTTCATATTTCTCTTAAATTGAAATCCACCAACATACTCCGAACTTATCAATAATTGTCGCACAGTATTTGCTCCACGGGAGTTCGTGAATAGGTTCTAAAACTACCCCTCCATCGCTCAAAACACGAAAAGCGTTATCAACTGCTTCGATGGTTCCCATTTCAAATACATTGAAAGTCATTGTCTCCCATTTGTTCTTGTGAACAATACTAATGTCGCAGGGATTTTTTGCTTCTGCCAGTGCCAAAAATCCTTCTCCATTTACAGATAACTCACAGTGCTCGTATGCGGTGTTATCCTCATTTATAAATTCTCTTGTAATCTCTGCGCCAAAGGCTTTGCAATATATTTCTGCTGCTGCAAAACTATCTTTGACATATACTTGCGTGTAATTTTTCATAAAGTCCTCCTTAAAATGAGTTTATGGTCTTTGCTTCATTCAGCAAGGCATCCTGCGACATCTCCACTTCATAGCTCCCCTTGGCATATACATGGTCGGAGATCGCACGTTCCATCTTATTTTTCGCAAGCCGCTTCATTCTGTCAGCGGTCTGCTTGTCCAGAGTGCCACGATGGAGATACTGCGTGATCGTGTTCATACGGCGTGTGTAGACTGCCTTGATGGGATGATCGTCCGCAAGTTCTCTTTGCTCTCTGCCTTTGAGATTGCCGATCTGACGGCAGGTACGCCCACGCTTGTCCCCCGGCGCAAGCCCTCCGCAGTATTTGGTCAGCCTTGCATCGGTGGTCAGAAACCACTTGCCGCAGATGGGGCATAACCTCGGCGCATGACCGACGCACAGTCCCTCAAATAAATCGGAACGGAACATTCCCACAAAGGAAACGTAGTGCATACGCTTCACAAGCTGCGGTATGCTTTTCTCCGGCATGACAGAGGATACATATTGCATTGTGGTGTTTGTCAACTGCATCCATGATGCTTTGTCGGGCAACAGGGCATCTGTATCAACAAAATGCTTTGCAAAGGTTTCAGCATAACCCTCCGAGGTTCGCTTGCTTTCATGGAGTTTATGGGCAAATTCAATCATGCCGTGCTTGAAAATCATCAGAGTGCCGCCGAGCTGCGCCAATTCACTAATCAGTCTTACAAGCCCTACACCCTTGCTGTACTGTGCATCAAAAGCGGCTGCTGCTCCGATTTGCTGTGCCGTTTTTATATAAGCAATGGTATTGTTCGTATATTCATCCGCAAAGATATGTTGAATGTCATGCCCATCAGCGGGAAAGTCAAATAGTGAAAAAGGATATATGGTACGCAACATCTGCGTAATCTGCAATACGCTTTCTTTTGCTGCTGACAAATGCGCTGTCGTAGGTGTTCCGTCCTTTATCAGTTCCACCACTGCCGCTAAAGGAATAGCAAGCTGTATGAGTTGCCCGATCTGTTCATCAGATATATTCATAGCGGCACAGCCGATGCTCCCGGTGGGCAGGGTGTGTCCTGCATAAGTCACTCTGTCCTGCCAGAAATCAAGCGTCAGCAGATTTTGGTTAAGGATGCTCATTGAACGCACCTCCCATCTTCCAAAGCTCATTGGCGGCTTCAACGGCTTGCCGATGCAGCCATTCACTGTCGGGATCAGCGGCAGCTCTCTTGTTTGCAGTCCGCACGTTTCGGATTGCCTTTTCGATCTCTCTGGAGGTCTTACCGTTCTTCAAGGCGGCAATAGCAAGGTTGGCAATGTAAACGCAATCTTCCTCTTTGTAATGGCCTTGCACGATCATCCGTCCAAGCTGTTCAAGGATGCCGTTTTTGCTTTTTGCCGTCTGTGTTGCATCGTCAGAGTGCCAGAGCAGGTCACTATCTGGAATTTCGGTAGCGGCTACCGAAATTAAATGTACGCCCTCAAACATATACATGGCGTTGATCGCTTGTCTGCGGCTGGGTGCGCCGACTTCGGTTATATGGGTATCTATTTTCGGTCTGCCTCGACCACATTTCTCCTGTTCCATCCGTCTGCCCTCTTTGTCATGTTTTTTGTTTTATACCATTATACCATACAAATGTGACGAAATAAAGAACGCATGAGATATTTTTGGTAGCCGCTACCGAAATTCATTTTGTGTGTCATTCTTGCTCAAAAATCGGTTGTCATGTTTTTTGAAATGAACCTGTCATGCCATCGGCACCCTTTTTTCATTTTTTCTCATAATATACACGAGGGGATGAAAATTCGTCCCTATCAACAAGAATTATGGAGGAATTGAATGAATGTATTTGGAACAGTAAAGACAAGCATCAACACAAGAGAAGCCGTCGAGCATTACGGCATCGAGGTCAACCGATACGGGAAAGCACTCTGCCCGTTTCACAATGACCGACATCCGAGTATGGTTGTGTACGATGACCACTACCATTGTTTCGCTTGCGGAGAACATGGAGACGTGATCGACCTCGTTGCCTATCTCTACGGTCTGCCTGTGTTGGATGCGGCAAACAAGCTGGCGTATGACTTCGGTATCTCGCAGGACAAGCCGCCAACCAAGGAAATGGAGGAAAAACTGAAAAGGAAAAGCGAAGCACAGCGACTCAGAGAAAATGAGAAGCTGTGCTTTTCTGCGCTCTTGGAGTATATGAAACTGCTTCAAGAATGGAAGCGGCTGTATGCGCCGAGGACACCGGAAGAAAAGTGGCATCCGCATTTTGTTGAAGCCTGTGATCGGCTTGACTATGTGGAGTATCAGGTGGACACGCTCATCGGCGGCGATTCCTATGAGCGCAATGAGGTCATTGAATTGTTGATGACCGACAGCAAACTGAAAAAACTGCAAAGGTATCTGGAAAAAGTGAAGAAGGAGGAAAAGCATATTGGCGAACAACAACTTTGATGGCATGGAGCAGCCCTCTTGGTATGACGGCAAGATGATTGATGAGATCGCATTTTGCGGCTCATTTCTGCATCAGCACCCAATGAAGTGTGTCCGAGGGCGGTTGTTCACCGTGGACGGCATGATTGAGGACGAGGGCAAAATCCAGCAAATGATTTTAGATGAGGTCATGAGCTGCCAGAGCATCGGCATTGCAAAGAAGGTAAAAAGCCTTTTTGATACCCTAAAGCTCATGGCATACTCTGACCCGTTACCCATCGAAACAGACCGCATCCACATGGCAAACGGCACGTATTTTCTAAACGGCACATTTACCGAGGACAAGACCTACTGCAATAACCGCATGAAAGTCAAGTATAATCCGGGCGCACCGCAGCCGCAGCGATGGCTGCATTTCCTGTCCGATCTGCTCGTGCCGGAGGATATTCCCACCTTGCAGGAGTATTTGGGGTACTGCCTTATTCCGTCAACCAAGGGGCAGAAAATGCTCATGCTTATCGGCAAGGGCGGCGAGGGCAAAAGCCGCATAGGGCTTGTGATGCGCTCCATCCTCGGTGACAGCATGAACACCACCAGCATTCAGAAAATCGAAAACAACCGTTTCAGCCGAGCCGATCTGGAAAACAAGCTGCTGATGGTGGACGATGATATGGATATGAGCGCACTTCCCAAAACCAATTATATCAAGTCCATTGTTACAGCCGAGTGCAAAATGGATTTGGAACGCAAGGGTGTACAGAGCTATCAAAGTCAACTGTACGCTCGTTTTTTATGCTTCGGCAACGGAGCGTTGACCGCCCTGCATGACCAGTCCGATGGCTTTTCTCGCCGTCAGATCGTACTGACCACCAAGGACAGACCCGCTGACCGCACAGACGATCCTTTTCTCGTGGAAAAGCTCATGTCCGAGATGGAGGGTATTTTCCTTTGGTGCTTGGAGGGACTGCATCGACTGCTTGCAAATAATTATCAGTTCACCATCAGCGGACAAGCCATTGAGAACGTGGAGACCGTCAAGCGAAGCAGCAACAATGTCATTGAGTTCTTGCAATCGGAGGGATATATCCGCTTCAAGGCTGACAGTGAAGCAAGCTCCAAGGCACTCTATGAAGCCTACAAACTCTGGTGCGAGGACAATGTGCGAAAACCCATGTCGGCAAACAGACTCAGCTCTGAGCTTGCTCAAAATGAGCGTCTTTACAACGTGGAAGCTACCAACAACATCTATGCCGGAGGAAAGCGGGTGCGTGGCTTTGTCGGAATTGAGGTGCTGGCGAAGTCCTCTTTTCTAAAATGGTGAGCGAAGTGAAAAAGTGCTGTACGTACCGTACAGTACGTACGGCACTTTTGAAGTCCACCGTTAATACGGGCATTGAAAATGATGCAAAAAATCAATGCTTAAAATCAAGCCTTGTGCAATCCGTGAGGATTTACACCGCAGGAAGTACAGAAATCATCATTCGGTGATTTACCAAACAGCAAAGCCAATTCACGGAACTGTGGTGTTTCTTCCGTTTCGGTCTGCTCTCCCACAAAACAGCAAACCTGATAGGGTGCTGTTGTGGACAGGACTACGCAGAACGAAATCTGAGAGGAAAACGCCATTTTCAAAATCATCATTTATCGGTGACAGCAGTTCACCGCACAGCAAACCAATATCACGAAATTATGGAGGAATTTTTGTATGAAATCGAATTTGAGAAATGAAATCAAGTCGTACATTGTACGGCAAGGGATGACCATGCAGGAGGTCGTGGACCTTCTTGCGGATGAATACGGATGGAGCGACAGTGTTTCCAACCTGTCCAACAAGCTCCAGCGTGAATCGCTCCGCTATACCGAAGCGGTACAGCTTGCCGATGTGCTGGGCTTTGAGATCGTATGGAGAAAGAGGGGTGATCGCTAATGGCAGCTCCACAGTATGCTATTTTACGCTTTGCGAAGTACAAGGGACCGGAGATCAGCGGCATTGAAGCTCATAACGAGCGCACCAAGGAGAAATACGCAAGCAATCCAGACATTGACCCGTCCCGTACACACTTGAATTTCCATCTTATCAAGCCCGAAAGGAAGTACAGAGCTGAATCCGAGTGTCAGATTGCAGAAGCCGGATGCCGCACACGCTCGGACAGCGTTCGTGTGGTGGAAGCTCTCATAACCGCTACGCCGGAGTTTTTCAAGGGAAAGAAACGAGCTGAAATCTGTGAGTTCTTCAATGAAGCGTTGGAGTTCATCAAGCAGAATCAAGCTCCCGAAACGATCATATCCGCTGTGGTGCATCTGGACGAGAAATCGCCCCATATGCACCTTTGCTTTGTACCTCTGACGGAGGATAAAAGGTTGTGTGCCAAGGAGATTTTAGGGAACAAAAAGAAGCTGACACAGTGGCAGGACAAGTATTGGGAACACATGGTAAAGAAATATCCCGATCTGGAACGTGGCGAAAGTGCCAGCGAGACCGGGCGTGACCACATCCCCACAAGGGTATTCAAACAGATGGCACGTCTGAACAAGCAGCATGACAAGCTGGCAGAACTGCTCTCCGATATGAAGTTCACGAACTACAAGGAGCGTTCGGCACAGATTGCGGCGTTTCTTGAAAAGTATATCCCCGATGTTGCCGCTATGGAAACGCAGATGAAGAAATACAAAAAGTTCTTCAAAACAGCGGACGGCAAACAGAAAGCGTTGGAAAAGAAAAATGACGAGCTGACCGCCGCTCTGGAAAAGAGCGAGAAAGAAAGCACCGTCAAGAAGTTGCAGGAAATGCGGCTGCATAGCGATTATGAGCGCATCAAGGGCATTCTTGACCGCATCCCGCCGGAGATCATTCGAGCATATACACATCGTGACAGCAAAACGCAGGAGGTACGCCATTATAGATAACAGAAAAAAGGATGAATGGAGCGGCTTTGCCGATTTACTTGCCAACTTAATAGAGAAATATGCGGCGGTTCTGGATATTGAAAATCTTCCGGAGCCGCCGATTTGTTTGGACAGCGAGAAAAAAGAAATTGTAAACAATTCCAAACTTTTTGAGGAATCTATTGAAAAAACGGACATTGCATGATAAAATATACGTGTGATAAGTGTCCAAACCTACTCTGAGAGTGATTTCGGAGTAGGGGTTACATAACGGTGCTGCATACGGCGGCACGAATGAGGATAACGATATGAAAAAAGACAAGATAAAAGTATATATTTACACGAGAGTATCCACCACGATACAGGTGGATGGATACTCTCTGGATGCTCAGAAAGCCAGAATGAAAGCATTTGCCGAGTACAATGACTATAAGATTGTCGGTGAGTATGAGGATGCCGGTAAATCCGGTAAGTCCATCGAGGGCAGATTAGAGTTTAACCGCATGATGGAGGACATCAAATCCGGCAAGGACGGTGTTTCCTATGTGCTGGTGTTCAAGCTCTCCCGTTTCGGCAGAAATGCGGCAGATGTGCTGTCCACCTTGCAGGTTATGCAGGATTTCGGTGTCAATCTGATCTGTGTTGAGGATGGTATTGATTCCTCCAAGGATGCAGGAAAACTGATGATCTCCGTTCTGTCAGCGGTTGCCGAGATCGAGCGTGAGAATATCCGTGTTCAGACGATGGAGGGCAGAATCCAGAAAGCCCGTGAGGGCAAATGGAACGGCGGCTTTGCTCCTTATGGATATACGCTTGAAAAAGGCAAGCTGTATGTGAATGAGGAAGAAGCAGAAGCAATCCGCATCATCTTTGACAAGTACGTGCATACCGACATGGGCGCAAACGGTCTTGCCCGATACCTCGCCAATCATGGCATTGGAAAAATCCAAAGACAGAACGGCAAGAATCCTCTGTTTGATGCGGCGCTTATCCGCAGGATACTGAAAAATCCTGTTTACTGCGGCAAGATCGCCTATGGCAGACGCAGGACGGAAAAGGTGCATGGCACAAGAAACGATTACCGTCTTATTGAACAGGACAACTATCTGTTGGTCGATGGTCTGCACGAAGCACTTGTTTCCGAAGAACTCTGGCATGATGCACAGGTGAAATTGGTTGCCCAGGCAAAGAAATACGAGAAGGTCAACCATGGTAAGGATAACAAGGTGCATCTGCTGACAGGCTTGCTCAAATGCCCGATCTGCGGAGCCGGTATGTACGGCAATAAGAGTGTCAAGCACAAGGCAGACGGCACGAAGTACAAGGATTTCTACTACTACGGCTGCAAACACCGCACCATGACCCGTGGTCACAAGTGCGACTATAAGAAGCAAATCCACGAAGAACTCTTGGAAACCGCTGTCGCAGAGGTGATTACCAAGTTGGTCAGCAATCCGAAGTTTGCCGCTTTGATGCAGCAGAAAATCAGCATGAAAGTGGATACTTCCGCTATCGAACAGGAGATTGCAAACTACGAAAAACAGCTTCGCCAGAGCTATTCCATCAAGTCCCGATTGATAGAGGAAATTGATACACTTGACCCCGATGATAAACATTACATCAAACGCAAGGCAGACCTTGATGATCGTCTTTACAAGATGTATGATAAAATCGAGGATACGGAGTCTCTGCTGATTGAAGCCAGAGCAAAGAAAATGGCAATCGAAGCTGAAAAGCTGACTGCCGATAATATCTACAAAGTTTTGATTTACTTTGATAAGCTGTACGCCGTGATGGATGAACAGGAACGCCGACAGCTTATGGAGTCGCTGATCTCCGAAATCCATATCTTTGAGGAACGGAAGCCGAACGGACAATGGCTGAAATCCATCAAATTCAAGCTCCCGATCATAGAGGAAGATATGGAAATAAGTTTGGACAACGATACACAAGCTGAGACGGTTGTGTTGCTACAAAACCGAAATATGTAGAAATCCTTGATTTTAAGCACTTTGTGAAGCATACGGTCTTTAATTCGGAGGGCGATAAATTCCGAAATAAAGAGATAAAAAATTACGTTGTCGTAAAAGTAGTAATTGATATGGTGTGTGGGAACACAAAGAAACAGTAAATAAATCTGACTAAAAAGAGATGTGAAAAAGCAGAGTGCTCGTAAGACAGTAATCCATCAAAAATTACGAATTACGGCATCTGTTAGGCAGGATTGGAAAACAAACGAACAAACGGTATTCGGCTACGGCTGGATGCCGTTGTTTGTTTTTGGGGCGAAAAGGCTTGATTTTGGCTCTGTATGGTGAGGATAGCGAAACGAGTGAAATAGTTATCGTTTTTGTGTAGTTGCTTTGCTAAACGGTGAATTACGGCATAGTAAGCCTCGTTCGCCGGGTGGTGGGCATATTTGCGATTGCGGAAAAATTCACACAAAACTACAAAGTCGATAGGCGGGCGATTCGATGCGGAGTATGTTAGCCACCGCAGAAATTGCTTTTGCTCACAGAAAAGTTACACTTTAATGTGATAAATTTCGGAAAGGCTATTGAAAAACGCCACATCGTTGTGCTATAATGTGTGTACACACAAGAGATATGATTGGAAGTTTGGCATATGAAATAGTTACTCACTTGTGCGTTCAATATGGACAGCGGCTATGTGGAGCTAAAGTTCAGCGACGGCAGCATGATCGCTATTGACTGCACCGCCGTGGAGAATGAAGTCGCCGACAATTGGTACGAAAGTCGGAGCTGGACTATCTGATCTACAACGACCCGCTGGCGTATGCCGACCTCATTTTGAACGGCGACCCAGAGGAGTATCTCTGGTCGGTGACTGAGTACAAGCCTTTGGATTAGACCTCATAGAACTTAGAAATTATAGCTATAATGGAGGACGGTATGAGAATAACCTACGAAAGAGCTACAAGTTCTGACATTGAGCGTTTATATCTGCTATGTAGGCAGCTAATTGACGATTATGAAAACATTGAGTGCATTGATTACGAAAGAGTTCTGAGGTGGGTTCGCCAAAAGTTAGAAACCACTATCGACGAATATACCGCAGTCTATGCAGAGGGACAGAAAGCTGGATATTACCATTTTTTCAAAAATGAAAATGGCGAATACGAGCTTGACGATTTGTATATTTTCCCGCAATTTCAGAATCACGGAATAGGAAGTGCCATCATCGAAAAGTGCTGTCGTTCAGTGAACGAGCCTGTCACATTATATGTTTTCATCAAGAATGGAAAAGCTGTTTCGCTCTACGAAAGGCTTGGTTTCGTTATTGTGGAGACGGTCAGAGGCAGCAGATACATAATGAAAAGGGATAATAGAAAATACTATGCCGCATATGAGGAACGCTACAAAACTGCTCATGCAAACGGCGTTAGTTGGTCAAGCAATGTAAGTACGCCTATCGTGATGGGAGTGATCGACAGGTATAAAATCAATCGACAACACCGAATGCTGGAAATCGGATGCGGAGAAGGCAGAGATTCCAAAACAGTATTGGAACATGGTTTTCCGTTAATGGCAACTGACATTTCTAAAGAAGCCATCACATATTGCAAGCAGCAGATGCCCCAGTACCAAAATTATTTCAGCGTCTTGGATTGCTTGTCTGACCGGCTGGAAGAAAAGTTTGATTTTATCTTCGCCATTGCCGTTATCCATATGCTGGTGGTTGACGAGGACAGAGATGGGTTTTATCAGTTTATACGCAGTCACCTGAACGCAGGCGGAATTGCTCTGGTCTGTACCATGGGCAATGGGAAATTTGAGATGCAAAGCGATATTTCTACCGCATTCACATTGCGGGAAAGAAATCACGAATCCGGCAATATGATGGTGGCAGGGACATCGTGCAGAATGGTATCGTGGAGTACATTTGAAAGTGAACTGACCCGAAACGGCTTGACCGTTGTTGAGAAAGGAATCACAAGTTCCCTCCCCAATTTTGATAGCTTGATGTATGTAGTTGTCAAAGCATCAAATTCCGAACTTAAAAATCATAGCAAGGAGATTTGATTATGAATATTGAAGAATTATTACAACTCTCTCCCGGAGAGTTGACCGATTTAGGCATCTGCCCCACTTGCTTCAACCGTGAAAACGGCGGTGCGCTATACGGTGACACCTCAGACAAAATGCTGTATGAGGACGAAGATATTGAATGTTTCTTTGTCGGCAATCCGAGAGCGGACGGTCATATGTGCATTTCCACTATGGAGCATTATCACGATATGAGCGAAGCGCCCGACCATATCAACGAGAAAATCATCAGATTCGCAAAGTGGTTCATGCAGATCATCCGTGAGGTGTATGGCTGCGAGCGTGTCTATATGTGTACCATGTGCGACGGCCCCAATAACCATTACCACATCCAGCTTATCCCCCGCTACGCAGACGAAAAGCGGGGAAGTAAAAACTTCGTGAAGTCCCGCAAGGAGTATGTGGCTAACAGCGAAAAGTTAGAGATGGTAAGAAAACTGATTGCAGAATATGCGATGGAAAGAAGATAACGCCCATGCCAGATAACAGAAATCGTAAGCGGCCGATACAGGTCAAATTTTTCGTAGATGAACATGAGCTTGAGCTGATCAAGACGAGGATGGCGCAGGTGGGCACGGAGAACATGAGCGCCTACCTCCGCAAAATGGCAATCGACGGATATGTGATAAATTTGGATATGCCGGAGTTGCGTGAGCTGACGCTTCGCATGAAAAGCATCTCCACCAGCGAAAACCAAATCGCCAAGCGGGTCAACACCACCGGCA
>OLGB01003299.1_pt1 | contig 15380 bp, 13 predicted proteins | sample 1605691 | NCBI WGS metagenome assembly OLGB01 (sample SAMEA3888925, study PRJEB22519) | human gut metagenome | biome: human gut; feature: human-associated habitat; material: faeces | place: Denmark | collected 2010 | reverse complement strand
GCGCTGTAAAGGTAGAAAGGAAAACGCATATTTTCGATGCTTTTATCAAAAGAAAATTAGTGAATAGATATTCCCGCTTAACGCGAGAATATCTTGTTTATTGTGTTTACTTTCCTTTACGGTTGTGAGCACCGATTGAAGGTCTGACCTTCTCAGCGCCTTTGCCTTTCCATTTAAGTCCACGTCCTGCTTTTCCAGCAGCTGTGAGTCCACGGTAGGCGCGGCCTTTCTGTTTCGGAGAGCAGATCCAGTTGATGTTCTTGTCAGCCTTGATAACAGGGTGATGAGGATCAACCATGATGATTTCAAACCATTCGTGCTGTCCATCCATTCCAACCCAGTAGGAGTTAAGAACTTCTAAGTTTGGATACTTCTTGCAGGCTCTCTCCTCAGCAATGCGCTGAAGGCTCTTTGCCATTGTGATCTTGTTGATACCGCGGCGTTTTGCCCTGCGTCCCTTTCTGATCTTTCTCTTTCTGAGAGATCCCTTACGGACACGGCCTCTTACAATAATATATCCCTGCTTGGCTTTGAATCCAAGTTTTCTTGCGCGGTCTAAACGAGTAGGATGATCAATCTTTACAAAATTCTCTTCCTTTCTCCACTCAATCAAACGAGACCATTGTAACTGCTTAACATAGCTCTCACTCGGTGTGTTCCAAGCTTCAGCGATGTAAGTGTACATGCTTTTTCCATTTATATTCCTGGAGCCTTCCTCGGAAGTCTCAGGCATTTGTTTCTCTTCGTTATCGTCCATGTATGTCACCTGCCGCCACAGCGGCTATTCAGGATTCACCCCTAAGGGCACATTTCCGAGAGCAAGCCCTCGTGACTTGGGTCTCGAAGATTGAGTGATGATATTTATACTTGCTCATCAGCGCAAATCACATTTGTCCGCTAAGCAATCCAGTCTTTCTGATCTTTCTGCGGTTATACTCCGTTAACTCAGTATTACCTGAACAAAGGATGAAGGCAGTGGCAATAAATTCATACTTGCATGAATGAAACTAAAAAAAGGAATTGGATACGGCTAATTGTCCTTATTGCGATTCCTTTAGTCGTTGGTATGCTGTCTTCTCTGCTTACGGGAGACAACATGGATGTTTATAAGGATTATAACCAGCCGCCGTTCTCCCCGCCTTCAGCCCTGTTTCCGATCATGTGGACGATCCTGTATATTTTGATGGGTGTCTCTGCATACTTAGTTTCGGGACCGGAAGTGCCTGCTAAGCAGAAAAGCGCTGCTTTGACAATTTTCGCAGTGCAGCTGGTAGTCAACTTCTTCTGGTCGCCGCTTTTCTTCAGGATGGGGCTCGTTCTAATCTCGTTCTTCTGGATCGTGCTGCTGTGGATTCTGGTCCTGATAATGATATTGGTATTCAGAAGAATCAGCAAGGCTGCTGGATGGCTGCAGGTACCTTACTTGATATGGCTTACTATCGCAGCATATCTGAATCTGGGAATTTTTTTAATGAACTGATGAGAAAAATCTCACATTCATTTTTTTGAAGAATTTCTAAAACAGTATCAGCGCTACTTTCTGCTTTGATATTATACAATGCATGAACGATTTTTCCGTTTTCAATAACAAATGCAGATCTGATCGTTCCCATGACTTTTTTGCCGTACATTATTTTCTCTTTTCTGACGCCGTACGATTCCGCAACTCTGCAGTCTGGATCTGACAGAAGATGAAATTTCAGGCCATATTTCTCTGCAAATTTTTTGTGTGAAGCAACTGCGTCTTTGCTGATGCCAATAATCTCATATCCCATGCTCTTGAACTTCCCATATGAGTCGTTGAAGGAAACAGCCTGCTTGGTGCATCCTGATGTATTGTCTTTTGAATAAAAATACAAAACGACCTTCTTAAAGTCCGCAAGAGAAAGCTCTCCTTCAGCACTGTCAAGTTTGAACGGCGGGGCATCATTGCCTGATTCAAGCTTAATTTCACTCATGCCGGGAAAACTCCTTTCCAATCTTGAAGGCTTTCCCTATGTTTTCTCCCAGAGAGAAGTAGATGCTGCCGTTTGTGAAGTACATAAGAGGATCCATTTTCAATGCATCTGTTTTACCTTGGTCTAAAATCTCATTGTCTGCATATATGTTTACAACATGACCAACAATTAAATCAGTTCCTTCAAACTCAATGATTCTTTCCAGTCTGCATTCTGCAGTTATCGGGCAGTCCATAATCATCGGCGCCTCAGTTTCTCCGCTGAATATTTCGAACACCTCTGATTTGTCAACATCATAGCCGGAAACAATTCCGCAGTAATCGGTCCGTTCTGCCATTTTTGTATTGGGAATATTGACAGAAAAAGTTCCGTTTTTGACTATGCCGTCTTTGGTGTATCTATTTTTAGCTGTGACTAACCCTATCATCGGCGGTTCGTCGTCAATGATAGTTGACCAGGCTATCGGACAGAAAGTCGGTTTACCGTCTACTACAGAACCTAATAAGCATATTGGAAGGGCCATTGGAGGCACCCCGGCCCCCAATTTTATTTTATTCATGCATCCTTTATAGTGTTCATCCATATTCATTGATCGCATTTCCACTCTGTAATGAAGATCTGCTAAAACCTTTAAGTATGATTTTTCACTTTTCCATCCAACTTATTTAAAACCCTATTTTCGGCTGTCATGGTCGGAGAGTACCAACAATGGAGAGAAGAATATGACAAATCCACAGACACTTGGAAACAGAGTTCGCACATACCGCGAACGTTTAGGATTATCTGTTGAAGAACTATCTAAAAATTCAAATGTGGATGTAGCGGTCTTGAATAGCATCGAGGCTGATGAAGTATATCCATCAATTGGTACATTAGTCAGGTTAGCAAGGGCTTTAGGCCAGAGGGTAGGAACTTTCACCGACGATCACTTTGTTCCCGACCCGATTATTGTAAAGTCATACGCAATGCAGAATGAGACTGCTCCTAATCAGGGAATAGGATCCCCAGGCTACCGCTATTGTCTGCTGGGAAAGGGAAAAACCGACAGGCACATGGAACCTTACTATATTGTGATAGAACCGTCTGAGAGAAGACCGATTTCCGCTCATGAGGGGGAGGAATTTGTCATTGTGGTCTCAGGAAAGGTTGAACTGGAGTACGGGAAGCAGAAATATACTCTGAATGCGGGAGATTCAATGTACTACAACTCAGTCGTACCTCACGCAGTCAACTCAGCAGATGATAAGCCAGCCACAATCTATGCTGTAATCTACACACCGATCTAAAGGGGTATTGAATTGAGGACTGAACCAACTCGCGAAGCTACTCTGGGACAGTTACTGGATGAAACAGTTTCCAAGTTCCCGGATACAGATGCAATAGTCTATCCAGACAGAGATTACAGACTTACCTGGTCTCAATTTTCAGACGTTATCGACACAGTGGCAAAAGGCCTGATGGCAATGGGGGTGCAGCGCGGAGAAAAGGTGATGATCTGGGCTACCAACGTTCCTCACTGGCCTACGCTGCTTTATGCAACTGCCAGAATCGGAGCCATCTTACTGACGATTAATACAAATTACAAAGAGAAAGAACTTGAGTATGTTTTCACCCAGTCGGAATCGGAAAACATTTTTCTTATCGACGGTGTCAGAGATACAGACTATGTGCAGGTGGTATACAATCTCCTGCCTGAGCTGAAGACACAGCCTCGAGACACTTTCCATTCTGAAAGATTCCCACACCTCAAGCGTGTTTTCTTCCTTGGACCTGAAAAACACCGCGGAATGTACTCCATGAACGAACTAATGTCAATGGCCTGTCAAGTATCAGATGAGGAGTATGAAGCAAGAAAAGCAGAAGTTTCCTGCTACGATGTGGTCAACATGCAGTATACCTCCGGAACTACCGGTTTCCCCAAAGGTGTGATGCTGACTCATCACAATATCGGAAACAACGGATACTGGATCGGTAACTATCAGAATTTCACGGAAAAGGACCGCATCTGTATCCCAGTACCTCTGTTCCACTGCTTTGGCTGTGTGCTGGGAATGATGTCTAGTCTCAATACCGGCGCAACGCTGGTGATTCTGGAAAAGTATGATCCTGTGAATACGATGATGGCTATCGAGAAGGAGAGATGCACTGCAGTCTACGGTGTTCCGACAATGTTCATCGCTATGCTGGAACATCCGCTCTTTGACAAATTTGACTTCTCAACTCTCAGGACGGGGATCATGGCCGGTTCTCCCTGTCCGGTTAAAAGCATGTACGAATGTGTTGAAAAGATGAACATGACACAGGTGACAAGCGTATACGGTCTTACAGAAGCTTCTCCCGGCATAACGCAGACACGCTGGGATGAGCCGAGCGTGGAGAGAAAGTGCACCACCGTAGGTAAAGTTCTTCCAGGCATTGAGATGGCGCTGATCAACCCAGATACGGGAGAATTCTGCAAGCTGGGAGAGCACGGGGAAGTGTGCTGCCGCGGTTATAATGTCATGAAAGGCTACTATAACATGCCTGAAGAGACAGCCAAGACAATTGACAAAAACGGCTGGCTTCATTCAGGGGATGTAGGAGTTCTGGATGCAGAAGGATACCTTTCAATCACTGGTCGTTTAAAGGATATGATCATCCGCGGAGGAGAAAACATTTATCCAAAAGAGATAGAGGACTTCATCCACACCATGGGTGGAATTCAAGATGTACAGGTAGTCGGAGTGCCGAGTAAAAAGTATGGAGAACAGCCCGGAGCCTTTATCATTCTCAAGAAAAATGTCGACATGACTGAACAGGATGTGCTGGATTTCTGCCGCGGAAAGATCGCCTGGTACAAAACTCCGAAGTTCATTGCCTTCGTCGATACCTATCCGATGACCGCTTCAGGAAAGATCCTGAAATACAAGCTCAGGGAAATGTCTGCTGAACTCTGGCCTGATGCCTAAACTCAAAACAAAGGGCACGAGTTACTCTGCCCTTGATATTATTTTATTAAAACATGATAAATATCTTACAGCAGTTCATTGCGCACAATATGTTCAAGGACAATTTTGATGATGCAGCCAATAAGGATGCTTTGAAAAATCTCATCATCAATGCGATTTCAATAACGGATGTTCAGTTTTTTTTAAATCTAGGTTTTCGATAGCTTGATCGTATTAAGTTTCTCAGAATAATCCGTATATACTTGGTCACAATTCGGCGATTGATGCCATTTCAAAAAGTAGGCGACGTTAAAGTTCATTACCACGTATCAGGAGAAGGAGAACCTCTTCTTTTGGTAGCGGGTCTGTTTGGAGATCTGCACAATTGGAAGAAGACTGTGCCTCTCTTTGAGAAGAATTACAAGGTAATAATCTGTGACAACAGGGGATCAGGCCTCACCGAAGCACCCTCCGATCAGTTTATGATGAGCGATTTGGCAGACGATGCAGCAGGTTTGTTAACCGAGCTTGGAATTGAAAAAGCGCATGTCTTGGGATGGTCGATGGGAGGCAATGTGGCTCAGGAGATCGCGATAAACCACAGCGATCTGACAGGAACTCTTACCCTGATGTCTACTTATACCAGAGAACCAGACCGTTCCAGGTACGCGATCGAGGCTATGCTGCACTCAGTGTTGGAAGGAGCAGATCTCTATACATTCAATGCAATGATGCAGGCCTGGTGCTCTACGGACGCTCATCTGAGTGGTAAATTATATAGGCCTACAAGGAGAGGAACAGAAAACCGTGGAGACGATCTTCGCATCATTAACGGGTATATGCAGCAGAAGAGAGCATTGGATGCATTCGACAACCGTGAAAGGCTGCATCTTATCAACGCCCCTACATTAATAATCCATGGAGATTCAGACATAATGGTATCTCCTTATTTCGCTGACGAGCTGGTTAAAGGCATCTCCAACGTTGAGCAGTACTGGATTCCAGGATCGGGACATTTTCTTTCTTCTCACTCTTATGCCGACAGAGTGCTGCAGTTTTTGACTGCTCACCCTTTAGATAATTTTTTGTCTGAGTCAGAGAAAAATCCTACTGAATGTCAAAATTAATTTCTTCTTTTTAATATTTTTATATATCTAATTGTTGTGAACTCATATAGCAAACTTAATTAGGTAAATTATGTTGTGTTAATTGATATCTCATGAATTCATGCTCCCTAATTCTTTCATGTATTTTCCAGAGGTGCCGATGTGGCTGAATTCGAAGTGACAGTTGTAATATTACAATTATTTGTCTTATTCCTGTTATCCAAAATTGCCGGCTATCTCTGCAGGAAAATAAAAGTTTCTGCTGTTATCGGGGAGATTGTTGTTGGGATAATTGTTGCAAACATCTTCCTTTACCAGTGGCTAGGTTTCGAAGATACTCCAGTGTACATGGACGTTTTAGAAGTCCTCAGTGAGCTGGGTGTTATTTTCCTGCTGTTCTCTGTAGGTCTTGAAACTCCTTTCAGTGATCTCAGAAAGGTAGGAAAAACGGCCATGCTGGTAGCTATACTAGGTGTAGTTCTTCCATTTATTGCAGGATTTGCATTAATTATGTTCCTCTACAACAATCAGGCGGAGGCATTATTCATTGCAGCAGCAATGGTTGCTACTAGTATAGGAATCACGGCGCGGGTAATAGGTGATATGAAATTGACTCAACGCATTGAGTCAAGGGTTATCATCGGAGCGGCAGTGATTGATGATGTTCTCGGCATGATTGTTCTGGCAATAGTGACCGGCATAGCAGTAGGCGGAGAAAGCGCTAACGTACTCGACATAGTAAGTACAGTCGGCTTAGGAATTCTGTTTGTAATCCTAGTCATTGTAATGGGGTCGTTTATCCTGCCGAAAGTTCATAAAAAGCGTCAGGAAGAATACAAGAAAAAATGCGAATGTGAAGGATATGTGCCTGCTAGAAATCCCAGAAAAAGCAATCCATTCATCCTTGCAATCGTTGTATGTCTAGGTATTTCGCTAGCCGCCTCATATGTCAATCTAGCAGCTATCATCGGTGCATTCCTTGCAGGCATGGTGTTTGCTGAGTTCAAAGACGAGCTCCCATGCGAAGAGGAAGTGCAATCATTAAACCAGTTTTTAGTGCCGTTCTTCTTCATTTACGTAGGTATGCAGGTAGATCTTTCCGCCTTTGATGTGGACACGCTTATACTTGCAATCGGAGTGACAATCCTTGCTCTGCTTACCAAATTCATCGGCTGCGGAATCGGTGCCTGGAAGCTCGGTTTCAAATCTGCTGCCATTGTGGGAGTAGGAATGGCGCCTAGGGGTGAGGTAGGTATTGTCGTTGCTACATTAGCATTCGGTACTTACGGCCTGATAACGTCATCCCTGTTTGCAGTCATCATCTTCATGTCGATGGCTACTACGATTATTGCGCCGCCGATCTTAACGTGGCTGTTCCGCAGGAAGATCGAAAGTGAAACTTTAGAAAAAGTGGAAGGGGCAACAGGCTAAAATTAAGCGGGACCTCCCGCTATTTTTTATTTTTCTAAAATAATTTAAAGTTTTTTATCCATCTTTAAGTCGTTATTCGCCCATATTTAACAGTAGTCATCACCTGAATTACAGTGCTGTATCTATAATATTTATATACTGGGTAAAAAATTTTGATCTTGTGAAATATGCACGATCTTTCTAGGAAGTAATCTTTTAAATATGATACAACCATTTGGTACCTTAGTTCGTCGATATCGTATGTGCACGAATGCAGAGGATGGGGGCCGACGTGTCATCACATTGATCGATCACTTATCTTGTGCTTCTGCACAAAATGTTCGATGGACAAAATGATGGTGGCATGATGGATAAACAGACTTTGTTTGTTAAGGTTTCAGACACATCTGGAGCTGACATGCTGTCTCAGACCCCCTACACCCAAATCCTGACGGGGGGGGGGGATTGGAATTCTCACTCTGCTAAAGAGTCAGGATTAATCATTTCTTTGATCAATCAAAGAAAAAAGTCTCAGAATTCTTCACAGCTTAACCTTAAGAGTGAATTATCTCTGAATAAGCCTGGCGATAATTTTCATATCAAATGCTTCAGCGAAAGCGGCACTTGCTCACCGGCTGCTTTGCTGAATTTATGCACGAATGGAAATTACCGTCAGGTCTATTCTCAAGAATTCGAGGCTCCAAATTCTGAGGCGCATGCATTATGTCGTCATCATTTTAAAAGTTCATCGTTCAAATTGAACGATTTTCGAAATGAATTTTTAAAGCATTCTCCGACGGAAGCAGCGAAAGCGCTCGATGTTCGGAAGGCAGAGTGATATTATGAACGACAAATCGAAGAAGAAATCGATAATCATGGCATTAGCAGTGTTCATAGCGATCGCTGCATTTGCATCGCCTTTGCTCATGGGCGATGACAATGGCGACTCAAACACTGTTGTGTTAGGTGAAGGCGAGACTACTCTCCCAGATGGGTGGGTGGAAGTCGCTGATCAGAATGCAATTGATTCCGCAACTGAAAGCAATCTTGTGCTTTCTAGTGACTTTACTGGTGATCTAAAAGTTCCGACAGGAAAAACACTGTATGGAATAAACCTTGCTGACGCTCCTGAAACTGCAGGCGCTCCAGCTGGTGCAAAAACGATCTCAGGACAAGTTACTTTGGAAGCAGGAGCAGCATTGAAATACCTCAACATTTTAAACAGCGGAAGTAACGCAGTAGTAATTATGGATCCAACTGCATCTGAAGATGAAACAAATGCAGTAGATATGGACACATATACAGTAATTCAACACTGTACAATTTCATCAATTCAAGTCGCAGTATCATACCTTGACATTCAGGCAGGAAACATCACAATCGATTCAAATAATATTTCTAACGACTCCACTTATGCAGTATTGAATTTTGAAGGTGCACGTGATGGAGTGAGAGATGCTACCGCAACTGCCGAGGTATTTAAACTCAACATCACAAACAACACAATCTCAATCGGCAATGATAATATTGCAAGAGCCGTCTCAAGCAATGACAAGATCGGAGATGCCTACAACGGTGGATCTGAAATACTCATCACCGGCAACACCATTTCTGATAATACCACATGGAGTGGAAGCATTGCTTTCAGAGGTCTAGATGAAAACTCAAAACTCACCGTGACTGGTAATGAAATAACAAACGCAGGATCTCATTTAGGATTCAGCGGATCTTCACACTTAGTCGGACTCACAACTGATGTAAAATCATTAATTGTTGAAGGCGACGTAGTACTTTCAGAAGACTTTGACTCTTCTATGTTTGAGAAGATAACCGTTAAGGGTGTAGTTTCCTACGATGGCAGCTTAATCTCTAAAATTATAATGACTGCTGTTGATGAAGAAACTCCAATTATCAAAATAGGATCATTAATCATTAATGGTGAACTTACTCCAAGTAGTGATGAGAGAGAACCAATCGTTGTCTCTGGGGACATCACTCTAGGAGGCAGTTTAGCAGGAACACTTGTTATTTTGCCTGCAGAGCTGGATGAGGCTGGAAACGTTCTCACAAAATCAAACATAACGCTTCGTAATCTTGGAATAATGGATGACGCCGCCATTGAATACAAAGTAACTGTTGATGACGAGTCCGCAACAGATTCTGGTCTAATATCAAACATATCAGAAATAATAACCAATGAAGCTGGAGAAGATGTAGTCGTTTCTAACTCATATGAAGACCGTGGTGTTACCGTTGATGTTAGCGATCTTACATACAACAGCGAATACCAAGACGCTCCAGTAAGGGTTATTCAGTATCAGGATCCGAACAATAATATCAAGGCGTTAACAGCAATATATTACTACGCTCCTGGCAGCAGCTCACCGGTTATATACAATGTTACTGAATATAATACAGGAATAAATAAAAATGGCATATCCGCAGGAGCAGAAAAAGTTTCTGGAAATATTTTAGGATTTAAAGATCTTAAAATAACAAATGCCGGAACCTATGTCCTAATTTATACAGTATCAACATCAGAAGTAGTTGATGATAAGAGTGTTGTAGATGAGAACTTTGAAGTTACATTTAATGTACACCAAAAGGTAATCACTGAGATTGATAAGAAACAAATTATTAAAATCTACGATACCAACACAGATATCCAGTCAATATTAAAATCTATAAATATCTATAAAGATGATGATGTGTCATTCATTGCACATTTCCTCTCAAAAGATGCTGGACTATGGCCAGTGGTCATTGACGGTCTTGATGGAAATGATGCAATTAATTATATATTATCAGCCAAGTATGATCAATCCAACTACACTACAGAATGTGTGGAAGGGTGTGATTGCTTAGCCTGCAATGCCAATAGTGGACATACCTGCAACGACTGTGAAGCTTGCATCTGCAACTATCCATTAGTAGGTGTCATACTTCCAAAAATAATAACCGAGGACATGATTGAGGTAACCAAGACCTACCTGTCACTTGACAACAATCTCATTTACCCAGTCATTACAATAACTCTGTTGGATACTGACAATGAAGGCAATCCTGTAACAGTCACATTAGACACATCCAAAATGAATATCATATCCGATAGGAATAACTTCAACGGATTATTCATATCATCCAGCGGAGATGAATATGAATTTAATCAAGGAATTGATTACACAGATTCATTAGACTGGACAGCAATCATTACACATCTGTATGCACCTGAATTTGACAACTATATTGTAGGTCCGCTCGTTGCAGGAGCAAAGGTTGTTTATTCCAATTCAGAAGATGATTGTGACCTAATATCTAATCTCTTAAATTCATATCATACACTGGATCCTAACAATGAACCAATCACAGATATCATTAGAAACACTATGTTCATGTCCTACTATCTGGCTGATGATCTGGATGGAAATTTCACATTTGTATTGTATAAAGGAACTATCGATGATAGCAAAGAACTATATTCTGAAGACATGTCAAATCTAAAAGACGGAATGCGCGCTTGGTATTTCTCATTCGATGATCAGGCAAAGGACTATCTTTCTGAAATAACCGTGGGCGATTATTTCATTAACATCTTTGCTGGCAATGACTTGATTGGAACGTTCTCATTCAATATATTTGATAGTAACGACAATGGCAACGACGACAATAGCACTCTCGCCAACAGCGATGGTCTAGTTGCGTACAAATTTTCCATAAACTCGGACTGCGAATCTGCTGCAGCATGGGCATCAAAGAAGGCGTTTGATGTAACCCCGGGATATGTAATCAAATATCACTATATCTACGATTCAAACGGGTCAGAAATCGGTGAACATCAACACATCACTCAGATAATCAACCCGACACTTCTGAAAATGGGAATTTCATACTCAGTCAGCAACGTCGGAATCAGCCCAAGTGACATGTATTTTAACTATTGGACAACAGTAGACATCAATGGGATATATGACGACGCTGCAATTCCACTCGATGGTCAGATAAGCTTTTCCATTAACCCTCTACAGATAATTGATAAAGATTTCTTGAATAAATATGTAGACAAAGATACTGGTGTGCTGAACCTGTACGCTGATTATTTCGTCTTCACTCCTGTTTACCCAGAGGAAGACAAAACAATTGAAAGAGTCTCAAACGGATTCAGCTCTATTGTCGATGAAGTCAAAGACTACATGGCTGCATATGCTGTCTACCCAACCGATATCGATAACAACACTGCATGGATCATCTACGATCAGAAAGGATATACAAATTCAAAAATGACTGGCATTCTTTACAAGATCGTTGATGGAGAGCGCATAGAAGTCTTCAGCGAAGACCTCAAGTCTGATAACGGACGCAGATCTTGGTATTTCTCATTTGATAATCAGGCAAGCTCTGCTGTGGTTGATGGCGATTTTTCAGGACTTTATATGATGAATATCTGTGCTGACGGCGAAACTGTTCTGGAAAGAACCTTTGAGATATATTACCTGGATTATGCTGTAACAGTCTCTGCAGATTATGCAGTTAATAAAGAAACAGGTGCTGAGGGAGTTCGCGTATCAATAGAACCTAAAGAAGGAAGTATAGTTCCAAACGGAATGGTGTCTGTTGTCTATTCATACTTTGAGTATGACGAAGAGTTTGGAATGGAAATGGCAGGCACAGCAACAAGTGATACGGAATCCGTAAACGAATCTTCAACAACACAATCACTGCTGATTGATACAAACGGCATCAGCTCAGGACATGCTATTTTCGAATGGACTCTTGAGGATGGTACGACAATTTACTCTCTGTCAAACGCAGTGGTACCAACAAAGTGAGGGGAATTAAATGAAAACAACAAAATGGACCATGGGAGCATTAGCTTTCTTGGCAGCATTCATAATGGTGGCGTCTGTGATGGCACCATTAGCGGATGCTGGTGCTGCTGACAGCAGCGCTCCTGTTCTTTTTTCTGAGTCTGATGAAGACGGCTCAGTTAATGTTTTAGGAACATGGACCAATGAAGACGGCATCACCGTGGATTATATCAAAACAGCCAACAGTGCAAAATATGCATTGAAAGTATCTTTTGATTCTAATTTCCCTCTAAGTGAGTTTGTTTCGGTGAAGTTTAATCTACCGGGCCATCTAGATATAGGCATAAATGCTAAAGATATTATATCTGATGGCGGGATCGTACCGCTGAAGTTCAAACCAATAGATTCTCCATTGGAATCAAAGACACACATACTGACAATTTCAGACGATTCAAAAATTGGAACGGATAAGGTATTTACAATCGAATTATCTTTCAGTACTTCACTCAAGGTAGTCGGCAGTGGTTACAACGAGAAATCAGATGATGCCAAAGATGCAATAAACGGAATCTGGGAAGGCAGCAAAATCACAGACATTGATAACAGAACAATGTATATGATTTACAACCAAACCGGAATGTTCGATAATGCTCTCGTAGGAAAACTTTACTTCGACGGTAAAGAAATCTACGCCGAGACTCTCAATACAAACACTCCCGGTCAACACATCTGGTACTTCTCATTCGCTGAAGGAGCACCTGCTAAAATATCAGACAAGTACGCTCCAGGTGAATACACGATGAAGCTCTTTGCAGGCGAAGAAGTAGTTGCAGAAGCAACCGCTGAAATCAAAGAGCAGCCTGATCTACAGTTCAAGATATTTGTGGAAAGTGTTGAAACTAACGGAAAAGTCACTGGATTCAAAACTTATCTCTTTGCCCTTAGCGGAAAACTCCCCGTTGGATCTATTAAATTAACATACGAGTATGCTGTTGAATTTGAGGAATATGTAGGCGTAATGCCATACACTAGCGCATCTATTGCAGTTGAGGGCGCATCATACTATTGTTCAACAGAGATGCCCTGTATAGAGGGTCATATGCCAGTTTCAGCATACGCTGTGTTTGAGTATGAAGATGGATCTAGTACAAAAACGGTTCAATCTGAAACAATACTCGTTTGGGGGCAGGCATGATGAAGGTAACAAACTGGGCTCTGAGTTTATTTGCTTTCATGGCTGCATTAATGATGGCGGTATCTATGATAGCACCGTTAGTCGATAATGGTGCCGTCGATGACTCTGTTGCAGCCGTACTCAGTGAAGAAAGCGGCAGCAGTGTAGTCTTGGGAAGCGGATCTGGTAAAGGCATAAACATATCGTACTGCTCTATCTCTGAAAGTGATACTAAACATGCTGACTATACTAGTTATACTGGATATGCTCTATTGGTAGATTTAATTAATCCTCCAAGGGAACTATTCCTTTCATGTGAATTAAAGGATTCAGCAGGTGAACTAGTATATAAGAGTCCAACTACCCATACACCTTCTAGTAAGAATATACTTTTCCCAACAGATGAATTAGAGAACGGAAAATATGATGTTACAATATCATCTAATGGACCATACTCAGTTTCTGCAAATCTAACTGTGGCTGATGACATTAAAATGTATAAAATATCCGTCAACATCATCGGCGACATTGGAGGAACTGTATCGTGGCCTCCTGCAGTTAATGAGGGTGGAAAAGCATTCATCATTGTAACCCCTCATGAAGGATACGCAATTGGAAAGGTAACTCTGGACGAGATTATACTCAATCCTCAATCAAAACCAGCAGAAGACGGTTCTGTCTTGTATGTTATTGAAAACGTCAACAAAGATTGTTCAGTTGATGTAACATTTATTCCAATTGGAGCCAAATATCATGTGAAGGCAGTGGCCGGCAACGGAGGGCAAATCACTCCGGCAGGCGTTGAATTAGCTAAAGGAGAAACTCAAATCTTCACGATCACGCCTGATGCAGGATACACACTCAATGATGTGAAAGTCAACGGAATCTCTGTCAGTCAACAAGTCATCAAAAATAATGACGACGGAACCTTCACTTATGTGTATGCACACAATATTGAAGGGCCTCAGTCGATAGTTGCATCATTCAAACCATACGAGCCTGATAAAACATATACAATCAACGCATCGGCTGGAAATAACGGAACAATCGCTCCTTCAGGCGATGTATCTGTAACTTCTGGAGAAAGCATATCGTTCAAAGTAACTCCAAACAGCGGATATGCAGTCGATAGCGTATTGGTTGATGGAAAGGCAGTAAGTCTTACAGGTGACACTTACAAATTCTTAAGCGTAACAGATAATCACACGATATCTGTAACCTTCAAGAAAAGTGGAGGAAACCCAGGACCTGGACCGGGACCATCTTCTGATTATACAATCAACGCTACCGCAGGATCAGGCGGATCCATCTCGCCCCAGGGCAGTGTATCGGTATCTTCTGGAAGTTCTAAGACTTTCAAGTTTACACCAAATAATGGGTATGAAATAGATACTTTGTTAGTGGATGGAAAAACTGTGCAGATCATAGGAGACTCTTTCACCTTTTCAAATGTTACTTCAAATCATACAATTTCAGTGACATTTAAGAAAACTGGAGAGTCAACTAATTACACGATCTCGGCATCAGCAGGTTCTGGAGGAAAAATCACTCCTTCTGGGAAAGTTTCAGTAGTGGCAGGTGGAAGTCAGACTTTCACTATCAATGCTGACAAAGGGTATGAAATTGACCGTGTAATCGTAAATGGAAAAGAAGTTACAATCAATGATGGCTCTTACACATTCTCAAATGTTAATGCAGACCAGTCGATCTCAGTAACATTCAAAGAAGTAGGTACAGAACCAACGCCGTCTGAAGGTGATGATGGTAACAACACGATGTACTACATACTCATCGCGATCGTAATCATTATCATACTAGTAGCAGCAATATATCTCTTCATGAGAAGCAAGTGAGCGTAACACACCTTGTGCAACATTTTCACTTTTCTCTGAGAAATTTGAAAAGTATTTAGGATTTCTAGGTATCAAACCTCCACCTAACGGATTCATTATTGAAACACCTAAACCTGCTTTGTATGCTGCCTCAATTCCTTGTTTTCG
>OLGB01003296.1_pt1 | contig 15391 bp, 10 predicted proteins | sample 1605691 | NCBI WGS metagenome assembly OLGB01 (sample SAMEA3888925, study PRJEB22519) | human gut metagenome | biome: human gut; feature: human-associated habitat; material: faeces | place: Denmark | collected 2010 | reverse complement strand
TGGTCATCCGCCGCGCGGTCGTGCCGCGCGCGGTCATCGCGCACGCGCCGAATCTGAAGGTCATCGCCATGCACGGCGTCAGCCGCGACACGATCGACACCGCTGCTGCCGCCGAGTTCGGCGTGCCGGTGCCGAATGTGCCGGGCCTCGGCGCACCGGCTGTCGCGGAGCTGGCCGTGGCGGATCTGCTGGCGCTCAACCGGCAGCTGAAATTTGTCAACAACGGCCTGTGCGCCGGACGCTTCGACCACTTCGGCGCGGAGGAATTCGTCTGCCACGAGATGACCGGCCGTACGCTTGGCCTTGTCGGCACGGGCAACATCGCCCACCGCGTGGCGGACATTCTGCGCGCGGCGTTCGATGTGCGCGTCCTGTGCTGGAATCCGCGCCGCACGGCCGCCGAATGTGCCGCGTGGGGCTACGAGCAGGTCGGGACCCTGCCGGAGCTTTTCTGGCGCTCGGACTTCGTGAACGTGAGCATCACGCTCTGCGATGCCACGCGCGATCTCATCAACGCGCCGGTGTTCGCCGCGGCGAATCCGGAGCTGCTGCTCGTCAACACCTCACGCGGCGGCATCGTCAACGAGCACGATCTCTACGTCGCGCTCACCACGGGGCAGATCCGCGCTGCGGCGAGCGACGTGTTCGCGCACGAGCCGCCGGCGAGCGATGATCCGCTCATCCATCTGGACAATTTCATCGCCACCTTCCACATCGGCGGCAGCACATACGAGTCGCTCGAGCGCGTGAGCAACCGCGCCGTGGACTATGTGTTCCAATACACCGGCGTCGCAGAGCGGTGAGGCTGTCGGCGCTTCCGGGAGCGGGCAAACACTATAAAAAACACCCGAGGCCGCAGCCTCGGGTGTCGGGATATTCCATCGTCAGATGGGCATGGTCAGCGAGTTTGCAATTTCCTGCACGATGGCCTGCGCCTTATACTCCTTGCAGATGCCAAGGATCTCCGCAGCCAGTTCCAGAGCGCCATACAGCATATTCCTTTACCCCTTTCATAGATTTCCGCCGCCGTCCCACACAACAGACGGCACCGGATGGTTGGTATTGCCGGTTACAGGTAATACTGTAACGGAAAAAGTGTTAAAACGCAAGTGACAAATCTTGTAGAGTGTAACACTTTGAACATTTTCGTCCAATTTTCCGAAACCGCTTTGTTGCTGGTTGAAATATTTCAACCAACACCGCGCAATCCGACAAAATGTTGCATAATTGTGCACCGGTCGACGGCTTTCACAGGGCGAAACGGCATTATGGAAACCGGTTCTCCACATTTCCAACAGACTTTTCAACACAAACGGGGTGCAATTAACGATGTTATGTTAACTACGGATTGGTTTTCCCATTTTTCGGTGCTGTTCTTCCCTGCGCGCACAAGTGTACGGCGAAGCGGCATCCTGCTGCGCGTTTGCCTTGCACGCGCCCAGACCCGCCGCCGTCTGTTCTGCGTTCTGTAAGTGCACAAAACCCCGGGAGCAGAACGCTCCCGGGGCAGGTGTATGGCTTTTGCGGGCCGGCGGTGCGTCGGTCACAGGCCGGTGAGGCGGCAGTAGCGCATCATGATGGCTGCGATCTGCGCGCGTGTGGCATCGCCGCTCGGGGCCAGATAGTCGGCGCCATTGCTCGCGATGCCGGAGATGAGACCGTTGCCGACGGCCCAGCTCATGGCGGCGTATGCCCAGTTGGAGACGCTGGCGGCATCGGGGAAGCCGTTGAGGGATGCTGCGCCGCCGAGGTAGGCCGGCGCATACTTTTCGGTGTAGCCGTAGAGGAGAACAGCCATCTGCTCGCGGGTGATGAGGCCGTCGGGCGCGAAGGTCGTCGTGCTCATACCGGCGACGATGTCTTTGTCGTAGCCCCAGGCGACGGCGTTGTAGTACCATGTGCTGGGCCTGACATCCGTGAACGGCACGTAATATTTGCTGTAGTCGGTCGTGTCGCCGGAGAGGTTATAGAGGATCATCACGATCTGTGCGCGCGTGCTGACCGTGTCGGGCGAGAACGTCGTCGCGTCGAAGCCGCTCATCAGACCGTGGCGCACGCAGTAGTCGATGCCCTCGTGCGCCCAGTTGGACGGGGCGGGCACGTCGCGGAAACGGAAGCTCGGGCACGCGGCGCCGCCCGGACAGACCGCAGAGCCGGTGGCGGGGATGATCTCGGTTCTGGTCTGGCCGCAGACGGTGCAGGTGTAGGTGCGGACGCCGGGCGTGGTCTCTGTCGGCGCGACGGTCACGGTGCCCTCGTCCCAGACGTGGGTGTGCGGGCCGGTGGCGGGGATGACCTCGGTCTTGGTCGCGCCGCAGACGGTGCAGGTATAGGTCATGGTGCCGGGGTCGGTCTCGGTCGGCTCCGTGGTCACGGTGCCGCTATCCCACTTATGGCCGAGCGCGGGCTTGACATTGCGCTGTTCGCTCGCGCCGCAATCTCTGCAGGTGTAGAGGTCATAGCCTGCCTCCGTGCAGCTGGGTGCGACGTTCTTGGTGAAAACGAAAGTGTGCGCACCCGTAGCGGGGATGGCCTCGGTCTTGGTCTGGCTGCAGACGGCGCAGGTGAACGTGCGCACGCCGGGGGTGGTCTCGGTCGGCTCGGTGGTCACGGTGCCGTTGTCCCACGTGTGCGCGCCGGTGGCGGGGATGACCTCGGTCGCAATGACGTCGCCGCAGTTGGAGCAGATGGTGTCGATGCGGCCGTCGGCCCCGCAGGTGGCGGGCACGGTGTTTTTCGTCGTGCCGTAGCCGGTGTGCAGACACGCGCCCTTGCTGCTGACCTTGTAGCCCTGCCATGTGCCGTCCGCATCAAACGTCCAGCCGTAGACCGGGTCGGGGTTATAGTGGATGGTGACGATGGCGGGCTCAAAGCTGTGCTCGGCCGCGCCGCCGGGCTGGACCGTCGGGGGCGCGCCGTAGCAGCGCACGTCTTTGAGTGCCTTACAGCCGGTGAAGGCATTGTGGCCGACGCTCGTCACGGTGCCGGGCAGCTTCATATCCGCCAGCGCGGTGCAGTCCTGGAAGCAGGCGTCGGGGACGGCGGTCACGCCGGCGGGCAGCGTCACGTCCGTCAGCGCGATGCAGCCGTTGAAGGCGGAGTTGCCGAGCGCCGTCACGGCCGCGGGGATAGGCGCCTTGGTGAGCGACTTGCAGCCCTCAAACGCGCGCTCGCCGATGGCGGTCACCTCGCCCTTATAGTCGACGGTCAGCAGCTTCGTGCAGTCGTTAAAGCATTTGTCGGGCACGGCGGTAATGGCGGCCGGCAGGGTCATGCCGCTGAGACTCGCGCAGGCGTCAAACGCGCCGCGGCCGAGGGTCTGCAGCCCGTCGGGCAGCGAGATGGAGGTAAAGTTGTTGCCGGCAAGACCGAAGTCGCCGATGCCGGTCACGGCCTTGGGCAGGGAGATGCCCTTGAGCTTCGCGCACAGGGCGATGCCATAGCGGCCGATGCTCGTCACGCTCTCCGGCAGCGTGATCTGCGTGGCGGCCGGCAGGAAGAACAGCGCATAGTTGCTCACGTTCGTGACACCGTCCTTGATGACAACCTTTTTCAGCTCGCCCTCGAGCTTGAAGTTGCCGAAGCTCGTGAGCATACCCAGCGCCTCATAGTTCCACCACGGGGCGAGGTTGCCCTCGGGGAAGTTGAAGTCGGGCATGGCCCCGGTGCCGGAGATGGTCAGCGTCTTGCCGCTGAGAACACCGGTGGAGACCTCCCAGTGCAGGCAGTTGTTCTCACCGAAGTCGCCCGAGGTGGCCGCGGCGCCAAAGCTGCTGAGGATCGCATCCATGTCCAGATCGGGGATCTCAAACTCCTCCTTGAACTGCTCGATCTTCTCTTTGATGAGTTTTTCGGCAATCTCTTTTTTCAGATCGTCGATTTTGCTGGCCGATGCGTTCACGGTCAGGCCGGAGAACAGTCCCACGACCAGAACCAGACACAGCGCCAGCGAGAGCAGGCGTTTTTTCATAGTTTCTTCCTCCTTGCGGTAATGTTCCTGTGTACAACGGGAATATCTCTCTGTTGAAAATATAGCATACTCCCGGCAAAGTGTGCAATGGATAGGACGCAAAAACCGACGGATTTGTTACGAAATCACAAATCTGAGCAAGAATTTTACACGTTTTTTTGCCTGTGAACGCTTTCGGGCTGTTGCAATGGCGGGGCGCGTCCTGTATACTTGCTCTGTAGACATGTTTTTTGAAGTGTCGGATCCAGGAGGGAGGAACCTTATGAAAAAACGAGTGTTGTCGCTGCTGCTGTGCTTTGTGCTCGCGGCGGGACTGCTGAGCGTGTGTGCTCCGCCGGCGCAGGCGGGCACGATCGCGGACGCTTTTGAACTGTTTATCAAGCAGCCCGGTCAGATCAAAAAGCTCTTCGGCCGTGAGGTCGCCCACGGTGACTGCGGCCCCGCCGGGGACGAGGCGAGCGTACATTATAAGATCTACGAAGTCACGAACCCCACCGTTGTGCAGGACAACCCCTTCCTGCAGCAGATCTGGCAGATCCATGATTACCGCGAGGACGCGCAGTATTACGGCTTGTACATCTTCGGCGACGGGAAAATGGCGGACTACGCGGCGACCGGCCAGAAAGCGCCGTGGATGGGCAACGTGGAGGTCACGGAGTATAACGACAAGGGACAGGTCCTCGGCACGACGGTCGTGGAAAACCTCGGCGAGGAGTATCTCGCGCTGGCCTACATCGCCGACGGCACCGACGAGGAGTGGGACGGCCGCACCGAGCGCTACTCCGGCGTTACGAATGTCGGCGCGCGCGCGTTCAAGGACTGCCGCTATCTCACGTGCATGTTCCTCAATGACGACATCACCACCATCAGCGATTCCGCATTTTATAAAGACGAGTACCTCTCGGCCATCAATATGCCGCGCAAGCTCGAGCTCATCGACAAGTACGCCTTCTACGGCTGCGACACGCTCACGTTCGTGCGCGCGCGCAACTGCAGCCGCCTCAAGCGCATCGAGGACCATGCGTTCTACAGCTGCACCATGCTCGCCGAGCTGCGCCTGCCGGAAGGCCTGACGTATATCGGCCCGTGGGCCTTCGCGTGGGACCGCATCCTCGGTCAGGAGGACACGACGCTCGGCCTGCCGTCGAGCCTGCAGACGATCGGCACGGGCGCGTTCGCGTTCGTCAACCACCACAAGAACCTCAACATTCCGGCCAATGTCACGAGCATCGGTGACTACGCGTTCATGTGCGATTACTACATGAACAACCTCACCTTCAGCCCCGGCGACAAGAAGCTCACCATCGGCAAGGCGGCCTTCTTCGGCGACAACCACATGAAGTCCGTCGACCTCTCCAACCGCGTCGCGCAGATCGACCGCTGCGCCTTTGCCGGCTGCGAGATGCTCGAGGAGGCCTACTTCGGCGACAAGATCGACACGATCGAGGGCCGCGCCTTCACGAGTCTGGATAACGCCATGAAGATCGCCGTCGAGGGCGTGCTCAACGGCATCCTCCGCCCGGACGATACCGAGCAAAACGCCGATCAGGCCGGTGATATCAGCACGGCCCTGAACATGATCGCCAAGGTCACGAAGCTCAAGCGTGCCGTCTTCAAGAACGACCCCGCCAAGAGCATCTACGCTGCGGCGGACTCCAACCGCTCCTTCCCGGATGACTGCGTGGTCTACTACCCGCAGGGCAGCTACACCTGGGCCGCCGAGCTCAAGGACGACGGCACATGGCAGGGCTACAAGACCGGCTTCTGGCACGGCGACCACATCGCCGCGTTCACGGACACGGTCGTCGCACCCACCTGCACCGAGCAGGGCTACACGCACCACGTCTGCACGGTGAAGGGCTGCACCTATGCCCCCGTGGACGACACCTATGTCGCCGCCACCGACCACACCTGGGTCAAGACGCAGACGCTCCCGCCCACCTGCACCGAGCAGGGCACGGCGTTTTATAAATGCTCGGCCTGCGGCGCGACCCGCACCGAGAAGATCGCTCCGCTCGGCCATGACCTGAGCCGCTGCGATCTCCGGCCGGCCGCCACCTGCACGCAGCCCGGCCGCGCCGTCGGCACGTGCGCGCGCTGCGGTGTGCAGATCGACGAGGTCATCCCCGCCAAGGGGCATGACTACAGCTACGCCGAGACCAGCGTCGCGCCCACCTGTACCGAGCCCGGCCACTACAAGGGCACCTGCCCGACCTGCGGCAAGGACTATGACGATGTCGTTCCCGCCCTCGGCCACGACTGGGGCGAGTGGGTCACGTCGATCGAGCCGACCGTCTCGACCGTCGGCTACCGCTATCATGTCTGCAACCGCGACGGCTGCGGCTACCGCGAGGGGGAGGACATCCCGAAGCTGCAGGACCATACCTGGGATTCCGGCATCGTGACCACGAAACCGGACTGCATTCATGCTGGTGTCCGCACCTATACTTGCACGGACTGCGGCGCGACGAAGACGGAGACAATCCCTGCAACGGGTGAGCATACGTTTGCTACCAAGGAGATTCCGGCCACTTGCACGACGGGCGGTTATATCCTGTGCACATGTAGTGTCTGCGGCACGACACAGCGATATGACGCTTCAGAACCGCTGGGACACAAATGGAACAGCGGGCAAGTGACAACGAAGCCGACAGAAGATATGGCAGGTGTCCGCACCTATACCTGTACTGTGTGCGGGGATACCAAAACGGAGACGATTCCGGCGACCGGTGTGCATGTGCATACTTGGCAGCTGACAAAGCGTGTTCCTGCAACTTGCACGGAAGATGGTTATGACCTGTATACATGTGCAAAATGCGGAGCTGTAGAACACCGCAATGAAGTGGCGGCGTTTGGCCATAAGATGAATGCAGGAGAGGTCGTTATTAAGCCGACTGCAACAACATCCGGAGTTCGGGTTTATACTTGTTCCGTCTGTGGAGAGACAAAGGCAGAAACCATTCCTGCTACCGGTTTGCCGTCTGTCTGCCCCGGCGGCCCGGCCTGCCCTGGCTACGCCTTCCGCGATATGCCCGCGCCGAACATCTGGTCGCACGCGGGGCTGGATTACTGCATCTATCATGGCTACATTGCCGGCACGTCGGCAACGACCGTCACGCCGGACGGCGAATGTACGCGCGCCATGATCGTGAGCATCCTCTACCGCGTGCAGGGCGAGCCCGCGAAGGTCAACGGTTATGAGCTCAAAAAGCTCGCCCCGCCGTTTGACGACGTGGAGCGCGGCCGCTGGTATACCGACGCCATCTGGTGGGCGAAGCTCACGGGCGTCGTCTCCGGCATGAGCCCGAGCACCTTTGCGCCCGACGATCCGATCACGCGCGCGCAGCTTGCGGTCATCCTCTATAACTATACCAAGCAGTTTGCGCCCGAGAGCCTGACGGAGACGGGCTCGCTCACCGGCTTCCCGGATGCGGGCAGCGTCCCGTCGTGGGCGCGCACGGCGATGGCGTGGGCCGTCGGCAACGGCCTGATCTCCGGCGTCGGTGAAAACGGCGTCTCGTACCTCAGACCGGAGGGCTGCGCCACGCGCGCGCAGGTCGCGACCATTCTCATGAACTACGACAAGGCGCTGGGCTGAGGCGCATCCAATACCGATAGAAATAAATAGAAACAAAAACAGCTCCGGAAGCGTTTTTCGCTTCCGGAGCTTTTTGCTCTCTGCATAGTTTACATAATTGTGCGGTGCTTTTCTTGCGCTGCCTGATGATAGCGCTCTTTGTCGAAAAGGTTTACATAAAATTATCCTTTCCTGCCGCGCAGCATCGCCGCAATCGTCACGGCGCTGTATCCGCTCTGCTGCCAGAGGTCGCCGGGCACCGTGCCGCCGTTGCGCAAAATGAGCGCGATCTGGCGCCGCGCATCGCTGCGCGCGGCCGTCTGTGCCTTGTCGCGCGCAGCCTTTTCCTTTTCGGCCGCGGTCTGCTCGGCCTTGGCTTTCTTGTCGGCGGCGGCCTTGGCGTCGGCGAGGGCCTTCGTCTGCTGCTGCAGCTTGCTGTCCGCACGGTCGTAGGCGGCGTCGTCCATGTCGAGCAGCGCCGCGATCTGCGCCTTCGTCACGCCGTCACGGCTGTCGGCGGCGTCGAGCATCCGGTCAATGGCGCTCAGGCGTGTCTTGTGCTCGCTGCTGTAGCGCTCGTAGGCCAGCTGCGCCAGCTCCGGCAGCTTGCCTGCGAGCATGGCGCGGTAATAGCCGCCCGCCTGCTGCGCCGCCGCCACGGCCGCCGTCGAGGCCTGACCGCCCGTCAGCGCGGCCGCCTTGCCGAGGGCGTTTTCTGCCGCGAGCTCCGCCTGCCGCTCGTATTGCTGCCGGTAGGCGGCGTAGAGCTTGTCCGACGCGGGGTCGTAGTCAAACTGCTCGCCGAGCAGCGCGTCGAGCATCCGGTCGATCTGTTCGCGGCGGTCTGCCGTGCCGCGTCCGGTCAGCAGCGCCTCGGCCTCGCGGCGGTGCGTGTCGTCATAGTCCGGCACGTCCTCGATGGGCAGGTACTGCGCATAGTCACTCGTCTGTTCCTGACCGGCCATGCCCTCGCCGCGGATCTTCGCGTTGCGCTGCTGCTCATAGACGGCGGCAGCCGCGTTGTCACCGCGCCGGGCCGCCTGCTCCATGAGCGCGGCGTAGTCGGTGTCCTTGTCGTATTTGTATTTTGTCGCCATAGGTTCTCCTTTCCTCAGTGCTGCGGTCCGGCGGCGGCCTCCGTGCGCGTGAGCGATAAAAGCCGCCATGCCCCCGTGCCCGTCAGCCGCAGGCGAAAGTGGTCGCACCGGCGCGGCAGTACCGGCAGGGTGAACGAACGCTTTGCACCCGCCGTCACGTTTGCAAGCGTGTGCCACTGTCCGTCGGAGTCATACTGCGCTGCCGCCGTGATGCTTGCGCCCGCCTCGGCCTCCAGCCGCAGCTGCACACGCAGCAGCCGCTTGCAGTCCGGGCTGCCGCTGATAAAGTCGCCCGTTTCGAGCAGGCTCTCCATCTGTGCCGTGCTGCCCGCGCCGAAGCGCCACACGCCGCGCGTATCCTGCGCATAGAGCGCGCCGCCGCACTGCGCAAAGCCGCGCGCGTCAAAATCGTCCTCGCGGCTCCACAGACCGCTGCGCGTGTCGTATACAAACAGGTGCCGTCCGCTCCGCTCGTCGCGCGCCGAGAGATACCAGCGCGTCCCGTCCGTGCCGGCGACGCCGTGCGTGAGCGTGCGCCCGAGCGCATCGCCGATGCGTACCGGCCGTCCGCCCGCCGTGCGCGCCGCGCCGACGGGGGAGAGGTAGTAGAGCGTCTCGGCCGCCGTCACGAGCGAGCGGCCGGAGTCCTGCTCCGCGCCGAGCGCGGCCGAGGCCACGAGCTGGAAGTTTGTAGGCCGCGTGCCGTAGAGCCGCCAGAGCCCGCCGGGCTTGAGAAACACTACGCCGCTGCCCGTCGCCGCGCAGCCGGAAAAATCCCCCGGCGCGCCGGCATCCACGCTCCATGCGGCCGTAGCGACCGCGCCGTTTTCGTCCGCCTCGTACCAGAACCAGCTCAGCGGATCGCCGAGCTTTGTGCACCACACGCTGTCGTGCGCGCACGCCCAGAGGCGGTTGCCGTAGCTGCACGCGTGCTGCGCGTCGGGCACGCGCCGCGTGATCGTGACGCCGTTGACTGCGCCCGCGCGCACGAATGTGTCCGGGTCAAAGCGCAGCCGCGCCCCGTCGATGCCGCGCAGGATGTATGTGCCGTTGTTGCGCACGTCGCCGAAGCCGCTGAGCGTCACGGCATCGCCGGTGCGAAAGTCTGTGCCCGCGCCGTCGGCCACGAGGATGCTCGCGCGCCCGTCGCCATCCGTGTCTGCGCCCGCAAGCGTCACGCTGCCGCTCCAGCTTGTCTCTGCGCTGCCGAATGTGCCGTCCGCCGGCCGGAACCAGACCTTGTCCGGCCAGATGAGCACCGTACCGCCGAGCGCTGCGAATACCTTCGGCGTGTCCGTGAGCGTGCAGCCAGGCACGGCCTTTCCGTTATAATACAGAGTCGTGCCGGCGCACCAGAGCAGCCCGTCTCCGGCTGCGAACAGGCCGTTCGGCGTGCCGCTGCACGGGTAGATGCGCGTGCGTCCGGGGCGTGTCGAGAACAGGGGGCTGTCCGCTGCCGAGCCGTTGGTCATCTCGTAGATGCCGCCCTCGGGGCAGGACGGGCGGTGGTCGTAGCCGCGAAAGTCCGTCTGCACATGGCGGACGGCAGCCATGCGCCGCGGAAATGTGGGTAGATACATGCCTTGCCTCCTTACAGGTTGAGCGGCTTGCCGTTGTGATACAGCTCGCCGCACAGGTCGATCTTCCCGGCCGAGAGCATCAGCTCCGGCAGATCGCCGCGCGTTGCGGAGATCACCGCGCCGCTCTTGTGAAAGATGAGATATTTGCGCTCGAGGCTGTTCTGACTGCCGATGTGCAGCGTGTCGGCCACGGTCGTGATGCCGTTGAGGTCGATCTTGTCGGCCGAGAGCGCGATGCTGCTGTCGCCGTTGTTGATGGCGGTGACGATGGCCGCCGCGTTCACGCCGTCGGCATCGGTCACGAGCGCGATGCGTGCGCCCTGATCGCTCACGGTCTGCTCGAGCGCGGCGACATTGCCCTCGGCCGACGTCAGGCGTGCCTGCAGGGTGCCGGCGTCGAGGCTCAGCTGTGTGATGCTGCCGTCCGCGCCGTCGATGCGCGCGCGGATCGGCGAGAGCAGCCGCGAGAGCGCCGCGGCGTTGAAGTTCTCCGCGCCGAGGTTCGACAGCGTGTACTGCAGCGCCTCCAGCAGCCGCGGCACGGTCTCCTCCAGCGCCGTGAGCCGCTGCTCGACGGTCTCCTGACCGGTGCGCTCCGGCAGGGAAAGCTCCAGCGGGGAATAGTCCGTCATGCGTCGTCATCCCCTCCGCCGTGCTGGGATATGTCTGCGCGCAGCACGGCGATCGCCCGCACGAGAAACTGCGGCAGCGGCGCGCCGAGCGCACCGGCGTTTTCGACCACACTGCCGAGCTCCGTCAGCAAATACCACGCCGTCACGAGCGGGCACAGCAGCACGTCATAGTGTGCGCCCAGTCCCGGCACACTGCCGAGCAGCGCCCGCAGCGCAAAGTCCAGCAGCGCCGACACCAGCACACCCGCTACGCTGCCCGCCTTGTGCCACAGTCCCTCGCGGGCGCAGCGGCTGCTCCATGTGCCTGCGCGCAGAGCGGTAGCGCTGCCGGTGGCATAGTCGAGCAGCATGGCCAGAAACCAAGCGGCCGCAAGCCACCCGGTCCAGCCCCAGAATGCCGTCAGCGCTGCGGCGGCCGCTGAGACCGCCGCTTTGATCGTTGTGAGTCTGTCCATTTATGTCTCCTTCTGTTCATCTACCATGCGCTGACACACGATCATCGTGCGCAGCATATCCTCCGACACGTCGAGTTTTCCGTCCGTGTTTCCCTGCAGTGCGCCGCGGTCGATGAGCCGCTGCGCGTCGGCGCGAGCCCATTGCGGCATCTCCGCCACGGAATCATAGCGCGGCATATCCGGCCCCTCCTCCCGATCTTCCTTTGCCATTGCCTCGGCGACGTCGCGCTGAAAGCCGTCCATCGTGTAGCCCATATCATATGTGCGCCACAGCAGCTCCGGGTCTGCGTGGTTGCTTGCCACGCCGCGCCGGTGTCCCTCGGCGTGCCCGATGAGGACGCCATCCTGTGCCGGGTCAAGTTCGTACTGTTTACACAGCTCAGCAAACAGCTCCACCACCGTGCGGTACGTGCCCGCGATCTGCTCCGCTGCCTCGCTGCGTGTCATGCCCGCGCTCGGCTCGGTCATCTCTACCCCGATGTGCGTAGAATTGGCGCTCCCGCCGCAGTGCCAGCCGCGCATCTCCCACGGCAGCGTCTGATATACCGTGCCGTCCGCCTGCGCGAACGCGTGCACGCAGACAGACACGCCGCCCGGCTGATACTGGTTAAAGCTGCGCGCAAACACCGCCGCCGATGGCTGCGGCGTTCCGACACTGTGCAGCATGATGCCGCGCGGCGTCAGCGGTGCGCCCGCCTGATAGCACTTGTTTTGCGTCACAAACGCCGGAATGATCTGCATTCCATCTCCTCCTTATTCGATCGGTTCGTCGAGCGTGATGATCAGGTTCTCGCCCTTGCCCATTGCGCTCACGCGAAAATACGCCGCAGAGGCGGGCACATTGCTCGCTGCTTCCGTCACCTGAAACGTCATGGCCGTGGTGCTCTCCGGGATGCTGCTCGGGAAATACACACTGACGTCGATCTTGTTTGCCGGAATGACGGTTTTAAGCAGCTGGAATGTGCTGTCATACCATCCAACGCGGCTATACACTTCCGCCTTCGAGAACACGATCCCCTCACCGGCGATGCGGTAGATGTGCTTCGTCACATTGCCGGGCAGCGGAATGAATCCGCTTGTCACAAATCCGCTGCCACTCTGCGCGTTTCCGGACGATGATAGGTTGTATCCATTCTGATACGGCATGGACGCGCCGCTGCTGTCAACAGCCGTGGGTACAAGGTTTGTGTACGTCACAGGCTTTGACGCGGTCGCCGTGATGGTGATGTCCCCAGTCACTCGCGCGATGGACACCACGCCGGTCGCGGCATTGTATGCCGTCGCTGTAATGTCCGTACCGCCCATGCTGACCGTGACGGTGTCGAAGGTGTACCCGTTTTTCGGTGTCAGCGTGGTCGTGTATGCCGTGCCGTCTTCGACGGCGGTCGCGGCGTTGCTGCCGGTGCAGCCGGTGAGCGTCGTCTTGACGGTGCGCATGACCACCGTGAAATCGAACGATAGCGTGCGGTCATAGCCTGCACCGTAGCAGAATGAATAGATTTTTTTGTCTGCCGGATTGATGACGTTGACGGTGAAGGCCGTGTCGGTCGCGCCCGGTGCTTTGCTGTAGGTCGTCCCCTCGCCGAATTCGATCTGGTTGCTGTCCAGCCGGTTGTTATCGCCCACCTCGTTCGTCCGGTAGTAGTTGGCGGACGGGCAGCAGATGCGCAGCGCTGCCATCTGCTGCGTCGGCGGGTCGGACTGGGAAACGTTGTCCGGCACAACGTAGATCCTGGATGTCTTGAAGTTGTGCAGATGCCCATGGAAATTCCCGTAGCAGACAGCACCGTTTTTCCCCGCGAAGGAGACCGTCTTGCCGCCGATCGTGACGCTGCCGCCGTCCAGATACGCCTTGAGCACCTTGCCGCCCGCCCGCGCGCTGCCCCAGTCCAGCGGGTAGTGCCCGAGGATCACAAAGCCCCACGCCGCGCTGTCCGCCTTGCTGCCGAGGTCGGCAAGTGTCTGCGCGAACCACAGCAGCTGTGCCTCCGAGAGCGCGTTGGCCGCGGTTTCTCCGCCGGTGATCTCGCCCTCGACGGTGTTGAGATTGATGATGCGCAGCTTCTTTCCGGGGATGTCCCGGTAGCAGTATCCGGCCTCCGCGCTGCCGTAGACCGCGCCCGCGTTGTAGTCGGAAAAATACTTCCGGATCAGCGCCGCGCCGTACAGATTCGTGAGGCTTCCGGTCTCGGCTGCGAAGTATTCTCCCGTGTCGTGGTTTCCGGGCGTCCAGAGCTGCGGGATGCCGCGCAGGCCCTCCCCGATCCAGCGGTGAAATTCCTTGCACTGCGCCTCGAACTGCGCTTTTGTGGTCGTCCTGTACCCGAAGGTGAGATCGCCCAAAAACGCCGCGAAATCCAGCGGGATCACGTGCGACAGCGCCTTGATCGCACGGCAGGCGTCCATGTTTCCGGTGTCGATGTTTGCCTTCCAGCCCGTGGATTCGTCGGTCGCGTGGTGTGCATCAGCGACCGTCACAAAGACGATGCTCGACGCAGTCTTCACGGCCTGCACCTTCTGCGCCAGCGCGAGCACGCCGTCCTTGACGTAGTCCGGGATGTCAGCGTGGGCGATCTGATCGCCGGTCGTGATGCCCCTCACCGCGCCCCCCATCTGCGCGATCTTGTATGTTTCCGCGCCGCCGGTCTTTTCGCGGATGGCGTCGGCGATGTCCTGCACGGCGGCTTCTTCGTAGAGCTTTTTCATCAGTAGCTCACCTCCGTGCCGTCGGCGATCGTCACGGTCTGCGCCGTGCTGCCGTCGTACATAACCGTCGTGCCGCCGATGCGGATCGTCAGCGCCTTCGGGTTCGGCAGCGCGGCGGGTGCGATGTTCTGCGTCATCAGCTCGATCCTGACCGGGACATCCCAGACATCGCCGGTCGTTTTCGCCTGAAGCTTGACGGCGCAGAACGTGTGCCGCTCGGAATCGGCCACAAGCGACGAGAATGTGAGGATGCCGTTCGTCGCGCCCTGATAGAGCATCAGAAAGTGCTCGCCTTGAAACGAAAGCTGCGCATAGACGCGGTGCGTCGGGTTTGCGCTGACGTAGGCGTACAGCTCGGCCGGCGTCATGTCGGCCGTCGTGCCGGACAGATCGCCGCCGACGTGGATGATCCGCGTCTGCTGCGCCATGCCGTCGAGCTTTTTCTTGTCCGCTGCCGACATCAGACCGGCTGCCGCCGGCGTTGCCTCCGCTTGTCCGGATTTTTGGTCCCACGCTGCCGCCCGCTCCGCCGTGATGCCGTCGAGCACGGCCTTGTTCGCGTGCCGGTGGCGCATGGCGGAGTTCATGGCGATCTGATGGCTCTGTCCCGGCGACGGGACGGCAGCGCCGTTCGTGCGCTGGTGCCACTTCGCATATTCGTCGAGTGCGGCGTTGAACAGCGCCATGCTGTCGGCGTAGTGCGCGGTCTCGTGCGCGATGCAGTGGCGCAGGAGCACCGGATCCTGCGCGCAGTCAGGCGTCGCATAGACGACCGGCGGGAACAGGCCGAACAGGCACGGAGAACCGGCGTTTCCGGTGAGCCGGATCTCCGGGCAGCCCTTCGCGGCAGGGCGGAGCTGCTTACTTTCGGCGCGCAGCCTGCGGCGGCAGCGCAGATTGCAGAAGACGAACCATCCGCCGACCAGCGCCGCGCCCGCGAGCCAGACGGAACGCAGGAGCCGCGTGGGATCGATGACGGTCTTCTGCGCCGGTGCGGCGGCAGATACCGGCGCTGACGCGGGCTTCGGAGAAGCGGCAGCCGGGCCGGATGCAGACGGCAGGACAGTCTGCACGGTACTTTGCGTTACAGGCTGCTCCTGCGGCAGAAGATTTCCGACGCTGAGGGCCGTTTTCCCGATGGAGACCGGGACGAGCAGCCGGATGAGCGCCAGCAGCCACAGGGCATACTGCAGCCGCGGGCTGATCCTGCCGCGCAGAAGAAACCGCAGGGCGGCAAGTGCGAGGATGAGAACGGTGGATGAAATGAGAACTTCCATCATATCGTCTCTCCCCCTATTCGCCGCGGCCCGCAGCCTTGTCGAGGATGGCATATAGCTCGTCCAGCTCGTCCTTTCCGATTTTGCCGTGATCGGC
>OLGB01003292.1_pt1 | contig 15412 bp, 13 predicted proteins | sample 1605691 | NCBI WGS metagenome assembly OLGB01 (sample SAMEA3888925, study PRJEB22519) | human gut metagenome | biome: human gut; feature: human-associated habitat; material: faeces | place: Denmark | collected 2010 | reverse complement strand
ATAGATAAATTTATTTCTTTTATCACAAAATCTGGACTTTTACTAAATTCAGTTTCTAATCTTTTTACTATTTTGTTCATAGAATCACCATTATTAATATTTACCAAATAATGGTATTTATGCTAAAATATTGATAGTGATGTTTATGAAAGTTGAAATTGTTAAATTAGATGACTTTGGTCGTGGTATTTGTTTTGTAAATGATAAAGTTACTTTTGTACCAAATACAGTCCCAGGTGATATTGCCAATATCAAGATTATAAAGGAACATAAAAAATATAATGAAGCAATTTTGGTGGATTTAGTTAACCCATCAAGTGATAGAAAAGATGCCTTATGTCCTTATTTTGGTATCTGCGGTGGCTGTACTTTACAAACTTTATCCTATGAAAAAGGTATTGATTATAAAAAGGAAAAAGTAATTAATTATTTTAAGAAAATGGGGTTAATTATAAAACCAAGCCTTATCACAAATGACACGCCATATAATTATAGAAATAAAATTACTCTAAAAGTTGTAAATGGAGTAATTGGTTATTTTAAATTAAATAGTCATAGTGTTGTAGAAATAAAAAAGTGTATACTCGCCGAAGATTGTATAAATGATGTAATTAATATTATTTCTAACATGAAAATTATAAATGGAGAAGTAATAATTAGATGTAATTATAAAAGTGAAATACTAATTATAATAAATAGTAAAGATAAAATAAATATTCCAAATATAAATGAAAACATAAAAGGTATTATAATAAATGATAAAGTAATATATGGAAATGATTATTTTTATGAAGAATTAAATGATATTAAATATAAAGTATCATATAAAGCGTTTTTTCAAGTTAATAGAAATGTTGCCAGTAAAATGTTTAAGTTAGTTGAAGATTTTACTAATAATAATGATTGTGTTTTAGATTTGTATTCTGGAGTGGGCACCTTAGGTTTAAGTGTATCCCAAAAAGCTAAAAATGTTTTAGGTGTTGAAATAAATAAAGATGCTGTAGATAATGCCAATCAAAATGCTTTAATAAATAATTTAAATAATGCTAAATTTATATATAGTGATGCAAGTAATATCAAAAATATTGATGTAGCATTTAATAAATTAATTGTTGACCCACCACGAGCTGGTTTAAGTAGGGAAGTAATAGATTTTATTAAGTTTAAGTTGCCAGATGAAATAATGTATATTTCATGTGATTATCATACACAAGCAAGAGATTTGAAATTACTAGATAGTTATGAGATAATTGATTCATATATTTGTGATTTGTTTTCTTATACGTATCATGTTGAGTGTATTTGTTTTTTAAGAAAAAGAAGGTGATTTAATTTGAAAAAAATAGCAGAAGATTTAGGAATTACTCCTGCAAAAGCGTCTTATTTAGAAGAGGTAATAAGTAAAAATCCAGATGTAAAAATTGAAGATATAAAAGATAAAAGTGTTAGAGAAATAGAAGAAGTAACAAAAGAAAACACAGATAAAAATGAAGATGCAACAAATAATACAACAACAACAAATAATAATAATAATAATAATAATAAACCAAGTGGAGGAAATTCATTACAAAAATGTGAAAAAAAAGCTAAAGCCTTAAATAATGAAGAAGCTGGTAAAAAAGCTGCAAGCTTTCAAGGTGCAACAGTTGGAACAGGTAGTTATTGTGATATTTTACCTCCAGAATCAGTCTTGGCATTATCATCAAATGGCACTTGTGCTTATAAAGTTTCATTTGAATATATGACAAATAAATGTGTTTATTATATTTCTATGGAAAATGGTGAAGTACTAAGTAGTAATTGTACTCATAAAAATATAACTGAGGGAGAACATCAATGTATAATCATGAAAGATTTAGGGGTTACCAAAAGAGAAATGGCCTACATTTATGATACATTTGATAATGGAAATGAATATACTTCAAGAGTAGAAGATGTTTATGGGACACCAGATGCCGAAGGTAAAACATATGTATATAGATATCATGTATCTAAATCTACAGGAGCCTTAACAAAAGAAAAAATGTACGAATTAAAATAAAAACATCGCGTACTTGAAATTATTATTAAATTATGGTATTATAAGTATATATGAAGCAATTCTTCATATATTAAAAAAGGAAACATTTGATTTGGACGTTGAATGTTACCTTTTGTTTATTTGGATGTTTACCTAGATAGTTACTATCACAAGTAAACATTTTTTTGATTAAAAATAATTTGACAAACATCAAAAAAAGTAATATAATCAAGGAGTAATTGACGAAGAAGTTATCTAAGTAGTTAGTTCAAGCCTTTGTACAGGAAATTGTAGTCATTGACTGAGAGCTACAACAAAAAGATGAATTAATGAATTTCAATAATGGAGTCAAATCGTGTAAGAGCGTTAATCTATTTGAGGTAGTAGAAATACTATAAAAAAAGGTGGTACCACGAGCAATTCGTCCTTTTAGGATGTTTGCTCGTTTTTATATTTTTGTACCGATGAAAAGGAAGGATAATATGAAGGAAAAGTTAGAAAAAATAAGAGAGTTAGGTTTAGAAAAAATTGATGCTACTAAAACTATTCAAGAACTTGAAGATGTTAGAAAAGATTTGATGGGTAAGAAAAGTGAACTTGCTGAAGTCTTAAAAAACATGGGAAGTCTAGCTCCAGAAGACAAAAAAAGTGTAGGAATGATGACTACAGAAATTATTTGTTTGAAAGTTTTGTTAAAGTTGTAGATTATTTCAAGCCAAGAGCATTTATTTTTGAGAATGTAACAGGAATGCTGAGTGCTAAGCCTGGGGGAACACCTGTCGTACAGCGAATATATAATGCCTTTAGTAAAATTGGCTATAATACGCTACATCCTGAAGACTTTAAAAATGCAGTATTTGATGCTTATAATTACGATGTTCCTCAACATCGAGAAAGAGTTATACTGATAGGAATCAAAAGAGGGGAAGATTTTTCGGCAGAAGACTTTTATAAGAATTTATCGTTTTGTGCAAGCCATACAAATAAAACGGTAAGAGATGCTATCGGGAATATGCCCCCTCTTTATCCTTTGGGAAAAGTTACTAAAAATAAAGGACGATATATCTCACATCAATGTAATGGAGATGATGTGCATCATGTGCCAAGACATTGTAGTGCTCGAGATATGGAAGTATTTAAAACATGGATTGGGAACAACATGAACTATTGCTCTCAACAAGAAGCTATTGACTTTTATAAAAAAGTAACAGGGAAAAATACACTATACCGTAAGTATCGAAACCTAGAGTGGGATAAACCGGCACCAACAATTGTTGCCCATCTTCAGAAAGATGGATTTATGTTTATACATCCAGACATCAATCAATTAAGAAGCATAACGGTTCGTGAAGCGGCATTACTGATGACGTTTCCTGCGGATTATCAATTTATCGGGAACAGAGCGTATTGCTATAAAATGATTGGTAATGCAGTACCTGTTAATTTCGCGAAAGCAATTGCCCAATCTTTATATCTAACATTGAACTAAAAATGGCTAATATATTGATAGCATGTGAAGAAAGTCAAGCTATATGCAAGGCTTTTAGAACAAGAGGACACAATGCATATAGCTGTGATATACTTGAATGTAGTGGAGGTCATCCTGAGTGGCATTTTAAACAAGACGTACTTCAGGTTATCCCAGCTCGAGGTGGAATGTTAGAAAATGGAGAAATGTATTTTCTACCAAATGATGAAAAATGGGATTTAATGATTGCCCATCCCCCTTGTACATATCTTTCGGTAAGTGGCGCAAGATGGTTGTATCATCCTGATGATGCTCATTTGCCAATAGAAGAAAGAAGAGAACACCCACACCATATAGGAAGACGACAATTGAAAAAAGAAGCGATAGAGTTCTTTATGGAGTTCACAAAAACTGATATAAAGCATTGGGCTATTGAGAACCCTGTAGGTTGTATGAATTCAGAATATAGAAAGCCAGATCAAATTGTTCAACCATTTTGGTTTGGGGACTCTGCTTCCAAAAAAACATGTCTATGGTTGCATAATTTACCATTATTGGAGCCAACAAATATTGTAGATGAAGGACCTCGAGTCGTACTTTCTAGTGGTCGTTCCTTGCCCAAATGGTACTCAGATTCCTTTAATACAAGAATATCAACCGAAGAAAGAAGAAGATTGAGAAGTAAAACCTTCCCAGGTCTTGCGGAAGCAATAGCAGAACAATGGGGTAAATACATAGAACTATGATATATATTTCAAAATTTCGGTCAAACGATCTGAATCCCTCAAAAGGGAAACAGATAGAGTTCAATAAAGGTGTAATTGATAAATTCTTCAATTTCACGACTAATGAACTCATTGTAAATTTTGAGTGTCATTCAATTTTGGACACTGATAAGACTGAGAACATTCGTGTCGAATTGAAATTGAGTCCATCGCGAGGCGATTATAAAATATATCAAAACAGTGACGGCTCTAGAGATCTAAAAGATTATTTTCTTGAAACTCTCCAATTGAAGAGTGATAGTAATCTCGATGATTACTTTGCCATCAAGAAGAAAACGCAGACACAATATATTTTATATTACTTGCCTAAAGATATTGTAATTAGCAGATTCTTTACAATGGCATCTAGCGATCAGTTTTTGTATATTCCAGAAGAAGTACAAAAAGGCTCAATCACTTTAATATCACGCCAAATCATTTTTTATGGAGCTCCTGGAACAGGGAAATCCCATAAAATTAAAGAAGTACTTGGAGAGTATGAGGGATGTCCGGAAAATAAAAAAGTGCCAAAATCAAACATTTTCAGGACTACCTTTCATCCAGACAGCGATTATTCAACATTTGTAGGTGCATATAAACCCACAAAAGGGAAAAAACCGCTTTATGGACTGAACGGAGGTCATACCGTCAGGTTGAATGATGGGAAAGACGATTTGGACGAAGATATAATCACATACAAATTCGTTCCACAAGCGTTTTTGAATGCCTATATACAAGCATATAGAAAGCCGAAAGAAAATGTATATTTGATCATTGAAGAGATAAATAGAGGAAACTGCGCACAGATCTTTGGAGACTTATTCCAACTCCTTGATAGAGATAGAATTGGTAAATCCGAATATACGATCAAGGCTGATGCAGAATTAAAGACATTTCTGGAAAATGAACTTGGAGAAGGCAGCGAGGCTATTAAAGACGGAGAACTATGTCTTCCGCCAAATCTTTATATTTATGCTACAATGAATACTTCCGACCAATCTCTATTCCCAATAGACAGTGCATTCAAAAGACGTTGGGATTGGGAGTATGAGCCGATTAAATATAAGAACACGGATTGGGTGATTGACATTGAAGGCTTGAGATATAGATGGAGCGATTTCCAAAAAGAAGTCAACACACGTATCTTGAAAGACACCGGATCTGAAGACAAGATGCTGGGCGATTATTTTGTCAATCCATCAGCAAAGGTCATATCTTATGACTTGTTTAGAAACAAAATATTGTTCTACCTGTGGAATGATGTCTGCAAGGACGGTGATGCCGACATATTCCCCACAGATGAGGACTTCTCTTTTTCCAAATTGTATGATGAAGACAGCAAGCGGCTCATTGTTTCAATGATGGACAAACTGGGATTGAAGCCTATTGATGAGAACGGTACGGAAGATAATGAGGATGATATGTCTGAAGACGATGATAACAGTGCCTCTTCTGTCCGATATTCTATTAATGGAGAGGAAACAGATGAAAAAGGTAAAGCATGGGGGAAGGGTGCATTAGTAAAACGTGCTGTCGAGATTTATTGCAATAATCATGCCCAAGACACTGCAGCTCATATACGAGATGTTTGGATGTCTGAGAATTTTATAATTCCTCATATAGTAGAGACAGACGAAGATCGAGAACAACGTATACATAACTCAAGTGACCCTAACGCAGAGGGAAGATCCAAAGAAATAAAATTACCTAACGGCGAATCGCTACATGTATCTACACAAGTAGGAGATGGCAAACAACGTAAAAGTTTTTCTGATTTTCTTTCCAAAATCAAATCTAGACCAGAATGGGGAATTGATATTCAAGAATTGTAATTATGCTGCTGTTCATCGAAGGATACCCGTATAGTTTGGATGATATGGTCAGGGATGGACTGACCGTCAGAGATGTGCTCAAAGATGTAGTGTCCGTTCCTGCCAAGGAAAATAGATACGCTTTTGGGTATGTAGGGTATTGTTATAGCAAAGCGGCAAAAGATGTAGTTTTCTTTCTGCCCAAAGTGGTACTGACTGGTGAGCAGAACGAAGAAAACGGTGACGATACGATATTCGGTGCGTCACCGCAGGAAATCATAGACTTTGAATCAGATAAAATAAAGTCCAAGTTCACAGAAGAAGGGTGCAAGGAATACAAGGAGTTTCTTTCCACTCTTTCAATATGGGTTTACAGAACTATCAGTGTATATAAGAAGACACATAATGACAATATACTTGAAAGTAAGGAATACCAGACAGAAAGCAGAGGCCGGAAACAGAAACACAATACTTTGCTAGATGTAATAATCGCACTACGTGACTTCAATCGGGACAATCAGGATTATTTTACCTTCATTGTTAAAAATGTACATTCCGGTTATAACAGAATCAATTGGAACAAGACTATAACATCATCACTAGCTTTTATACAAAGTGATACTCCGGTCTATATTGAACCCGTCAACAAAAAGAAGATGGTCAATTTTGACGAGGAACTGCTTGTCATCTACTTCTCGATATTGAACTACATACGTGAAACTCATGGTTTTTCTTTTGAAATCAATATTCATTATCATTTGATAAATCCCGACAAACTGAGACGGACCTATATCAAGAAAAACTTGGGCTGCAGACGTCTGAAACAGATCAAGTACAAGTATTTTGCAGATAAGGCGCTGCGGATTTGGGATTTATGCTATGCTTTTTTTGACAGAGAGTATAAGATTGCGATGAATAGGCAATCGGAAGACTTTTTGCTTGCGAAAAATTTCGAGCATATTTTCGAAGTGATGATTGATACCCTTATCGGCGGTAGCGATAAGCAGTACTTGCCTAAGGAACTTACCGAACAGAAAGACGGGAAACTTGTTGACCACATGTTCATCGGACAGGGACTTATCGAGCAATCCGATATGCAGTCAGAACTGACTTATTATATCGGAGACAGCAAATATTACAAGCGTTCCAAAAATGACCGGACCCAGCTTGGCGACAAGTCCATTTACAAGCAATATACATACGCCAAAAATGTCATCCAATGGAATATGAATCTTTTTCTTGATGGTGACGGTAATGGAGAACAACCACAGCTGAGGGATGCGCTAACGGAAGGATATAATCCGATACCCAATTTTTTCATTAGCGCAAGAATTCCCGACAAGCGGAACGGCGGTTCAAAATTCCTTTCTTTTGATGACAAGGAACTGAAAACGCAAGCAGAAGGTGTCCAACTGAACCGCCAGTTTGAAAATCGTCTTTTCGACCGTGATACGCTTTTGCTATGCCATTATGACGTGAATTTCCTGTACATTGTTTCGTTGTATGGCCGAGACAATAAAAGTGCGCAAAGCATATGGCGAGAATATGTCCGCAAAGAATTCAGAAATAGAATTCAAGCAACATTGAACCAATTATATACGTTCAGAACACTCCAGCCACGAGAAGGAATGGATTGTTACCAGTTTATTCAAGACAACTTCCAGCGTTTGAACGGTAAGCTTTATCGACCTAAAGCAGACAGCAACTATTTGGTTCTTGCCTTGATGAAAGAAGAGGCCGATATGTGGGCAGCCCTTCATGTTAAGCCGGAAACAATAAGAGGAGAGGTGGATAAGAATAAAGAATTGTTGGACAGCTTGCAAACCCATTTTTATGTCAGCAAGCCTTTCATGCTCGATACGGAACTTCATGTTGAAGGTGTTGGTAATGTGGGTACTCTTAATATGTTGCCAAAACCGGAGGTTAAGAATATCCTGACAGGTATGGTCCGAACGACAGATACGGATTATTCGGACTTTTACAGCCATACTGCAAAGACTTATACGATGGAAAGGATTCCGACTTCTATCAATGTAATGAATATTAGGTATTTCTTGCCGATGGTTGGCGGAGATATAGACGGTTATTATAAAGTAGAGAAAGTATATTTGGGCTATAAGAACGAAAATCTATGTCTAAAGTTAAATCTTTCCTCATTTATTTCATTGGGTAAGAAATGGGTGTCCATATATCGCATTAAAATGCAACCGGGTGAATTGATTTCTTTTGATTTAATGACCAAACTGTATGAATAAGAATATGAAGGGAATGGCATTACATATAGAAGAACAGATAGAAATGGACTTTGATGCTTTCTTGAGGTCTTTCAATCAAAACAAAGATTGTTCATTTGCATTTTTGTTAGGTGCGGGAGCGTCGATTACCTCCGGTGTACAGTCTGCAGAAGATTGTATTTGGGATTGGAAAAGATTGATTTATATTTCAAAAAATCCTACAAAAGAATCTTTTATCGACATCCATTCTGATTCTTGTAGGAAAAAAGTCCAAGCATGGATTGATGAACAAGGGGGTTATCCTAAGGAGAATTCTGAAGAGGAATATGTTTTTTATGCAGAAAGAACATTTCCTCTTTCGGGAGATAGAACAAAGTATTTTAAGAATTTGTGTTACGATAAGTCCCCAAGTATTGGTTATGAGCTTCTTTGTCTGTTGCATAAATATGGAGTATTGAAATCAGTTTGGACAACGAATTTTGACGGACTTGTAGAAAGAGCAGCGCACAAGGCAAATATTACTCCTATTAATGTGAACCTGGACAACCCTGATTATATTTATCGTCAAGAAACCAGCCGGGATTTATTATATGTAGCATTACATGGTGATTATAAATACTCCGCACTAAAAAATACGGCAGAAGAATTGGATTCTCAACAGGATACATTCAAACGCAGACTGAAGGAGTATTTTGTCGACAGGAATCTTATAGTCATAGGATATAGCGGCAGGGATAAGTCTTTAATGGAAGCATTAACTGAGGCATTCAGCCAACCTGGAGCAGGCCGTTTATATTGGTGTGGATATGGATCATATATAAACGATAATGTACGAGCCTTGCTTACTACAGCAAGAAAGGCTGGAAGAGATGCTGTATTCATTACAACAGACGGCTTTGACAAAACTATCATATCTATACTTCTTTCAGCATATAAAGATGATTTGGATAAATCCAAGGAGATTCACAGAATATTAGAAAATGTAAATACAGATATTACTGTTACACCTTTTGAATTGAATGGCACAAATATGGGAGGGTGTCTCAAAACAAATTTGTATCCTATAAAGACACCACATGATATATTTACATTTGAGATTTTATTCCCGAATAATGAAAATCTATGGAAGTTCCTTAAGAGCAGGATAAAAGGTAAAGATGTCATAGCCGCACCATATGGGAAGAAGGTATATGCATATGGATATTCTGAACAGATCCATGAAATATTTACCGATTGCCTCAACGGAGAAATATCTAGATCCCCTATATCAGTGAATGAATTGAAAGAAAATCCGGTTTTGAAATCCGTTGTGATTAAAGCTTTGATATGCGGTCTAGCTTCGCATTGTGGAAAAGAAGCGTCTATCTCTAAACGAATGATTTGGGATAGAGCATGTCAATTCAAAAATAAAGGCGTATACGAGGCCGTTAAAATAGGATTGGTTTTCTTGGACAATACGACCTATGCCTTTTTATCCATAACTCCTACTTTATATTTTGAGGACAAGAGCATTACTCAAGAGCAACGGAAAAATTTGATGTCTGAATATCTTGATAAAAAGCACAACTCCGAATATGATACTGTCATCTCCAATTGGGAGAAATCTTTTTTCAATGGAAACAAGCTGGTCTTTGATTTTCCATTAAATAGTGGATCAAATTTTATTTTCAAGATAAGTAATAACAGAGGGCTTGTTGCCATAGACTATACAGAAAAAGGTGTAATCCCACAAATCCCGTTCCAAGACAAGAAAGTAATGTATTCTGGAATTTATATTACAGAGCCCAATCTTGATTTTTTGGGGAAAGTGTCTAAACGCATGGTTAAAGAACCAAATCCAATGAGAGGTTTGCTTCAAAACTATCCATATGATTATGAATTTCATTCGAATTTTAAGACTAATGTTAGGCTTGGAGTTATATGTCCTAATTCTTATACATCGCAGTTTAAGGAATTTCTAAATGGATTAAATGGACGATTATCTGTTTTAGGGACTGATTATGTTCAGCCATATTTAGGATTTGAACAGATCTATTCTACTTCACTTGACATACCAGCAACAAATTCAAATTTATGGGTTAAATGTAATGATGTGCAACCTGACTCTGTAAGTTTGGTTCAAAATATATGCAAGTTTGCACATAAATTGGCCAACAACAACCCAGACATTATCATTGTCATTTTTATTCCAGGCATATGGAAACAACACCGCTCATTTAAAAAGCATGGCGAAACTTTTGACCTCCACAGCTACATAAAAGCGTATGCCGCTCAAAATGGATTTACGACCCAGCTAGTGGAAGAAAAAACCATCAGTAACATCAATATGAAAAATCAAATCTATTGGTGGCTTTCATTAGCTTTATTTGTCAAATCAATGCGAACGCCATGGGCTCTATCAGACTTGGATCCAGATACAGCATATGCAGGTATTGGATATAGTGTAAAAAAAGATGGTGGTGGTAAAACCAATATAGTCGTAGGGTGTAGCCATATATATAATTCCAAAGGACAAGGATTGAGATATAAATTATCTAAAATAGACAATCCGATTTTGGATAGGAAAAATAATCCATATCTGTCTTATGAAGAAGCATATAAATTAGGTGTTAGTGTCCAAGAATTATTTGTAAAATCTATGGACAAGATGCCTAAAAGAGTCGTTATCCATAAGAGAACACCGTTTAAGGATGAAGAAATTAAGGGCATAACAGATGCTCTATCCCATGCGGGAATAAAAGATATAGATTTGGTAACGATAACAATGGAAGATACTATAAAATGTATTGACCAATATCTACAACAGGGACATCCGGTCAATGCTCGGTTCCCAGTTTTGAGAGGAATATGTTTCGCTGTTTCCAAATATGAATTTTTGTTATGGACACATGGAACGATAGACTCTATAAAGTCTAATAAAAGTTATTTTCAAGGAGGTAGGGGTATACCGTCACCATTAAGAATAACCAAATATCACGGCAATGGTTCAATACAGACAATTGCTAGAGAAATCTTGGGATTTACAAAAATGAATTGGAATTCTTTTAATTTTTACACAAAGTTCCCTGCCACAATTGATACATCCAATACATTGGCGCAAGTTGGCAATTTACTAGGCTATTACGAAGGCAAGACGTATGATTATAGATATTTTATCTAAATGAATCCAAATTGGCAAGGACATAACTATAGATCAATATTAAAGCATTGATCGATAAAGCGACAGCCTATGACAAGAAATAGATACTTGAAATCAGACGGTCTAAAAGTGTTTAAGCCTTTGCCAATGAAGAAGGAAACAGGAAAAATGGAACGTGGAAAATAATAGATGGTGATTACGAAGATTTCTTTGATAGAATCTGAGATAGTTGAAGTGTATGGACAAACTTACGAAAGAACAGAGATCACGTTGTATGTCAGCAATAAAAGGGAAGAACACTATACCTGAACTGTTGGTTAGGAAGTTCTTGTTTAGTCGAGGGTTCCGGTATAGACTAAACCAGTCGTGTCTTCCCGGGCATCCCGATCTTGTACTTCGTAAGTATCGGACGGTTATTTTTGTAAACGGCTGTTTTTGGCATGGCCATGAAGGATGCAAGTATTATGTCATGCCCAAAACCAATGTGGAATTTTGGCGGAATAAGATAGAACAGAACAGACTTAGAGATAAGGAAGAGCAGAGAAAACTTGCATCATTGGGCTGGCACTGTATTACGATTTGGGAATGCCAGCTAAAACCGAAAGTTCGTCAACATACTTTGGAATCATTAGAATATACGCTTTCTCATATATTCTTGGAGGATAGGAAGGTAAAGTCTTATGAGGACAGCAAAGAAAACTTGTCAAGAATGGCGGCAGAAATACCTTTGGAATATGATACAAAGAACAAGCGTTAACTTAGCTATACAACTAACATTATAACAATGATGGCAGAAAATCACAAATGGAATGAAAATGGAGACCATCTCGTTCTCTTTATGGATATTATGGGATTTAAAGATCGAGTAACACGGATGGAGCATCAGGATCTTCTTAATAAAATGATTGAGTTCAAAGAAAAGAATGATCGTCTTAAGCCTTTGCTTCAAGATAAAAATGGCGAACTTCTACGAATGGTGCAATTCTCTGATTCAATCATTATAGCATCCCTTGATGATTCCAAGTCCGCTTTAAATAGAATCGTGAAGGCTGGTGTCGTACTTATGCAAAATGCATTAGAGACAGGTTTCGCTCTTAAAGGTGCAATTGCAAAAGGACCACTAACATTTGACAGTGAATTAGGAATATATTTTGGTCTCCCTCTTGTAGACGCATATTTGCTAGAGGAGGAACTTAAATTCTATGGAATAGCCTTCCATCATACAGTTGAAGAACTCATTCAGCAATACAAAGAATGCCCTCCTGTAAAAGGAGGAAGTAGACAATATATTCCAGTATTAGAGCATGAGATCCCACTTAAATCAGGAAAATGTTCTCACTACTGTATATTATATCATCAACTTAAAAAAAACTTGTCCAAAGGTGACTATTCTTCAGTAATAAAAAATCATCTTAAACTTTTTAGCAGAACTGTTTCTGGTAGTCCCAAAATATATATCGATAATACGCGAAATTTCCTTGAAGATGCTCATGATTAAAAAGCATACATTATTGCGTTTGCCTTCCATTTCCTCCCACCGCTTCAGACCGCCTCAGATGGTGCGGTTTGTTTGCGCAAAATTCATTGGTTATTGCATAATACATTGATAATCAATATAGATAAATTTCTTCAATGAGGAGGAATATTGACGTTTCTTGGATAGATTAAACAATTAAATACCAGCGCGACAAACAAATTTTTATTGTTTATCGCGCTGGTGGTTTTATATCTATATTCAAAGTAGAATCCTTTTATTCCTATGCTAACATTTCGTTCATGATGTTTTGTAGTACTATGTCAGCAACTTTATATGATAGGCTGGATTTGCCAACTTTTTGAGGGTCATATTGAACCTGCTTCACCATATCGATATAAAATGCAAAGTTATTAATCACTTTCTCATCTTCAAAATTTATTGTTAGAGGATTTATTCTCCATTTCAACTTGCCGTTCTCGAATACCATTAATGAGGTGAGTGCACAAATGATCGGATAGAAAAATCCATACGCATAGTTATATATAGATCGTTTTGGATAGGTATTAAATGGACCAATAAATTTGCTGATATAACCGCCTGTTTCATTTTCCTTCTGCACTACTCCTGTGATACGGCCAAAAGAGCCAGAATTCCTATTATAGACCATTGGAAAGTGATAATAGATTTTGTCGAAAAATCTGACAATATCATCAACAAGTTCAAATCCAGATCTGATCGCATTGTCTGTAAGATCGTATTTCCCGAGTTGCTGTTCGGAAACGGATTTATCTTTCATTAAATTACGGTAATATTTAACACACAAGCTCTTTTGTGAATATATAGCTATTCGGTTAAGTACTCCAATGTTGGGATTGCCATCAAAATAACCACATTCATGCAATTTTATTAAGGGTAGGCAGGCCAACGCAACGATATCGTCACATTTTATCGTACCTGGTTCACCACTTCGCCATGCAATATTTTCACGGTAACTGCCTTTTAAGCATCTCTTAAGATCTTCATACAGACCCTCCTTATTGCTCTTTGTCGCTTCATTCAGTGAGACATTGGCGTTTCTTGCCGAACAAATTTCAAGTATATGATTAGAGAAATACTCAATTGATGCTTCATCTTTATCTACAGGAGCTATAACTTCAATTGGAATAGAAAATTTCAGTTGCCCAATGTGGGATTCATATCCAACTTTCAGCGAGGCAAAAGTATCCTCATTGCGATAATATCTAATACAATCGTCCCAAGTTTTCAAGTTATCGTCATTAATAACATTTGCAATGAATCGACATAACGCAAATGCGTTGTGTCCTCCGTCCATTATTCCCTCCATTTCTTCTTCAGAAAAACTAAGGCGCACTCTATTGCGGTCTAAAAGATCGACATAGATGGACGAAAGTAGAATACCTTTTGAACTAAAGAAATAGAGCTCCGGGGAGAATTGCAATGTTTCCTCAATTGCTTTGACAATAGGATTGATCTTTGCTTTTCTAGGGTTGACTTTGCTATCTGCATGATGCATTAGATTGATGAAGCCGAGCGGTGAAATTGGCATGACAATCTTTTGGATACAGATGCCTTCGATAGATCTTGTAACTGATACTTGAGTTTGATTCTCTGATTTGAGAATTACTGATTTAGCGTTCATAATTTTCTTTGACCATTCCTTTCGAAATTAATAATAAAATAGGGTAGTATACCAACTACTTATTCACTTGCAAGTAGGAATGATCAAGCCGCCAAGAAACTTTCGTTTGCATGATACCTTGCACTAATCCAGCGCGATCTCTCATCCAAGAGATACTCCCATCCGGGAACAGGCACAAAGATATAACAAAAACAAATAAAATCCAAAAAGACATTAGTAGAAAAGAGTTTGAATCTTTGCGCCGTGCTTCTGGCGCGATGTGCACAGTCGTATCATTGCACATAAACCCGGTTTACAGTCCGAGTGTGCATAAGGAAGATTAAGCCATAATACAATAAACTATGGCTCAAAAATTAAATGGAGAAAAGAAACTATGCGACCGGGAACTGCTTGAAAAGATTCTCAGCATAGTAGAGAAACAGGAGAAATTGTCGCCAACGGATCATAAAGGCGGACACTTTCTTTATGACAACAAGTCTTTGATGGAGAAACTGCACATCAAGGAGAAGTATCTGAAAAAGTTGTGCGACAACGGTTATCTCGGTTACTCGCGCGAAGGCAACAAATACTAGTACACGCAGGCGGATGTCGACCGCTTCCTGCGCCGTTTCCATTATGAAGCTTTCGCTATTGGTGATAAACTTCCCAAACAGGAAGGAGGTGGCTATGTTTGATACCATTCATTTGACCAACATGCTTCGTTCGGAGGTGGAAGGCATTCCGGAAACAGGTCTTCCGTTGGATGCCTTCCCGGACAGGATACAGGAGATTATACTCAATCTTACCAGATACGAAAATTTCAATGTGGAATATACTGCGTCTATTGTTCTTTCTGCTGT
>OLGB01003291.1_pt1 | contig 15413 bp, 12 predicted proteins | sample 1605691 | NCBI WGS metagenome assembly OLGB01 (sample SAMEA3888925, study PRJEB22519) | human gut metagenome | biome: human gut; feature: human-associated habitat; material: faeces | place: Denmark | collected 2010 | reverse complement strand
AGTTTTCAATGCCCGAGCAGTAGCCCAGCTCGTTCATCATTTCGAGGTCGAACTGGGTGCGCTGGGTTAAGCGCTGCTCTTCCAGCAGCTTGTTGTTGGCCAGCAGCACCTTGCGCCGCTCCGCCAGTTCCAGCTTAATCTCTTCCATCGCCTGGACAATGCGCTCCCGCGGCGTCACGTAGTGGGTCTTGGGATAAATGGTGTAGCGCGGCACCGTCGATTCCACATGGCCGGTGAGCGGGTCGAACAGCGACAGGCGCTCAACTTCTTCGTCAAACAGCTCAATGCGCAGGGCGATATCGTCCGATTCCGCCGGGAAGACGTCGATCACCTCGCCGCGCACCCGGAAGGTGCCGCGCTGGAAGGCCTGATCGTTGCGGGTATACTGCAGTTCCGCCAGGCGGCGCAGGATCGCCCGCTGGTCAATCAGCATCCCCACCGTCAGATGCAACATCATTTTCAGATACAGGTCCGGGTCGCCGAGGCCGTAAATAGCCGAGACCGAGGCCACCACCACCACATCGCGCCGCTCAAGCAGCGCTTTAGTGGCCGACAGGCGCATCTGCTCGATATGTTCGTTTACCGAGGCATCTTTCTCAATGAAGGTATCTGAGCTGGGGACATAGGCTTCCGGCTGATAGTAATCGTAGTAGGAGACGAAATACTCGACGGCATTCTCCGGGAAAAACTCTTTCATCTCGCCGTAGAGCTGGGCCGCCAGAGTTTTGTTTGGCGCCAGCACCATCGTCGGCCGCTGCAGATCGGCAATCACGTTGGCGATGGTAAAGGTCTTACCGGAGCCGGTGACCCCCAGCAGCGTTTGATGCGCGAGCCCATCCTCCAGCCCCTCTTCCAGGCGGCGGATGGCTTCCGGTTGGTCTCCGGAGGGGCGAAAGGCGGAATGCAGAACAAACGATTTACTCATCAATCAGAACCTGAAAAAGATTTAGCGGCCGGTGTTTAATTCTACCCCCCGGGCCGTTTTTTGCCAATAAATTATACTGGATATTTAAACAGTGCGTGCTTATGATAGCGCCACAATATGGCCTTTTTTGCCGGTAAGCAGGGTATAAAACGCGCGCCGGGCGGAATAATCCTCCGGCCGTCAGGGTTATCCCCAGAAATTTTTACCTTTTAACATTTGTCAAGCGGACGGGTGAAAGTTTTATGGCAGCAGATGACGCTTTTCTTACACCCATTGATTTTATCTAACAAGCTGATATTTAATGCTTTTAAAGAAAAGACGCCTTTCGCGCCAATTCAGCCGCAAGCCGCGTACGCTCTAGCTTACCGCAGGTTTTCTAACTCTAATACACAAGGTTATCCACAGGAATAGTGGATAACTGTCTGCAGCCCAAGACCGCCGCCGCCCGGCGCAAATCGTCTGGCGGCCTAAATCACGTGGCGAAAAATTTTTATCGAACTATTTTTGATAACTATCCGCTTAAAGCCGCTCGATTTTTGCTGCTTTTTGCACCACCCTTTAGCGTCGGGCACCGGAAAAGTGCAGCCCCGGCGCTGGCTGTGCCTGATGGTATCGGCATTTAGCGTTTTTTTCCGAGCGTTCTTTTTCCTGGCAAGAGTTTTGCAGCATCTTTCTGTCGCCCTGACGCCAGGATAAGGAGAAAACGTCCATGTTGAATTTACAGGCAGTAAATCACTTTTACGGCAACCAGCATTCGCTGTGGAATGTCGATCTTGAACTACGCCCGGGGGAGTGCATTGGCGTACTGGGACGCGAGGGCATGGGAAAAACCACCCTGGTTAACTGCATTGCCGGGCACCTGCCGGTGGCCAGCGGCCGGATGACCTGGCATGACATTGGCGCCCCGCCGCAGGATCTCACGCCCCTGTCGGCCCAGTCGCGCAGCGCCATCGGTATCGGCTATGTGCCGCAGGATAAACGCATCTTTTCGCAGCTCAGCGTGGAAGAGAATCTGCATATTGCCCTCGCGGCCGGGAAACCCGGGGCTAACGCCAGCGGCGGCGAGATCTATGAACATTTTCCCGAACTCTATGCCCTACGGCAGCGCAAAGGCGCCTCGCTGAGCGACGACGATCAGTACCAGCTGGCGCTGGCCAGGGCGCTGATTGTCCAGCCACGGCTGCTGATCCTTGATGAACCCTCGCGCGGCAGAGGGCCGCGCTGTCTGCAAAAGCTGGCGGATCTGCTGCTGCGGTTGAATCGCGATATCGGCCTGACGGTGCTGCTCGCCGAGCAGCACCTGCCCTTTATCCGCCGGGTAGCGGATCGTTTCTGTGTTTTGCACCGGGGCCGTAACGTCGCCGAAGGCGATATTATGGCGCTGGATGAACCGCTGCTGGCGCAGTGGATGACGCCGGATCCAGCGCCCTGAGATCCAGATACTGGCCGAGATCGTCGCGCTGCGCGATATCGGCAAGCCACGGTATTTCGCCGAGGAACGGCGCGGCCAGCCGGTTTTTCAGCGTCGCCAGATACTCGGCGTGGCGCTTGCCCGGCGGCTGCACGTCATTGGCGATCCACCCCGCGAGCGGCAGCCCTGCCTGGCGTACCGCCTGGGCGGTAAGCATCGCGTGATTGATGCAGCCGAGCTTGACGCCCACCACCAGAATCACCGGCAGCTGCTCCGCCTGCGCCCAGTCGGCAAAGGTCAGGGTTTCCGACAGCGGCGTAAACCAGCCGCCGGCCCCTTCCACCAGCACCCAGTCGGCGAGGCGTTCTAACTCGCGCAGCCCGCTGGAGAGCCTCGCCGCGGCGATCGGCCGCCCTTCGTCGGCGCTGATGATGTGCGGTGAGGTCGGCTCGGCGAAGGTATACGGGTTAACCTGTTCATAGCGCAGCGCGACCCGGCTATGACGCTGCAGCGCCAGGGCGTCTTCATTACGCAGCCCTGCGGCGGTAAGCTCGCTACCGGAAGCCACCGGCTTGTAGCCAGCGGTGTGAAAACCCAGCTGATTCGCCGCCTGCAGCAGGGCGCTGCTGGCGATGGTTTTCCCGACTTCAGTATCGGTCCCGGTGACAAAAAAACGTTTAGTCACGCTCAATGACTCCTGTAAAAAGAGAATACGTCAGCGGGCAGACGCCCTGCCGCTGCGGCCAGGCCAGCTGTAGCTCGCGCAGTTTGCCGCGACCAAGCGGGGCCGATGCCCGCCCCTGGTGCAAATGGGTGGCGCCGATGCCCTTCAGCGATCGCATGGCGCTCAGCGCGTCGGCGAACGGCAGGCTAATCTGATGCACCTCGCCGAACGCCCGCAGGCCGCTCAGCGCCGCGCGCACCGCCGCTTCGCTGAGAAAACGGTTGGCATGCGGCCGGTCGTCGATGGCCTGCCACGCCTGATTGAGCTCCGGCAGCGAGTCGGCCAGCAGCGTGCTAAACGCCACCCTGCCGCCGGGGCGCACCACCCGGTACAGCTCGCCAAGGGCGGCGCGCAGATCGTCGCACCACTGCACCGCCAGATTGCTCCACGCCAGATCGACGCAGGCGTCCGGCAGCGGCAGCGCCTCAATGTCGCCCAGCAGGTAATACTGGGCGGCGTCGTTACGCTGCGCCTCTGCCAGCATCCCGGGGGAGAGATCCAGCGCGGTCACCACGCTGCCCGCCTCACGCCAGCGGCGGCTCATGCCGCCGGGGCCGCAGCCAGCATCCAGCACCCGGGGAAAATCGCGACGCGCCAGCTGGCGCAGCAGCAATTCCGCGCTGCGCCGCTGCAGTTCATCATGTTGCGAATAGCCGCCGGCCGCCCGGCCAAACGCCGCGGCCACCGCCTGCTTATTCACCGTGGCCATGCAGCACCTCCAGTAAACGGTTAATGTCCTCAGCCTGATGGGCGGCGGTCAGGGTCAGGCGCAGACGTGCGCTGCCGACCGGCACCGTCGGTGGACGGATCGCCGTCGTCCAGCAGCCCGCGTCGCGCAGACGTGCGGCCAGGCTCAGCGCCCGGCCGTTATCGCCGACGATCAGCGGCTGGATCGCGCTGACGGAGTCGGTCAACCCCAGCGACACCTCGCCCATCCCCTCACGGAACTGACGGATGCGGGCGGCCAGGATGTCGCGACGCTGCTGTCCTTCATTGCTGCGAATGATCCGCAGGGCGGCGCTCAGCGCCACCGCCTGGGCGGGCGGCATCGCGGTGCTGTAGATCAAATGACGGGCAAACTGCAGCAGATAATCGGCCATTGCTTCGTCGCACAGCACCGCCGCGCCGCTGACGCCGAAGGCCTTGCCGAAGGTAACCACCAGCAGCTCAGGGCGCACCGCCTGCGCGGCGCAGCTCCCGCGTCCTTCGTCGCCGACCACGCCGACGCCGTGGGCGTCATCCACCAGCAACAATGCCCCTGCTGCCTGCGCCGCGGCGTGAATGGCCGCCAGCGGCGCGCTGTCGCCATCCATGCTGAAAATGCCTTCAGTGACCGCCAATTGTTCGCCCGCCAGCGGCTTAGCCAGCAGTTGCGCGAGCTGCTGCGGATCGTTGTGGGCGAAACGGCGTAGCTGCGCCGGGCTGAGGCTGGCCGCCTCCAGCAGGGAGGCGTGGCTCAGGCGGTCGGCCACGATCCGATCCTCTTTATCCGCCAGGGCGGCGATCAGCGCCTGATTGGCGGCAAAGCCGGAGATAAACAGCAATGCGCGCGGATAGCCCAGCCAGTCGGCAAGTTCCTCTTCCAGCGCGCGGTGGGCCTCGTTATAGCCGCTTACGTGTCCCGAACCGCCGGAACCGACGCCATAACGTTCCGCCCCCTGCTGCCAGGCGGCGATAATCGCCGGATGCTGGCTCAGGCCAAGATAGTCATTACTGGAGAAGTTAAGCCAGCGCTCCCCTTCCCGCGCCAGCCAGCGCCCGGCGCCGTGCGTCACCGGCAGGCGGCGGCGAAGAGCATCCGCCCCCCGTCGCTCGTCCAGCGCCCGATCGATTCGCTGCTGCCAGCTCATAGCACCGCCGCGTTGTAGTATTCCTCAGTGTCCGGGGTGAGTAAGGCCTGCTCCAGACGCTGCTGCTGCTCATTGTCGCCTTCCAGCACCGCCGTCTGCTGCGGGTTGATCCCCAGCTTGCGGAACAGCTGCAGATCTTTGTCCTCTTCCGGGTTCGGCGTGGTCAGCAGCTTGCAGCCGTAGAAAATGGAGTTCGCCCCGGCCATAAAGCACATCGCCTGGGTCTGCTCGTTCATCTGCTCGCGGCCAGCGGAGAGACGCACGTAAGAGGTGGGCATCATGATGCGCGCGATGGCGATAGTGCGAATAAAATCGAAAGCGTCGACATCGTCGTTATCCGCCAGCGGCGTACCTTTGACCTTCACCAACATGTTGATCGGTACGCTTTCCGGCGGCGTGGGCAGGTTAGCCAACTGCAGCAGCAGGCCGGCGCGGTCTTTCACGGTCTCCCCCAGCCCGACGATACCGCCGGAGCAGACTTTGATCCCGGCGTCACGCACTTTGTCCAGGGTATCCAGGCGCTCCTGGTAGGTGCGGGTGGTGATGATGTTGCCGTAAAATTCCGGCGAGGTATCGAGGTTGTGGTTGTAGTAATCGAGGCCCGCCTCGGCCAGGCGCTGCGCCTGGCTGTCTGTCAGAGTGCCAAGCGTCATGCACGACTCCAGCCCCAGGGCCTTCACCCCTTTCACCATCTGCTCCAGATACGGCATATCGCGGTCATTGGGGTTTTTCCACGCCGCGCCCATGCAGAAGCGGGTCGAGCCGGCGTTTTTCGCCTGACGCGCTGATTCCAGCACCTGCTCGACTTCCATCAGGCGCTCGGTTTCGAGCCCGGTTTTATAGCGCGCGCTCTGCGGACAATATTTACAATCTTCCGGGCAGGCGCCGGTTTTGATCGACAGCAGGGTGCTGACCTGCACCTGGCGCGGATCAAAGTGTTGCCGGTGGATTTGCTGCGCTTCGAATAACAGATCGATGAGTGGTTTATTAAATAATTCATTTACTTGCGACATTGTCCAACGTACGTGGTGAGCCATTGGCTTCTCCAAAGGGTTTTGTTAATTTACGGTTCGGTTTATACTCGTAAACCTAAATGTTTTCAAAATGGTTTACAAGTCGATTATGACAACGGACGATCTCGCTTTCGATCGGCGCCACATCTGGCACCCCTACACCTCTATGACTTCCCCCCTGCCGGTCTACCCGGTGGTTTTCGCCCACGGTTGCGAGCTGTCCCTCGCCGGCGGCGAACAACTGGTTGACGGTATGTCCTCCTGGTGGGCGGCAATCCACGGCTACAATCACCCGCGTCTTAATGCGGCGATGAAAGCGCAGATCGACCAGATGTCGCACGTGATGTTCGGCGGGATTACCCATCCGTCGGCGGTGGCGCTCTGTCGCCAACTGGTGGCGATGACGCCGGAATCGCTGGAGTGCGTTTTCCTCGCCGATTCCGGTTCGGTGGCGGTTGAGGTGGCGATGAAAATGGCCCTGCAGTACTGGCAGGCGAAAGGCCAACCGCGTCGACGTTTCCTGACCTTCCGCAATGGCTATCACGGCGATACCTTCGGCGCGATGTCGGTCTGCGATCCGCAGAACTCGATGCACAGCCTGTGGCAGGGTTATCTGCCGGATAACCTGTTCGCCCCCGCGCCGCAGAGCCGCTTTGACGGCGAGTGGGATGAAATGGATATGGTGCCCTTTGCCCGCCTGATGGCCGCGCACCGTCACGACATCGCCGCGGTGATCCTCGAACCGATCGTACAGGGCGCGGGCGGGATGCGGATGTACCATCCGGAGTGGCTGAAGCGGGTGCGTAAAATGTGCGACCGGGAAGGGATACTGCTGATCGCCGATGAGATTGCCACCGGCTTTGGCCGCACCGGCAAGCTGTTCGCCTGTGAACACGCCGGGATTACCGCCGACATACTGTGTCTGGGCAAGGCGTTGACCGGCGGCACCATGACCCTCTCCGCCGCGCTGACCACCCGCGAGGTGGCGGAAACCATCAGCAACGGTGAAGCTGGCTGCTTTATGCACGGCCCGACCTTTATGGGCAACCCGCTGGCCTGCGCGGTGGCCAGCGAAAGCCTGCGCCTGCTGGAGAGCGGCGAATGGCAGCGGCAAGTGGCGGCGATTGAAGCCCAGCTGCTGGCCGAGCTGGCGCCGGCGCGGGGATCCGCCCTGGTCGCCGATGTCCGCGTGCTGGGCGCTATTGGCGTGGTTGAAACCCGTCGCCCGGTCAATATGGCTGCCCTGCAGCGCTTTTTCGTCGAGCAGGGGGTGTGGATCCGCCCGTTTGGCCGCCTGATCTATTTGATGCCGCCGTACATCATCGCGCCTGACCAGCTGTCCCGCCTGACCCGCGCCGTTAACCTGGCGGTGCAGGATGAAACATTTTTTAGCGAATAAATAGCGGAATTGCGTCGTGGTGCAGGCTACACTTCCAGGTTAATCAGCGCATTATCAATGAGGATGAAGCATGAAACTGATCAGTCACGATCTCCAGGACGGCGGTAAGCTGCCTAATCGTCACGTCTTCAACGGCATGGGCTACGATGGCGACAATATTTCGCCGCATCTGATGTGGGATGATGTGCCCGCAGGAACCAAAAGCTTTGTGGTGACCTGCTACGATCCGGATGCGCCGACCGGCTCCGGCTGGTGGCACTGGGTGGTGGCTAACCTGCCTGCGGATACCCGCGTCCTGCCGCAAGGGGCCGGTTCCGGTCAGGCGGAGCTGCCGGAAGAGGCCGTTCAGACCCGCACCGATTTTGGCAAGGCGGGATACGGCGGCGCAGCGCCGCCGAAGGGCGAGACCCACCGCTATATCTTTACCGTCCACGCCCTGGACGTCGAGAAAATTGAAGTGGATGCCGAGGCCAGCGGCGCAATGGTCGGCTTTAACGTCCATTTCCATTCCCTCGCCAGCGCCTCCATCACCGCCCTGTTCAGTTAATCTCCCCCCGGATAGCGGCTGTCGCCTTATCCGGGCTACTTGCGGCGCTATTTGTTTTTCGGGTGGCGCTGCGCTTACCCGACCTACAATACCCCCAGGCCCACGCAAGCGCAGCGCCGCCGGGCGATTGCCGCGGGCACGGAGCCGCTTTTATGCCGGGCGGCGGCTGACGCCTTGCCCGGCCTACGGTCCGTGCCATTTGTAGCCCCGGTAAGCGCAGCGCCACCGGGGAAATTGGCCTTACTGTTCAGTGGCTACCTGCAGCGCCGTTTTACGCACCCGCGCGTACCACACCACCGTCAGCAGCCCGAGCCAGACCAGGCCGGCAATCAGCGCCATCCGCGTCTCAGCAAACATCCCCAGCACCGCGATAACCAGCCCCATAAACAGCAGCGTCAACAGCGGCGCAACTGGCCAGAACGGGACGGGGAAGGCAATCTGGCTGCGCTCTTCGGCAGACAAACTACGGCGCATGGCGAAATGGGACAGCAGGATCATCAACCACACCCACACCGTGGCGAATGCCGCCAGCGAAGCAATCAGCACAAAGACCTGCTCGGGGATCAGATAGTTCAGCACCACCGCCGCCAGCAGCGCGCCGCCCATGACCACCACCGTCATCCAGGGTACGCCGTTGCTGGCGATGCGCTGGAAGCTTTTCGGCGCCAGCCCCTCTTTCGACATGCCGTACATCATGCGCCCGGCGCCGAAGATATCGCTGTTAATTGCCGAAATGCTGGCGCTGATCACGATGATGTTAAGGATCGTCGCCGCCGCCGGGATCCCCAGACCGTCGAAAATCAGCACAAACGGACTCCCCTGCTCGCCAAAGCTGTTCCACGGGAAAATCGCCATCAGCACCGCCAGGGTGCAGACGTAGAACAGGATAATACGCAGCGGAATGGTATTGATGGCCTGCGGGATGACCTTTTTCGGATCTTTCGCTTCCGCGGCGGTGACGCCGATAATCTCCACCCCGCCGAAAGCGAACATCACGATGCCAAGCGAAGCGATAACGCCCTGCCAGCCGTTAGGAGCAAAGCCGCCGTGGCTCCACAGATTTTCCAGCCCGGTAGCCGGGAAGCTATGGCCGAAGCCAAAGAAGATGATCCCGGCGCCCGCCAGCATCATGGCGATAATCGCCACCACCTTCACCAGCGACAGCCAGAACTCCATCTCGCCGAACACCCGTACGTTGCACAGGTTCATGGCGCCGATAAAGAAGATGATGCTGAGGATCCAGATCCAGCGCGGGACATCGGGATACCACAATCCCATATAGATGCCGAAGGCGGTGACGTCGGCCAGGGCGACGATCACCATTTCAAAAGTATAGGTCCAGCCGGTAATAAACCCGGCCAGCGGCCCGAGATACTGGCGGGCGTAGCTGCCGAAGGAGCCGGAAACCGGGTTGCGCACCGCCATCTCGCCCAGCGCGCGCATGACGATAAACACCGCCGCGCCGCCAATCAGATAGGCCAGCAGCACCGCCGGGCCCGCCGCCTTGATGGCGGAGGCCGAGCCGTAGAACAGCCCGGTGCCGATAGCGGAGCCGAGCGCAATAAATCGAATGTGTCGGGCATTGAGCCCGCGCAGCAGATGTGGCTTGTGTTGTTGTTGCATATACAGGTGTCCTGGTTTTTTTATATGACGACAAATATGCGATGTAGGGCGGTCGGGGGAATGACTTCCCCCGACGCGGGTACAGAGAACAACGGTGATTAGTGCAGGCCTGGCAGTACGGCAGGCAGCAGACGCGTCAGGTGACGGGCCGCCAGAAGCGCAATGGCATTATCGATATCCGGGGCGAAGTAGCGATCCTGCGTATAATGAGGGACACGTTCGCGCAGCAGATGACGCGCTTCTTCCAGCAGTGGGCTGGTGGTCAGCCCTTCGCGCATATCCAGCCCCTGCGCCGCCGCCAGCCACTCAACGGCCAATACGCCGCGGGTGTTCTCGGCCATCGCCCACAGGCGGCGACCGGCCGCCGGCGCCATCGAGACGTGGTCTTCCTGGTTGGCGGAGGTCGGCAAGCTGTCGACGCTGTGCGGGTGCGACAGCGCTTTGTTTTCACTGGCCAGCGCCGCCGCCGTGACCTGGGCAATCATAAACCCGGAGTTCACCCCGCCATTTTTCACGAGGAACGGCGGCAGTTGCGACATATGGCTGTCCATCATCAGCGCGATGCGGCGCTCGGAGAGCGAGCCGATTTCGGCGATCGCCAGCGCGATATTATCCGCGGCCATCGCCACCGGTTCGGCGTGGAAGTTACCGCCGGAGATGACGTCATTTTCGGCGGCAAAGACCAGCGGGTTATCAGAGACCGCGTTGGCTTCGGCCAGCAGCACTTCCGCCGCCTGGCGGATCTGGGTCAGGCAGGCGCCCATCACCTGCGGCTGACAGCGCAGGGAGTACGGGTCCTGCACCTTGCTGCAGTTATGGTGCGACTGCGAGATCGCGCTATCGTCGGTCAGCAGATGGCGATACAGCGCCGCCGCATCAATCTGCCCGCGCTGGCCGCGTACCTCATGAATACGCGCATCGAACGGACGACGAGAGCCCAGCGCCGCTTCGGTGGTTAACGCCCCGCAAACGACCGCGGAGGCGAACAGATCTTCGGCTTCGAACAAACCGCGCAGGGCAAAAGCGGTCGAGGCCTGGGTGCCGTTGAGTAGCGCCAGCCCCTCTTTCGCCGCCAGGGTAATCGGCTCCAGCCCAACCTGACGCAGCGCTTCGGTAGCCGGTAGCCATTCGCCGCCGCGTACCCGCGCTTTGCCTTCGCCAAGCAGGGTCAGCGACATATGCGCCAGCGGCGCGAGGTCGCCGGAGGCGCCGACGGAACCTTTCGCGGGGATCCACGGCGTCACGCTGGCATTCACCAGGCCAATCAGCGCCTGGATCACGCTCAGGCGGATCCCGGAGAAACCGCGGGACAGGCTATTAATCTTCAGCACCATAATCAGGCGCGCCAGGTCATCGTCCAGCGGCTCGCCAACGCCCGCCGCATGGGACAGCACCAGCGAACGCTGCAGGTTCTCCAGATCTTCCGTCGAGATCCGGGTCTGCGCCAGCAGGCCAAAACCAGTGTTAATGCCGTAGGCGGTCCGCCCTTCGGCAAGGATGGCGTTGACGCAGGCCACGCTCTCGTCAATGGCGGCAAACGCGCCGCTGTCGAGGGTAATATTCACCGGGTGGCTGTAGATGTCGCGGAGCTGCGACAGGCTGAGTTGACCCGGGATCAGAGTTAAAGATTTCATTTCGCGTTCCCCTGCGTTGCCGCGACCATCGGAAGATTGAGACCCTGTTCTGCTGCGCATTCAATGGCAATCTCGTACCCCGCGTCGGCATGACGCATCACACCGGTGGCCGGGTCGTTGTGCAGGACGCGGGCGATACGCGCCGCCGCTTCATCGGTGCCATCGCAGACGATAACCATCCCGGAGTGTTGCGAGAAGCCCATGCCTACCCCGCCGCCGTGGTGCAGCGACACCCAGGTCGCGCCGCTGGCGGTGTTGAGCAGGGCGTTGAGCAGCGGCCAGTCGGAGACCGCGTCAGAGCCGTCGCGCATCGCTTCGGTTTCGCGGTTTGGGCTGGCGACGGAGCCGGAGTCAAGGTGATCGCGGCCAATGACGATCGGCGCGGAGACTTCGCCGCTGCGCACCATTTCGTTAAACGCCAGGCCCAGCTTCTGCCGCCATTCCAGACCGACCCAGCAGATACGCGCCGGCAGCCCCTGGAAGCTGATGCGCTCGCGCGCCATATCCAGCCAGTGGTGCAGATGCTTATCATCCTTAATGATCTCTTTCACTTTGGCGTCGGTTTTGTAGATATCCTGCGGATCGCCGGAGAGCGCTACCCAGCGGAACGGTCCGATACCCCGACAGAACAGCGGGCGGATATAGGCCGGCACGAAGCCCGGGAAATCAAAGGCGTTGCTGACGCCCACTTCCTGAGCCATCTGGCGAATGTTGTTACCGTAGTCAAAGGTCGGGACCCCCATCTCATGGAAGGCCAGCATCGCCTGCACGTGGTCGGCCATCGAGCGTTTCGCCGCCAGAATGGTGCCCTGCGGATCGGATTCGGCTTTCTGCTGATACTCTTCCCAGCTCCAGCCTTTCGGCAGATAGCCGTGCAGCGGGTCGTGGGCGCTGGTCTGGTCGGTGACCATATCCGGGCGCACGCCGCGTTTCACCAGCTCCGGCACGATCTCCGCGGCGTTGCCGCACAGGGCGATGGAGATAGCGCGACCTTCGGCAGTGTATTTCTTGATGCGCGCCAGGGCGTCATCCAGAGAAGTAGCTTGTTCGTCCACATAGCGGGTGCGCAGACGGAAATCGATGCGGCTCTGCTGGCATTCAATGTTCAGCGAGCAGGCCCCGGCCAGCGTCGCGGCCAGCGGCTGCGCGCCGCCCATGCCGCCCAGCCCGGCGGTTAGCACCCAGCGGCCTTTCAGGCTGCCCTGATAGTGCTGACGACCGGCTTCGACGAAGGTTTCGTAGGTGCCCTGCACGATGCCCTGGCTGCCAATGTAGATCCAGCTGCCGGCGGTCATCTGGCCGTACATCGCCAGCCCTTTGGCATCCAGCTCGTTGAAGTGTTCCCAGGTCGCCCAGTGCGGGACCAGGTTGGAGTTAGCGATCAGCACGCGCGGCGAGTTTTCATGGGTTTTGAAAACGCCCACCGGCTTGCCGGACTGGACCAGCAGGGTTTCGTCGCTTTCCAGGTTCTTCAGCGCCTTCACGATAGCGTCATAGCATTCCCAGTTGCGCGCTGCGCGACCAATACCGCCATAGACCACCAGCTCGTGCGGGTTTTCGGCGACATCGGGATCGAGGTTATTCATTAACATACGCAGCGGGGCTTCGGTCAACCAGCTCTTCGCGGTCAGCGTCGTGCCTCTTGGCGCACGGACGTCCAGCTGGCGATATTTGCTTTGCGACATCGGGGTTTCTCCTGACAATGAACGTTGTTTACGTAGATACATATACTTGTCTATACAAGCATGCGCAAGCCAGGATTTAACAGAAATGATACAATTTTGTTATATTGCGTCAGCAATCACGTTTTGCTGACGCCAGTGTGGATCAGGAGCCAAAGCGGCCCTGCAGACGATAACGGCTGCCGGGGAACAGCAGGCGCGCGTGGGAAACGATGTGGGTTGTCGACCAGGTGCGGCGACGGATCAGCAGGCAGGGATCGTGGGCGTGAATATGCAGCAGCGCGCACTCTTCCGCTGTGGCCTGCACCGCTTCAACAATATGTTCACCTTCGGTTAACGGGGCGATCAGCGACAGATAATCATGGGGCGTGGTGGCGGTATAATCCTGCTGGAGATAGTTCGGCACCACCGCGGCATTGACGCAGCGATCTTCGATTTGTACCGGCACCTCGTTTTCGTAATGCACCATCAGCGAGTGAAAGATGCGGGTGCCTTCCGCTACGCTGAGCGCCGTCGCCTGAATATGATCCGCCCGGGTCTCCTCCAGCAGCAGCACCTCGCAGCGGTGCTGATGGTGACGGGCAAGAATTTCTTCGGCAATGCTGCGCACCTCAAACAGCGCCGACTGCCCTTTCGGCTCGGCGACAAAGGTCCCCACCCCTTGCAACCTGACCAGCAGGCCTTCATCCGTTAGCTCACGCAGCGCGCGGTTGATGGTCATCCGGCTGAAGCCGAACTGGGCCACCAGCTCCGCTTCCGAAGGGATACGGTCATGCGGTCGCCAGACGCCGCTGTGAATTTTTTCACCGATAGCCTGCTTCACCTTCTCATAAAAAGGCGCGGGCGCGGAACGGGGTTGCTGTGAAAACATAGCCTGGCTTTCCTTTTGCAAAATGGGCGGCGAAACACCCAGAATATACCGGAATGGCTACTGCCACCAATGGGCGATTTGCCATGCCAGACGGGCCGCCGCGCGGGCGCCCTGACCGTCAATGTCAAACTGCGGGTTGAACTCCACCAGATCCACCGCCTGCAGCTTACCGCTGCGGCACAACGGCTCTACGATGCGCAGCAGGGTCGCCAGCGGCACGCCCAGCGCCGCCGGCGCGGATACCGCCGGCATTTCGCGCGCCGGCAGCACGTCGAGATCGATAGTCAGATACAGACGGTCGAATTGCGCGATATTGCGCTCAAGCTCCGCCAGCACCCGGGTTTCGAAGGCCTCTAATACCTGTAGATCCTCCACAATAGCCACCTCGCGCCGCGCCGCTTCCTCCCAGAGCGCCTGGGTGTTGGCCGCCCGACTGACCCCGATGCAGGTATAGTGAAAACCGCGCTGCTGCGCGTCACACTCCAGCGCCAGCTGGCGGAACGGCGTCCCGGAGCTGGCGCACTCGGCAAAGCGCAGATCCAGATGCGCATCGAGGTTAATAATGCCCACTTTTTCGCCGGGGAAGGCATCCAGTATCCCGGCGCCGTGACCGAAGGCGGTCTCGTGGCCACCGCCCAGTACCAGCGTGCGTTTGCCGGCGCGCTGGCAGGCGGTCACCGCCTCGCGCAGCGCCTGATGCGCGGCTTCCAGCTGGTCGCCATCGACGCTAATCGTGCCCATATCCACGCAGCGGTCGTGGCCCTGATGGCTGGCCATATTGGCCAGCGCCCGGCGTAGGGTCGCCGGGCCGTCAGCTGCTCCGGTACGCCCTTTGTTGCGCCGGACGCCTTCGTCACAGGCGAAGCCGAGCAGCGCGATATCGCCGGGCATCTCCTGCGGCGCGAAGCGTTCGGCGCGGGGAATGGTCTGGAACAGACGCAGCGCATTCGGCGCTTCCGCGCTGTCGTCGCGACCTTGCCAAAGGTTAGCGGGGGTAGCTTGCCACAGCATCATTGTAGTTCTCCTCGTACCACACGCTGCCAGAGCGGACTGCGCCCCGGCTCATACACCATCTCGACCGGATGCTCAGCATCCCAGATGGCAAAGTTCGCCACAAAGCCCGCCGAGTATTGGTTTTTGGGGGCTGTCTCAGGCGGGGAAATCACATTTGATCCACGCGCTAGTTGCAAATGAAAATAGGCGGTTAGAAATCCATTTGGCGGGGCGCACGCTGGACTTTCTCACTCATATCAACCCCGGAAATCTGGATTGCGGTATCGTCACTCGATTCTCTCGCCGCAGGGGTATAGATAATCATGATTACCCTGTTGAGCTGGCGTTGTTGAAAGAATATGAAATCGCCAAAATGCTGGTTGATGCGTTTCTCAATGATTTCTCATCAGAGTTTGACTATCAAGAACTGGATGAAGGTGTTATCGACGAGCATTTAGCGGCTCTATCAGCGTTGCGTCAGCCGGACATTGTGGCGGGATTGAGCGAAGATGATGTTGTCGCGCTGTGGGATGCCGTAAATCGCCGCATTGGCTCACGTGGCAAACGGATGAACCGTGATTTTTGGCCATCGGCGGTAAGGCTTGCGCCGTATTTGAGCGTAGATCATCGCGCCCGATTGTTCTCACTGCTGTGGAATGGCGTAGACGAACTGACGTCGGCCTATGCCAGCTTTAGCCATATTTTACAGCGTTTATCCTGTGCGGAGAAAGTCGCGGTTCC
>OLGB01003290.1_pt1 | contig 15415 bp, 8 predicted proteins | sample 1605691 | NCBI WGS metagenome assembly OLGB01 (sample SAMEA3888925, study PRJEB22519) | human gut metagenome | biome: human gut; feature: human-associated habitat; material: faeces | place: Denmark | collected 2010 | reverse complement strand
AATTTTTGCGTGTAGGAAAGAGAAGCGCGGATGCGGACGCGGCGCGGCCCACAATATCTTGTGGCGGGTGTTACGTCTACCTCGCAACATGGGGCGAAAGGGGATGAAATGCTTGGAAAAACAGCCATTTTCGTAAAAATTGGTTGCATTTTTTAATTTTTATGGTAAACTGATTACATAAAAATCTGCGGCTGCAACAGGCCGCAAATTGAAAGAGGTGCACTTATGAAGCGTACATTTGGAAGATTCATGAGCCTGCTGCTGGTCCTCGCCATGGTATTGGCGATGGTGCCTGCGGCATTGGCTGCAAATCAGGCGTACAGCGTCGAGCCGGACTCGACGATTACGATCAAGACGTCGATCATCAAAGAAGGCTCTGTCAGCTGGAGTTCCAGTGATACAAGTGTTGCGACAGTCGCAGCTGTCAGCGGCAGCACAACAGAGGCAACTGTGACTGGCGTAAAGGCCAGCAATACAGCTGTCCGGATCACGGCCACCGGCAAGGTAAATGGGCGTGATTATTCGGAGTATTTCACGGTTTATGTGCGGGACGCATATACCCTCACGCTGGCGCTCAGCAACAGCAATATCAACGGCACGGTTGCGCTGAATCAGGGCGACACCAGAACGCTCACCGCGACTGTCACGGTCGGCAGCAGCGGCGGTGTGACCGCAGGCAATCTGGCAAACTGCGAGGTGCATTTTACCAGCGATAGCGATGCCATCTCGGTTTCTCCTGACAGCGCGAAGGTCACCGCAAGCACGGTCGGCCACTACACGACCTATAAGGTTGAAGCGACTGTCAAAGCAGAGAAGGTCGGCGGCGCAACGCTGACGGCGCAGGTCTGGTATCAGGGTAAAGATGGCATGAAGCCGTCCACGTCCGCGACTGCGACCAAGACCATCGGCTTCAGAGTCAGCGGCGCGGCGACGATCTCGGTCACGCTTCCGACCGCCCAGCAGGTATTGTCGCTGGAGGCAGGCGGCACGTCTGCCACGCTGCAGCCGAAGGTGACCGGCTATTCCGGCACGGCGCAGCCGAAGCTGCTGTATCTGTATGACACCAAGGATAACAATCTGTATGTCCGCCCCAACGCTTCGACGACCTCCGCGACAGTCGAGCCGTACAAGGCCTGCGACGCAACAAAGATCTATATCTGCATCGCGGACTACAACGCGGGTCTGACATACGCGAAGATCGACCAGACGAACCCGTCCGCATCGATCGAGGGCAGCTACGCTGTCTGCACGGTCAGCATCAAGAATAAGGGCATGGCTGTCACATCGATCGAGGTCATGAACAACGAAAGCGTGTCCTATAACGGAAAGACCTCCCGCCTGCAGACGCTGCTTGACAACGGCACGATGGTCTTCGGTCTGCAGGACAGCTATTATAAGCCTGCTGTGAAGTCTACGTTGATCCGTGACGAGCTGAAACTTACTGCGCGCATCAAGGCTCCCGATTCGCTGCTTGCAAGCGCTGCGGATCTGAAAAATGCCTATTCCCGCATCGAGTGGACAAGTTCCGCGCCCACTGTTGCAAAGGTAAGTGAAACGAATTCGGACAAGGATTCGGCGACCGCGAAGATCAAGGCGGTCGCACCCGGCACGGCGACGATCACCGCGAAGGTCGACGGCAATGTCACCGCGACGTATGCGGTCACGGTCTATCAGGGCCGCGCTTTCCGCGTCACAGAAGAGCCGAGCATCGGCGAGACGGTCGGCAAGATGACGGACACCGAGCTCAAGGCCATGTTCGAAAAGGAAACGGCTAAGGTCGAGATCCAGACCAGCATCTATGCGGACGAAGTGATGATCTACGAGCTGCCGGTCAAGACGGCAGAAGTCGTAAACGGCACGAACGGCGGCAAGAAGTTCAAGTATACGCTCAACGGCCTCAAGACGGCTACGAAGGAATTCTTCTACAACAGAGAAGACCCGAACGGCACAGGCGTTACGACGGACAGACAGGTGACCTTCTCCGACATTTCCTTCTCGGAGCAGCCCGCAAACGCGGCCTATAAGATCACGGACACCATTGCCGATCTGGCCATGACAGCGTCGGTTTCGACGGGCAAGATCAAATCCGTGGTCTGGTACATGAACAGCGACCAGACGACCGGCGGTGTGGATAAAGCAATTCAGACAGACAAAATTACCGATAAGCCTACGAACTACCGTTCGGTTCTGTCCAATCTCAAGCAGTACATCACCGGTACCGGAACCTATGTGTTCTACTGCCGTGTCACGACCGACGACGGCAAGTATGCCGAAACACGCAAGGCCATCATCACCATCACGGGTGAGAACCACATCAACATTGTCTTCAACCCGACTACGGTAAAAGCCGGCGGGACGTTCACCATCACCGGCACGCCGCAGGAGTATGTGAGCGGCAAGCTGACCAATGTGACCGGCAAGACCTACACGATCACATGGACCTCGAGCGACGAGAACATTGTTAAGCTTTCCAGCAAAACCAGCACCAACAGCAGCCCCTCCATCACCGCGACGGCCAAGGCCGGCGGTCAGGTCACCATCAAGGCTGAAACGACGATCGGCGCGAAAAAGTATGCTGCCGAAGTGAAGTTCACCGTCACTGTCCCCGAGGCGGACACTGTCAGCCTGACGCTCGGCGAGAACGACACCTATGTCCTGCTCGACGGCAGCAAGCTTGCCGCGGCAGTCAAGACCGCCGCGAAGGTCACGCCCAGCACCTTTACCTTTGAGTCCCCGGCCAACGGCACGCTCTATACCACAAGCGCCATGTCCGGCACGGTCAGCACGACGACCAAGTATTCTGCCAGCGAAGTCAGCAAGATGGTCTACCGTCCGACGAGAACCACCGGCACGCACACCATCAGGTACGCCGCCTATGACGGCAGCGCCCAGATCGCGACCGGCACGATCAATGTCGTGACCAGCGCAAGCACGGTCGAATACCACATCTCCGCCAATGAAAAGCAGCAGATGGTCGTCAGCGACTTCCAGCGCGTCTACGGCTCCGGCCTGAGCACCGTGACCTTCGGCACGAACTCCGATAACCGCGGCGCACTGTACAAGGGCAGCACGACCAGCTCCGGCAAGGTCGGCAGCGAGGCCTACAGCGTCTCGACCGGCTCGAACCTGCTGAAAAACGTCTGCTTCATCGCGGGCAGCACCACGTCGAAGTACACCGTGACCATCCCCTTCACGGCAAACGGCTCGTCCGGTCAGATGAACGGCCAGCTTGTGGTCTATGTCAATGACACCCACACGCTGAACTCCACCGGCGCGTCCTTCCGCTCCATGGGCATTGCAAACGAACTCACGCCGGATAACGCCACCGGCAGCACCTACATCACCATTGACCGTGTCGTCGGCGGCAAGCTTTACTCCGCCTACACCAGCATCAAGAACTGCACCGCGCTGACCAGCAAGGATTTCGGCAGCACGAAGTTCTACTTCTCTGGCTCCGGCAGTCTGGATAACCTCTATATCCTGCCGCTGGCCGACAGCAAGAGCGTCGAGGTCAGCTACACCATCGACGGCAGCACGAAGGGCACGCTGTCCTTCAAGGTCAACCAGCAGACGGCCTCCAGTCAGTTCACGGATGTGAGCGGTTCTTACAAGTGGGCGGCCAACTCGGTCGACTTCATGTACATGAACGACATCATCAAGGGCAACAACACCAAGAACCCGAAGCTCTTCGGGCCGGGCGCCAAGATGACCCGCGCCATGCTCGTCACGGTTCTCTACCGTGCGGCAGGCGAGCCCACCGTTACCGGTATCACCAACAAGTTCACCGACAACAAGCAGGGCCAGTACTACTACAACGCAGTCCTCTGGGCCTCCAACATGGGCATTGTCAACGGCGCGACCGCCACGACCTTCGACCCGAACGGCAATGTCACCCGTGAGCAGATCGCGGCTATCCTGTACCGCTACGAAGGCAGTCCGACCGTGACCGGTTCTCTGAGCGGCTATCCCGATCAGGCGCAGGTCAGCTCCTTTGCCGTCACGGCAATGCAGTGGGCTGTCGGCACCGGCATCATCACCGGCGTCACCTCCGGCGGCAGGACGACCCTCTCCGCAAAGGGCAACGCCACCCGCGCTCAGGTCGCCGTCATGCTCCACCGCTTCCTGACGTTCTAAGCATATCGACCCCTCGCCCCCGGCTCACGCCGGGGGCGTTTTTGCGCACAAAAAGGCGCCCCTACCAACTGCGTTTGAATTTCGCCGGTTTTCGCGGATAATGGGTAATCTATCCGTCTTAGTATGAAAAATCTCCCCTTGCCGGGCGGCAAGGGGAGGAGATGAGGGCGTTTACCCTTCGAACTGACTGTGGTACAGATTGGCGTAGAAGCCGTTTTTGGCGAGCAGGTCCTCATGGCGGCCCTGTTCGATGATGTGGCCGTCCTTCATAACGAGGATGACGTCCGCTTCGCGGATGGTGGACAGACGGTGGGCGACGACGAAGCTTGTCCGGCCCTGCATCATGGTGTCGAACGCCTGCTGGATATGCGCCTCGGTGCGCGTGTCGATGGAGCTGGTCGCCTCGTCGAGGATGAGCATGGGCGGCAGGCAGAGCATCACGCGCGCAATGCACAGCAGCTGCCGCTGCCCGGCGGACAGCGCGCCGCCCGTGTCGGACAGCACCGTGTCATAGCCCTCCGGCAGACGGCGGATGAAGGAATCCGCGTGCGCCATGCGCGCGGCGGCTTCAACCTCGGCATCCGTCGCGTCCGGCTTTGCAAGGCGGATGTTCTCGCGCACGGAGGCCGTCTTGAGCCACGTATCCTGCAGCACCATGCCGTACTGGCGGCGCAGGCTCTCGCGCGTGACGGAACGGATCTCGCTGCCGTCGACGGAAATGGAGCCGTCCTTCACGTCATAAAAGCGCATGAGCAGATTGATGAGCGTCGTCTTGCCGCAGCCCGTCGGGCCGACGATGGCAATGCGCTGGCCGGGCTTTACGGAGAGATTCAGATTTTCGATCAGGTGCTGCTCCGGCGTGTAGGAGAACGCGACGTTCTGCAGCTCTACGCTGCCGGAGACGGCCTCGAGCGTCTTCGCGTCCAGCGCGTCAGGCGTTTCGGCAGGCTCGTCGATCAACTCGAAGACCCGTGCGGCGCAGGCCAGCGCGTTTTGAAGCTCCGTGACCACGCCGGTGATCTCGTTGAAGGGCTTGGCGTACTGGTTCGCGTAGCTGAGGAAGCACGACAGTCCGCCGACCGTGATCGCGCCTGCCACGGCGCTGAGCGCGCCGGTAAAGCCGACGCAGGCATAAATAATATTGTAAATGATGCGCGTGGACGGGTTCGTCATGGACGAAAAGAACGTCGCACGCATGGTCGCCGCCGTCAGACGGTCGTTGATCTCGTCAAACTGGCGCAGGCTCTCGTCCTCATGCGAGAACGCCTGCACGACGCGCTGGCCGCTCAGCTGCTCGTTGATCAGCGCGGTCTGCTCCCCGCGTGCCTTGGACTGCAGCTGGAACATGGAATAGGTATGCCCCGCGATGAACTTTGCCACCAGCAGCGAAAGCGGCGTCAGCAGCACGACGACGAGCGTGATCTTCCAGCTGATCGAAAGCATGAAGCCGAGCGTGCCCACAATGGTCAGAACGCCGGTAAACAGCTGCGTGAAGCCCATGAGCAGGCCGTCTGCGAACTGGTCGACGTCAGCGATCATGCGGCTGAGCGTGTCGCCGGAGGGGTGGCTGTCCAGATACGCAAGCGGCAGCCGCTGCAAGTGGGAAAACGCCTGACGGCGCACGTCGCGCGTCACGCAGAAGCAGACGCGGTTGTGAATGGCCGTCATGACCCACTGCAAAATTGCCGTCAGACCGGCAAGCACGGCGATTCTGACCGCCAGCGTACTGACGGCGGCAAAATCGACCTGTCCGGGGCCGACGATCTGGTCGATCGCGTCGCCGACCAGAATGGGGATATAGAGCGTGCCCGCTGCGCTGGCCGCGGCCAGCAGCAAGGATGCAAGCAGCAGCGGCAGATACCGCCCGAGGCTTTTTAACACGCGCCGCAGCGCCCAGGAGGATGTATGCTTCATGATGCACTCGCCTCCCCCTTCTCCTGCGACCGGCAGATTTCCTGATAGACCGGGCAGGTCTGCTGCAGCTGTGCATGCGTGCCGAGTCCGGCCATATGGCCGTCGTCGAGCACAACGATCTTGTCCGCGTGCCGGATAGACGACACGCGCTGCGAGATCAGCACGACCGTGGGTTTCCACGGAAGCTTCGACAGCGCCTTGCGCAGCGCTGCGTCCGTCGCGAAGTCCAGCGCGGAGGCGCTGTCGTCCAGAATGAGAAGCTCGGGCCTGCGCACAAGCGCGCGGGCGATGGTCAGCCGCTGGCGCTGGCCGCCGGAGAAATTGCGCCCGCCTGGCTCGACCGCCGCGTCCAGCTGGCCCTTCTTATCCTGCACGACGCCATCCGCCTGCGCTGCGCGCAGCGCGTCCCAGAGCGCCTCGTCGGACGCGTCCGCATTGCCCCAGTGAAGATTCCCCCGGATGGTGCCGGAGAAGAGCAGCGCCTTCTGCGGCACAACGCCGATGCGCGTCCGAAGCGCCTGCAATTGAAGCGTTTTCACATCCTCGCCCCGCACGAGCACCTGTCCGTCTGTCGCGTCATAGAAGCGGGGGATCAGATTTGCCAGCGTCGATTTGCCGGAGCCTGTGCCGCCGATCACGCCAATCGTCTCGCCGGGCGCGGCACAGAAGCTGATATCGGTCAGCGCATCCGCGCCTGCCTGCGGATAACGGAAGCTGACGTGCCGGAATTCCAGCTCCGCCTCTCCCGCGCCGTCCGGCAGCGCGTCCGTGCCGCTCACCATGCTGGACTTCGTGTCCAGCACCTGCGAAATGCGGCCCGCGCAGGCGGCGGATTTTGTGATGTTCAGGATCAGATTGGCAAACTTGATCAGCTCGACCAGGATCTGCGACATATAGTTATAAAGCGCGATCAGCTGGCCCTGCGTGATCGCGCCCTCGTTTACGCGGACGCCGCCCACGCGCAAAATCGCGACAATGGCCAGATTGATGATCACATACGTCAGCGGATTGAGCAGCGCGGAAAGTCTTCCGACAAACTGCTGCGCGGAAAACAGATCTCCGGTTTTCTCCGCGAAGCTTTCCGTCTCTGTCTGTTCGCGGGTAAAGGCGCGGATGACGCGCACGCCGGACAGATTTTCCTGCGCCGCACCGGTCACGCCGTCGAGCTTCGTCTGCACGCGCCGGTAGAGCGGAATGCAGCTAAGCATGATGGCAAACACAACGGCAAAGAGCACCGGGATGGCCACGGCGAAGATAAGCGCCGACTTTGTGTCGATGGTAAAGGCCATGAGCATCGCGCCGAAAACCACGATGGGCGAACGCAGCAGTAGGCGGAGCGTCAGATTGAGGCCCGTCTGCACCTGATTCATGTCGCTCGTCATGCGCGTGACGAGCGTGGCCGTGCCGAGCCGGTCAAGCTCGGCGTAGGACAGCGACTGGATGTGCGCAAAAAGCGCACGGCGCAGGCTGCCCGTCGCGCCGGTCGCGGCTTTGGCGGAAAAATACTGCGCGCACGTGGCGCTGGCAAAGCCGCACAGGCCGAGTCCGACCAGCACAAGGCATTTTTTCAGGATATACGCCGTATCGCCGGACGAAATGCCGACGTCGATGATATCCGCCATGATGAGCGGCACGAGCAGCTCAAACGCGGCCTCGAGCAGCTTGAAGCACGGGGCCAGGATCGCCTGCAGGCGGTAGGGCCGCAGGTAAACAAGCAGTTTTTTCATGGGTTGTTTCTTCTCTTTCTTCTGCTATTCAATGGATTTGAGCGCCTGCGACATATCGATTGTGCGGATCTTCCGCCGCAGGGCAAGATTGACAAGCAGACCGAACACCAGCGTCAGCGCGGCCGAGATGAGATAGCTCAGCGGCGCGACGCGCACATCGAAGCACATGAGATCGATCTTGATCTGTCCCATGACATACGCGTGCAGCAGCTTTCCCATCGGAAGGCCCACAAGCGCGCCGAGGACGGTCAGGATGATGTTCTCGCGGAAGACGTAGCGGTTCGTCTCGCCGTCGTAGAAGCCAAGCACCTTGATGGTCGCGATCTCTCGTTCGCGTTCGGTGATGTTGATGTTCGTGAGGTTATACAGCACGATGAATGCCAGCGCTGCCGCGCCCAGCACGACGACCAGCACGATATATTGCAGGCTCTGCATCATCGTCGCCACACGGCTGCGGAAATCAAGGCTGAGGGTAACTGCCGCCGCGTTTTTCGCGCCCGCGAGCGCTGCGGACGCCGCCTGCGCATCCTCGTCCGTCTGATAGTTGACCCATGCGGCCTCGTATCCGGGCGCTTCACCGAAGACGTCCTGCCAGGTAGTCTGCGTCAGATAGACGTAATTATAAACATAGTTTTCAAACACAGCCTCGACGGTCAGCTCCGTCCGGCGCATGTCGCCTGTCTGTAAGGTGATGGTGTCGCCCGCCGACAGGCGCAGCGCCTGCGCAAGGCCCCGGCTGATGATGCAGCCGCCGTCCTGCGGGTAGGGGATCGGCGTTTTCTCCTGCGTGTGCAGGTCGATAAAGCCGTCCACGCTGCCCGATTCCGGGCAGACGACGTTTGTGGTCTTGACCGTGCCGCCGGCAGAAGCGTCCAGACTTTTTTCCGCGACAAACAGGCAGCCCTCCGCGCCGCTTTTCTCGCAGACGGCGAGGAAGTCCCCGCGTTCGCTGCCGCTCAGCGCGTGCTGGAAGGTCACGGCGGCGTCATAGCGGGTGATCTCGTCGTATTGATAGTCGACGACGCTGCTGATGGAGTCCTGAATGCCGAAGCCCGTGATGAGCAGCGCCGTGCAGCCACCGATGCCAATCATCATCATGACCATGCGCTTTTTAAAGCGCAGGATGTTTCGGATGGAGACTTTGTGCAGGAAGGGGAGTCGGTCCCAGATCAGCGGGAGGCGTTCAAGCAAAATGCGCTTGCCCGCCTTCGGCGCTCTGGGGCGGATCAGCTCCGCTGCCGGCTTCTGCAGTTCGGCGTGCACAACGTAGCACGTCGTACCGAGCGCGCACAGCAGATATGCACCCGACGAGACGAGCGCAAGCGGCCAGTCAAAGGCATACAGGATGCTGGTAAAGCCGTACATGATGTTATAGGCATGCCAGATCATCTTCGGCAGGAAATACGAACCTGCCGCGATGCCGAGCACACAGCCGAGAACCGAGGCGATCCCGGCATAGAGGAAGTATTGGGACAAGATCGCGCCGTTGGAATACCCCAGCGCCTTTAAAACGCCCGCCTGCGTCCGCTGCTCGTCGACCATGCGGGTCATGGTCGTGATGCAGACCAGCGCGGCCACGGCGAAGAAAAACAGCGGGAACACCCGTGACACGCCGCGCACAATATCGGAATCACTCTCAAAGCAGGCGTAGCCGACGTTGCTGCTGCGATCCAGCACGAACACGTCCGGGTTTTCGAGCTTTTCCAGTTCGTCCTCGCCGTCGCGGTAGTCCTGCTCGGCATCGGCCAGCTTTTGTTCACCGTCGGCCAGCTCCTGCTCGGCGTCGGCCAGCTTCTGATCGCCGTCTGTGATCTCCTGCTTTGCGTCAGCCAGCTCCTGCTCGGCGTCGGAGATCTTCTGTTCTGCTTCGGCCTTACCTGTGTAATAATCCGCCCAGCCGTCTTTGAGTTCCTGTTTTGCGTCTTCCAGCTCCTGCCGGCCATCTTCCAGCTCCTGCTTCGCATCTTCCAGTTCCTGCTGCTTTTCTTCCAGCGTTTTTTTCGCCTCGTCCAGCTTTTTCTGGTTTTCCGCGAACGCCTCGTTCGCCGCGTCTGCCGCTAGATCCAGCTGATTCTCATTGTCGGCCAGAGCGTTCTTACCCTCGTCCAGCTGCGCCTGCGCCGCTGCAAGCTGCCCACGCGCCGCCGCGATCTGCGCTTTGGCCGCCTCCGCCGCCTCCGGCGACATCGCTCCTGCGGAAACCGCAGCGTCTATCTGCGCCTCCTGTTTGTCGAGCGCGGCTTTCTGCGCGTCTAACTGCTGCTGCTGCTCGGCAAGCGTTTCGCGTGCTTTCTGGAGCTTCGCAAAAGCGAAGCTCATCTCGTTCTCGGCCTGTTTCTTTTCTTTTTCAAATTTGGCGGCGTTTTCCTCATAGGTCTGCTTCGCGTCGGCCAGCTTTTTTTCGCCGTCTGCCAGCTCCTGTTCGCCATCGGCCAGCTTCTGTTCATTTTCCTCGATCGTCCGCTGCCCATCCACCAGCTTCTGGTATGCGTCGGCCAGTTCCTGCTCCGCCTCCTGCTTTGCGTCGGCCAGAGAAACAACGCCGTCAGCATACGTCTGATGCGCGTCTTCCAGCTCCTGCTTCGCGTCGGCAAGCTCCTGCTTTGCATCGGCCAACTCCTGCTGCTTTTCATCCAGCGTTTCACGCGCGTCGGAGAGCGTCTGCTCGGCCTCTTCATAGAGGCGATCGCTGCGCCCATAAGCCGCGCTCTCGGCAAGCTGCGTGACCCACGGCTCCGCCTCGTCTATACAGGCGGTATACGCATCGGAATAGACCTCACCCTGCCGGTCAGCCAGCCGCAGATAGAGCGACGTCTCATAATCCAGTGCAAACGCCTCCGGCAGGATGTACACAAACGACGAAAGCGTTCCGCTGCCGATGGAGGTGCCGCCGCGTTCATAATTGATGTATAAAACGCTCTTGGCGATGCCGACGATGGTGAATTCCCGCCGGTTGAAGCCGTCCAGCGTATCTTCATCGTTCTCTTCCGTCAGAACGACTGTTTTTCCGAGATCCTTTTCGGAATACAGCAGCCCGTCAGCCAGACATTCCTCCGCCGTCTGCGGAAATCTTCCACATTTTAAGCCCGGCAGGTCGATCTGCTCAGGCAACGACAAAAATCTGCACGGCTTCGCCGCCCCATCTGCGACGGAGGCCAGCGCGTCCGCGCTCTTTTCCCCCTCGCAGGCCGCCACGCGCGCATCGGCGGCGAGCGCTTCCGCGTCCGTTTCGTCAAAGCCGACCGTGCTGACGAGGCGGAAATCATACATCCGGTGCGCCTCGGCATAGTTGTCCAGCGTATGTACCATTGCGGTCTTTGTCAGCCGCAGACCGCAGAAAAATCCCACGCCCAGCGCGACGATCGCCGCGATCGCCAGAAACCGGGTGAGACTGCTGCGGATCTGGCGCATTGTCAGTTTCAGCATACCCGTCACCATTCGATGCTTTCCACCGGCACGGGCGCTGCGTTTTGCCGCACGTCGGTGATCTGGCCGCTTCTGACGCGGATGACGCGGTCGGCCATGGCGGTCAGGGCGGAATTGTGCGTGATGATCACGACGGTCATGCCGTTTTCCCGGCTCTGCTTCTGCAAAAGCGCAAGGATCTGCTTGCCGGTCTGGTAGTCAAGCGCGCCGGTCGGCTCGTCGCACAGCAGAAGCCGCGGCCGTTTGGCCAGCGCACGTGCGATGGCCACGCGCTGCTGCTCGCCGCCGGAGAGCTGGGCGGGGAAATTCTGCATCCGCTCGCCGAGGCCGACCTGACGCAGAACTTCGTCTGCCGGGATGGGATTTTTACAAAGCTGGCCCGCGATCTGCACGTTTTCCAGCGCCGTCATATTGGGCAGCAGATTATAGAACTGGAACACAAAGCCGACCTCATGGCGGCGGTAGGCCGTCAGCTGCCTACGGTCAAACCCCGACACATCCTCGCCCGCCAGCAGCACATGGCCGCTCGTCAGCCGATCCATGCCTCCGAGAATGTTTAAAAGCGTCGTCTTGCCCGCGCCGGACTGCCCGACGATCACGCAGATCTCCCCCTCCGCGATTGTAAACGAGGCATCCTTCAGCGCGTCGATGCACACATCGCCCATCCGATAGGTCTTGCAGACATGATCGAACAACACAAAATTCTGCACACAGAACCCCTCCTGTATTTTTTCTAAAAGTATATTATGGCATACTGTTTTCTGTTTTGCTTGAATAATCCATGAACGCCGGGCTTGAAAATACTTTTTCTTGCTTTTGCCGCACATCAATGTTACTATTAAATTATAAAAAACGATAGGGAAGCTCTGATTCAATGACCGAGAGCATTCGGCGAGAGATTTTGGCCCAAGACATCGGATCAGAGGTTCCCTGACAGGAAAAGGAGCGGTCCTTTTGGCAAAACAGATCACGCGGATCGTGCTGACTGGCGGGCCTGCCGCGGGCAAGACGACGCTTATCAGCCGCATTCTCAAGGAGTTCAAGCAGGACGAGGGCTGGAAGGTCATTACCATCCCTGAAACTGCGACGGAGCTGATCTCCGGCTTCGGCATCAAGCCCTTCGGCGGGTGCGTGTCCATGCTGGATTTTCAGGATTTTGTCGTTTCCGACCAGCTGCACAAGGAGCAGCTGGCGCTCAAGGCGGCACAGATGGTGCCGGAGGAGCACGTCATCGTGCTGTACGACCGTGCGCTCTTCGATGACAAGGCCTATATCTCCGACGAGGAGTTCCGGCAGGTGCTCGCGCGCTTCGGCCTGACCGAGCAGCAGGCGCTTTCCCACTACGATACCGTCCTGCACCTCGTCTCCTGCGCCAAGGGCGCGGAGTTTGCCTATAATTTCGGCAACGAGGCGCGCTACGAGCCGCTGGAGCTTGCGCGGGAAAAGGACGATCTGACGCTGCGCGCATGGCGTGCGCACCCGAATCTGCACGTGATCGACAATTCCGTCGATTTTGAGGACAAGATCGCGCGCGGCCTGCGCGCCGTCTATGAAGCGCTCGGCAGGCCCACGCAGCAGGAGGTCTGGCACAAGTATCTCATCGCGCTGCCCACGCTCCAGACGCTCGAGCAGACGTATCACGCCGCCAGCATCGACATGATGCAGACCTATCTGACCCGCGCCAACCCCAACATCGTCCGCCGCGTCCGCCAGCAGAAAAACGGCGGGGATTATCTCTATTTCTACACGGAAAAGCGCACGACCGGCTCCGGCCAGTGGGAGACGGAAAAGCCGATCTCCGAAAAGGAATACATCCGTTATCTCATGGAAGGCGACACGAGCCTGCACACCGTCCACAAGACGAAATACCGCTTTGTGTATAACGGCTGCCGGTTCGAGATCGATGTCTACCCGTTCTCGCAGGACCGGGCCATCATGCGTGCCGCATTGCCGGAAAATGCCCCCGTGCTTACCGCGCCGCCCGAGATCACCGTCCTGCGCGAGGTCACCGGCGACCCCGCCTACAAAAACCGCCAGCTGGCGAAAAATCAGAGACTGTAAAAGCTGCCGCCCGCGTTCAGTTCCATCGAACGCGGGCGGTGTGTTTTGTGAAAGGGGCGTTCCGGTGTGCCTCCGGCGGCCCATTCTTTTCCGTCTTGCTGGAATAGAATGGGAAGAAAAGAGGCGCTGGTTACGGTTTGGTGCGTCCTGCGGGCGGACAGAGTCGTCCTCCACTACGGAGATACGGGGAGAGTAAAGCCTTGACGTAGGGGCCGACGACTCTGTCGGCCCAATGAGAAGTTACGAATTTTCCGAGAATTACCGTAAAAACGCTTCAACCCTGCGCAGACGCATCGTCCGGGTCGGGGAAATAGGTCGCCATACGGGGGTTGTTTTCGATGGTGTCCGGGTCGATGCCCTTTACGGCGCACCATTTGAAAAACGCCTTGCTGAGGAACGCGTTCAGGTTCTGCATGGCGCTGTAGAGATTGATCTCCTCGTCGCCGACAAAGAGGATCGTGTTCACGCCGCCGCGCGTGAGCAGGCTCCGCTGGCCCCTGATCTGGCTGTAGCGGAACTCTTTTTTGCCGTGACCCCACGCCTTATACAGAAAACCCTCGTCGTCAAAGTAGATGACGACAGAAAAATAAGTACACAGCAAAATCACGCCGAAGATGATCGCCACAATGCTGCCGATGAGAAACAGCGTATCCGGCGTTCCGGCCAGATTTTTGATCAGCACTGCGACGCCCGCGAAGGTCAGGATCACACCGGCCACCGCGCTTTTCCTCGGCGGGCGGACGACCTGCTTGCTTTTTTCGAGTTTGGATTTCGGAAAAATCACTTTGAACAGCGTATCGATCAGAAAGCAGATGAGAAACACGACCGCACAGACGATCAGGACAAAGATGTATTTGTTCACACTTTTTCCTCCTCGACCGGCGCGGAAATGACATACTGCACCGGGATATCAAACGCGTCCGTGTCCAGATGGGAAAACATCTGGAACCCGTAACACAGCGCCAGCGTCACGTGCTTCGGGTGGGCGGCGAGATATTTGTCGTAAAAGCCCCCGCCATAGCCGCAGCGGTGGCCCTCCGGGTCAAAGGCGAGGCCCGGCATGAGCACGAGCGCCGTCTCGTCGTCCGCCTCCGGCCCGTCCGCGACCGGCTCCGGGATATTGTATGCGCCCGGCGCGACGGCAGACAGATCGTCCAGCCATAAGAACTTCATTTCATCGCCAAACACCTTCGGCACGGCTACGCGCTTGCCGTCCTGCTGCGCCCGGCGCAGAATGGCCGCCGTGCGCACCTCCTGATTGTAAGACAGATAGCCGTACAGGCTCCTCGCGGCCTGATAGGCCGGGTGCCGGAACAGCTGCTGGGCCAGACGGGCGCTGGCCGCTTCCACCTGCGCGGGGGTCATGGCGCGTTTTTTCGCGCGGACGAACGCGCGGAGGTCCTTTTTCTCCATAAGTACGCCTCCCGGGGATGCCTGCCGAAAAACAGGCGTTTTTTCTATTTTACCCCGGAATCCGTTCTGCGTCAACCGTCCAGCGGCGGAAAGCCGGTATAGACCTCGCCGGGCAGAAGCGCCGTGCCGCGCAGCGCGGCCAGCTCCGAGACGGTGCAGAACGTGTATCCCTGCGCCTGCAGCCGGTCGACGGCCTGCAGGGCGCACGTGACCGAATGCGCCGACAGGTCGTGCATGAGGATGATCCTGCCGTCATGCGCCTCGGACAGAACCGTCGGCAGAACGCCGTCCCACGCGGCCTCGTTCCAGTCGCACGGGTCGACCGACCACAAAATGACCGACAGCCCCGCGTCCTTTGCCGCTCTTAAAAGCGTGTCGCCGTAAAGCCCGCCGGGCGGACGGAACAGCCGCGCCTGCACGCCGCAGGCGTCCTCCACGGCCTTTGCGCAGCCGGTCAGATCGCGCAGCGCCGTTTCATAGTCCATCTTCTGCATATAATCATGGTTGCTGCTGTGCAGGCCGATCTCGTGACCGGCTGCGGCGATGTGTGAAAGCGTATCCGGAAATTCCGCAATGCGGTAGCCGCAGACAAAAAACGTCGCGTGCACCTGCCGCTCGGCCAGACCCTCCAGAAGCCGCTCGGTCAGCTCACCGGACGGCCCGTCGTCAAACGTCAGCGCGAGATAGCGCTTCGGCTCCTCCGCAGCCCGCAGCGGCTTTTCAACCAGCGCCATCGCCGC
>OLGB01003288.1_pt1 | contig 15429 bp, 14 predicted proteins | sample 1605691 | NCBI WGS metagenome assembly OLGB01 (sample SAMEA3888925, study PRJEB22519) | human gut metagenome | biome: human gut; feature: human-associated habitat; material: faeces | place: Denmark | collected 2010 | reverse complement strand
AACATGACGCTTTCGTTAAGCGCATTCACGAAAAGGTCGAGGAAGTCAACCGAGACACGGAGGTGACTGAGATTATGACACTGGAAGAAGAATTGAAGATCCGTTGGCACTATGGATATGATGAGGGCGCCGCGCAGAAACAGCGCGAAATCGCAAAAAATTTCAAGCAATCCGGTATTCCCATTGAAGTTATTGTGAAAAATACCGGCTTGACTACCGAGGAAGTTGAAAAATTGTAAACAGTACGTTGCTTACGCGGCAGGAGTGAATGAAACTCTCCTGCCGTTACTTCAAGAAAGAAGGCAGCTGTGATTCCAACGGTTTTCAATCTTTGCGCAGGTGATTCGATGATGGCCTTAGCCGCGCAAAACGCCCGAACCGGTATAGATGTTCGCTCCGTGCGGATTTTCTTTGATGTAGTTTTGGTAATCCATCTGATCCAGCTTGCGGTCTTCTCCGGTTGCTGTCATATAGATGTGGCCATCGAGTCCGTCGTTTATTCTGTAACAGATGTAATCCTTGCTTATCACATCTATCCATGTATTGTAAGGCATCCCTTGGAGAACCGGTCTGCGATCCGCACCGCTCAGTGAAGCACTGTAGATCTTCGTATAATCTTCCCCTCCGCTTGTCACCTGGTAGTACAGTCGTCCGCCGTCTATCGCATTGCCTTGTAATCTGGCCGGATTGATCGTGCGGCTGAATTTGTCTTTTTTGCAGTCAAAGATTCGCAGACCGTCTTTGCCGAAGCTTGCACCGTACAGATAACGCGTGCCGCCGGAGTTGTAGTAGCATGATGAGTCGAAATCGCCGGATACTTTCTTCACTTTTTTCGTTTTCAGATCCATGCTGTAAAGCGGTGTTCTGCGGGAGTAATCACCATAAACAGAATAATTCACTCTGTAATACAGCTTGCCGCCGTAGATATTGACCAGTTCGATCTTCCCATTACCTGCTTTTTGACTGATCGTTTTGACCGGCTTTGCTTTGCTGCCATTGACGCTGCCGCAGTAGATACCGGTCTTGCTGCCTGCTTGCGAAGTTCCGCTTTTTCTGCTTTCCACTGTGTAATAAACTTTAGAGCCGTTGGTTAAAATGCGTGCGTCAAGGTTGCGGATCAAACTATCGGTGTTTGCCGTTTTACCGATCAGTGTGCCCGCTCCGTCTTCGGTTTTGGAATAATAGAGCTTGCTCGCAGCCGGATTTCCGCCCCATTCTGTCCAGTAATACCCACCTGCTAAAGCCACACGGTCATTTCCATCTTGTCCGTAATCCGCCCGATACGCTCCTTGAAGCATGAACGGACTTGCAACCTGATATTTCGTCGCCGCAGCGGCCGTGTCGGTCATCAGCATCATAGCGCAGATCAGCACCAGCATCGCTGCCGGCACAGATACTAAGGCCTTTGTCATTTTGAAACTTTTCTCCATCTTTTTTCCTTCCTTTCCGTCTGTCTGCTTACCCCTTTGCGTCTTGCTCTCATTATAGGAAAAACCTGTTAACCTGTCAATTCAAAATATGGTCTTCGATGTGGTCTGTCAATATAAATTTTGGCCGCAATTACAGGATTTGCCTTTTCACCGTCAGTTGCCGCATAAGAATCAGTTTTTCTTTTGGATAAACGACAACCGGACAGAGGAAAATTCCGCCATCTTTTTCCATTACTTCAAATTTGTCCCCCCTCTGAAATTCCAAGATGCTTAATAATTTCTGCGGGACATGAAAAAACCGGCCTAAAGCCGGTTTTTGATAGCAGCGTAGTTTGCTGCGACGTGGTGCGGTCGAAGGGAGCTGACCGCCTGCTGCGCCTTGCTTGCAGGCTGCCTCCTCGGCTCCCCTCTCGGTCGCCTTCGGACCATTCGCTATTCGAATGTTCACAGGACATTCGAATCACGCTCATGCCCTCACGGGTTCGAATCCCTTCGGTTCTCGTATGAAATTAAAAAAGCACCCGCATGGGTGCCTTTTTAATTTGGTGCGGTCGAAGGGATTCGAACCCCCATGGTTTCCCACACGGACCTGAACCGTGCGCGTCTGCCAATTCCGCCACGACCGCGAATCGGATGTTCAGAAAGCGTCAAGCATTTCCGCCTATCGAACATTCAATATTATACAACATCTTCTGCACAATTGCAACGAAAAGATTCGCAAAATGCCGGCAAAATAGCAGAAAATGCACCAAGGAGTTTCACAAAGCCATCCGGTATCACCCCGATACGGTGATTCCCTTCCTTCTGAGTCTGCTGTACACGCTCCGTCTGACGAGTGCATATATAACAGAAAACAGCGGTATGAACAGGATGATTCCGAACACGCCGGACACCTTGCCGCCCACAACAACCGCAAGCAGTGTCCACAGTGCCGGAAGTCCCACAGAGCTTCCCACTACTTTCGGATATACGATGTGTCCTTCAATCTGCTGTATAATGAAGAAGATGACAATGAACCAAAACGCCTGCTTGATGTTCACAACCGCAAGCAGAAGAGCCCCGAAAACAAGCCCGATAAACGCTCCCACAAACGGAATCAGCGACATGCATCCGATAACGACTGAAATCGTGCCGGCGTAAGGGAATCCTCCAACGAAAAGCGTTACAAAGAACATCATGCCCAAAATAACCGCTTAAAGGCATTGCCCCGACAAGAAGTTCGAGAATGTCTTATAGGAAAGGCTCGCGATATCGCATGCTTCATCTGCCCAAGGCTTCTTCAAATAAGCATAGGCGAGCTGTTTTGCCTGCTTGCCTAGTTTTTTCTTGTTGAGCAGAATGTAAATCGCAAAAATCAATCCAAACAGGATGTTTGCAACCATGCCAAATACGCTGTTTGCCGCCTGTCCTGCAGTAGAAAGGATTTCCCCGCTGTGTTCTTTAAGGCTTGTAAGCATGCTGTCCCAGTCCAGCTTATCCATCCAGCTACTGATATAGCTCATGTCGAATCCGTAACCCTCCGCAATCGCAATCCAGGACTGATAATTGTCCTTGACGATTTCGGCAATCTTTTTGCCCGAGTCAACCAGATTCGGGAAAATAACGTTTCCGATAAAAGTGGCACAAAGGACGAAAAGGATGAGCGTCACAATCAGGCTTACCGCGGTTTTGGCGCGTCTCAGCGGCTTGCAGTGATATTTGTCATCCAGCCAGTCGATCTTGCGCTCGAAAAAATTCATCGGCACATTCAATATAAATGCTATTATTCCCCCTGCAATCAGCGGCATAACCAACCCTATCAGCGTCCCTGCCGCACTTGCTACCGTCTTTATGTTCAATAGCGCAACAAGCAGGGTCACTCCCAATACAACTAAAATAATGTTCTCTTTAAATTTATTCTCCGGTTTGTTGTCCATAATTATCCTCTGTAATCTCATTTTTTACTATTCTACCCTCATTTAGCGGCTTTGTAAAGTCAAATCCCACCGTAAAAGATATGCATAATGTTCCAAATGCTTATACCGGCAAGGCCGTATTCCTCAACCAAAGCAAGTCTTGCCCGCCAGCTTCTTTCATCTTCGAACCATACGATGTGTTCGCTTCCGTCCGGGGACGTATAGGTAAAAAACGGTGCCTGCGCCTCTTCATCGTATTGAACATCCACACCGTAATATTCCGCCCGGGCGAGTGCCTGATAGTTTGTGAGTTTTTCCGCCTTAGACTCGCCTTGCACGAACGGAAGCCTCCAGTCGTACCCGTAATTACTCATTCCCATGAGGATTTTTTCCGGTGGAATTTGCGTAACCCCGTAATCAAGCACTCTGCGTACGCTGTTAATCGGCGATACAGGAAGCGGGGGTCCGTAGGTATAACCCCATTCGTATGTCATGAGCAGGCAGTAGTCGGCGGCCTGCCCCATGCCCGCATAATCGTGTCCCTGATACAATAACCCGGGCTGATCCGTGCTGACCTTCGGTGCAAGTGCGACCGTTGTCAAATAACCCTGAGGGCGAAGTCTTCCTCTTGTGCGGCCTACAAGTTCCACATAGTCATCCGCATAATCGGCCGCGAGATATTCAAAATCAAAATCAACACCGCCCATATTTTTGTTTTTGATATTTGCTTCAATATTATCTATGAGGTTTTGCTGTGCATCCGGATTTTCAAAGACGCGAATTGCTATGTTGTCGTTAAAATTTCCATCCGCATCCAAAGGCGTCAAAACCATCATTGGTCTTACCCCTGCCTCGGTTGCGGGTATTATCAGATTTGCATCCTCGAGATTAATCAAGTTCCCGTCCTCTGTAAACCCATAACTGAAAGCAGCCACCCACGAAAGTCTGGGCAGCCACCATTCTAAAGTCTCCTTTGAAATTGACGGATACGCATACCCGTTTACAATGTATTCAGCCATTTCCCGACCTCCCTGACATATTCTATGCCGAAAGTCCGGGCTGCATGACGGCTTTTCTACTGAAGCTCCCCTTCTTCAATATATCCGTTTTCCACCATGCATTCCAGAACCTGCTGCCTTCTCTCTTCGGCAAGTTTTGGGTTTACATCGGGCGAATATACCGACGGAGCGTTTGGAACGCCTGCGAGCATCGTACATTCATAATCATTCAAGTCTGCCGGATCTTTTCCGTAATATCCATGTGCTGCGTCGTACACGGTATAGTACCCGGAGCCGAAGTAGATGGAATTTATATAAAGTTCAAAAATCGTTTCCTTGTCACAGAGATTCTCGATATCGTTTGATACGAACACCTCGGCTACCTTGCGCGTAAACTTCTTTTCCTGCGAAAAGTACATGTTCTTGGCGAGCTGCTGCGTGATCGTACTTCCTCCTTCGATAAGGCTTCCTGCCTCCATGTTATGCCACATGGCCCTTCCGGTCGCCAGAATATCAAACCCGTGGTGTTTAAAAAAACGGCGGTCCTCCGCTGCAATAACCGCATCTATGTACCGCTGAGGAAGTTGATCAAACTTCGTGTAGTGTTCCTTTTCCTGTATCTGTGCGATTTTATCGCTGACCGGCACCTTGCCGACCGCGTCTTTGTATATTTCATATCCGTTTACTACCACCGCCCCTCCGGTGACAGCCGCAATCATCAGTATCAGCAGTATGATTCTTCGTACGACTTTTTTCAGCATCTCATCTCCCCCCTTTTCTTTATTGTAACACATCTTCTCTCATCTCAAAACAGTTCTTTCCTTACAAAAACAGCCCGATCCTTACATTTTCGTAAGTTTCGGGCATCTAGTGCATCCTTATCCAAACAATGAAACCCCGATAGGGAGAATAAACGGTACCGCGAGGGTTGTAATGGTTCCGCTTATCAAGGCAACAAGCCCAAGCTCCGGGCCGACTGCCTTGCTTACGGGAATCAGCATGGTGTCCATGCATCCGCCCGCTCCCGATGCGATTGCACTGCCTTTGCTTATCTTCATGAGGAGCGGCAAAAGTGCAACTGTGAACACATCCCGTGAGACATTCACAATAAAGCCGTAAACGCCGGCCTCAATGCCGTAGGCTTCGGTCAGGAATGCCCCGGTCAGGCTGTAGTATCCCATTCCGCTTGCCGAAAGAACCGACCACTTCAGCGGTACATGGAGAAGCATTCCTCCTATAAATCCACCGAGAATACAGCCGATAAAAATCGAAAGCGGCAGGAACAGAATCCTAAGCCCCAGCTTCTTTATGTACACGAACACGCTCTTATTCGATGCGAGCATAACGCCCGCCCCTGTATAAAGGAAAATCAGCGAAACCGTAAGTGCGGTGTCAAGCCAGGCATTCTCGCCCTTCGGCACCAGGTAATACCCTGCCAAAATGCCCACCGCTATAAATGCCGGCATGGTAATAAGCAGGGTAGGAAGCCCTCCTTTTTCCTCGGAGGCTGCCTCTTCAAGGACATCCTCCGAATTCTTTTCCGCCAGGAGCTGCAGCCTGATTTTCTCAAGCGGCATAACCGTCTTCTCGCAAAGTACGGTTAAACCCACACTGCACCAAATTGCGGCAAACGAAATAAGGAGGCATTTAACACCAATGCTTCCCAAATTTTTCATAACCGTATCGGACAGCCCGATATTAAGGCCTATCACCGCCATGAGCGCAAAAAGTGCGACATTCATCAAAATGTCGGAGACCTTAAGTGCCTTGTCAGGCAGCCCTTTCCAGTTTATCACCGCACCGAGCGTGATGCATATAAAAGGGATATATAAAAACATTTTTTATTCCTTAACCGTTCCGTCCGCATTAAATACAGGAAGTTTTTCGAGGAAAATAATATCGTCTCTGTCAGCCGCCGCGCCTTCTGCGAGAACTGCCATCTTGCCGATAATGTTTCCTCCGGCTCTTTCAACCAGATTCTCAATGGACTTCAGGGATTCGCCCGTGCTGATTACATCGTCCACGATAAGAACCCTTCTTCCCTTGATTAAGTCAATTTCCTTCTGACCGATGCAAAGTGTCTGAATGTGATCGGTTGTGATAGAATCAACTTCCGTTGTAATGATGTTATCCATATAAATCTTCGGGCCTTTGCGTGCAACCACATAATCGTTGACTCCCGCCTGTCTTGCCATTTCGTGAATCAGCGGAATGCTCTTTGCTTCTGCGGTCACCAGAATATCAAATTCCGGAGCTTTCTTGAGAAGTTCACCTGCAGATGCAACTGTAATTTCAACATCGCTGAACATAATGAATGCTCCGATATATAAGTCATCGGTTACTTTGAACAAAGGCAGCTGCCTTTTGTGTCCTGCTATCGTCATTTCGTAAAACATATGCGTCTTCCTTTCTATGTCTGTTCTCCCCTTATTATACACTTTCCGAAAAAGGATTTCAACAAGAAACAAGCGCCCCGGAAAGGGACGCTCGCTTCGTTTGGTAATATATTTTTTTCAAAGAGAATTTCTACATCGTGATGAAGATGAACTTCATGCAGAATAACAATCCGATAATTGCAACCATGATGTCATTCTTCTTAAATTCACCTGTGAAAACAGCGATTAAAGTATAAGCGATGGAGCCGATACCGATACCGTTTGCGATGGAGTATGTAAGAGGCATCATAATCAGTGTAAGGAATGCAGGCGCTGCCGACTTTAAATCTGTCATTTCAACATTCTTGAAGTTTCCGAGCATGAGAACACCTACATAAATGAGGGCAGGTGCTGTTGCACATGCAGGAACGATGCTTGCAAGCGGTGTCAGGAAAAGACATACGAAGAAGCAGCATGCAACAACAAGAGATGTAAGACCGGTTCTTCCTCCTGCAGCAACGCCGGATGCGGATTCAACGAATGTCGTACAAGTGGATGTTCCGAGAACTGCACCTGTAACGGTTGCGATGGAGTCGCATGCCATGCACTGGTCAAGGTTGATTGGGTCGCCGTTTTCGTCCATGAGGTCAGCCTGGGAAGCGGTTCCGTATAAGGTTCCAATCGTGTCGAACATATCAACAAGGCAGAAAGTGATGATGTACATGATAGCACTGAAAACTCCGCCTACGAACTGCGGGCTGAATGCGTGTTCCCATGAAGAAGCTTTGAATACTCCCACAACACCAATCTCAGTAAAGTCTTTGAACGACTGTCCGATCTGCGTGATGTCAAAGGAAGGAGTCGTACCGCTTACAAGGTAGTAAAGAATTGCCGTTGCAATAATTCCAAGAAGTACGTTTCCCTTTACATTCAGCTTTCCGAGAACGACGATAATCAGGAAGCCAAGAAGGGCAAGAAGTGCAGGAAGGACGGACATGATTCCACCTTCTCCGTTGATTGCACCGTGAATGTCAACGAACTGTGTTAAAGTGTACTGATTTGCCTGAATGATTCCTACATTCTGGAATCCGATAAACGTAATGAAAAGACCGATTCCTGCGGGAATTGCTTTTTTGAGGCATTCCGGCATTGCCTTTGCGATATACTGTCTTGCACCTGTAATGGAAAGGAACAAGAATATGATACCGGAAAGCAGGATGATAACAAGACCTGCCTGATAGCCTTGCACGCAGTCGCCGCCGGAAATCACCTGCGGAAGAACGAAGCTTACGAAGAAGAAGGAGTTCAGTCCCATTCCGCAAGCCTGTGCAAAAGGCATTTTCGCATACAGTGACATGAGCAGTGTGCCGATTGTTGCAACCAATATGGATGCTACATATACTGCGTTCCATATATTTCCCAAACCTTCCGTGAAACCGGTTACCTGGTTAGGATTAACAAAGATAATGTAAGCCATTGCGAAGAATGTTGTGAGTCCGGCGATAATTTCAGTTTTTACTGTTGAACCGTGCTCTGTGATTTTGAAAAATTTGTCCATTGTGCTTTTCCTCTCTCTTTTGTTTGTTTATTTGAAACTACCGCTCTTCACGGAAGTAGTTCAGTCCAAGATTCTGCGGAGGCTGGTCCTCTCGTCTCTGTCTCATAGATACGATTACAAGAACGATTGCTGTTACGATATACGGCACAACCTTGTAAATCTGCGTAGGCAGGAACGGAATCGGAAGCCTGAGATAAAGGATCAGAAGTCCTCCGAAGAGAACGGAACCCCAAAGTGCGTTCATAGGTTTCCAGAGGCAGAAGATTACGAGTGCTACCGCAACCCAGCCCTCTCCGGAAAGTCCGTTGTGGTTCCAAACGCTTCCCGCGATTGTCATCGTATATACCATTCCGCCGACTGCGGATATTCCGCCGCCGATTGTAGTGGCAAGGTATCTGTATTTTGTAATGTTAATTCCCGCAGCATCAGCCGTTGCCGGCGATTCGCCTACTGCACAAAGGCTCAGTCCTGATCTAGTTTTGCTCATGAAATACGCCATTGCGACGGCAATCGCAAATCCAAGATATACAAAGAAGTTGTAGCTGAACAAGATTGGTCCGATAACCGGGATGTTTTGCAGGAATTCCGGAAGTACCGAGTTTGCAAACGCATCCTTGAGTGCATTGCTTACGGTAACATTGCCGCCGACTTTGATTCTCATAAGTTCGCCTACGAACTGTCCGACGCCGGTTCCGAAAATCGTAAGCGCAAGACCGGTTACATTTTGATTTGCTCTCAATGTAATCGTCAAGAAGCTGAAAATCAGGGATCCTATAACTCCTGCCGCAAACGATGTAAGCAGCGCAATGATCACAGCAACAGCACCGATTGCATTGTCACCTGCAGCATGTCCGTACAGGAACGCTCCGCAAAGGCCGAATGCGCCACCCATGAACATGAGGCCTTCCACTCCGAGGTTGAGGTTTCCGGATTTTTCCGTCAGGATTTCTCCGGATGTACCGAACAAAAGCGGGGTGCCGTTCAAAACAGCAGCTCTTATCAAGCCGATAATATTAAAGTCCATCAGCACACCTCCTTCCCGCTGTGCTCGCGAAGAATCAATTTATAATTTATGAAGAATTCGCAGGCAAGCATGCAAAGAAGTATGATGCCTGTAATGATGTCCGAAATCGAAGCAGGAACCCTAAGGCTTGTCTGCAGTCCGCTTGCTCCCTTGTCCAACACCGCAAGAAGCAGTGAAATTGCTATCATCGCAAAAGGATTGAACTGTGCGAGCCAGCATACAACGATTGCCGTAAATCCGACTCCGTCTGCAACATCCGAGTACAGAGTCATGTTCGCTCCCGAACATACCATGAATCCCACAAGTCCGCAGATTGCTCCCGAAATGCATGCAGTTCTGAGCGTAACTCTGGTCACATTCATTCCTGCATAGCGTGCGGTGTTCTCGGATTCACCCAAAACAGCGATTTCGTATCCCTGCTTGGTGTAGTTCATATATACAAACATAAATGCGGTCAAAAGCAATACGATGATCCATCCGCAATGTACGCCGAGCACCTGCGGAAGCACCGCAGCGGAGTCAAACAGCGGAATAATCTGCGAACCCGGCTTTCCTTCCCAAGGTCCGCCCTGAAGCCAGCCTACGATGCCGATTGCTATGTAGTTCATCATAAGTGTAAATAAAGTTTCGTTGGTTCCCCAGCGTGCCTTAAAAGCTGCAGGAATCGCCGCCCACATTGCACCGAATACCATAGCGAAAATTCCCATGAGCAGGAGCAGTATCGGTGAAGGAATGGTTTTTGCAAAGTTGAGTGCAAAGAAACTTGCCGCAACAGCTCCCATTGTAATCTGACCCTCGCCGCCGATGTTCCAGAATCTCATTGCAAAACACGGAGCAAGCGCGAGTGCGGTTCCAAGAAGCGGAACGGCAATTTTTATCACCTGTCTGATTCCTGTGATTTTGCCGAGTGAACTTGCGAGAATGGTTCCGTATGCCGTAAACGGATTTGTTCCGGCAATAAGGAAAATCAATGCACCAAGGAGGATTGCGACAGCAAATGCGATCGTTCTTATCATCCAAATTCTGGATTTAGGCAGATCCTCTCTTTTCGCAATTCTGATGAAAGGAGTTTTTTCGTTCATTTAGTTTTCCTCCTTTCCGCCAAGACGCGTCATCAGCATTCCGACTTCTTCTTTCGTGGTTGTTCTTGCGTCCACAAGACCCGATACTTTACCGGCGCAAAGAACGAGAATCTTATCGCAAAGTTCGAGCAAGACATCAAGGTCTTCGCCGACGAAGATTACGGCAACGCCTTTCATTTTTTGCTCGGTCATCAAATTGTAAATCGTGTATGATGTATTGATATCAAGACCTCTTACCGCATAGGCACTCATCAGAACCGACGGTGCGGACGCGATTTCGCGTCCTACCAGTACCTTCTGAACATTTCCGCCGGAAAGCTTTCTTACCGGATAATCGATTCCAGGTGTCTTAACCTGAAGGTTTTCGAGAACACTTTCTGCGAGTTTTTCCGGAGCCTTACGGTCTATGAAAATGCCTTTTCCCTTATTCCAGGAACGGAGCATCATGTTTCCGGTCATTCCCATTCCGCCTACAAGCCCCATGCCCAGCCTGTCTTCCGGAACAAATGCCAAGGCAACACCGGCATCCTTGATTTCCATCGGGCTCTTGCCTACGAGTTCTTCCGGTGCCTTGCCTTCCGGTGAATAGATGATGGAACCGTGTGTCGCGTGGCGGAGTCCTGCGATTGCTTCCAGAAGTTCCTTCTGTCCGCTTCCCGCGATTCCCGCGATTCCCAAAATTTCACCGCTGTATGCGATGAATCCAACATCATCCAGTTTTGTAACACCTTCGCTGTCACGGCAGGTAAGACCTGCGATCGTAAGGCGTGGTTTCGGATTTACCGGCTCCGGCCGGTCGATATTAAGGGAAACCTTATGTCCTACCATCATTTCGGTAAGTTCGGTTTCGTTTGTCTCCGGTGTTCTTACCGTAGCGATGTGTTCGCCCTTTCTGAGAACGGCAACAACATCTGAAATTTCCATTACTTCATTTAGTTTGTGTGTGATAATGATGATTGCTTTTCCGTCATCTCGCATCGTTCTGAGTACTGAGAAGAGTTTTCTTGTCTCCTGCGGTGTCAGAACAGCCGTAGGTTCGTCAAGGATGAGCATGTCCGCTCCCCTGTAAAGAACTTTTATAATTTCAACTGTCTGCTTTTCCGATACGGACATTTCGTATATTTTTTTATCGGGATCAATTTCAAACCCGTATTTTTCACTTATTTCTCTCCCCTTTGCGGAAACAACTTTACGGTCACGTTTTCCTTTTTCCTCAAGACCCAGTACAATGTTTTCCGCTGCGGTGAATACATCAACAAGTTTGAAATGTTGATGGATCATTCCGATTTTGTTGTCGAAAGCGTCTTTTGGTGATGTGATTGTCACCGGCTTTCCGTCGATGTATATTTGTCCCTCATCCGGGAAATAAATTCCGGCCAGCATATTCATCAGAGTTGTCTTGCCTGAGCCGTTTTCTCCAAGTAGCGCCATGATCACGCCCTTGTCAAGATAAAGGTCAACCGCATTGTTGGCCACATTGCTGCCAAAACGCTTGGTTATTCCTTTAAATTCCACTGCATGATTTTTTTCCATTGTCTTTTCCTATTAATATATTACCAAATTCTATATGACCTTTTAAACGCCAAAAGAGGACCTAAAAGTCCCCTTTCGGCTATATTCCAAATGACTTGTTTTTAGTATTCTTCGTTGATCAGTTTGATGCCGTCGATTCTGAGGTCGAAGCTTGGAGCTGATTTGAAGTGGGATTCGTGATAGTATCCGTCAAAGATTGCATTATAGTCTTCTTCGCCCTGGAAGTCGCCATCCATGTCAACAAGACCCTTCGTTGCTTTCTTGCCGCCTACCGTGAATGTATCTGTATCAAATACGTGAAGAGAACCGTCAGCAAGTGCTGCTTCAACTTCTGCAAGCTTGTCAGCTGTTCCTGCAGCTGCGATGCTTTCGTTTAATGTTGTAAGTGCTACATCTCCCTCAGCAAATCCGTGTTCTTTGTAATCCTGGTCAACTGTTCCGCCGTTTACAATTGTTTCGATTACATATACGAAGTAGTTTGTCCAGTCAATTCTGGAGGAAATCAGGGATGCTTCCGGTGCAACGTCTGTCATATCGAGGTTGTATCCAACGTGGAACTTTCCTGCGGACTGAGCAGTTGTTGCCGGAGTTGTGGAATCTGAGTGCTGGGAAATCAGTACTGCGCCTCTGTCAATTAAGTCCTGAGCCGTTGCTGCTTCCATCGTAGGATCTCCCCAGGAACCGATAAATTCAACCATCATTGTAACGCTCGGGCAAACACTCTTTGCGCCAAGATAGAATGCTGTGTATCCGGAGATAACTTCTGCGAATGTGTAAGCACCTACATAACCGATAACTGCGTCTTTCGCTTTGATTTCGCCATTGTCGATCATTTCCTGAAGTTTCATTCCTGCAGCAACACCTGCAAGGTAACGTCCTTCATATACGCTTGGGAATGCGTTAACTGTATTTTCTAAAGAATCTCTCTGAGAAGCTTCGTTTGTAAGTCCTGCGAAAATTGTATCCGGATAGTCAGCAGCTACCGTAAGCATTGCCGGTTCCATTCCGTAGGAGTTATTGAACACTGCGATGCATCCCATTTCTGCAAGTTCTCTGTTGTCTGTTGCAACCGGGTCACCTTCCGGATGGTTGTATGTATAAGTCCATTCAATGTTGATGCCCTTTGCAGCAAGCTGTTCCTTCGCTGCGTCAGCTGCCATGTAGAAGTTTCTGTCGTATGCAGCGTTTTCGTCACCGATACATACCATACCAACTTTGTAAACCTCACCGTCAGTCTTGCTTTCGTTGTTTCCGCAAGCTACAAGTGATAAAATCATTACCATTACGAGTAAAACACTTAAAACTTTTTTCATTTTTCTCTTCTCCTCTTTGAAATCATATCGTCATTTTCTGTACAAAATTTCCTTTTGCAACTAAATTATAAGTCTGCAAATTTTAGAAAACAATAGAAAATACGAATATTTCTTTACTATTTATTCAATAAAAAAATCAATGTTCGTGTTATTCCGAACATTGATTTGTGCTTTTATATTTTACATTCGATTATGCGAATGTGATTTCACCGTTCTCAAGCCGGGAAACAGATGCTAAAGTTTCGACTCTGTATCCCTGATCCTCAAGCAGGGCTTTGCCGCCCTGAAAATCCTTGCTGATAACGATTCCGACGCCGGCAACCTCTGCACCCGCTTCCTCGATGATCTTGCAAAGAGCCAGGGATGCTTCCCCGTGTGCAAGGAAGTCATCAATGATAAGGACTTTTTCGCCCTTCTCAAGGTGCTTCTTTGAAACTCTAAGCATGTTGCTCTTCTGTTTCGTGAAAGAAAAAGCCTCTGCAATATAGCAGTCATCGGTCATCGTGTTCGGAGCCGCCTTTTTCGCAAACACAACCGGAGCAAATCCGAAGTAGCGTGCCGCCGCAACCGCAATTGCAATTCCGCTTGCTTCCACGGTGAGGATTTTGTCCACCTGTACTCCCGCAAACTTTCTTCCGAACTCTGCACCGATTTTATCCATGAATTCCGTGTCTATTTTGTGGTTGATGAAGCCATCCACATTAATTCTGTCTGAGCCGAGTGCCACGCCTTCTTTTAATATTCTTTGTTTTAGTGCTTCCATTTGTTATCCTCGTTATTCTGCAGGTTCTTCGCAGGTTTTCATCGCTTCCAATGTTTCGCTCAAAAGTTCGTCAAGTTCCCAGCCGAGCATTTCCGCACCTTTCTTGATGACTTCCCTGTCGCAGCCTGCTGCAAAATGTTTGTCTTTGAATTTTTTCTTTAAGGACTTGAGTTCCATGTCCTGCACGCTCTTTGACGGACGCATAAGTGCCGCAGCACCAATTAAACCTGTAAGTTCGTCGCAAGCGAAGAGCACCTTTTCCATTTCTTTTTCCGGCTCTACATCTACGCACAGGCCATATCCGTGGGAGACGATTGCATGAATCATATCTTCGTCCACGCCTGCTTCCCTCAGAAGTTCGGGCGCTTTCTTGCAATGCTCTTCCGGCCACATCTCAAAGTCGATGTCATGCAGAAGTCCTACAATTCCCCAGAATTCTTCTTCGTCACCATATCCTAATTTCTTTGCGAAGTAACGCATCGTTCCTTCGACCATTCTGCCGTGGTGAAGATGGAACTCTTCCTTATTATATCTTTTCAGCAGTTCATATGCTTCGTCTCTTGTTATCATATTCGTTTCTCTCCTCAATAGCTAATTGTCTTGCGCTTTTAAGCGTCTTTCATTGCGCTCTTCCTTCGACGGAAGCTGCGCTATAATTACAGCCGCAAAAATTACTGCACAGCCAAGAAGTTCTCTCGGCGACATGGATTCGTGCAGAACAATTGCTCCGGCAATAACCGCAAATACGGACTCGAGGCTCATAAGAAGCGACGCAACCGTCGGTTCTGCATCCTTCTGTGCTACAATCTGAAGGGAATATCCTACGCCGCTGGAAAGTACGCCCGCGTATAAAATCGGCAGCCAGCAGTCCAAAATCGCATCAATCTTCGGTTCTTCAAAGATAAACATTCCGATAATGCCAATCGCACCGGCCACGAGGAACTGGATGCAGGACATCTTAACACCGTCAACCTTCGGTGCGAAATAGTCAATAACCAAAATATGTACGGAAAATCCCACCGCGCAAAGCAGCACAAGCGTGTCGCCGAACTGCAGCTTAAATGACGCGTCCGTCATGCAAAGGAGATAGAGCCCCGTCGCTCCCATCAAAACGCAGAGCCAGATTATCGGTCTGCCTTTCTTCCTAAGAACAACCGAAAAAATCGGAACCATAACAACATAGAGTGTCGTAATAAATCCTGCCTTGCCCGCCGTCGTGTAGCTTACGCCGTATTGCTGAAGCGTGGATGCCACAAAAAGTGCCAGTCCGCAGCAGATTCCGCCGATAATCAACAGTTTTTTCTCGGCAGCTTCCTCTTCCGGTGTTTTCTTTACCTCGGTCTTGGATTTACCTTTATCCAAGAACAAAATCACCGGTATCAGTGCCAAACCACCGATAAATGTACGGATTCCTCCGTATGTCAAAGGCCCGATATAGTCCATTCCGCTCTTCTGCGC
>OLGB01003287.1_pt1 | contig 15429 bp, 13 predicted proteins | sample 1605691 | NCBI WGS metagenome assembly OLGB01 (sample SAMEA3888925, study PRJEB22519) | human gut metagenome | biome: human gut; feature: human-associated habitat; material: faeces | place: Denmark | collected 2010 | reverse complement strand
ACTACTACAAGATCGTGGCGGTGAAGGGCACGGCGGTCAGCGATTTCAGCAACATCGTCTCCGCAAGACCCAGCAAGTAAACACGCAAAAGGAATCCCCCGGCGGAGCCGGGGGATTCCTTTTGTAGGAGGGGTGCTTCCGCGACGCCGCTATGGATATTCCGGCGGCGGGCGGAGCGCCTTTTCACGTGCCGGTGATTACCTGCGCAAGGCCCGCGGCAAATAGTCTGGCGGCGCGGAGCGCCTCGTCCAGCGAGTTGCCGGCGGCGCCGATCTCCACCAGCATGCTGCCGGTGGTCAGGTGCTGGTTATAGTTGGAGTTGCGCAGCGTCAGCGGCCGCATCAGCGTGGGGGACATATCCGTCAGCTTCTGCTGCACGGCCACGGCCAGCTTGACGTTTTCCAGCCAGTGGTCGTTGTTGCTGCCCATGACGAAGCTGATCTGGGCGCAGTGCGGGTCCTCCCGTGTGATGACCTTGTACTGGTGGCCCGCCCTGTCCTCAATGGCGTCCCGGTGGACATCCAGCACGAAGGACAATGTGGGATATTTTTCCAGATACCCACGGATGGCGTCCGCCGCCCGCTCGTAAGCGCCATCGTAGGCGGGATCGTCGTACAGCACCCGGTCATGGAGCACGGAGATGCCGTAGGACGACAGGGCGGCGGCTATCTCGTCCCCCACCCGGATCATATTCACCGAGGCGTCCGCCGTGCGGCAGGTGCCGGTGGAGACGTACTCCTGCCCCTTGGGCATGGTGTAGGCCTCGCTGCCGTGGGTGTGGATGATCAGCACCTGCGGCGCGTCGCCGGACAGCTCCGCGGCGAAGCTGCCGTCGAACCACGACGGCTCCAGCGACTTGGTGGAGCTGTTTTTGATGAACACGTCACCTACCTGCACGAAGCCGGAGGGCGAGGAGGGCGCGATGGTCTGGGACGCGGCGCCGTTGTCCTCGTGGGCAGGCGCGGTGTCCTCCGGCACGGGCGCGGGGGTGACGGCGGAGGGCGCGGTCGGCTTCTCCTCCGCGGTCGGCGTCTCCTCCGGCAGCGCGGCTACCTCCCCCCACGCGGACAGCAGCAGCGGCGATTCCCGCAGGGCCAGCAGGGCGGGCAGGGCCAGCGTGTCCGCCGGCATCATGTCCCCCAGCTCCCAGCGCAGCAGCGTCTCCGGCAGGCGGGCGGAGTCCCGGACGGCGGAGGCTGCCTCCCGGAGACTGTCGCTGCCCACGGCGGCGGCGGAAATCCAGAGCGTGGCGGCGGCCAGCGCCATGGCGGCCAGACGGCGGAAACGGTCTTTCTTCACAGGTATCCCTCCTTGCTGTACAGACAAGCCTATGCGCCGGGCGCGGGGGATATGCCGCCCGGCGGACGTCCCTCTCTTATGCAAAAAAGTTGGGATTTTTGGCAGAAAAGGGGCGATACTATGCAGCGCGCATATTGTTTTTCGTGAAAAAGGTGCTACAATGGGTCTGTAAAAACGTGTCGTATGACACAGTAAAGAAAGGGGAAGATCAAGTTGAAAAAACGATTCCTGTCCATCCTGCTGACAGCGGTGCTGCTCTGCGCCGTCCCGCTGGTGCTGGTGGACACGGCGTGGGCGGCAACGGGCGCGCAAATTCTGACCCCCACCAGCGGCACCAGCGGCACAGGCGCCAACGGCGGCACATGGAAATGCTCGTCTGCCGGCGACACACTGACCCTGACGGACTACGACGGCTATCCTATTGAGACGGATGCCACCACCATCAGGTTCAGCGGCACGAACACCATCACCGTGCCGCTCTCCAATCTGTCCGGCGCACGCAGGGTGTACGGCCTGAAGCTGACCTCCACCAAGGATATTTGGATCCGCGGTGAGGATGGCAGCAGCCTGAACATCGTGTTCAAGCCCAGCAGCAGCGCAGAGGACGTGGATGTCAGCGGCATCGATGCGGATGGGCCTCTGTTGATCAACACCGCCGGTGACATCACCATCAGCGCACCCTACGGCTCCCCCTACGGCATCCGTGCCAGACAGGGGCTGGATTACAGCGGCACGGGCGCACTGGACATCACTGTCAGGGGCAGCTATTTCATCAAAAGTCAGCACTGGTGCGCGGCCTACGGCATCGCGGCGGAGAAGGGAGCTATCTCCCTGAGCGGCAGCGGCAGCAAGACCATCCGTGTGCAGAGCAGCGCCACCTCCCGGCAGATCAGCAGCACGCCCTACGCCATCTATCACAAGGGCGGTACCGGCAGCTCGGGTACGGCCACCATTTCCGTGGACACGGGTGCGCTGCACATTGAGATGAATGGCGACGGCTGCGGTATCTACAACATGGGCAGCGCGGACAGCGCGTATGTGAATATCAACAACGTCCCCGAGCTTTCCATCGAGAAAGCGGATTCCGCCATCGAGACTGCCTACTCCGGCACGGTCAACGTGCGCAACAGCAAGCTGCGCATTGCCGACGGGCGCTACGCCATACGGACCTCCGGCGGCACCATTAACATGGAAAATGCCGACGTAACGGCGGCGGTGCAAGGCTCCAGCGCCCTCAGAACGGATGCTGCGGTATACACCGGTACGCTGCAGGTGAAGGGCGGCAGTACGGTGGATATGACCGCCACATACGGCCCGGTAGTCTATGCCGGGGCCGTCTCTGTCAATCTGTCCAGTGGCAGCTTTACCGCCAAAACCGGACAGTCGAAATGGCCGCCGATCGATGCGCCCGTAACGCTGGGGGTCAAGACCCGGCTGGTGACGGGCGTGTGCAGCGACGCCGACGCCGGTACCTACGCCGGGGAACTGGTGGCCGCGAGCGACAATATCTATGAGACGCGCTTTGCCAGCGTTGTCGACAGCGGTAGCTGCGGCGATAAGCTGACGTGGAGCCTGTCCGATGACGGTACGCTGACCATCAGTGGAACCGAAAGGATGCAGAACTACGAAAGCTACGGTGCGCCGTGGTATGGGTTTTGCTCGCAGGTGAAAACCGTTGTCATTGAAAACGGCGTGACCAGTATCGGGGACTATGCGTTTACTGGCTGCACAAGCCTGACCGGTGTGACGATCCCGGATAGTGTGGTCAGGATCGGCGGGGGGCATTCTGGGCTACCAGGTTGACCAGTGTGACGATCCCCGGCAGCGTGACCAGCATCGGAAGCGCCGCGTTCGGCATGTGCAGCGTGCTGACCGATATCTACTACGGCGGCTACGGCGTTGACTGGCTGGCGGCTGGCGGCGCTTATGCCCGCGTACCGGAGAACGCCGCCGTCCATTTCAAGGATGACCTGTACGGCAGGGGCGCATGCGGCGAGAACGTCAACTGGGTCATGACCCTTGACGGCACGCTGACCATTAGCGGCACGGGAGAGATGGCGGACTATAGCGGTTCCGATAACTTCGTACCTTGGGCCGCCGCTCAGGAGTACATCCAGTCTGTTGTGATCGAGAGCGGTGTCACCAGCATCTGCAGCGGTGCATTCCACGGCTGCACCGTCCTGACCAGTGTGACCATTCCCGGCAGCGTGACTGATATCGGCGGTTCCGCCTTCGAGGGCTGCACCGGCTTGACCCGTGTGGTGCTTCCCCACGGCGTGACCAGCATCGGAATGTATGCGTTCGATCGATGCTCGTCGCTGACCGATGTGACGATCCCTGCCAGCGTGACAATGATCGGTGACGGCGCGTTCTACGGCTGCACCGGCCTGGCGAACGTGACCATCCCCGACAGTGTGACAACGATCGGTGACAATACATTCGCTTACTGCGATGCACTGACCAGTGTAATCATCCCCGACAGCGTGACCAGCATCGAATATAATACATTCTACGCATGCAAGTCACTGACCAGCGTGACGATCCCCGGCGGCGTCACAAAAATTGGCGACAATGCGTTCTACGGCTGTGATGCGCTGACCGATATCTATTACGGCGGCTATGGCATTGACTGGCTGAAAGCCGGTGGTGGTCATGATCGCGCACCGGAGAACGCCGCCGTCCATTTCAAGGATGACCTGTACGGCAATGGCGCGTGCGGCGAGAACGTCGACTGGGTCATGACCGCCGGCGGTACGCTGACCATCAGCGGTACCGGTGCGATGGCAGACTGCGAATGGAACAGCGCACCGTGGGCCAGAGCCTGCTCGGAGATAACGTCCATCGTCATCGGGGACGGCGTGACCAGCATCGGGAACAATGCGTTCCAGTACTGCAGCAGCCTGACAGGCGCGGCGATCCCAGGCAGCGTGACAGCAATTGGCAGCTCGGTGTTCTACGGCTGCGATGCGCTGACCGATATCTATTACGGCGGCTATGGCATCGATTGGCTGGCAACAGCCGGTCACAATGATGTGCCGAATGGAACCGCCGTCCACTTTAAGGACGACCTGTACGGCAGGGGCAGCTGCGGCGAGAACGTCAATTGGGTGATGACCGCCGATGGTATGCTGACCATCAGCGGCACAGGCGCAATGACTGACTGCGACAGCTTCGGTGATCCCGCACCTTGGAAAATCTGCCGGCAGTACATCAAGTCCGCTGTGATCGGGAGCGGCGTGACCAGTATAGGAAAATATGCGTTCTACTGCTGTGAGGCCCTGACCAGTGTGACGATCCCCGACACGGTGACGGTCATCGGTGACGGTGCATTCCGCGGCTGCAGCCGCCTGAGCGGTATGACGATCCCTGACACGGTGACCGGCATCGGCAGCTATGCATTCTACAACTGCAGTAGCTTGCCCAGCGTGACGATTCCGGACGGTGTGACAACGATCAGCGAAAGTGCTTTTGAAGGCTGCAGCCGCCTGAGCAGCGTGACGATCCCGGACAGTGTGACCAGCATCGGGAAAAGTGCTTTCCGCGATTGTTGTAAACTGACCGGCCTGACAATCCCGGATAATGTCACCAGCATCGGTGACCATGCATTCAACGGCTGCAACGGCCTGACCAGCGTGACGCTTCCGACCAGTGTGACCAGAATCAGTGCCGGTATGTTCTACAACTGCTGGGCGCTGAGCAATGTGACGATCCCCAACGGCGTGACCAGCATTGGAGACAGCGCGTTCGGGAATTGTACCGATCTGAGCAGCGTGACCATTCCGGACAGCGTGACGACGATTGGCAGAGATGCGTTCTATTACTGTAGTCTCACCGACGTCTATTACGATGGAACGGCAGAGGACTGGGCAAAGATATTCATCGGGGATGGCAACGAGCCCTTGACCAATGCCACGCTGCACTGCGTTCCGTCCGCCCCGGTGGTCAAGATCGGCCACTCTGCGTCCAGCGGCAAACCGCAGCTGACGTGGCGTGCCATGTACGGCGCAACGTCCTACCGCATCTATCGCTCTACGTCCAGAGGCTCCGGGTACAGTCTGCTGGGCACCACCACGGCCACCAGCTACACCAATACGGGTGCGAAAGCCGGTACGACCTACTATTACCGCGTCAAGGCTGTCAACGATGCTGGGTTGAGCCCCTACAGCAACGTGGTCAGCGGGCAGGTCAAGACCGCGACGCCGAAGCCCGCCGCGCCAGTGGTGCGCATCGGCCATTCCGCCACCAGCGGAAAGCCCATGCTGACGTGGAACGCCGTCAGCGGTGCGACCTCCTACAAGGTGTACCGTGCCACCAGCCAGAAAGGGACTTACAGCCTGCTGGGTACGGTTACGACCACCAGCTATACCAACACGGGGGCCAAGGCCGGTACGACCTACTATTACAAGGTCAAGGCCGTCAACAGCGCCGGTGAGAGCGCGTACAGCAACATCGTCAGCGGACGGGCCACGGTGACGACCCTGACCATGGGACATTCTTCCACCAGCGGCAAGCCCCAGCTGACGTGGAAGGCTGTCAGCGGCGCGGCGTCCTACAGGGTGTACCGCGCCACGACCAAGAACGGCGCATATACGGTTATCAACACCACCAAGGCCCTGACCTACACCAATGTCGGCGCGGCGCTGGGCACCACCTACTACTACAAGGTGGAGGCCCTGAACGCTTCCGGCAAGTCCATGGGCTTCAGCGCCATCGTGGAGGGTAAGGTCGCTCCCGTGCTGGCGGTGGGCTATTCCAGCGTCAGCGGGAAGCCCCAGCTGACATGGAAGGCCGTTCCCGGAGCCACGGAGTATCAGGTGTACCGCTCCACCCAGCAGAACAGCGGGTACAGCAAGATCAACACCACGACTTCTACCAGCTACGTCAACACCGGCGCAAAGGCCGGTACGACGTACTACTACAGGATCGTGGCGGTGAAGGGCACGGCGGCCAGCGATTTCAGCAACATCGTCTCCGCAAGACCCGGCAAGTAAACACCGTATAACAGCTATCCCCCGGCGAAGCCGGGGGATAGCTGTTTGTGTGGGAGCCTTGCCGGAAAATATTGGCTGTGCGGGCAATTCTCTCTTGTATTTCCCGCGAGCGGGCTGTATAATACTGTCAGCGCGTGTGTAGGGATGGTGCGTTAAGTGCCGAGCGGATGGGAGGCTGCCGCCGGACGAAGGAGCTTGCTCCGCGATTCCATTCCAGCTTCCACACGGCGCATATCGCATATTTTATCTATGAGATCCCTCCCATCCCAAGGATAAGGAGGTTTTTTTATGCCCGAAAAAGAATTGTCAACTGCCGCACGTCCCGTTTTCAGCACCTATTCCCTCACCGTCTGCGCCCTGCTGACCGCGCTGAGCGTGGTGCTGGCCCGGGTGCTGACCCTCATCCCTGCAGAGACTACCCGCATCTCACTGGAGGCCGTGCCCATCGTGCTGGCGGGCCTGCTGTGCGGTGCCCTGCCCGGTGCGCTGGTGGGCTTCTCCGCCGACCTCATCGGCTGCCTGATCTCGCCCTTCGGCTACAACCCCATCTTCTGCGTGCCGCCCATTCTGTACGGCCTGCTGGCCGGTCTGCTGCGGCGGTATGTGCTGGAAAAGCCCACCCTGCCCCGGACGGCGCTAGCCTTCTTCCCGGCGGCGCTTTTCGGCTCCGTCCTGTGGCAGAGCATGGCGCTGGCGCTGGTATACGGCGGCGATGCCAAGCAGGCGTTTTTCCTGACGAAGCTGGTGTCGCGAAGCATCCAGTTCGCCCTCACCGGCGGTGTGGACACCCTTATCGTGTGGCTGCTGCTGCGGCGCGGCGCGCTCAGCAGCGTACAGCGGCACATCCGTACCAAAGGAGGCCGGCGGCATGACGATCAATGAGGCGCTGGCTTACATCCACGCGGTGGACTGGCGGCGCAGCGTACCGGGTCTGACGCGCATCGGCGGGCTGCTGGACAGGCTGGGGCATCCGGAGCGGACGGTGAAATTCGTCCACGTCACCGGCACCAACGGCAAGGGTTCCACCTGCGCCATGCTGGCGTCCATCCTGCGGGCAGCGGGCTATCGCACGGGGCTGTACACCTCGCCCTACATCTTCCGGTTCAACGAGCGGATGCAGATCGACGGGCAGCCCATCCCCGACGAGGAGCTGTGCGCCATTACGGAGGAGGTGCGCCCGCTGGCGGACGGCATGGATGACCACCCCTCGGAGTTCGAGATCGTGACGGCCATCGCGTTCACATGGTTCGCCCGGAGGCGGTGCGATATCGTGGTGTGCGAGGTGGGCATGGGCGGCGAATTCGACGCCACCAACGTCATCCCCGCGCCGGAGACGGCTGTGCTGTGCAACATCGGGTTGGATCACACGGCCTATCTGGGCGACACAGTGGAGAAGATCGCCGCCACCAAATCCGGGATCATCAAGCCCGGCTGCGACGCGGTGCTGTACCCCTGCGCACCGTCGGTGGCGGAGGTGGTGGCGGCGCGCTGCCGCCGCTGCGGTGTGACGCTGCACCGGGTAGATATGGATGCCCTCTCCCCTGCCGCCCACTCGCTGGACGGGCAGGACTTCGATTTCGGTGAGCTGACCGATCTGCACCTGCCCCTACTGGGCCGGATGCAGCTGCGCAATGCCGCCACGGTGCTGACCGTGGCGGACGTGCTGCGCCGCCGGGGCTGGGCCATCAGCGAGGACGCGGTGCGGCAGGGACTGGCACAGGTGCGCTGGCCCGTCCGGTTCGAGGTGGTGCGCCGGGAGCCGCTGGTGGTGATGGACGGCGGCCACAACCCCCAGTGCATGACGGCGCTGGCGGAGAACATCCGCGATTACCTGCCGGGACGACCGCTGACCGTGCTCACCGGCGTTCTGCGGGACAAGGATTATCAGCACATGTATGCCCCCCTGCTGCCCTATGCAGCGCGGTTCATCACCGTGACGCCGGACAGCCCCCGCGCCCTGCCGGCGCAGGAGCTGGCGGCGTATCTGGCGCCGCTGGGAAAGCCGGTGACGGCCTGTACCTCCATCGCAGAGGGCGCGGCGCTGGCGCTGGAGGGCGCCGCGGCGGACGGCGCGGTGCTGTGCTGCGGCTCTTTGTACCTCATGGGCGACGCCAAGGCGGCGCTGCTCCGCTGACGGTACCATCAGTTGACAACGAAAAAAACGGTGCAGCCGCAAGGCTGCACCGTTTTTTTGCAGGTCGAGTCTCAGCCCTCGGCCTTCTCCGCCTTCAGGGTGTAGGAGGCGCCGGCCTCGATGCTGGTGGCGTCCACGCCGGTCATGGCATACTCGCCGTTGATGTAGAAGGCCCAGTACGCGCCATCCGTATCATAGTCCAGCGTCACGCCGTTGACGGTCTTGACATACAGGCCGTACTCGGTGTCGTCACCGGCCACGATGCCCAGCTCCAGCAGGGCCTCGCCCACCGTCTCCTTGTCGGTGTTGACGGTGAAGGTGACGGTTGTGCCGTCCAGCTGGGTCACTTCCATGGTGAAGGCGGTTTTGCCCTGTCCCACGGTGGCGCCATCGGCCACGGTACCGTCGGTGACCACGTCGGCGTCATTGCCGGCACCGCCGTTGTCCTGCGCCTGATTGCCGCATGCGGCCAGCGCCAGTACCATCACCAGCGCCAGCAGCAGGGCCAGCAGCTTGTTCAGTCCGTTCTTTTTCATGTTGATTTACTCCTTTTCAATCAATGCTATCAGCAAACTGCCCTGCGTGACGGACACGCGGACAGGGTTGCCCACAAAGTGATTACTGACGCCCAGCGGGAACGACGCCGTCAGCACCGCGTCGTGTACGGTGTACTGCCCGCCCTCGATGGTCACGCCCTGCGCGTCCGCGCCCATGCAGAACACGGACACGATGCCCCTCTCCCGGGCCGGAAGGCAGAGCTCGCCGCCGCAGATGGCGGTGAAGCGCTCCCGGTTGCCGTACAGCCAGCCCTGTGCGCCCCGCTCCGCCAGATACAGCAGGCCCTGCAGGTTGGCGATGGTGTGGTCGGTGCGTCCGCCCACGCCGCCGTAGAGGCGGAAGTCCGTCTCGCCCCGGGCAAGGCCCTCCTTGATGGCCAGCATCATGTCGGTATCGTCCTTCTCCACCGGCACACGGCGGATATGGCCGAAGTCCGGCACGGTGTGCAGGGAGTCAAAATCCCCCAGCAGCAGGTCGGGCACGATGCCCTCCTCCCGGCAGATACGCCAGCCGCCGTCAGCGGCAATGACGGTGTCTTCCGGTGCGGGGCGGCGGATAAGGCCGAAATAGCTGCCCGCGCCGAAAATATAACAGGCCAACTGTGCTCCTCCCCTTTCACATCCACATGGCGAACAGGCGCAGCACCACGCCCACGATCCGCAGATACCATGGACGCGCCGCCATGCGCGCCGGCGTCACCGGCTCGCTGCGGGCCATGATGTCATCCATGTCCTCCAGCAGCGACTCGATGGCCGGCATGCGGTACAGCAGCTCGCCGCATTCAAAGTGCAGCTGGAAGCTGCGGAAATCCATATTCACCGAGCCGACGAACGCCGCTTCCCGGTCTACCATCACGGTCTTGCCGTGGATGAGCCCCGGCGTGTAAGTGTATATCTTCACCCCGTGGTCTGTCAACTCCGGAAAATAGCTTTGCGCCACCTGATAGGCAAATTTGTGATCCGGGATGCCCGGCATCATCAGCCGCACATCCACGCCGCTGTCGCCGGCCAGACACAGCGCCTTGAGCATGGGCTCGTCGATGGCCAGATACGGCGTGGTGATATACACCGTCTGCCGCGCCCGGGAGATCAGCTGGAGGAACACATCCTCCGCCGTGGCGTCGGGGTTGTTGTCCGGGCCGTCCACCAGCGTCTGGCAGAAGCCGTCGGACGCGGCCTGATGCATGGGACGGTAGTAGTCGTGCTCGCTGTGGAGCTGGCCGCCCAGCCGCTCCCACATGTAGATGAATTCCCTGGTCAGGCCCCACGCACCCTCGCCCTCCAGCCGGAGGCCGCAGTCCTTCCAGTAGCCGAAGCGCCGGATGATGTCGGCGTACTCGTCGGCCAGATTGGCGCCGCCGGTGTAGGCCGTGTCACCGTCGATGCAGGTGATCTTCCGGTGGTCGCGGTAGTTGAAGTACAGACGGTTCACATAGTGGTGCACCGGGTTGAAGATCATGACCTCCACTCCGGCCCGGCGCAGCGAATCCACCTCCTCGGCGGGCATGCGCAGCATACTGCCGAAGTCGTCGAAGATCAGCTTCACCTCCACCCCCTGCCCGCTCTTGCGGCGCAGGATGTCCGTCAGGCGATGCCATATCTCGCCCTCGGCCATGATGAAGTACTCCAGAAAGATGAAGCGCTCCGCCTGCTCCATGGCGTCCAGCATATCCTCCAGAAACGCCTTGCCGGTGGGCAGATACCTTGCAGCCGTGTTTCTGTAAAGGGGAAAGCCTTTATTGTTCAGATAGGCCGCCAGCGGCACCCACTGGGGCATGCTCTGCCGCAGCCGCTCCACGTTCAGGCGGCTCTCCTCCTGCTTGTGCCCCGGCTCACAGGGCGGCGGCAGCTTTTTCAGATCCAGCCGCTTGGACTGCCGCCCGCCGTTCCACAGCCCGTAGAGGATCAATCCCACTACCGGCAGAAAGAGGATCAGGAAGATCCACCCCACCTTGTAGCTGGTGTTGCCGGGCTTCGTCCAGATGTACACGGCGCAGACGAAGGCCAGCAGCTCCAGCGCCGTATAGGCCAGCGCCACGCGCTGGCGCAGTACGGTGGTCAGGAGGAACACCAGCGCCAGCTGCGCCGCCAGCAGCACCGCCACCAGCACCAGCCGCAGCGCCGCGGATATCCGGCGCTCTGTCCTCTGTTGGACTTTCGGTTTTTTCACAGGCGCACCTCCTCTCTTTCTTACGGGCCTGCTTCTGCGTTATTCCTGCGAGCTGCGCAGCAGATGCTGCTGGATATCCCACAGCTTATCGGACAGGTCGACATAATACTTGTGGGGGTAGTCGAAGCGCTTTACCTCGTCCCACAGGGTTTCCACCTGCCGGCGGCAGTAGTCGCGTATCTCCGTCAGCGGCGGGCTGTCGTACACCCGCTTGCCGCCCAGAAACACCGGCACCAGCAGCTCCCGCGCTTCAAAGTTGTAGATGCGCTTTTTCTTCCATGTGGCCAGCGGGTCGAAGATGGTCAGATCCCTGGTGTCGTCCACCGTCTCATCGTGGAGCGCCATATAGTCGGCGATGGCCTTGCCGGTATCCCGTCCGTAGAAGCGATACACCTTCTTGAAATGGGGCACCGTGATCTTCTCCACATTCTCGCTGACCTTGATCTTGGGCACCACCGTGCCGTCCGGCTCCTCGATGGCCACCAGCTTGTACACGCCGCCGAACACCGGCTCGGACTTGGCGGTGATGAGCCGCTCGCCCACGCCGAACATATCGATCTGCGCGCCCTGCAGCAGCATGTCCTGAATGAGATATTCGTCCAGCGAGTTGGACACGGAGATCTTGCACTCCGTCCAGCCCGCGTCGTCCAGCATCTCCCGGGCCTTGCGGGTCAGGTAGGCAAGGTCGCCGGAGTCCAGCCGGATGCCGCACTTGGTGATGCCCATGGGCTTGAGCACCTCGTCAAAGGCGCGGATGGCGTTGGGGATGCCGGAGTGCAGCGTATTATAGGTGTCCACCAGCAGCGTGGCGTTGGTGGGGTACAGGCGGCAGTAGGTCTTGAAGGCCTCCAGCTCGCTGGGGAACATCTGCACCCACGCATGGGCCATGGTACCGCCGGCGGGGACGCCGTACAGCTCGTCCGACAGGGTACAGGCCGTACCGGCCACGCCGCCGATGTAGGCCGCCCGCGCACCTATGATGGCAGCGTCGGCCCCCTGCGCACGGCGGGAGCCGAACTCCAGCACCGTCCGGCCCCGGGCAGCGCGGTCGATGCGGTTGGCCTTGGTGGCGATGAGACTCTGGTGGTTGATGGTCAGCAGCGTGAACGTCTCGATAAGCTGGGCCTCGATGGCCGGGGCGCGCACCACCACCAGCGGCTCCTTGGGGAACACCGGCGTGCCCTCCGGGATAGCGTAGATATCGCCGGTGAAGCGGAAGTTCCGGAGATAGTCCAGAAATTCCTCGCAGAACATGTTCCGGCCCCGCAGATAGGCGATGTCCTCCTCCGAGAAGTGCAGGTTTTCGATGTAGTCGATGAGCTGCTCCAGCCCCGCCGCGATGGCAAAGCCGCCGCCGTCCGGCACCTTGCGGAAGAACACGTCGAAATAGACGATGCGGTCCTTGTACCCGGTCTGGAAATACCCGTTGCCCATGGTCAGTTCGTAGAAGTCACAGAGCATGGTCACGTTCAGCTTTTCCTGTGTTTTCATCCTTCATACCTCAAATCGATCTTTGCGCACAGCGCAAAGTGTGTTATAGAGTATTATACCGCTTTTTCTCCCTTTAGGCAACCCTTGTCGGCGTTTTCCCGGTCAGACGGCGGAAAATGCGAAAAAACAGACAGTCCGCACAAGCGGGCTGTCTGTTTGCATGATGGCCGGGAATTACTCCTCGTCCTCGCCCTCATCGTTGGCCAGATCGCTGAGATCGAACTCCAGCTTGGCGCCGCAGTTGGGGCAGATGACCTCGCCGTCCTCCAGAACGGACTCGTCGAAGTAGACCTCCTCCTCGCACTCGGGGCAGTTGGTCATGAAGCACTCCTCTTCCTCGTCGTCTTCATCCTCGTCCTCGTCCTCGTCATCCAATGCGAAGTACAGCGTCTCCTCCACATCGCTGAGGTCGTCGCTGACGGCGTCCAGACCGTCCTCCACGTCGCACAGCTCGTCCTCAATGTCGGCAAACTTCTCCGCCATGTCGTCCAGCACGTCGATGATGGCGGCGATCAGCTTGCCTTCCTTGCTGTCGGTGTCCAGGTTCAGGCCCTCGGCCAGACCCTTCAGATATGCTACCTTTTCAGAGATCTCCATGTTCGGCTCCTTTCTGTACGGTTGGTTGTCAGCTTACTTAGTGCGGCCGATATACTCGCCGGTACGGGTGTCAATGGTGATCTTATCGCCGATGTTGATGAACAGGGGCACCTTCACCTCGGCGCCGGTCTCCACGGTGGCGGGCTTCAGGGTGTTGGTGGCGGTGTTGCCGGCCAGACCCGGCTCCGTCTCGGTGACTTCCAGATCCATGAAGTTGGGGCACTCCAGACCGAACACGCTGCCCTTGTAGCTCAGCACCTTGCACACGGTGTTCTCGGTGATGAAGCGGAACGCATCGCCCAGCAGCTCCTTGTTCAGGGGCACCATGTCGAAGGTCTCCTGATCCATGAAGTAGTACAGGTCGCCGTCGTTGTAGCTGTACGCCATGTCGCGGCGATCCACAAAGGCTTCCTCGAACTTGGCGGTGGGGTTGAAGGACGTTTCGGTCACAGCACCGGTCACCACGTTGCGCATCTTGGTGCGGACGAAAGCGGCGCCCTTACCGGGCTTGACGTGCTGGAACTCCACGACCTGCATAACCTTGCCGTCCATCTCGAAGGTCTTGCCGTTTCTGAAATCACCGGCGGTAATAGTTGCCATATTGATATTCCTCCCATATTGATGAGGGAATATCGCGATTCCCTCGAATAAATGATACCGGCCGAAAATTAGCCTCATATATTCTACATGATAAGCGCCTGTTTGGCAAGGGCTTCCGGCGAAAAAAGTGCGCCGCCGCCCTATTTTTCCCGCGCCGCCGCCTTCCACGGCCTTTGCAGAAGGTGAAGCACCTTGTTCCACGCGCCTTTCGCGCCGCCCCGCGGCTCCACCATCAGCGCCAGTACGCCGCTGCGGTTGGCACCCAGCATGTCCGTCAGCAGCTTGTCGCCCAGCATGGCCGTCTCCTCCGGCGTCACACCGCAGCGGGTCATGGCTCTGCGGAACCCCACGGTCTGCGGCTTTTTGGCGTGGCCCTCGTAGGAGATGCCCAGCTCCCGGCAGAACTGCTCCACCCGGGCGGGGCTGCGGTTGTTGGACAGAATCATCACCGTGACGCCCGCCTGCGTCAGCTCACGCAGCCAGCGGCGCAGCCCCTCGTCCGGCTCGCGCTGGGACTTGGGGGCCAGCGTGTAGTCCAGATCGCACAGCAGCAGCCGGACGCCGCGCCGGGTCAGCTCCTCGCCCCGTATCTGTTCGTAGCCGTCATAGACCCGATCCGGCCGCATGGAAAATCGCATAGGCTGCCGCCTCCTTTCATATAGTATAGTGTACCATTGATGCGCCGCAAAAACAAGGGGGTGTCCGTATGCAGCTTTATCTGGCCGCTGCCCCCTGCTATCTGCCGGAGGCATCGCGCTGGAGGCTTCCCATTGCCCACGCCGCCTACCGCATTGACGGCGGCGGGCGGCTGGCCGCGCTGGCGATGCCGCCGGACACCCGGGGCGGGCTTCTGCTGGTAACGGAGACAGACTGTCCCGCCCCGCCCCAGCCGGACGTGCTGGCACGGGACATCCTGCGCCAGTGCCTGCACCGAGGCTGCACCGGCGTGGTGCTGGAGCCGGTGCTGTCCGCCGCGGCGCTGGACGCGCTGGCGGAGCTGTGCCGCCGCTATGGCCGCGCGCTGTTCGTTCCGGAGCGCTGTGGCCACGCCGTGGCGGATGCCCGCGTGGTGGTGAGCACCGCTCTGTCCGGTGGGACGCTGCGCCGGCGGCTGGAGGAGATCTGCCGCCGCTTCGGGGCGCGGCGGCTGGCGCTGGATCTGGCCTGCGTCCGGGCGGACTTCTCCCTCCCCGCCCCCTACGGGGACGGCGCGGCGCTGTCCGCGCAGCAGCTGGCGGCGCTGCGGGGCCAGCGGCCCGTGTTCTTCTCGCCGGAGCTGTGCGCCCGGTACTTCACCTACGGCGAGGGCGGCATGACGCATTTTGTCCTGTTTGACGATGCCGACACCCTGCGGCGCAAGATGTCGCTGGCGGCAGAGCTGGGCATCGGCACCGGCTTTCTGTCGCTGCCGGAATCGGTGGAGGCCCTGCCGCAGCTGTTGGGAAGATAACAAGCGTTCCTCCATACGAACAAAACCTCCGGCCAAGGCCGGAGGTTTTGTTCGTTGTATTTACTTGCCGGGTCGTGCATTAACAATGTTGCTGAAATCGCTGACCGCCGTGCCCTTCACCGCCACGATCTTGTAGTAGT
>OLGB01003279.1_pt1 | contig 15447 bp, 15 predicted proteins | sample 1605691 | NCBI WGS metagenome assembly OLGB01 (sample SAMEA3888925, study PRJEB22519) | human gut metagenome | biome: human gut; feature: human-associated habitat; material: faeces | place: Denmark | collected 2010 | reverse complement strand
TAATATATTTACAGCAATTAAAACCTTAGAATATGCATTATGTTGCAGTGACGATAATGTTTATCATATGATAGAAGCGTTGAAAACATGTTATACGGATTTGGGCCCGAAGTTAGAAACAAAGGTTGGATCGTTGTCTCAATTAAGTGAAAAAGCAGCGTGCGTGTGGTTGTTTATAAGAACCCGAAATAAATGTAAAGGAGCAGTTGCACAATATATAAGTCAAGTTATCAGTAATCAGCATGAGTTGAGGGAAAAGGGAGAACAAATTCAGAGAGAGTTCATTATACCGGATTATTTAAAAAATGCGATTTATAGTGTGACTGAGAAATAGTATGATAGAGAAAATGACGGAAGAACAGGAAGAATTCTTGGATTCAGAGGGCAGAGTAGTTATAAAGGCTTGTCCAGGAAGTGGGAAAACGTATACTGTTGCACACAAATTATTGTCTTATGTAAATAGATGGAAGGATTACCATAGTGGTGTTGCCGTATTATCATTTACGAATGTAGCAAGTAATGAAATATATGAAAAAGTACAATCGATCCATGGTAGCTTAGGTCAGCTTGGATATCCTCATTTTATTGGAACTGTGGATAGTTTTATTGATGAATTTATTGTCCTGCGTTATGGTTATCTATATACTGTTTGTAGCGTGCGTCCTAGAATTGCGCTGGCTGATAAATGGAAGATACCATACATATACTGGCGCTCGGAATGCCATAGAAAAGGATGTGTAGACAATATAGAACAATTTTACTATGGGATTGATAAAAATTTTTATAAAGGAAACGTACAAGTAACTTGTGAACGAAGAAATGCAAGGGAACTTCCGTGCCAGCAATATAAGAAGATGTTGTCAGACAGGGGGATTGTTTTTCAGAATGAGACGGCATTATTCGCATATCAGCTGTTAAAGAAGTATCCGGAAGTGGCGGCTGCTATAGCGGAAAGATTTCCGATAATTATCATAGATGAAGTTCAAGATACATCGATAAATCAGATGGCAGTTTTTGACTTGTTGAGTGAATCGGGAATGAAATCAATATTTTTGGTAGGAGATCCGGACCAATCGATATATGAATGGAGAAATGCTAATCCAGAGTGTATGCTCCAGAAATTAAAAGATTTAAATTGGAGAACGATAGAACTTACAGGAAATTTTAGAAGCTCACAAAACATTTGCAATGCCACTTCATTTTTCGCGGCTAGTTTGCAGGGAAAGTGTAGAAACAATGCAATGGGTGATTATAAGAATGAAACGGAAAAACCAGTTTTGCTATTAACAAAAAAGAATTCAGAGGATAAAATTATCAACTATTTTCTTGATAGGTGCTGTGATATGGGGATAGAGATATCACCTAAGAACATTGCAGTTTTAACTAGGGGAAGAATATATTCTGATACAGATATAATAGGTTTATGGAAAAGTGAAGAAATAGAATTATTTGCTAAAGCGGCATATGAGTGGAAACTTGGTTCAAGGAAAAAAGCATATCAAGAAGCATCAAAAGCATCATTTAATATGGTTTTTAATGAGGATGTAGATGAATATGTAATGAATAAAAAAATTCAGGAGTATACTGATGAAGATACATGGAAGAATTATGTGATTGATATTTTGGCAGATATGCCTGATGTTGAAATAGAACTTGGAGAATGGGTAAAAAGCTTTTCGCTGATTTTTGATTCAATATGTGTTAAATATGGCTATGAAATGTCCGCAGATAAAAAAATAAAGGATATTTTCAAGATAAAGCAAAGCGATAAAAAGACACCGACTTTTAAACAAATTCCATTAAGAAAATATTTTGAAAAGAAAACAGGAGATAAATATACCCGTTCTTCAATCCATGGAGTGAAAGGGGAATCTTATGATGCAGTGTTGGTTTATGTCAAAGGTCATACAGGAAATACAATTACTCCCAAGTTACTTATGGAAGGAGATCTTGCTCAAGAATTAATGCGCTTGGCATATGTGGCAATGACGAGGCCGAGAAGATTACTTATGCTTGCTATGCCGGATACTAAGGGAATAAAGAGCTGTGAGAGATTTTCAGAGGATTTGTGGCAATATGAGGTTTTAGAAAATCATATATAGAAGAAAATAATCTGAAAGATACCGTTTAGCGGTATTATGAGTAATAATAGCTATAATTTTTCAGTTCCAAAGTTATATATACAGCGAAGAGTTTTGAAGTGAATTTGGATAGAATTCAAGAAGAAAACCAGTGATTATAATGATGAAGATATGAACAATTTTCTCTCAAAAGCCGTCTTACTAATAGAACATGGTAAATATGCTTTCCACTGATTTTACTAACAATTAACCAAAATGGAGAGTTGAACTGGCAAAAAATCGGTGGAAGATATTATTGGTACATCCCCAACCTTACCAAGATTTTTGCCGGTTTTGCATGTTAAAACACGCAGAGATATGTCTCGATATGTCTAAAACAAACAAAAACATTATGAGGAGATATGTGAACATGATAAGAATACTTTTTGTCTGTCACGGCAATATCTGCCGCAGTCCGATGGCGGAGTTTGTGATGAAGGATCTCTCCGCGCGGGCGGGGCTTGCGGATCAGTTTTTGATAATGTCCTCGGCGACGAGCGCGGAGGAGATCGGCAGCGATATGCACCGCGCTTCGCAGGCCAGGCTCCGCGAGGAGGGGGTGCCCTTTGAGCGCCGCCGCGCGGTACAGCTGACGCGCGCCGATTATGGAAAGTTTGATTATATTATCGGGATGGATGGGCAGAATATCCGCAATATCCTGCGGATATGCGGCGGCGACCCCGAGGATAAGGTGTGGAAGCTGATGGACTTCACCGACGAGGCGGGGGAGGATGTCGCCGATCCGTGGTATACGGGCAACTTCACGCGCGCCTATGACGATATAAGAAAGGGCTGCGAGGCCCTGATGGCCAGGCTGAAGTCCTATGGGGCCGTCTGAAGGCGCGGGACGGTAAATGTCGCCGATAGCCAATCTTAGTGTGCTGGAAATAATCGGCGTCGTGAGCTTTGCCCTGCTCGGCGCGCATACCGCGGTGCAGCGGCGCATGGATCTGTTCGGGATAACGATACTCGCATTTACCGCGGCCTGCGGCGGCGGCGTGCTGCGCGACGTCGTGATGGACAGGGGCATCCCCGTCTTTTTCTCAAATTACCAGACCGTCCTCATCGTGATGCTCTCCGTCGCCGCCGTGGTCGCGGTGCCGCAGCTTTTCCGGGTCCAGTGGCTGCTGATCGTGCTCGACGCGGTCGGACTTTCGTTCTTTGCGGTGGACGCGGGGATCAAGGCGATCTACCTGCATTATAATTTTATGCAGTTTCTTTTTGCCGCGGTGATCACCGGTATCGGCGGCGGCATACTGCGAGACCTGTTAGCCCAGCGGGTCCCAGTTATATTCCGCCACGATATTTACGCGCTCGCGGCGATCGCCGGCTGTTCTTTCCTCTGGTTCGCCAGGGGAGCGATCGGCCTGGGGCCGGCGGCTTACGCGTCGCTTGTGATTATCCTTGCCGTGCGGCTGGTATCGGTCTATTTCAATGTCAACCTTCCGATGATAAAAATCGGGGATATCAGAAAGGGAGGCCGCTGAGGCCTCCCTTCGATAAGTTTTGAACAGTCTCTTATTCCGCTATCTTGAGTTCGACGAAGGCCTCCGGCGTCGTTACGCGGAAGGTGAAGGTCTCGGTGATGTAGAAGTTGACCTCTGTCGCGGTGTGCGACTGGTAGCCGATGGAGAGGTCCTGTCCGACCACGAGTTCGCTGTCGCCGCCGCGGAGCGAGGTGACGAAGTTCGTCTCGTACTGCTTTGAGAGGACGATCTTGTCAACGATCTTTTCAAGGCTCTTTTTGAGCGGGTACGCGGTGTTCGAGGTGACGATCTTCTCCCATACCTTTTTTGAACATACGAAGAGGTAGGGGCCGCCGACGTTGCGCGCGGCGAGCACCTGCGTCGCGTCGTAGATCGCTTTGATGAGCGAGTCGTCATCAAGGGCCGCTTCGATGGGATCGTTGTCCGCTTCGAGCTCTATCCCGAGGATGCCGGCCTCTTCAAGTCCCTTGAATACCGCGGTGTCCTCAAAGAGGGCCGCCTGGCGCGCCGCTTCCTGGAGCGGCGTATAGTCCGTCGTCTTGCAGCCGCGTGAGATATCGTCGAGGTCCCACATCGGCAGGGTAAAGGGGACGCGGATCTCTACGAGGGGCAGTACGTCGCGTACGCCATAGTTTACGCCCTCGACCGGCGATTCCTCCGCGAGGGTAAGCGTTCCCTCCGAGATCGAATCGCACTGCCAGCCCTTCGGGTCCGACACATCGGCTACCTTGCGCCCGCTAAGCACGCCGCGCAGTACGTCCGCCGCCTGTTTGTCTATCTCTGTCCATGCCGCCGCCGCTATCGGCGCGAGTGATCTTTTAAGAATGTCCATTGTTAAACTCCCTTCTGTCTTCTATATCGTCTATGATGCTGTCCGCTGATATTATAATTTCCCTATTTTAAGATCCTGACCGCGCGCTCCGGCGTCGGCGCCGGGGCCGTCTTCAAGGTCGATGCCCATCGTTCCCGCCTGCGCGTTTGCCACATATTCCCCGATCTCTTTGTCCCAACCGTTCATGTAGACTTTGAGCCATCCGACAAGCATCGCCGAGTGTTCGATCTCCTCGTCGCGGTTGTGCGCCATGATGCGCTTAAGATCCTCGTTCGTGCAGGTGTTCACGCGCTGGTTGTAGTAATCGATGGCTTCAAGTTCTTCCTGAAGGCTTTTGAGCGCCTGCGCTATATCGACTGTCTGTTTGTTGAGCAGGCCGTAAGGTTCTGTGTATGCTTCCATGTTTAAGCTCCTCTCCCTCTTTTTGTGCCTTGTTCAGGCGTTTTAGTGGTTATAACCGGTTGGCACTACTATTTTAACAGATATAGTTTGAGACCGGCCAGTTATCTTTATTTGAAACTGTTTTAAATTATATCATTGAAATTAGCAATTAACAACCGTAATTAACGCACGAAGAGCGGGATTTCCCCGCCGCCCGTGATATCAAAGTATCCTTTGTCCGTGAGCTTGAGTTCGGGGATGACGGAGAGCGACATGAAGCTCAGGTGCATGAAGGCGTGTGGGTTCGTGCAGCCCAGCGCGTCGCGCGCCGCGGCAAGCGCCTCGAGTTTTTTCAGCCCCTCGCCGGCGTCGAGCAGGCTCATGAGGCCTCCGACGGGAAGTTCGATCTCTGCCAGTATTTTTTCCCCTTCGGCGATCACTATCCCGCCTCTGATACGCGATAGTTCGCGCAGCGCGGCGGCCATCGAAATGTCGTCCATGCCGGCGCAGGTGAAGTTGTGCGCGTCGTGGGCGATGGAGGATGCGATAGCCCCTCTCACAAGGCCGAAGCCGTGAAGGAATCCGATTGAGAAGCGCCCTGTGCCGCGGTTTTTTTCGACTACCGCCATTTTTGCAAGTTCGCGTCCGGCGTCGGCGCAGGCAAATCCTCCGATGTCGGTCGGCTTCATCTTCAGCGTCTTGGTGACGACCTGTCCGGGAATGACGCCGATGACGTTTATCTCGGCGCCCGGGTCGTCTATCTTAACGCGCAGCTCGTCCGCCGCCGGCGTGCGCACTTCGCCGCTGTATCCGGGAAGCGCCGAGGTTACGGCGGGAGTTGTTTTTTCGATCGCCGCGCCGTTTTCGGCGACCAGTTTTCCTCTCTTCCATACATGGAGTACGGTGCATTTTTCCAGGCCGTCCACCATTACGATGTCGGCTATCTTTGCGGGCGCGAGCGCGCCCCGGTCGTAGAGGCGGAAGTATTCCGCCGGTGTCAGAGTTATCGTGCGCAGCGCCGCGAGCGGCTCGACGCCGTATTCTATCAGCTCGCGCAGGCAGCCGTCCAAGTGGCCGCGTTCTTTGATGAACATCGGGTTTATGTCGTCGCTGACAGTGAGACAGCGCACGGCGAGTCCCGGGCGTTTTGCGAGGATCGGGGCCAGCTCTTTAAGGTTCCTTGCCGTCGCCCCCTGGCGGATCATCAGGTACATGCCGCGGCGCAGCTTTTCCAGCGCCTCGTCCTCCCCGTCGCATTCATGGTCGGAGGTTATCCCGCCGAGCAGATAGGCGGAGAGTTCTCTGCCCCTCACGCGCGGAGCGTGGCCGGTGATGACCTTGTCCTTTGCCGCGGCGAGCTTGGCCCACACTTTGTCGTCTCCGAAGCAGACGCCGGGGAAGTTCATCATTTCGCCGAGATGCGTACAGGCGCCTTCGGCGAAAAGTTTTTCTATCTCGCCGGCTTCGATGTCTTCAAAGGGCGTCTCCTGCGCGGAGGCCGGAACGCAGGAGGGCGCTCCGTAATAGAAATCTATCGGGAGTCCCGCGCTTTCGCGGTGCATGAAGCGTATCCCCTCCACGCCGCAGGTGTTCGCTATCTCGTGCGGGTCCGGCATCACCGTCGTCGTGCCGTGCGGTGAGACGGCTCCCGCAAGGACGCGCGGCGTCATGAAGGTGCTCTCGACGTGCATATGCCCTTCGATGAAGCCGGGCAGCAGCAGCCGTCCCGTACAGTCGACCGTCTCTTTTGCCTCGTAGCCCGCGCCGATGCCTACTATGACCCCGTCTTTGACGGCGATGTCGCCCGTCTCATATTCCATCGTGCAGAGATTCGCGAATCTCGCGTTTTTGAAGAGCAGGTCGCAGGGCTCTTCGCCAAGCGCGCTTTTTAGTAATGGTTTAAAAATCATCTCTCAACAGCCCCCTATATATGAGCTCTTAAATGGTAAAATATACTTTGGAATGCACGTCTATATTGTATCAGGGAAATTGCAGATTGCGAAAGCGGGGAATGCGGATGACGAACTGTGACTGTAACGCGCAGGAGGTAAACGATTATCTCCTTCCCGTCGTTAAAAATAAAAAACTTGCCGGCAGGCTCTTCTGGATGACGTTTGAGGCGCCCGGGCTTGCGAGGAGCGTGAGAGCCGGACACAGCGTAATGATCTTTCCGGATATGGGAACGGACCCGCTGCTCGGCCGTCCCTTCGCGGTGGCGGACGCCGACGCGGAGCGCGGAGAGTTCTCCGTCTGTTATGTGCTTGTCGGGCGCGGCACGGAGATGCTGAGCCTGGTGCCGGCCGGCGCGAGACTGCGCGTGCGCGGCTTTCTCGGAAAACCCTGCCCCGACACCGGCGACGAGCTGATCCTTGCGGGCGGCGGCGTCGGCGCGGCTGCGCTGATGATGAAGAAGCGCGAGCGAAGAGAGCGCTGCTCGCTTTATATCGGAATGCCGGGACGCGGTTACGAGGGCTATGCCGAAGAGATTCTTTCGATACATCCCGACGCGAAGATATTTGCGGACGACGGTTCATTCGGCGAAGGGGACTCGATGTTCAAGGCGCTGCCCCGCCCGCTCGCGGATGGAATGCAGGCCTGGTGCTGCGGTCCCGTGGGGTTTCTGGAGGCGATGCGCCGCCATTATGAGGATACCCCGCAGCGGCTTTATTATCTTCTTGACAAGCGCATGGCCTGCGGCTACGGAGGCTGTATGGGCTGTGTGATCGAAACGGCGAACGGACTTAAACGGGTCTGCGTCGACCAGACGATCTTCCGGGCGGATGAGGTGAATATCCATGACAACTAGCATATCGGCAAAGATCGGCGCGCTGTCGCTGGAGAGCCCCGTTATCCCCGCGTCAGGCGTCTGGCCCTATGCGCCGGAATTCTGGCGCGAGCCGAAGCTCAACGGGATCGGCGCGCTCTGCACGAAGGCGATCAGCCTTGAGCCGCGGCGAGGCAACCGCGGCGTCCGCATCTGGGAGACTCCCTCCGGCGTGCTCAACAGCATCGGGCTGCAAAACTGCGGCGTACGGGAGTTTTCGGAACGTTACGCGGAGCTTGTGAAGAGTTCTCCGCGCCCCGTCATCGCGAACGTGGTCATGGAGCGCCCGCATCAAACGCAGGAGACGCTGAGGGTGCTGGAGGATATGGAGGGCATCGCGGCTGCCGAGCTGAATATCTCCTGCCCGAATGTTGACGGCGAGGGCATGGCCTGGGGCGTGGCGTGCGGCTCCGCCGCCGAGGCGGTGCGCGCCGCGCGGAAGATATGGCGCGGGCCTCTGTGGGTGAAGATGACCCCGCAGGCGGCCGACCCGGCGGCGGTCGCGCAGGCGGTCGAGGCCGAGGGGGCGGACGCTGTCGTCTGCGCCAACACCTGGCTCGGCATGTCCATCGACATGGCGTCGGGCAAGCCGGCTTTTGACCGCGTCGTCGCCGGATTGTCTGGCCCCGCGATATTCCCGCTCGCTCTGCGTATGGTCTGGCAGACGGCGGGAGCCGTCTCGATACCTGTGATCGGCTGCGGCGGCGTGACCACGGCAGCCGACTGCATGGGAATGATCCTTGCCGGAGCTTCGGCGGTCGAGGTCGGCAGCGCCTTCTTCAACAATATCGGCGCGGGTGAGACGATCTGCGCGGGACTGCCGGAGCTCGTCGCCCGCTATAAGGCGGAGCGGATATCCGAACTTGTCGGCTTTGCGAGAAAAAGATAGTTATTAACTTGGATTAAGAGGGAATCATGGAAGAAAAAAAGATCGTTGTTGCAATAGACGGCCCAGCGGGGGCTGGGAAGAGTACGGTGGCGCGCGCAGCGGCGGAGCGGATCGGCCTGCCCTATCTCGATACGGGCGCGCTTTATCGGGCGATAGCCTGGAAGCTCAGCAAAGAGGGTATCCCGCCGGAGGACGGCGGCGGCATATCAAAGGCGCTGGCCTCCTTCCGCCTTGAGTTTTCCCCGGGAGGCATCACGGCCGACGGTACGGATGTCACGGCCGCGATACGCACGCCGGAGATCGACGGGATCGTTTCGGCCTACGCCGCGCGCGCGGAGGTTCGCGACGCGCTCATCGGGCTGCAGCGCGCGCAGGCGAAAAACGGCCTTGTCGCCGACGGCCGCGATATGGGGACGGTGGTCTTTCCCGACGCGGAGCTGAAAATATTCCTCACCGCCTCCGCCGAGGAACGCGCCCGCCGCCGGTACAAGGAGCGCCTGGAGAGGGGCGAGGCCGCGGATTATGACGAGATATTGAGGCAGGTCGCCGAACGCGACAATTATGACATGACGCGGGAAATAGCGCCGCTGCGGCCGGCGCCGGGCTGTATCGTCCTTGACAGTTCGGATATGGACGCGGCGCAGGTGACGGAGTCGATATCTTCGCTGGCGCTGCGGTTTATGGGGCAGGATATTCGTTGAGCAGACAGAAACGGACTTCGATCGACCTTTCGCTGAAGCCGCCGAAGGCGGTCATCGCCGCCGTCGACTGCGGCAGCGCCGACGATACCGAGCAGTCTCTCGACGAACTGGTGATGCTGCTCGAAAATATCGGCGTGCCTGTGGCCGCCCGCGTCGTGCAGAAAAGGAAGATCCCCGATCCGGCCCACTTCATCGGCGCCGGCAAGGCTCTCGAGATAAAGGAGTACGCGCTTCCCAACGAAGTGACGCACCTCGTCGTGGACGATTTCCTCTCGCCGACACAGAAGAGCAATCTGCAGAAGGTCACCGGCCTGCAGGTGTGGGACCGCGCCTTTGTGATAATGAAGATATTCGAGAGCCGCGCCCATACCGCCGAGGCTAAATTGCAGGTGGAGCTTGCGCAGTACCGGTATGAGATCCCGAGCCTCAAGGGGTTGGGACATCAGATGTCCCGCACCGGCGGCGGCATCGGGACGCGCGGCCCCGGCGAGACCGAGTTTGAGCGCCATCGCCGGAAGCTCGACCGGCGCATGAAGAGCATCGAGCAGAGGCTTGACGACGTGCGCAAGCGCAGGGAGGAGCGGCGTGACCGCCGCCGCCGCGACGGCGTGCCGGTAGCGGCCCTTGTCGGTTACACGAACAGCGGAAAATCCACCCTTTTGCAGGCGCTCTCCAAAGACGCGGGGATCGTCGCCAAAGACCAGTTATTTTCCACGCTCGACACGGTGGTGCGGAAGATCGGCTATCGCGGCGGCGAGGGGCATTTTCTGCTCTCCGACACGGTCGGCTTCATACGCAAGCTTCCGCCCGCGCTGGTGGCCGCCTTCCGCGCGACGCTTGAGGAGGCGGCGAACGCCGATCTGCTGCTGTTGGTGCTCGACTCCGCCGACAAGGAACCGATCGAGACGCTGGGGATCGTTCTCGATACGCTGAACGACCTTAAGGCCGACCACCTTCCCCGTATAGTCGTGCTCAATAAAATAGACAAAAGCGGCGAGGCGGCGGATTTTATCGCCGTGGAGCTGCGCGCGCGCGGCGAGCGTGTCGTCTGTACCTGCGCGCTCGACGGACGCGGTTTTGACGAGCTGCTCGGAGAGATAAAAAAAATTTTTGAAAGTGAAGTTGCCTTAACCGGCATAAAAGATATATTATAAAGGGATAGACGCGTCCGCAGCCCGAACCCTGAGGCGACGGCCGGCATTTTTCACCTATCCGGCGCGGGCGTCGGCCTGCGCGCGATACCGCGCAAGACTTTTTTAAAGGGTGATTTGCATGTACGTAAGCATGACCGGCTTCAGCCGCTCCCAGGTGCAGACAGCATGGGGAACGCTCAGTATGGAGATATCGAGCGTGAACCACCGCTATCAGGAGATATCGGTGCGCCTGCCGCGCGAGTTCGCGAGTTGGGAGCCGTGGTTCCATCAGAAACTTAGAAAACTTTTCCGCCGCGGGAAGGTGCAGCTGCGGATGGAGGTGCTCTGGGCGCAGGCCTTTAAGACGGGGCGCGTGAACCGCGAGGTGCTGCTCTCTTACTGCAATGAATTGCTCGAGCTGCGCCGCAGCCTCGCGCTGCCGCTCAACCTGGATATAGAACAGGTCGCCTCTTTTCCCGGAGTGCTGGACCTTCCGCGCTTTGACGACGAAGAAGAGTCGCAGACTGTCGAGGCCGTCTTTGAAGAACTCCTGACGAACGCCGCGGCCTCGTGGCAGAGGATGCGCGAGACCGAGGGCGCCCACCTGCGCGATGAGGTGCTCGTCCATTTGGCGGAACTTGAACGGCTGGCGGCGCAGATAGAGGAACGCTGGCTGCCGACGCGCGACGCCGCCTTTGCCGCCATGCGCGCGCGCGTTTCCGAGGCGCTTGAAAAGATGGGGGAGAGGCTCGAAGAGGCGCGCTATATGCAGGAGATCGTCATGCTGACCGACAAGTGGGATGTCTCCGAGGAGCTTGCGCGGCTCAAAAGCCATACCGCGAAATTTCGCGCCGCCGGCGAGGACGGCGACAGTACGGGACGCAAACTTGACTTTATCATCCAGGAGATGAACCGCGAGGTAAACACTCTCGATTCAAAGGTGGCGGACGCGGAGATCCGCTGGCTGGCGGTGGACGCCAAAGCCTGCCTTGAGCGCATCCGCGAGCAGATACAGAATCTTGAATAATATGTCTTACAAACTTGTACATGTAGGATTCGGCAATATGGTCGTCGCGGAGCGTGTGGTCTCTATAATCAGCCCCGATTCGGCTCCTATCCGCCGCCTTAAAGACGAGGCGCGCGAAGCGGGGCTGCTTGTCGATGTGACGCAGGGACGCAAGACGCGGGCGATACTGATAATGGACAGCAAACACGTGATCCTCTCGGCGATACAGCCGGAGACGATCACGGCGCGGTTTGAGGGCGAAGGGGAGCGGTCATGAGAGGGACTCTTTATATTTTTTCAGGACCGGCCGGCGTAGGGAAGGGGACTGTGCTGCAGCGGGCGCTGAAAAAGCTCCCCGGCATAGGCTACTCCGTCTCGTGCACGACGAGAGAGCCCCGCCCGGGGCTCGACGTCGAGGGGGAGACCTACTATTTCCTCTCGGAAGAAGAGTTCCGCCGCCGGATAGCGGCGGGCGATTTTCTGGAATATGCGAACGTCCACGGACACCTGTACGGCACCCGCAGGGACATCGTCGACGTGTTAAGCCCCGAACGGCTCGCGTTCGATCCCCGCAGGGACATCGTCGAAGAGGCCCTCTCAACGGGCAGGGACATCGTGCTTGAGATAGACGTCCAGGGAGCCGCCATCGTAAAAGAAAAGATGCCGGAGGCGGTGACGGTATTCGTTAAGCCGCCCTCTTTCGGCGAGCTCGCGCGCCGTCTCAAAAAACGCGGCAGCGAAGGCTGCGAGGAACAGGAGCTGCGCATGAAGAACGCGAAAGAGGAGCTCTCGCACGCAGGGGAATATGACTATGTGATAGTGAACGACATTGTGGAAGACGCAGTGTCCGAATTTATAAAAATTGTGAAAAAGCATAGGGAGGAAATCAAATGATTTACATGGATCTTGAGAAAATTTACCGCGAAAGGGATATCCCCAATAAGTATATCCTCACCCTCGTCATCTCGGCGCGCGCGCGCCAGCTCAGCGAACGCAAGGACCTCGGCGGCGATGAGAAGTATATCTCGAAGGCCGTCAGCGATGTGACGGAGGGCAGGATCTCCTACAAGATAATCGATCCTCTCCCGAAGACAGAAGATGTGCCTGCGGCATAAAAAGATACTTTTCGGAATAAGCGGCGGCATCGCCGCCTACAAGGCGCCCGACCTGCTGCATGGCTGGGTGAAGATGGGCTGTGAGGTGGAGACGATCCTTACGGAGTCGGCGGAGGCCTTTGTAAGTCCGATGGTGCTTTCTACGCTCAGCAAGCGCCGCGTGTGGCGCGAGCGCGACTTCATGTCGCCCGAGCATGGGTGGCGGATCCCCCATATATCGCTCACAGACTGGGCGGATCTCTTCGTGATCGCGCCCTGCACGGGCAGCGTGCTGCGGATGGCGGCGGAGGGCGACAGCTCGACGCTGCTCGGCGCGTCGCTGCTGGCCAATGATAAACCGCTGCTGCTCTTTCCCGCGATGAACTGCAAGATGCTTGCCAATGAGGCGACGCGGGGCCACATGCGGACCCTGACGGAGCGCGGGGCAGTCGTCGTCGACCCGGACAGCGGAATGCTGGCCTGCGGCTACGAGGGTAAAGGACGCCTTCCCGCGGGCGAAGCGATAAACGATTATGTGAAGATGATGCTCTGCGCCCAAAAGGACCTTTCCGGCCTCCGCCTGGCGGTGACGGCCGGACCGACGCACGAGTACATCGACCCTGTGCGCTACATAAGCAACCCCAGCAGCGGCAAGATGGGCTACGCGATCGCGCGCGCCGCCTGGCAGCGCGGCGCGGAAGTCACCCTGATAACCGGCCCGACCTCTCTTACGAGGCCCGCCGGCATAAAGGTCATGGAGACCGTCAGCGCGGACGACATGTATGAGGCCTGTATGGAGGTCTCGGATGAGGCCGACGTCATCGTGAAGGCCGCCGCCGTCGGCGACTACAGGGCCGCGAGCCGTGCCGGCCAGAAGATAAAACGCGGCGGGGCCCAGGGGCTCACCCTTGAGCTTACGCAGAATCGGGATATAGCCGCCGCCCTCGGCCAAAAGAAACGGCCCGGACAGATACTTGTCGGCTTTGCCGCGGAGACGCAGAACGTGCTTCAGAACGCGCAGAAGAAGATGGCCGAGAAAAATCTCGACATTATCGTCTCAAACGACGTGCTCGCGCAGGGAGCGGGCTTCGCCGTGGACACTAATGTGATAACGATACTGGAACGCGGCGCTGAGCCGGCGCGCTTCTCCGGCACAAAGGAGGAGGCGGCCGACCGTCTGCTTGACGCAGTCGCCGCGCGTACCGCAAAACTGTAATGGCCCTTGTGCAGGCCGCGATCCCGGCCCCCTGGTGGACGCCCCTCACCTATAGCCATGACGAGGCGCTCCCCGAGGGGCTTCGTATCTCCGTTCCTCTCGGCCGGGACCGGCGCGTCGCGATGACGCTCGCCGGCGACGCGGAAGAGGGGATCGACCCCAAAAGACTGAAACCCGTAGCGGGCGTGATCGACGACGTCCCCGTACTTCCGGCGGAGCTGTGGCGGCTCATAAAGTGGTTTGGCGAAACATGGTTCATCGGCGCCGGACTCGCGATGAAGACCATCCTTCCAACAAAATTTTTCACGGATGAGAGGCTTCCCGCCTTGCCAAAGGCGGAGAGGACGGAAGCAAAATTTTCCGCCGACGACATTTACTGCGCCGATCTCTTTCGCCGCTATGAATATTACCGGGAAATAATCGCGGGAGAGGGCGCGCCTCTCATGCTCTTCCCCGAGGTCAAGCTCGCGAGGTCCTTCTGGGACTCGCTGCCGAAGGGGCTGCGGGAAGAGGGAGGGCTTTGGCCCGTTTCGGCGCCCGCGCAATGGAAGATGTGGAAGAGAGCGCGGCTGGGGGAGCTTCGTTTTATCGTAGGCTCTCCGGGGGCCGCCTTCGTGCCGCTTGCGGGACTCTCCGCGATAGCGATGGACGAAGAAAACCAGGGCGGCTGGCGCACGCAGAGCCACCCGCTCCTTCACCTCAGAAGCCTGCTCGGTATGCGCGCGACCTTCGCGGGGGCACGCTTCGTCCTTGGCGGTACGATGCCCTCCTCGAAGGGGTTCCTGCGCGCCGAACCCATGTGCGGCGAAGAGAAAAACGACGGGCGGGTAGTATTCGTCAGCCTTAAAGATGCGCTCGCATCCGAATTCGAGGCGTTGAAAGACACCCTGCCGATAAGCGAGCCGCTTATCAGAGAGACCGCCGCGGTGAGGCGCGCGGGAAAGTGGGCCCTGTGGCTGCTTGACCGAAAAGGCTACGCGGGGGAGCTCCTCTGTGAAGAGTGCGGCAAGACTTTGCGCTGTAAACGCTGCGGCTCCTCGATGCGCTGGGAGGAGAGCCGCCGTTCGCTCCGCTGTACCGCCTGCGGACAGCGTGAACCGATACCGGAAAGGTGCCCGAACTGCGGCGGCCTCCTGCTCACCGGCGTGCGCCCCGGGCTCGAGGCGCTTTATGAAAGGGTGGAGGGCGCTCTGAAGCACCGCTACAAAAACGTCCTCCTTATCCAGAACATGGAAGACAAGATGCCGAAGCCGGAAGCACTGGCGGAAAAATATCCTGACGGCGCTCTCGTCATCGGCCCCCGCCGCATACTTTCGCTCTGCGACGAACTGTCGCCGGCGGTCGTCGGCTGGATAGACGCCGACGCCGAGGCGCGTTCGCAGGAATATGACGCGAAGGCGCGCGCCTACGCGATGCTGTGGGAATCGATGTGGCGGGGCGGAGGGTCGCAGGAGAGAAAGATCGTCGTCCAAAGCCGCAGGCCGGGGCGGGAGTGGCAGGACGCACTGCGGCGCGGCTGGCGCGTATTCTGGCAGCGCGAACTGAAAGAGCGCCGCGAATGGGAGCTGCCGCCCTTTATGCCGATGATAAAGATATCGACGCCCGCCGGCATGGCGGAGAAGATCGTTTCTCAGCTTGAGGGGACGGAGATGGAATACTGGCTTTCTGAAGAAAACAATGAAGAAATATGGGTACGTACCAAACGATTCGGGCAATTAAAAAATATATTAAAGCCTTTTTTTGACATCAGGGGTACCAGAAACG
>OLGB01003277.1_pt1 | contig 15450 bp, 11 predicted proteins | sample 1605691 | NCBI WGS metagenome assembly OLGB01 (sample SAMEA3888925, study PRJEB22519) | human gut metagenome | biome: human gut; feature: human-associated habitat; material: faeces | place: Denmark | collected 2010 | reverse complement strand
TTTTCTGTTTCGAGGTCTGCGGTCGCTTCATAGGTCAGTAAACTCCCGACCTCTGATGCCAGTTCACGAAAACGTTTGGTGCTAATATCGTTCTCGCGCATCAAGCCCAGTTTGTGTCTTACGAGCGGGTGTTTTACTTCGACGATCTTCATCATTTCATCTCCCAGGTTGCGGTCAGCGCAAAAAAAAATCGCGAGATTATAACGCCTTTTAAAATCCGCGCCACCGTTAAAATCATGATCCAGATCAGCTTAGATGAGATCTCCACTGTTTACAGGAAAAAATCAGATCCCCTTCACAAGCCGCTCGCAAACGTTTGCCTAGACTGTTAGAATTGCCGCGCTTTTGAATATTTCAGTGTGCGTTCTGTTATCCGATGCAAGTGCAAGCCGCACCGTTACTGAGTTAGCGGTTCCTCTTCACTCCTGATATCAGAACTCATCCTAACCGCCATGGGGATTTTCGCAGTGACCGACAAAACCGCTCTCAGTTACAAAGACGCAGGTGTAGACATTGATGCTGGCAATGCCTTAGTTGATCGCATTAAAGGTGTGGTAAAAGAAACTCGTCGCCCAGAAGTCATGGGGGGGCTGGGTGGATTCGGTGCGCTCTGCGCCCTACCACAAAAATATCGCGAACCAATTTTGGTTTCTGGCACCGACGGCGTCGGCACCAAGCTGCGTCTGGCGATGGACCTCAAGCGTCACGACACTATCGGTATCGACCTGGTCGCTATGTGCGTAAACGACCTCGTGGTTCAGGGCGCAGAGCCGCTGTTCTTCCTTGATTACTACGCGACCGGCAAACTGGATGTCGATACTGCGTCGAGCGTAATCAGCGGCATTGCCGAAGGTTGTCTGCAGTCAGGCTGCGCGCTGGTGGGCGGCGAGACGGCGGAAATGCCGGGCATGTACCACGGCGAAGATTATGACGTGGCCGGTTTCTGCGTTGGGGTGGTAGAAAAATCAGAAATTATCGACGGCAGCAAAGTGGCCGATGGCGACGTGCTGGTGGCGCTGGCTTCCAGCGGCCCGCACTCTAACGGCTACTCTCTGGTGCGCAAAATTATCGAAGTCAGCGGCGTTGATCCGCAAACCACCGATCTCAACGGTAAGCCGCTGGCCGACCATCTGCTGGCGCCGACCCGCATTTATGTGAAATCCGTACTCGACCTGATCGCCAACGTTGACGTGCACGCCATCGCCCACCTGACCGGCGGCGGCTTCTGGGAAAACATCCCGCGCGTGCTGCCGGACAACACCCAGGCGGTCATTGATGAATCCTCCTGGCAGTGGCCGGACGTGTTCAACTGGCTGCAAACCGCGGGTAACGTTAGCAGCCACGAAATGTATCGCACCTTTAACTGCGGCGTCGGCATGGTCATCGCGCTGCCGGCGGAAGCGGCGGATAAAGCCATTGCCTTCCTGAACGACAAAGGTGAAAGCGCGTGGAAAATAGGGTATATCAAAGCCTCTGATTCCGAACAGCGTGTGGTCATTGAATGAAAAACATCGTGGTGCTGATTTCCGGTAACGGTAGCAACCTGCAGGCGATTATTGACGCCTGCGCCCGGAAAAAAATCAACGGCACCCTGCGTGCAGTCTTCAGCAACAAGGCCGACGCGTTCGGCCTTGAGCGCGCGCGCGCGGCCAATATTCCGGCTCACGCGCTCGCCGCCAGCCAGTTTGCCAACCGGGAAGCTTTCGACCGAGAGCTGATGCACGAGATCGATGCTTACGCGCCGGATCTGGTGGTTCTCGCCGGCTACATGCGTATTCTTAGCCCGGCTTTTGTCGCCCACTACCAGGGGCGCATGCTGAATATCCACCCTTCCCTGCTGCCAAAATATCCGGGGCTGCACACCCATCGTCAGGCGCTGGAAAATGGCGATGAGGAGCACGGGACGTCGGTGCATTTTGTGACCGATGAGCTGGACGGAGGTCCGGTGGTTCTGCAGGCAAAGGTGCCGGTTTTCGCTGAAGATACCGAGGACGACATTACCGCCCGCGTACAGGCGCAGGAACACGATATCTATCCCCTGGCTATCAGCTGGTTTGTCGACGGCCGCCTGCGCGCGGAAGGAAACGAAGCCTGGCTTGATGATGTTCCTCTTCCACCGCAGGGATATGCGGCAGAAGAGTAAACTTTCCCGCCTCTGGCGTCCGCTGGAGGCGTTTTTCATTAGCTCAGGTTTCCCGCACGGATGACAGCTCGCATTTTTCCAGACACAGCGCTTGCGTATTCCAGCCTGCCGGTAGGGGAACTGGACGCTGCCAATCAAGTTCTCTGATGACTAAATCGGAAACCCCCTGCGCAAACAGGACGGGTAGCCCTCCGGGATAGGGTTCGACTCCCCAGGCCTTTCCCGTTTCTGGGTTGAGGCACCAGGCGTTATCGATACCCATTCCTGTTGGCGAAAGAGGATTACACGGCGGACGAATATCATAATTCCCCTGCCAACCGTGGCAATGCAGTCGCTGGGTAAGCTGAATACTCTCGAGTCGTATTCGGTTGATCATGGAAGGGGTTTCACTGTGCATATTGATGGCGCCTTCACATTCTCCGCAAAGCCCACGAAACTGGATTTGCGTAATCTCACCGGGCTCGATCTGCGGATTCCTGCGACGCGCGGAGAGGAAAATCGGGTCCGCCTCCCCCCAGTGACAGGCTGGCGCCGCCACACACTCAAAAGTCATGCTGGTAAAGAGCATTCTTCGTAGCCGGCCGCCATCTCGTGAAATCAGGCCGATACCGCGATTCGAATCATAGATAGTGCAGTTGCTGACCACAATATCTTCAATATCTTGCCAGGTTTCCGTGCCGATTTTAAAAGCGCAGCTTTTTGAGCGCAGGGTACAATTGACGATCGTCACCTGACGTAAAGGACGTTGGATAGCCGCCGGTTTATCGGTCGTTTTCAGACAAATTGCATCGTCCGCCGCACTAAAAAAACTATTAGCAACGTGTACCTGCTGACAGCTATCGATATCCAGCGCATCAGTATTTGCCATTGTCAGATCGTTATCGACGGTAATGCCATCAATCACCACCTGTGAACATGAAACAAGATGAATTGTCCACATCGGCGCATGGTGTATACAGATATTTTCCAGCCTGACCCGCTGGCAATTTTCCAGAAGAATCATGCGCGGCCGCTGTTCGGCGGGCGTGCGATAGCCCATATCATCAACCGATGAGGAGAACCAACCATCGGCATTACCGTAAATAGTACCGCCCCCACAAATCGAGATATTTTCGGCATCCTGGGCATAGAGGAAAGCCCGGTCTGAGCACTCTGCGCGGCTTAAGGCCACCGCCTGGGTGAAGTCAGCATAATTATCGCTGACGATGAGTTCTGCACCGGGTGACAACCACAGGCAGGTGTTTGACCCCATGCGTAACCCGCCAAGGTAATATTTTCCCCTTTCCACCACCAGCGTACCGCCGCCCGCTTGCGATAAGGTATCCAGCGCTTTTTGAAAAATCTCAGTGTCGCGAGTAATACCATCTGCGTGCGGGCGCCAGTTTGAAAGAAAAATGTTCATAGGATTTCCTGAGATGAAATGGGAATGCTATCTGAACACAGTCATTATCGATCGCCGTAGGGCAAAACAGCATCGACATAAGTAATCTGTCGCCGTTCTCACAACGTCCTTTTTTCCCGCAGTTCATCTGTGATTTCGGACACATTTCTTCTCGCTCCTTCCGCAGAAATAGCGATGGCTATCACATTTCATTTTTTCGCCCGTCCTAATACTGCCGGCCATATCACGCTATTTATTTCATTTAATCCGCTTTCTCCGCCCCGCTCTCAGTTCTTAACAAAAGCGCCTTGATGACGATTCCGCAAAATTTTCACCTCTTTTACTGTGCTACTTCCTCTTTACTGACAGAAGAGACAGGAAAAATGACGAGGATAGTAACGGCACCACGGGAAGTAAAAACACGCAATATTCTCTGCTGGGGGATGGGCGATATCTTCGGCAGCGGGGCAATGACGATCACCGGGCTTTGGCTGCTTTATTTTTATATTGAAGTGGCGGGCCTTTCCCCCGCCGCCGCCGCATCCATCTTTGCGATCGCCAAAATTTGGGATGGCATCACCGACCCGATCATGGGTTATATCACCGACAATATTCGCACGCGCTGGGGGCGACGCCGAATATTCTTTATTATCGGCGCGCCGCTCTCCTTTTGCTTTGCCCTGATGTGGGTAAGCGGTTTTGGCTATGCCTGGTATCTTGGTACTTATTTGTTATTCAGCACCGTTTTTACCCTCTTGATGGTGCCCTACGATACGCTGCCTGCGGAGATGACCTCGCGTTACGATCTGCGTTCAAAAATGTCTGGCGCGCGGATGCTATTTGCCCAGGCGACAGCGTTTTTATCTGCACTTATCCCAGGACAAATTTTGGCGCACGTCGCCGATAAATCGCAGGCATTTTTATATATCGGCCTGGTCTTTTCCGTACTCTTCGCCCTACCGTGGATCTTCGTTTGGCGGGGAACCTGGGAACGGGAGAATCTCCCGCCGCCTTCGGCTCAGCGCGGGATGGGGAAAACAATTATCTCGCTGTATCGAGAAATGGCTTCAACTTTCCGTTTACGTACTTTTCGCATTCACATCATGATGTACGTTGGCGGAGCCGTCGCCCTGGATATTTTCGGCTCGCTGTTTATGCACTATCTTACATATGTACTTCAGGTCGGCGCATCCTTAGCTTCCCAGGCAATGAGCCTGATGACGCTATTTCAATTTTTTGCCATCCCTTTCTTTACCTGGCTTTGTATTCGCATCGGCAACGGCAACGCCTACAAACTGGCAATTGCACTGATTATGTGCGCTCTACTGTGGTTCAGCCAGCTTTCCGCCTCCATTAGCCATTTATCAGGGTTCTTATTCGGCGGGGCCATCGTGATGGGCATCGCACGCGGCGGAACCTATCTTATCCCATGGAACGTCTACAACTTTTTACCTGATGTGGATGAAGCTTATACCGGCGTCAGACGTGAAGGCATTTATGCGGGCGTCATGATGCTAACGCGCAAATTTTCCCAGGCCCTGGCCCTGTTTATTGTTGGACTGGCGCTGGAGGCGTTTGGCTTTACCAAAGGCGCAGAGTCGCAAGATGCCGCCGCGCTAAACGGCATCTGGTGGGTATTCCTTATCGGACCGGGTTTACTCACTCTGCTGGCGATGTACGGCGCGTTTCGCTTTCGTCTAAGCCAGGAGTGTCATAAGACGCTTACCTTCGAGCTAGAGCGTCTGCGGTCTGGCGGTAAACCCGAAGATGCATCAACGCAGGTACGACAAACCGTAGAGTTACTTACCGGGCATCCGCATATGAATACCCATTGGCAGCATACAGCTGAAACGACAACGCAAGGGAATCTCTATGTCGCAGAAAATAAGCCATCCTGAAATCATCCGTCTTATCGAAAAACTGATCGATAGCCTCACCGCAATTCAGGATGACAATGGTCAATTCCTGCAGCGCCTGCCTGACGGGCGCGTGATTGATACAAAAGGCTGGGCTGGATGGGAATGGACACATGGTATCGGCTTGTTTGGTCTCTACCGCTACCATGAACTTACCGGCTCATCTCGCGCCAGGCAGATTATTGACGACTGGTTCAGCGCCCGTTTCGCCGAAGGAACGCCGGAGAAGAATATTAATACCGCGATCCCTTTTTTGACGCTTGCCAGTCGCTACCAGCAGGACGCGCGTCACGAATGGCGCGCGTATCTGGAAGTGTGGGGAGATGCGCTTTATCGTCAGATTCCGCGCACTGATGAAGGCTGCATGCAGCATGTCACCTACGAAAACGCGCATTATCAGCAAATCTGGGATGACACCTTGATGATGGCGGTCCTGCCTCTGGCCAGGATTGGGCTTTTATTGCAAAAACCTTACTGGGTAGAAGAAGCAAAATTTCAATTTCTACAGCACATTCACTACCTTACGGATAGAAAAAGTGGTTTATGGTTTCACGGCTGGAATTTCGACGGCAGGCATCATTTTGCCGGTGCCCGATGGGCTCGTGGCAATAGCTGGATAACACTGGCGATTCCTGAACTACTGGAAATGCTCAATCTTGATGAGCATGACGCCTTCTATCGCCAGCTCTGTAACATCCTGCAGGGCCAGGTATCCGCCCTCGCCCGCTGTCAATGTGAAAACGGGCTATGGCCGACGCTATTAGATGATGCAACAAGCTACGCTGAAGCCTCAGCAACAGGGGGATTCGCAGTCGGTATCCTGAAAGCGATACGTCTCGGCTACCTAGACGACAGCTATCTACCCGTTGCCGAACGAGCAATCGCAGGCATTATTGAGCATATCTCGCCGGAGGGAGAATTAACCCAGGTTTCATTTGGCACGGCAATGGGACACGACCTTGACCATTACCGACGAATCCCCCTAACTGCAATGCCATATGGCCAGGCGCTGGCGATACTCAGCCTGGTCGAGGCTTTATACCGCACGCGTTAATACCTAATGCCTGAGTGCCGATAGTTCGCTACTCAGGCTATCAGCCAGGCTACGAACCCGACCCGCATCGAACATGATATAAAACCCAGGCGATGCTTCGTTCATCTGCTGGCAAAGCATCTCCATTTCGGATGCCCCCTGATACAACGCCTGCACGTTGATATGGCAGATTTCTCTCATACTCCAGCTATTCTCCACCTCACGAGCAAAATGCAGCGTAAAAAAAGCTTTCTGTGCATGCGTGAACAGCTGACAGTAGAGTGCGAGCCCCCGCCATTCATTCTGCCAGAGCCGATAGAGCGCCGTGGGAAACGCGGCATTCTCGGCAAACTCCAGCGCCTGCGCGCATAGCTTCAGGGCATCTGCCGCTACCTCATCCTTCTCTTGCGCAATTCGCGTGAGGTTTTCCATCGATATTTGCGGATCGTCACGCGTGAAGTGGATATCCTTGGCCGACCCCGGCAGCCAGTGATTACGCGCCAGCTGGCTGTACAAACTCCATACTGCCTGACCATAGCTTTCCGGTAGCTGACTATGGCGGTGAAAAACGTGATCGCGAACATAAATCGCCTGGTAAAGCACCTCCGTTGCCTGCTCAAGTAGCTGCTGAAAACGGCGGGCGACTGTAACATCGGGGCACCAGCCGTAACGCTCAGCCAGCCAGAGATCCAACAGCTGCTCCTGGGTCTTTCCCGCACCATGACCTAACAGCTGGCTACAGGCAAACAGATTGCATTCGCTTAACGTTTCCGGTATCCAGTGGTTATCAACGCTCTCCCAACTGGTTTTGCATATCGCACCGGTGATTCTGGGATTCGCGCTTTGGCACCACAGCAGTCGGCCTTTTAACTCATCAATGCGCAAGAAAGGCATAACGCCCCAGCCCACCTCTTCGCCTGCTAAATCAATATCAACCCAGACGTCTCGCATAGTGACCTGAAGCAGTGCGGGATTATTTGGAAATGCTGGCCAGAAACGTTCTGGCGTTAACTTGATCGATACCGAAACGGTTGGCGGAAGCGGCTCGATAGCATCGAGAACGGTACCAAGATCATCATTACTTGCAGGGAAAACCCGCAAAACCAGATGTTTATTTTGTGCGGTAACCACCTGGCTGAGCGCTTGAAAACAACGGCGATAGAGCACAAAGCTTTGCGACGGTTGCCGGGTATTTTCAGGCTCATCCCTGGCGTTTATATCCCATTTAGGGCGCGTAATCGGCAATAAACCATCGGTGCTGGAAAGCGCAATAATTAGCCCTGTTAAAGCTGGAATTCCCTGACAAACGCCGCGAATTTTGTCTGTCAGCCAGCGGCTCCAGAAATCCACATCAAAAAGGATCCCTTGCTGGTTATCCAGTAGATACTTATGCGACAACAGCAATTCCGTTGGGAAATCCAGCTCTTTTGCCTGTAAATAAAATCGCAGCCCCTGCTCGCGGCAATACATGGCGAGACGATTAAGGTAGATACAGCGCGCTCTCTGCTGGCTGGAAACGCTATCGTTATAGTGAAAAGGCGTATATCCCTTCGGGGACACCAGCTTACCGAAGAGATCTGCCTGCCCCACCACGATAGTATTAAAGCCATGCTGAGAGGCATACCTGACCAGATTGCATACCGATGACCAGTTCCATATATCCTGATTATTCAGTTCTAACGCTCGCGTCTCCCACATGGTTTTGCTCCTGAATCTCACCTTGCCTTGAACATAACGTAAGTCGCGAAAATCGTCTGTTTTTCTTCACTATATACTGAAAGAAAACAGTCATACTTCTTTGACATAATTGGACATTCAGTGGCAAAGCTCGCCATAATGAAATAGCAACATACATCTACCGGAGTGTGAGCTGTAATGGGCCAGGAAAAGCTATACATCGAAAAAGAACTCAGCTGGTTATCCTTTAACGAGCGCGTACTTCAGGAAGCGGCGGACAAAAGCAACCCGCTGATCGAGCGCATGCGCTTTTTAGGGATTTACTCTAATAACCTCGATGAATTTTATAAAGTGCGCTTTGCCGAGCTGAAGCGCCGCATCATCATCAGCGAAGAACAAGGCAGTACCGCACACTCTCGCCATCTGCTGGGCAAAATTCAGGCCCGCGTGCTCAAGGCCGATCAGGAGTTTGACGGCTTATACAACGAGCTGCTGCTGGAAATGGCGCGTAACCAGATTTTCCTGATCAACGAACGCCAGCTCTCCGTCAACCAGCAGTCCTGGCTGCGTAACTACTTCAAGCTGTATCTTCGTCAGCACATCACGCCAATCCTGATTAACCGCGAAACGGATCTGGTGCAGTTCCTGAAGGATGATTACACCTACCTGGCCGTCGAGATTATTCGCGGGGATACCATCAATTACGCGCTGCTTGAAATTCCGTCAGACAAGGTGCCGCGTTTTGTGAACCTGCCGCCGGAAGCGCCTCGCCGCCGCAAGCCGATGATTCTGTTAGATAACATCCTGCGCTACTGCCTGGATGATATCTTCAAGGGCTTTTTTGATTACGACGCGCTGAACGCCTACTCGATGAAAATGACCCGTGACGCCGAATACGATCTGGTGCACGAGATGGAATCGAGCCTGATGGAGCTGATGTCCTCCAGCCTGAAACAGCGTCTGACCGCCGAGCCGGTGCGCTTCGTTTATCAGCGCGATATGCCCGACGCGATGGTCGAAATGCTGCGCGATAAGCTCTCCATCTCCAACTACGATTCAATGCTGCCGGGCGGTCGTTACCACAACTTTAAAGACTTTATCGGCTTCCCGAACGTCGGCAAAGCCAATCTGGTCAACAAACCGATGCCGCGTCTGCGTCATCTGTGGTTTGATAAATTCCGCAACGGCTTTGACGCAATCCGCGAACGCGACGTGCTGCTTTACTACCCGTACCATACGTTTGAACACGTCCTTGAGCTGCTGCGCCAGGCCTCTTTCGACCCAAGCGTGCTGGCTATCAAAATCAACATCTACCGCGTCGCGAAAGATTCACGGATTATCGACTCGATGATTCACGCCGCCCACAACGGTAAGAAAGTGACGGTGGTCGTGGAGCTGCAGGCGCGTTTCGATGAAGAAGCCAATATTCATTGGGCTAAACGCCTGACCGAAGCCGGCGTGCACGTTATCTTCTCCGCGCCGGGCCTCAAGATCCACGCCAAGCTGTTCCTGGTTTCGCGCAAAGAGGGCGATGAAGTCGTGCGCTATGCGCATATCGGCACCGGCAACTTCAACGAAAAAACCGCGCGTCTTTACACCGACTACTCGCTGCTGACCGCCGATGCGCGCATCACCAATGAAGTCCGCCGGGTATTTAACTTTATCGAAAACCCCTACCGCCCGGTCAGCTTCGATTATCTGCTGGTGTCGCCGCAAAACTCGCGTCGCCTGCTTTATGAGATGATCGATCGTGAAATCGCCAACGCGCAAAATGGTCAGCCGTCGGGCATCATGCTGAAGCTGAACAACCTGGTCGATAAGGGGCTGGTAGACCGTCTCTACGCCGCTTCCAGCTCCGGCGTGCCGGTTAATTTGCTTATTCGCGGTATGTGCTCGCTGATCCCCGGTCTGGAAGGAATCAGCGAAAATATTCGCGTGACCAGCATTGTTGACCGTTTCCTTGAGCATGACCGCGTTTATTGCTTTGAAAACGGCGGCGATAAGCAGGTTTGGCTATCGTCCGCGGACTGGATGACGCGCAATATTGACTATCGTATCGAAGTGGCCGCGCCGCTGCTGGATCCGCGCCTGAAACAGCGGGTGCTGGATATTTTCGATCTCCTCTTCAACGATACGGTGAAAGCACGCTATCTTGATAAAGAACTGAGTAATCGCTATGTGCCGCGCGGCAATCGCCGCAAAGTGCGCGCACAGATGGCGATATACGACTACCTCAAATCACTTGAACAGCCCGATTAACCTATGCCAATAAACGAAAATGCCCCTCGGCCGCAGGAGTTCGCTGCGGTCGACCTCGGTTCAAACAGTTTTCATATGGTGATCGCCCGTGTCGTTGACGGGGCAATGCAGATCATCGGTCGTCTGAAACAGCGCGTACATCTGGCCGACGGCCTGGATGAAAACTCTGTACTGAGCGAAGAGGCTATTGCGCGCGGGCTGAACTGCCTGTCGCTGTTCGCCGAGCGCCTGCAGGGTTTTGACCCATCAAGCGTCTGTATCGTCGGTACGCACACGCTGCGCCAGGCGACAAACGCCGCAGAGTTCCTCAAGCGCGCGGAGCAGGTCATCCCCTACCCGATCGAAATCATTCCCGGCAACGAAGAAGCGCGTCTGATTTTTATGGGCGTGGAGCACACGCAGCCGGAGCGAGGCCGTAAGCTGGTCATCGATATCGGCGGCGGCTCTACCGAGCTGGTTATCGGCGAGGATTTCGAGCCTCGTCTGGTGGAAAGCCGCCGTATGGGCTGCGTGAGCTTCTCTCAGGCCTACTTTGCTGGCGGCGTCATCAACAAAGAGAATTTCCAGCGCGCGCGTCTTTCCGCCGTGCAGAAGCTGGAAACTCTGGCCTGGCAGTTCCGCATCCAGGGGTGGAACGTCGCCCTGGGCGCATCGGGCACCATTAAAGCCGCTCACGAAGTGCTGGTGGCCATGGGCGAGAAAGACGGGTTCATCACTCCCGAGCGCCTCGAGATGCTGGTCGAAGAGCTGCTGAAGTATAAAAACTTCGACTCGCTAAGCCTGCCCGGGCTGTCTGAAGATCGGAAAGCCGTTTTTGCGCCCGGTCTGGCTATCCTGTGCGGGGTGTTTGACGCGCTGGCGATTAAAGAGCTGCGCTTGTCCGACGGCGCGCTGCGCGAAGGCGTACTGTACGAGATGGAAGGACGTTTCCGTCACCAGGATATCCGTAGCCGCACCGCGCAGAGCCTGGCGAACCAGTACAATATCGACCGCGAGCAGGCGCGTCGGGTGCTGGAGACCACCACGCATATTTATGAGCAATGGCAGGAGCAGAATCCCAAGCTCGCGAACCCCCATCTGGCGGCGCTGCTGAAATGGGCGACCATGCTGCATGAAGTCGGCTTGAATATTAACCACAGCGGCATGCACCGTCATTCGGCTTATATCCTGCAAAACAGCGATCTGCCGGGCTTTAATCAGGAACAGCAGATGCTGATGGCCACCTTAGTTCGCTATCACCGTAAAGCGATTAAGCTGGATGATTTACCGCGTTTCACGCTGTTTAAGAAGAAGCAGTTTCTGCCGTTAATTCAGCTGCTGCGCCTTGGCGTGCTGCTGAATAACCAGCGTCAGGCAACGACAACGCCGCCGAGCCTTACGCTGAAAACCGAGGCAAACCACTGGACGCTGACCTTCCCGCACGACTGGTTTAGCCAGAATGCGCTGGTGCTGCTCGATCTGGAAAAAGAGCAGGAATACTGGGAAGGGGTACCTGACTGGTGGCTGAAAATCAGCGAAGAAGAGAAGCCTGACGCGGCAAGCTAGTTTCGCGCATATGGGCCGGACGTCCGGCCCATTCGTTTATCAATCCTCAACCAGCGCCTCAAGCGGGGCCGGTTTGCCGATATCATAGCCCTGCATATAATCAATCCCCAGCGAAACCACAGCCTGCCGAATCTCGGGCGTTTCGACATATTCGGCCACCACCTGCATATTTTTCATCCTCGCCAGAAGGCAAATAGAGGCAACGGCCTGATAGTCCAGACTGCTGGTCACCAGATTACGAATAAAACTACCGTCGATTTTCAGCAGATCCGCATTCATCGTTTTCAGCCGCGCGTAGCTGGCATAGCCGGTGCCAAAGTCATCAATCGCTACCCGACAGCCCAGGTCCTGAAGCTGCGCCAGGGTTTTCCGCGCCTGCTCGGGATTGGTCAGTGAATGGTTCTCCGTCAGCTCAAAAATAATCTGCCAGGGTTCAATGTCATAATGCTCCAGCAGCGTTTTTACCTGCTGATGAAAATAACTGTTACTCACTGAAAACGGCGAGATATTTATCGCCAGGCGCATTCCAGGAAGCTTTTTGCGCCGCTTGTCCATAAAGATCAACGTATGTTCGAGGACCCAGCTATCGATACGCGCCGACAGTCCAAACTCGTGCGCCACTGGTAAAAAGACATCCGGCATGATGATTTCATCGTTGTCGTTCAGCATTCTCAGCAGAACTTCATGATAGCTATCCCCCCGGATGCCGACGATCGGTTGTGCCATCAGAACGAAGCGATCGTGCTCCAGCGCCTTCACCAGCTGATTCATTATCATGACTTTGTCTTTCAGCTCCTGCTGCGTATTAATGGCGCCGCGACGCTGTAAATTTTCAGGACTTCCGGTCGCCAGGGAAAGGTCAGCCGCGCCGCTGAGTTCTCCAAGCAGTAAATGCAGATGCATCACCGGAGAGCGAACGTTGCAATAGCTGAATCCCACGGGCGGCTGCAGCGGCATACCGTTCCAGACAAAGCGAAACTTTTTGCAGCGGATACTTTTTCGCCAGCGGATCGTCATAGTTTTCAAACCCAGGGCTGTATATCGGCAGCGGATCGATAACATCCTCTTCTTTCAGCTCCCAGGTCGCGGCAATTTCCGCCAGCTGCGCAGAGTAGATTTCAATTTTCCCTGACGGCGTCGTGAGCGGATTGGCGGCGGGATCTTCGCGGAAAGCTTTATAGGCAACGTGGTGGCCTTCCGGATCGCGCTGTTTGAAGATTCCCTGCTTGCGGAATTCATCAAACGGCAGCAGCGCCGGGATCGCTTTACGGGATTGCTCATAGAGGTGACGCAGCCACTCTTCCTGAGTGCGGCCTTCGGTGAAACGTTGCTCAACGCCCATGCGCTTCGCCAGCTCCGTGGTCATCTCATAGATGGTTTTGCATTCAAAACGCGGCTTGATGGCCCGATCGGCAAAATCACGTATGACATGTTGCCGCAGGAGGCATCGAGGGCAAAATCCATCTGCTCCGAAGCCGTACAGTCCGGCAGCAGAATATCGGCATATTTCGCCGAGGAGGTCATATGGCAATCAATGACCACAATCATCTCGCACTTCTTGTCATCCTGAAGGATGTCATGGGTACGGTTAATCTCTGAATGCTGGTTGACCAGGCAGTTACCGGCATAGTTCCAGACCATTTTAATAGGCACGTCGAGCTTATCTTTGCCGCGCACGCCGTCGCGCAGCGCGGTCATTTCCGTCCCGCGCTCAATCGCATCGGTCCACATAAACATGGAAATACTGGTTTCCACCGGATTATCCAGCGTCGGCATACGTTCAAAAGGCAGGGAGTAAGAACCTTCACGCGCGCCGGTATTGCCGCCGTTAATCCCGACGTTGCCGGTTAAGATTGCCAGCATGGAAATCGCGCGGGAGACCAGCTCACCGTTGGCATGGCGCTGTGGGCCCCAGCCCTGAGAAATATAGGCAGGTTTAGCGCTGGCGATTTCGCGCGCTAGCTGCACGATACGCGCCTGGGGAATGCCGGTAATCGTCGACGCCCACTCAGGGGTCTTCGCGATACCGTCTTTGCCCTGACCGAGAATATAGGCCTTATAGTGGCCATTGGCCGGCGCCCCTTCCGGCAGCGTTTTCTCGTCATAGCCTACGCAGTACTTGTCGAGGAAAGGCTGGTCAACGAGGTTCTCGTTAATCATCACCCACGCCAGCGCGGAGACCAGCGCAGCATCGGTTCCCGGGCGGATAGGGATCCACTCGTCTTCGCGTCCGGCGCCGGTATCGGTATAGCGTGGATCGATAATAATCAGCCTGGCGTTAGATTTCTCCCGCGCCTGTTCCAGGTAGTAGGTCACCCCGCCGCCGCTCATGCGGGTTTCCCCGGGGTTATTGCCAAACAGCACCACCAGTTTGCTGTTTTCGATATCCGACGGGCTATTGCCATCGGCCCAGCCGCCGTAGGTGTAGTTCAGTCCCGCGGCAATTTGCGCGGTGGAGTAGTCGCCATAATGGTTGAGATAGCCGCCGCAGCAGTTCATCAGGCGGGCAATCAGGGTTTTCCCCGGTGGCCATGAGCGAGTCAAGGTTCCGCCGAGGGTTCCCGTTCCGTAGTTCAGATAGATGGACTCATTACCGTACTCTTTTATCAGGCGCTGCATATTGCTGGCGATAGTATCAAACGCTTCTTCCCAGCTGATTTGCTCGAATTTGCCCTCGCCGCGTTTACCCACGCGCTTCATCGGATATTTCAGGCGGTCCGGGTTGTAGACGCGTCGACGCATCGAGCGGCCGCGCAGACAGGCGCGAACCTGATGCAGACCGTCGTAGCTATCGTCGCCGGTATTGTCCGTTTCAACATATTTTATCTCACCACCCACCACATGCATCCGCAGCGGGCAACGGCTGCCGCAGTTCACCGTACAGGCGCTCCAGGTGACCGTTTCGCTGGCGGGATTGAGGTTATCTGCGGCTTGGGCAATGCGCGTGAAGGGTAAGGTAAAAGCGCTGCTGGCCATCGCCAGCCCGCCAATCGCCGTGGTTTTCATTAAACCACGCCGGCTCACCTCAGCAGCCAGTAAAGCATCGGAGGTTTTGGTTTTCATAGATACTCGCTTTGGTTGCTCACAATTAACTTAATGCCGTTATATAGTTATATATACAACGAAATTAACCTTTATTAGTTTTTTATCCTGTTTAATCCAAAGGGAGTATCTTCGTAATCGCGAAGGCGATTATTGCCCGGTATCAAGAAGGGGGTAAAAAAAAAGCGCCCTCAGGCGCTTTTGAGAAGAGCGTTGAAAAATCAGCCGATAAATTCAAGGCCGCGCATATACGGACGCAGAACTTCCGGGATCTCGATGCGACCATCCGCCTGCTGATAGTTTTCCATCACCGCGACCAGCGTACGTCCAACCGCCAGGCCAGAACCGTTCAGCGTGTGTACGAGGCGAGTTTTCTTGTCAGATTTGCTGCGGCAGCGTGCCTGCATACGACGCGCCTGGAAATCCCAGACGTTAGAGCAGGAAGAGATCTCAC
>OLGB01003274.1_pt1 | contig 15456 bp, 18 predicted proteins | sample 1605691 | NCBI WGS metagenome assembly OLGB01 (sample SAMEA3888925, study PRJEB22519) | human gut metagenome | biome: human gut; feature: human-associated habitat; material: faeces | place: Denmark | collected 2010 | reverse complement strand
ATTTGAACCCTCGCGCCGGTTACCCGACCTATACCCTTAGCAGGGGCACCTCTTCGGCCACTTGAGTACTTCTCCAAAGTTATTATCTGACGATATGATGTTGTTCCTGCGCCGTGACGCATAGATTATGATACTAAATGTTTTCTACTTTGTCAATGATTAATTTTACTTTTTTTCTGTTTTATTCTTCTTCCGGATATTTCATTCCCCAATCCTGCCTGATCTGTGTCATCATTGCCATAACATCTGCTGTATCCTGCACGCGCATTATGGATGGATCATTCTCTTTTACCGCCTGTTCCATATCCTTCATTTCATAATACAGTGCATCTTTTGTATCACCTGCTTCTATCTCATGTTTCTTTCCACTTTCTGCCTCTACTATGATTGCCCGATCTGCCCTCGGATATTCCATAATTTCAATATATCCATATTCACAACTGATAACGGCACGTTTCGGCTGCTTAGAGTGCAGGGAAAGTGCGACAGTTGCCATCTGCCCCTGTCCGTTCATAAGAAGGATGCCTGCCTGCTCATCAACACCACTCTCGGCATATTTTACCTGACTTGCTACCTGAGTAGGCTGTTCTGCCATAAAACTGCGTGCCAGGCTTAACGCATATACCCCTATGTCAAGTAATGCACCTCCTGCCAGATTACGGTTAAAGAAGCGGTTGTTCATATTATATTCTTTGTAACTGCCGAAATTAAGCTGTATCATCTGCACTTTTCCCAATGCAGGGATATCAGGATCGCCTGTTTTTCCTGTCTCGATCAGCTGCCACAGCTTTTTATATAATGGCATATGATAAATTGTCATTGCCTCTGCAAAAATGACTCCATTTTCTTTTGCAAGCTGGTTTGCCTCTTCCAGTTCTGCACTGTTTAGCGTAATGGATTTTTCACATAATACATGCTTTTTGTTTTTCAGTGCTTCCCTGACAAACTGTATGTGTGTATTATGCGGTGTTGTGATATAGATGATATCGGTCTTAGGATCAGTAAACATCTCATGAAAATCATCGTATACCTTTTCCACCTGATATTTTTCTGCAAATGCAACGGCTTTTGTATAGGTTCTGTTTCCAACGGCATAGAGATGCTCTCCCATTTTTTCAAGAGCCTGTGCCATTTCATTTGCGATGACGCCTGTTCCAAGTACTGCCCACTTCATTTTTCAATCTCCTTTTCTTCTATAAAGAAGCAAATTCTTTGATAGCTGTTTCATAAAGGTTATTTCCCTGACTGTCGATCACAACGATCACCGGGAAATCTTTGATCTCTATTTTGCGGATTGCCTCTGCTCCAAGATCATCATAACAGATGACTTCCGACTTTGTGATACATTTTGACAAAAGAGCTCCCGCTCCACCGATCGCTGCAAAATAAACAGCATGATTGCGCACAATGGCATCGATCACTTCTTTTGTCCGTTTTCCCTTTCCGATCATGGCTTTCTGTCCCAGATCAAGCAGGGTTGGCGCATACTTATCCATACGGCTTGCCGTTGTAGGTCCAGCGGAACCGATCGGTCGTCCCTCCCTTGCCGGAGATGGTCCCATATAATAGATCGTAGCATCTTTGATATCGATCGGAAGCTGCTCGCCTCTGTCCAATGCCTCTATCATTCTCTTATGTGCTGCATCTCTGGCTACATAGATGGTTCCGGTAATGTATACATAATCTCCTGATCTTAAATCTTTTGTTTTCTCCTCTGTAATTGGAGTTGTAATATGTTTATCCATTGCTCTTCTCACTCCTCTTATACTTCTCTTACGACATGGCGGTTTACATGACAGCAGATATTGACTGCCACCGGAAGCCCTGCGATATGTGTTGGGTAAGTATTGATATTCACTGCAAGTGCGGTTGTTGTTCCACCAAGTCCTCCCGGTCCGATCCCCAGTTTATTGATCTTTTCTAACATTTCGTTTTCCAGATCCTTTACATAAGGAATGTTAGAGTGCTCATTTACCGGTCTGGTCAGTGCCTTTTTTGCCAGTATTGCACATTTTTCAAAAGTGCCGCCGATTCCAACACCTACCACCATTGGCGGGCAGGCATTTGGTCCTGCATCTTTAACCGCAGTAAGGATTGCATTTTTGACTCCTTCTATGCCGTCTGCCGGCTTTAACATAAATACACGGCTCATATTTTCACTTCCAAATCCTTTTGGAGCCATCGTCATCTTCACTTTATCCCCTGGTACGATCGAATAATGGATGACTGCCGGTGTGTTATCCTTTGTATTTTCACGGATCAATGGATCTTTTACGACCGATTTACGTAGATAGCCTTCGGTATATCCCTGCCGTACTCCCTCATTGATGGCATCTTCTAACGGTTGTCCTTCAAAATGCACATCCTGTCCGATTTCTACAAATAAAACTGCCATTCCGGTATCCTGACAGATTGGTATCATTTCTTCATCTGCAATCTTTAAGTTATCCTGAAGCTGGTTTAATATCTTTTTTCCAAGCTCGGATTTTTCCATCTGGACTGCCTGTTTCATCGCCTGATCCATATCAGGTGAAAGATAATGGTTTGCCATGATGCACATTTCTTTTACATTTTTTGTGATTTCTTCTGTCTGTACTGTTCTAATCATAACGACCTCGCCTCTTACTGATTCTTTTTATTTATTTGAAAATATTCTTTTAATTTATCAAGCTGCTCGTTCTGGCTCCTGGATCTCATATCCGGGAATGCTTTTAACAGTCGCTGGATGCCAAAATCCTTTTTGCTGAACAAATTGTTGTAATCTAAGATCAGCTTCTCGCGCTCCTGTTTCTTTGCTTCCTGATTTCTCTTCCATTCCGCTGTCTTTTCGGTGATTGCCATGGTTCTTGCTTCTATGCTGCTTTTTGCCTCCATGATATTCTCATTGATGGCAAGCCTGGCTGTCGCAGCGGTCTCACTTAATTTTTCTTTTGCATTTCCAGGGATGTCCATAAGTTCATCCTTGGTATCTGATAATTTATCCAGAAGTTCCGCATGGTTTTCCTGAAATTCCTCGGATTTTTCTATGACATCCGTTACATTTTCGTAGATATTGACACCAATTTCATCGGATAACTTATGTATTTTTGCAGCCATTTCATCCATGATCTTTAAGCGTTTGTTAAATTTCAGGATCGTTGCCACTGTCAGTCCACAGTCCACTGCAAATACACTCATGATCAAAATCAACAGGATCAGTCCTACGATATATGGAATAGAGGTAATTGCCTTATAGATAATCGGATGAAGCACATCCATGATAAAGGTGCAGGCAAGTCCCCAGTATATCGAAAACTTTAAGCACACATAACCATGTATGTTGAATGGTTTATCCGAATAATCCCACCACGTGTTGTGAAATACTTTTTCCAGGATCAGTCCCGTTATGTATTCCAAAACTGAGGTCAGTAAAAACGAACCACAGAATAAGATTAAAAGATTTCCCTTTAGCGGCGTTAAAATCGCTACTACCAGTACGACACCACATCCGTAAATCGGACAGTATGGTCCGTTCAAAAATCCCCGGTTTACGAATTTTCCTGTGTCCAGTGCTGCGTAGGATACCTCTGTGCACCAGCCGATAAAGGCATAAATAATAAAAATCCATACAAGTTCATAAAAATTCTGTGGCATGATCGTCCTCCAAAAAGTCTTTTCTCTGGTCACCAGTTATGACCATTATATCCTATTGCTTTTTTTTGAACAATATTTTTTCTATTTTGCATTTTCCCTTAAACTTTAACTGTATCGTCTGGTTGGCCTGTAGCGTGACAAAATCTTCTGGCAATAAGATTTCTATCCATTCTCTCTCTGCCATTTCATCCGGATCTGCTTTTATGGAAATGGTCTGTTTTCCTATCACGGTGATCTCGGTCTCTTCCAACAGGATCAAATAAAGTATGAGTTTTTGCGGTGCTTCCGGAAACTGGAAATCTCTGTATTCCAGTTCTCCCTTTGTTTTTATGGAAGGTACTTCATCCAGGTCATCACCCGGCTTTCCTGTTATCACTGCGGTCTGTCCCTCTCTTCCCCGGTGCAAAAACATATTATGATAATCATCATAGTATTCTGCCTCTGTCTCTTCATAAGGATCACGGGTTCCTGCCTGCTCCCCTTTTAGATAAATGGTATGCTCCTGCCTGATATCTTTTGAGGATGCTCCTACCATGAACTGATAGTTTCCCTGCTCTAAGAGCATACGTTTTGAGATCACATCATAATATTCCAGTTCGTGAAACGGAACTTTAAAGCTGACTTTTCTGCTCTCCTGCGGCTTCATATCGCGCAATCGCTCAAATCCCACTAACTGTCTGTCCGGTCTTTTCACACGGGGATCTTCTTTCCTTACATACAGTTGTGCGACCTCATCTCCACAGCAATTTCCAATATTTGTTACGGTAACTTCAACCTCAAGATCTTCCTGTTCTTTTTTTATCTGCATCGCTTCATAGGAAAATGTGGTATACGACAAGCCATAACCAAACGGATATAATACTTCCCGGTCAAAATAGCGGTAAGTGCGTTTTCCCTTGATGATGTCATAATCATCCATGTCCGGCAGATCTTCCTGTGAGAGATACCAGTTCATGTTGAGTCTTGCTCCCGGTGATGCCTCGCCAAATAATACTGCTGCCACTCCGTTTCCTATTTCCTGACTGCCGGAGGCACTGAGCAGTATTGCCGGAATGTTCTGATTGATCTCTGTTATGGTATAAGGATAGTTGGTCAACAATATCACAATGGTTTTCGGATTTGCTTTATGGATCCGTCGAACCAGTTCCCGCTGATATGGTGGAAGTTCTAACGTTGTCCTGTCTATTTCCTCTTTGCTGTTTATCACCGGGTTACATCCGATGACTGCTATGGCGTACTCTGCTGCTTTTGCTGCTTCTTCTGCTGCCATTAACCCGTCTTTTTGCGTTATAAGTTCAAATCCAACCGTTTCTTTTTCCACGAAACTTCCAAATCGTCCCAGGTTATCCACAGTCACTTGCTTATCATCCCAGGTTTTCAGTTGATAAGTTTCATTTTTTAACTTTTCTATGTGAAAAACCTCTCTTACAAACCATCCAAATGCTTCGTCTTTTTCGGCTTTTAAGATTCCGGTCTCTTCCTCTGCTGTCACATACTTTCCATTCGTCTTTGCCAGGAAAGTATAACTTCCACTTCCCCAGTCCTCTACAAGAAAAGTCTCTGCATGTCGCCGGTCGGTAAGGACAAGCTGATTTTTGTCATCCACACCGATATAGCTTTTTTCTTTTGCAGATGGATTTTTTATCTGAAACAGGATTTCTGATATACCGCTTTCCTGTTTTACTTTATTTTTTCCTAATATTTTTTCAATCCCTTCTTTTACCGTTACGGTGTACGGTGGGATCCCGCTGTACCAGTCTTTATACCATACATCGGAAAGCGGCCCGATGACTGCTACGGACTGCGTATGATCTTTTTTCAACGGCAATAGCTGCTCTTCATTTTTCAGAAGAACAACTGATTCTTTTGCCATTTGAAGAGTCAGTTCCTGATGATCTCTGTTATTGATATCTGCCTCTCCCAGATTCCGGTACGGGCAGGCTTCCTCTCTGTCATAAAATCCCAACCGGATCCTGGTACGAAATGAATTGCGGATCGCGTTATTTATGTCCTCTTCTGTGATCAGTCCTTTCTGCAATGCTTCCTCTCCTGCTGCACAGATAAGTTCTTTTTCATCTGTAAAACAATCGATTCCTGCTTTTAATCCATATGCCAGTGTCTTTGCATGTGTATCGAAGTATTTATGCTCGGTAACGGTCTGTGAAAAGTCGCCTCCATCGCAAACGACATGTCCTTTCAGTCCCCATGTATCTTTTACGACATTTTTTACCTCTGGATTCACGATTGCCGGGACACCGTTGATCTCATTATAGGATGTCATAATGCTCTCCGCATACGCTTCTGTGATTGCTTTTTCAAATGGCTTTAAGTAATATTCATGTTTATTTCTCGGGTCGATCGAAGATGATATTTTTACCCGATCCGTCTCTTTATTGTTGGCATAAAAATGTTTTAACGTAGCACCACAGCGGAGATAAAACGGGTCTTCTCCCTGCATGCCTCTGATATAAGCCCCTGCCATCTCTCCGGTCAGATAGGGGTCTTCTCAATATGCTTCCTCAGTTCGTCCCCATCTGGGATCTCTTTCCATATCGATGGTCGGCTCCGGTTTTCCTGCATTAAATGCCTGATCATGCCGTGCCTCTATTCCATGAGCTGCTTCCCCTCCCATATAATTTGGTTTTATCCCCAGTCTCTCAATTTTCGGACAATTTGTTGTCAGACATTGTATCTTCTCTTCTAACGTCAGTTCCCCTACCAGATAATCCAGTCTCTCTTCGATTGGTAACCGATTGTCCCAAATGGGCGTATTTTTATACTCCTGCATGTAAATAACCTCCTCACATTTTTACAAACTGTTCTACCTAAAACTTAGCATATTGTATTTTCTGTGAGTACCTGCAAAAAGAGTGTTGTTTTACCTTAATTATTTGGGATAAGTTGCGTAAAAAAATAGGGCACGGTGGTGTCCGCGCCCTATTATGGAAAATTAGAAACAAATATTTCTATTTCCGCATGCAAATAAAGTGTATCATGTCTTTTTCCGTTTGAACATGTCAAAATCGGAAAATTTATCATTACATTTGCCTCTTATTTTCTGTGATACTAAGAAAAATCTTTTCTAATTCTGCCATGGTCATACTTTTGGTTTTGTATTAACGTAAATTTATCATTTTAAATGGAGGTATTTCATATGAAAACAAAGAAAAATTTATTCAAAAAAGGAATTGCTGCTCTCTTGGCTGCTCTGATTCTTGTATCTGGAAGCGCAGCTCTTTTCACACAGGGAAGCACAAGCCAGGTGGCTGGCGGTGGAGAAACAACACCTACGATCGAACCTTACAGCGTTTCTCCGATCGACTCACCAAACTGTGTTGCATAATAATCAGAAAAGATTTTTATATTTGTTTTATCTTTTCTGGAAAGGGCGAGATAGTAAGCTTTCCTCATTAATCTTTTACATTCATCTATCTCCTCCCCTTTTTCTTCACCATATCTGATTCTTCGCAATTTTTCCCATGCCAAATCAAATATTCCCTCTTCTATAAGAATGCCATTATCACTTTTTTTCGCTTCATCAACTAAATATATTTTTAATTTCCATGCCATCTCATATTCTTCTAATCTTTGATAAAATAACACCATATTTCCTATCACTGTTATCTCATTTTTCTTCCATTCAACCATATACTCACTGCGCAAGCTTCGTAACAGCATTTCACATATTTCTAAGGCTAATTCGTTTTTATCATTTCTCCCATATGCAACCGCAAGTCTTTTAAACAATATGATCTCCTGTTCTGTAAATGGAAATATAATTTTCTCCTCCATATATCTTCTATAATCTGGGACCGTTTCTTCTGCCAGTTCTTCTAATATTTCAACCAGCTCTGTGGATGTGATCCTGTTCTGATAAAAATCCAGAAATGCACTTTCCCTGCGGACATAATTTTTTGTCAGGATACTTTCTCCAGCTTTTTCTTTTAAGAGTGTCATATATTCATCCGCCCTCTCAAAATCATGTCTGGTCATCGCTTCTTCAAACGCTGCCCTCTCTTCTATGATCTGCATATCCTTATCCACACAGATTGCATAGCTTCGTTCCGGATTCCGGTTCATTTTCTCCATCAGTTTCTGATAGATATCTTTTTTAACACCATGTTTTCCATTCTCAATGCGTGACATCGTCTCTACGGAACAGATATTTTCACTGAGCTGCTCCTGTGTAAGCCCTGAAGCTATTCTTGTCAGACGAATAATATCTCCTACTCTGTAATTTGCCATTTTAATTGTTCTCCACTAAATTTCCTGATTTTTTCTCTGAGGCTGTCAAATTCCATTACATCTGCCACATGATATGCCATAATACATTCCTCAATACACTGTTTAAAATGGGGTGGACGCACTGTTTGTTCATCCCAATCCTCCTCTATCCGGTACAGACGTTCCAATGCCTTCGCTTTTTGAAAATGTAATTCTGCAAGCTCTGCAATTCCATTGCTCTCTGAAATCACACAGATTGCCCGGTCAAGATAGCCGACCAATGCCACGTCATCCTGCTTCTCCTGTTTCATACCTATCAATTTCCGTAAAATCGGAAGTCCAAGCCGTTCCTTATCAGAATTGCTGCAATACCTTCCGATAAAATTCAACAGTTTTAACATTTCTTTTTCCGCCCGTTCTTCGTCCGTTTCAAAACAGGCAATCAGAAAAGCGGTCTTTATTTCGATTTCACTGTATAACTGTTCTTCTCTTACGTTGTCTTCCGGCTTAGTCAGATGAAGTGCCTCTTTTAACATTTCAACGGCTTTCTCCTTATCCACACCTGCATAAAGTTCTATCTGTGCTTTTCCACAGAGATAAAATTGCCTGTGGAGAATTTCTTCTCCCGGCATAATATTTCGATACTGCTCTAACAACCGGTCGGCCTCTGTATAATTTTCCTTTTTTAGTTCCTGATTTATTTTTTCCCGCAATACCATTCTGTGGTAGTCCACTTCATTCAAAAGCAGCTCAAATTCCAAAACATGTTTTCCTATCCGTTCTACCAGAGTCTGGCTCGTCAAAGAATCTACTTCACGATACCCCTGTTCTATCCTGCTGTAGGTTGTGATACTGCAGATTCCATCACATAACTGTATCTGAGATAAATGATATTTTTCACGATAGTAAGTTAATAAAACACTGACTGTATTGATTTTCATTTAAATCCCTCTTATCTTATCGTTTAAACTACATTCATTATATCATCAATATGTTTTATTTTCTACTATTTTAGGAATAATGTATAAAAAAAACAGGACTACACGAGTCCTGCTTTTCTTAAACGTTTTCTGATTTCCGGTCCGATCAGAAGGCATATGATAATTTTAACAAGGTCTCCCGGTATAAAAGGGATCACTCCTGCTGCCAGTGCCGCCTGAAATGACATCCCAGCCTGCCATGCCAGCCACACGGTTCCAAACAGATAGCAAACTGCCGTTCCAAGTACCATTCCAATGAAGTGGAGGTATCTCTGATGCCATTTGTCAATAAATATGCCACAAATAAGTGCCATGGGGATAAATCCGATCAGATAGCCACCGGTTGGTCCTAACAGTTTCTGTGGTCCTGCCGTAAATGCCGCAAATACCGGAACTCCGACAAAACCGATCAATAAATATATCAAATAACTAAGTGTTCCTCTTCTGGTTCCTAATACATAGATTGCCAGATAAATTGCAAAATTTGTCAACGAGATTGGCACGGGACTGATCGGAAGCGGAATGGAAAGCGGCCCTACGATACAGGTCACTGCTGCCATTAATCCTATCAGTGCAATACATTTTGTGTCTAATCTTGATTTCTTTGCGTTTTCATTCGTATCCATTTACTTCTCTCCTTTTCTGAAAGAAGTATACTCTGTTGCTTTTCTATTGTCAACCTTATTTTATTTTATAGTTTACAATATTATGGACGAATTTCGGAAATCTCTCCATGTTTTTCATAGTTTGTCTTTCTGGTAACCTGGTTTTTCTCATCGACAAACAGTACCGTAGGTTTCATCTGTTTTGCTTCCTCCGGGGTCACATCTGCATATGCCATGATAATGACTTTATCGCCGGTCGATACCATACGCGCTGCCGCTCCATTTAAGCAGATCACACCGCTTCCTGCCTCTCCTGCTATCGTGTAAGTTTCAAAACGGGAACCATTGTTTACATCTACAATCTGTACTTTTTCGTATTCCAAAATACCGGATTCTTCTAATAATTTCTGATCTACTGTAATACTTCCAACATAATCTAACGCTGCCTGCGTAACGGTTGCACGGTGTATCTTTGCTTTTAACATTGAAATTGTCATCTGTTTTCCTCCCAAAATCTATAAGGTGACCATGAAGTTGTCGATCAGTCTTGTTTTTCCGATATAGACTGCGATCGCTGTTAAGATATCATGTTCGATCGTTTCTACCTGCTGCATGGTTTCCAGATCAACAACTTTTACATAATCGATCTTTGCAAGTGGCTCTTTTTCGATCTCTGCGGTCATAGCTGCAACTACTTTTTTCGCATCGCGCTCGCCTTTTTCCACCATTTCTTTTCCAAGGAAAATGGAACGGCTTAATACCAATGCAGCTTTTCTCTCCTCTTCTGATAAATATGTATTTCTGGAACTTTTGGCAAGTCCATCCTCTTCTCTTATGATCGGACATCCATGGATTTCAAGTGGCATATTCAGATCTTTTACCATTCTTTTAATGATGGCAAGCTGCTGCGCATCTTTTTCTCCAAAGTAAGCGTGATCCGGTGTGACGATATTGAATAATTTATTTACAACTGTGCATACACCTCTGAAATGAACCGGACGGCTTAATCCACAAAGTTCCTTTGTCAACACATCCATATCCACATAAGTATAAAAATGTTCGCCATACATCTCTTCCGGTGTCGGGTGGAAGATCAGATCTACTCCGTGTTCCTCGCAAACTTTAGCATCGTGCTCTAAATCTCTCGGATAACTTTCTAAATCCTCATTCGGTCCAAACTGGATTGGGTTGACAAAAATGCTGACGACTACTTTGTCATTTTCTCCTGCTGCATCCATCAGACTTGCATGTCCCTCATGCAGATATCCCATTGTTGGTACGAATCCGATCGTATATCCCTCTTTTTTCCACTCTTTTACCTGTGCTCTTACTTCTTCTACTGTAGATACTATTTTCATTTTTATAATCTGCCTTTCTAATATAATTTTTCGATCACGCTGTCATCGATTTTAAAACAATGCTCCTCTGACGGGAAAGTTCCCTCTTTTGTCTCTTTGATATATGCGGCTACGCCTTCCTTCATTACTTCTCCGACATTTGCAAATACCTTGACAAATTTTGGTCTGAACTCTCCATACATTGCAAGTAGATCCTGATATACTAAAACCTGCCCATCACATCCGGCTCCCGCACCGATTCCTATGGTTGGGATTGTAAGTTCTTCGCTGATTCTTGCTGCCAGTTTTGCCGGTACGCACTCCATTACTACCATACATGCACCTGCTGCCTCTACTGCCTTGGCATCTTCGATCAGTTTTTGTGCCGCTTTGATATCTTTTCCCTGTACTTTAAATCCACCAAATGCATTGACGGATTGTGGGGTCAGTCCGATATGTGCTACAACCGGAATGGATGCCTTCACGATTGCTTCAATGTGAGGTGCAACCTCTACACCGCCTTCCAGTTTTACTGCATTGGCACGGCCTTCTTTCATCAGACGTCCTGCATTGACAACGGCATCATAAACCGACGTCTGATAGGACATAAATGGCATATCTGTTACGACAAACGCATCTTTTGCTCCTCTTGCAACGGCTGCGGAATGATGGATCATATCCTCCATGGTAACGGAAAGGGTATCTTCATATCCAAGCATTACCATTCCTAAGGAATCTCCCACAAGTATGGTATTTACTCCTGCTTCGTCCATTATTTTTGCTGTTGTGTAATCGTATGCGGTTACCATTACGATCTTATCGTGGTCTTCTTTTTGTTTCTGCAACGTTAATACAGTGTTTTTCATCTTAATCTCCAATTCTGAATCTTATTTATCGCGACTACTCCGTTACGAGTAATTGCTTTATTTCCCCATATTCCTGATCCGGATGTTTCTGCTCTGCCAGTTTTACAAGCTGCACGCCATTTTTCCGGTAAGCAGATGCAATTTCTATCGGCAGACACTCTAAATGTTTTCTCACTGTTTCTACATCGCCCCGTTCAATCGGTCCGGTAAGGGATGAGACACAGCCCTGTTTTTTGATATTTTCCAGATTGCCTCTCGCAAGCGTATACAATTCCGCTCTTGCCTCGTCTTCTGAAAATCCACATGATAAAAATAATTCCTGTGCCATGGAAAAAATGGCTGTCATGTGATTCGATGCCAGGGACGCTGCCGCGTGATATTTTGCCTTGTTTTCTGCCAAAATAACACAGGTACGATTTCCTGCTTCTTCAAAGATCTGTTGTATGGTGGAAATATGTGTTGCATCACCCTCGATGGTAAACAATGCGTTCTTTAGCTGTTCATAAGAACTTTCCCTGCTGCTGATCGCACATAAAGGGTGTATGGAATAGGCACTGCAACTTACTGCGGTGCTATCAGAAAAGATTTTTGAACTATGAAGACCACTACAATGAGCGATGATCTTACCAGAGGCGTATGGCTTTGCCTCTTCCCAGACTTTTGCAATACAATCGTCCGGTACGGTAAACATCAATATGTCGCAATCGCTTATTATATGCTGTAGTTTCTCATAATAGGTTGTGTTTGTAAATTCTGCCGCCCATCTGGCGGACTTCTCGGTCAGACTGTAGTAACCCGCTACATTTCTGCCACTTTCTTTTAAATATTTTCCCAGTGATACGCCGACTTTGCCGGCTCCTATAAAACCAATCTGCATAGATTACCTCCCTTCGGAAGCATCCTGCGACAGTCTCATTCCTCTTTGGATATAAGCAGTCTTTTCATCGTTTTATATTCTTTTTCTGATTAAAAATTCCGGTATGGCTTCCAGAGAATGCCACCCGGAATTTACTATAACACTTTACAAATGGTGGGGCAACTGTTTTATTATTTTCAAGATCAAATATCCACAGCATATCCCTGTCGTGTTTAATATCATATCATCTACATCAAAAATTCCCAGCATGGTAATGAACTGTATCGTCTCTATTATCAGGATATATAATATGCCTATAGAAATCGTTTTTTCAAATCTTGTTTGAAAGGCTAACGGAAACAATATTCCAAATGGGACAAAAATTATGATGTTTCCTATTATGTTTTCAACCGCCCATAATTCCCGCCCATGTTGTACCTGCTGTACGATCGTTTTAAACGGGATCAGATTAAAATTCCAAATTCCCATTTCACGATTCGTTTTAACAGAGCTGATCCGATCCATAATGGAATAAATTGATAACCCACTTTTGAAAAGCAGTACTATGGTTAATGCTATGACATAAATAATAAATATTCTTCTGATGGTTTTCATGATACCTCTTTTATTGCTATACTTTTACACATGACTCGTTCATTTATATATTTATGAAAACATATTATTTTATTTTTTTGATATAGTTCCATCAAATGAATATCTATTACCATTTGTAGGAACCTCAAAACATATATAATATTTTTTAGAAGAATTTAAACCTGAAATTGTGCCAGAACCACATTTACTCGAAATTGTTATTTGTTTACTTTTTACTTCCTTCTTTTTTGAATTATAAACTCTTACTGTTAATTTATTATTTGTTGCCCCTTTATAACTATCAATTAACTTCCAGTTAGATACGCTGATTTTTATGGAAGAGGCGCCTTTTAACCATTTACTTGTATACACACGATATCCCATGTCACTAACCTGATAATTATAATTTGATACTGATAAATCATGCGTATCCGCTTTCTTTGCGGGTGGATTCTTACCTTTTTTTATATTATTTATAACAGTTAATTCTGATGGTGGATTTGATGATAATACATTATTTTTTTCTCCTGCAAATACCGATACTCCCATTATCATACACAATACAAATGTTAAAATAAATGTTACTATTCTTTTTTTATACATAATTGTCTCCTTTTCACTTTGTATTCGTTGCAACTTATTATTTTACATGTAACTAAATTATACCTGTCTATAAAATTATTACTATACCATAACTGGAAAATAGAAAAAATTTACTATTTCTCTATATCTATCTTTTTCATTGTCTTATTTTCAATCTGATAAATCTTATTACAGTATTTTAAATTTTCTTTTCGATGCGTGATCAGAAATACAATTTTATCATTTGTTCCCAATATTCCATCCAAAATTGTTTTTTCCGTCGTCTCATCCAATGAACTTGTTGGTTCATCTAATATTAATACCTCAGCATCTTCTGTATACATTCTTGCTAATGCAATTTTCTGCTTGTCCCCTCCGGATAGATTATTTCCATTTTCCAATATAGCAGGCTCAAATATATCTCTTTCTGTCGTAAATTTATCAAGAAATCTCAGTCTTTCATAAGTTTCTTTTGATAATTTTTTTCTTCCAAAATTAAGATTATCATAAAGAGAACCTGTAATAATCGGCACATTCTGAGAATAATTACATTCCCTTTATGTGCCTCCATTTGAATATCTTTTATTAACAATATTCCATCTGTTGTATAGAGTTTATCAATTGAAATTTCTATATCTTTGATATGATCTAAAGAAACTGTTCCCGTCTCTTCCTACTCTTCTTCAACTAATTTTAAAAATTCAAAATAAGTATAAACAATATTACCATAAATATAAATGGATTCATAGTTAATGAATACAATAAGATCAGTATTATTGTCAATCGAGTAGGAGGGGATTTATAAATCCCCGACCTCTCACACCACCGTGCGTACCGTTCGGTACACGGCGGTTCAATCAACTTAACAATTAACACGAGTTTTCCACTGTTTCCATATGCACATGCGCAGTCTATATCTGATATGTTTATCCATATCTCTACAGAGAGTTCTCATTTTGCTTATCTTGAAGTAATTTATCCAACCTCTAATGAGCTGATTAAGTTTCTCAACTTTGTAGTTGTTGCTAACTCCCCAGCTTCGGCAAGTGAGTTCTTTCATTCTCTTCTTAAACTTTGCTACTGATTTTGCATGTGGCCTTGCTTTAAACTGATGTGCCCTTGTGTCAAAGTAAAACCCGAATCCAAGGTATTTTATTCCGCTTGGTCTATCGACTTTGCTCTTTGTTATGTTGACCTTAAGCCCTAGTTTCTCTTCAATGTATCTTGTTATATTTCTCATAACTCTGTTGGCAGACATTTCACTTCCGACCATGCTGATACAGTCATCTGCATATCGTACAAAGTTAAGCCCACGCTTTTCCATTTCCTTATCAAGTTCATTCAGAATGATGTTTGCCAGCAATTGCGAAAGCTTTCCACCTTGTGGTGTTCCCACGATGGATTCCTTGTATTCATCATCAATCATTATTCCACTGACAAGGTATTTTCTAACAATAGAAATAACATCTCCATCTTTGACAGTTCTACCTATGATAGTCATGAGCTTATCATGATTTACTGTGTCAAAGAACTTCTCCAAGTCAATGTCTACAATCCAGTCATTATCCTCATTCATCATGTCGAGTGCTGTTAGGATTGCTTGCTGTGCACATCTGTTAGGTCTGAATCCATAACTATGGTCATGGAACTGTTCCTCATAGATTGGTGTTAAAACCTGTGCAATGGCTTGTTGTATGAATCTGTCTGTTACTGTTGGTACTCCTAGGTTTCTGACACCGCCATCAGGCTTTGGTATCTCCACTCTTCGTACTGGCTGAG
>OLGB01003272.1_pt1 | contig 15469 bp, 15 predicted proteins | sample 1605691 | NCBI WGS metagenome assembly OLGB01 (sample SAMEA3888925, study PRJEB22519) | human gut metagenome | biome: human gut; feature: human-associated habitat; material: faeces | place: Denmark | collected 2010 | reverse complement strand
TGAAAAATATTAATATTTTGGAAAAAGCACTCAAAGAAAGTGAAGCTGACCGTGCAGCAAGACTGGAGCAGATTAATATATTGTCGGAACAGGTCAAAGAATTAGAAAAAAGATATGAGAAAGCGGATGAAGATAGAGTAGAACGATTAGAAAACATAAAGCAATTGGAAGAAATGTTGAAGCAAAATGGAGAAAGTAGCGGCAGTGACCAAGATACAATAAAAGAACTGGTAGAACAGAACAGAGAATTAAGCCAGAGGTATGCTGAGGCAGATAGAGATAGAGAGGAACGCTTGAAAAATATTAATATTTTGGAAAAAGCACTCAAAGAAAGTGAAGCTGACCGTGCGGCAAGACTGGAACAGGTTAACAAATTGACAGAATTATTAAAAAATACAGAAAACGCTGAGGTAAAATAAAATGAAAATAGCAGTTGATATGCTATCTATACGAGAAGATGGCAGCGCCGGAGGAGCTACGGGTTTCGCAATAGAATTAGTAAAGGGTTTTGCAAAAACACCGGACATACAGGTAGTTGCATTGTGTGGAGATTGGAATAGAAAACTGCTAAAGAGCCTTTTGCCTAATAACGTGCAACTGCTACAGGTGATAGGAGAAAAGAAGTATACAGGTATAGGGAAAATAGATAGGGTAATCAGGCGTATTGTACAATTTCGTACACATACTATGGTTTTAAAAGAAAATGGTGTGGATATTTTATATTGTCCGTTTAGTGCGCCGACATTTAAGGAAAATGGGATACCGACGGTAAGTACAATTCTTGATATACAGCATGAATTCTATCCACAGTTTTTTTCTCCACAGGAATTGCAGCATCGTAGAAAATTTTATTATGATATTGTCCAGAAGGTTGAAAGGGTAGTTTGTATATCGGATTATACGAGAGAAACCTTTTGCGAGAAATATGGATATCCATTGGAAAGAGCACAGACCATCTATATTGCAATACAGAATCGCTTTGATAAAGAAGATGCAGATGTTTTAGAAAAATTGGGAATTCAGAATCAACTGTATATTGTTTATCCAGCCAATTTTTGGGAACACAAGAATCATAAACTTTTATTGAATGCATTTGCAATGTATGCTGAAGGAAATTCGGAATTAAAGTTGGTTCTTACAGGAAATCCATTGGACCAAGCGGAGTACTATAATGAATTATTAAAGGCTATGAAAATAGAACAAAGAACAGTGATTACAGGATATCTTACGAATGAGGAGTTATTTAGTATTCTGAAGCATGCGAAAGGATTGATTTACCCCAGTTTATTTGAAGGGTTTGGAATTCCTGTAGTTGAAGCAATGGGATTAAATAAATTAATTGCATCTAGCAATTTGACGAGCCTACCGGAGATAGGATGTCCTTCTATTTTCTATTTTAATCCTAAAAAGCCAGATGAAATTTTAAGAGGAATTGAGTATCTGGCAAATAATGAAATGACAGAGCAAATAAAGAAGGAATACAGAAAAAAGCTTGAAGAGTATCAAGCGGATAAAATGGTACAAGCATATATAGATGCCTTTAAAGAAGTGATTTGCAATAAGACAGAAGTTATTTTTACTGAAGAAATTTCCGGAATATATGAGGATGGATGGACGGGAAGAGAGGTTATAATTAAATTAAAAAATAGAAAAGGGATGAAGTTATATATGAAATTATCTTTGCCTCCATTTGTGAAACTGAAGGAAAGGATAGTAATTGAAAAAAATGGCGAGAAAAGGACGGAGGTATTGAACTCGGGAGAAAATGTAGTTCTGGAAGAAACTATTGAAAACAATCAGGAAACAATAACAATTGCGTTTTCTAAAACATGGACGCCTAATAAAGTCTTAAAAAGTGCAGATGAAAGACAGTTAGGGGGAATGGTAGAAGAAGTAAGGGTATATTCAAAGGATGTTAGTATTGATTTAAAAAATAGGTGATATGAAAATATATAGATGAAAGGTATATTTAAGATGAAAATTACTGTTGTGACGCCTTCTTACAATCAGGGAAAATACATAAAAAGAACTATTGAGAGCGTTTTGACGCAAGGAGTTAATGATTTAGAGTATATTGTAATGGATGGTGGAAGTACGGATGAAACAATATCTATTTTGAAAGAATACGGTGATAAGATTATTTGGAAGAGCGAAAAAGATAAAGGACAGACAGATGCAGTAAATAAGGGGATTCGTGAGGCACATGGTGAAATAATAGGCTGGCTTAATTCGGATGATATATATTATCCCGGGGCAATTAAGAAAGTGATGCAGATATTTGAAGAAAAGCCGGATGTGAATGTTGTATATGGAAATGCAAATCATATAAGAGAAGATGACAGTTTTATTGAGGAGTATTATACAGAAGATTTTGATTATGAGAGATTGAAAGATATTTGTTTTATTTGCCAACCATCATTGTTTTTTAGAAAAAAGCTTGTGGAAAAATATGGGTATCTTGATGATAGCTTACAATATTGTATGGATTATGATTATTGGTTAAGGCTTGGAAAGGGAGAAAGGTTTTATCGGCTTAATGAACTGATTGCGGGCTCCAGACTTTATGAAGATAATAAAACACTGGGTGCCAGAAGAAAAGTACATGAAGAAATGCTTGCTATGCAGGAGAAAAATTTAGGTAAGGCATCTGAAAAATGGATTTATAATTTGGCACATGTAATTGTAGATGAAATGGGGATTCCGAGAGAAAAAGACGGAAGGACAAACCCTGAATTTGCAAAAATGTTGGCAAAGGTTTCTGCAAAAGAATTTTTGAAACACTACAAATATATTCCTTGGAATGTATTGAAAAACTTGAAGGGATGGTACTGCCAAAAATAAGGAATAGGCAGGATGTGCAGATGAGAATAGGATTTGATATTAGTCAGACATGCGAGAGTAAATCGGGAACAGGTTTTTGGGCAGACCAATTGGCTCAGGCACTTGCAAGCGAAGATAAAGAAAATATATATACACTTTTTCCATGGTTTTATGATTACAGGCCGCAGACAATAGAAAAGGCAACTCAAGTAACACAGAAGAATTTTGAAAAAAAGATTGTAAAGAATTTTAATGACGATGATTCAACAATAAGTCGACTGGATATTATTCATTCTAATAACTTTAGATTTCCTAAAGACGTTTCAGCAAAAAAAGTAGTTACCATTTATGATGTGTGCTTTATGGATTGCCCAGAGTACACTACAGAAGCAAATAGACTTTTTTGCTATAAAGGAACACTTGATTCGATGTTGTTTGCGGATAAAATTATTGCTATTTCAGAATATACAAAACAAAGGTTACTACATTTTTTCCCATTTGTGGATAGTAGCAAGATAGACGTGGTATATTGTGGTAATAGAAATACCTTGCTAAAAGAAAAAAATAATATTGAATTAGTTTATAAATGCAAATTGGAACCGTTGGAGTATTTTCTCTCTGTCGGAACAATTGAACCGCGTAAAAATTATTCTACATTGCTGAAAGCATATAAACTTTATAAAGAGAATTGTATTGGTGAATATAAAAAGCTGTGTATTGCAGGTGGATATGGTTGGATGGAAGAAAACTTTAGACAAAACATTGAGGAACTGGGACTGATGGGGGACGTTGTAGTTACAGGCTATGTTTCGGATGAAACACTTGCAAATTTATACAGACATTGTTATGCTTTTATATACCCGACATGGTATGAAGGATTTGGACTTCCTGTTTTGGAGGCTATGAATTTTGAAAAACCAGTTATTGCAAGTAATGTGACTAGTATTCCAGAGATTGTAGGAGATGCGGCCGCCTTGTGCAGACCGGAAGACAGTACAGGAATTGCAAGGTATATGGATAATTTAGAAAATGTGAAATTTTATAATGAAATAGTAGAAAAAGAGAAAAAACGAATAGAACTGTTTTCGTGGGAAAAATCGGCTAAAGAATTAGTGGAGATTTATTCAAAACTGGTAAAGTAATTGCGAGAGAGTATAAAACAATAATGGAAAAGACAATATATCGGCATGAGATGAAATATCTCCTTCCAATTGAACAAAAAGATATGCTAAAGAGAAAATTAGAATTAATTGGAAGACTAGACAGTCATTGCAAGAAAGGATTTTACTTTATAAGAAGCTTATATTTTGATGATATTTATGATAGTGCCTATCGGGAAAAAATAAATGGTACTGATAAAAGAAAAAAGTGGAGAATTAGGACATATGACTATGACTTAGCGAGTGCTAAGCTGGAATGCAAACATAAATTTGTTGTTTGGGGCTTTGATGGAAAATGAAGTATTTAGGAATAATCTTATTTGCGCTATTATAGATTTGCGAAATACAGTATTTTCACCTCAAAGAACGGATGAATTTTTGCAACAAATAGAAAATGAGTGGGAATCCGTTGTAATTGACTATTTTTTAAGATTTGGGCCGGAAGAAGTGGCGGAAATGTCTGAACAGGAGAAAAGGGATTATTTTAGCAGTATGATATCTCGGATGCAATGGTTTTACGAGCATAGAAGTTGGGAAACTATTCAAATATTACAAGAATATACGGGAAAGACTATGCTTGAAGTGAATATAACAGGATGTGAAAATAAAGAAATTACTATAAATGGAGAAGAAATTTATTATGAAGGAAGTGAATGGACGGGCTTGTATTTGCCGGAAACAGAAATAACACTTTCAGTAAAAGACGAAAAACAATTTCAAGGGTGGTATAATGATAAGGATGAACTATTGGGGAAAGACTATCAATATTCATTCGAAATAACAAAGAATGTTAATATAATAGCGAAATTTGAATAGCAAAGGGGAAGAAAAAAAGTATCGCTTAATGCAAAGAGGAGGTGCAGAGAATGACTAAAATACATAAGAAAATTTTTATAGCAATAAACTTGAGCTTGGGAATAATGGGGGTAATGTTTAGTGTATTGCAAATAAGTGGTGGAGTTGAGTTATATGGTGTAACAGAACAGGTTGACACAATACCATTTGAGTTTAGAACATTATATAATGGAGAATGGCAAAGCCAATTTACTACAAAATATCATAATAATTTTCCGCTTAGAGCGTTTATGGTGAGAACCAATAATCAACTTCTTTATCAGATGGGGGCAATGATTAACGGTTCTATTGTTGTGGGGAATGATGGATATTTGTTTTCAGATGAATATATATGCAATGCATTTACTAATATTTCGGATGATACAAGAAAACAAATTGATGAATATGTTGAAAAGTTGATAGAGTGTCAAAAAATATTGAATGTACATCAGAAAGAACTAGTGTATATTATTACGCCCAGTAAGGTGGAACTGTGTGCTGAATTTTTGCCAGAAAGATATAAGGCATTGGTAGCTCAGAGAGCAGAGATTACTAATAACTATGATTACCTTGCCTATAAATTGGAACAAGCGAATATAAGGATGTTAGATATGACTCAAATTCTGAAAAGAGCAGAACAAGAATATCCCTATTTTTGCAAAACAGGTACTCACTGGAACCTTTATGCGGCTGCGATAGGGGCAAAAGAATTATTAAAAGTACTGGGAAATACTGTAAATAGTTTTGAAATCACATTTTCAGAAAAACCTTTTGAAACAGAGAAGGATTTGTATTGCTTGAGTAATATATGGAAAGGGAAAGAAGAAAACTTGTATTACAAAGGCGTACTTGATATTGAAGGAAATATAGACAGAAGAACTGTTTTGGAAATGGGGACTTCATTTTCGAACGAAATGGTTACAGAACTGTTGAATAAAGATAGTGAGATGCTCTTCGATAATTATATAAGATATCAATATTTTACCATGAAAAGTACATATTTTGGTGACCAAATAAAGACAGAAACATTTATAGAGTCAGAGGATTTGATAGATGAAATTTGTGGCGCAGATATTATTTTGATTGAAAATAATAATTCATATGTGCCTGATTCACATATACAATTTGCTCAGTATATCATTGATAATGGAGATATAATAAAAACCAGAAAAGAAATTTTGGAGCCAATAATATTTGAAAATGATACATTTATTATTGATTTTTCCCAAAAAGGGAATTCTAGCGAATACGTTAAGACTGGATTTTATGATGAAGAGGAAACAGGAAGATGGTCAAGAGCTAATACGAAGATTGAACTGTATTTGAATGCGGACAGTGATATACGAATCGACTTTTCAAATAATTACTTTTGTGAAAAAACGCAAATAATGTTTAATGATTGCCTCTTGTGGGACAGTGAAAAAGATAGTGTAGAACAACTGACAGATATAGTTATACCTGAAAACATAATACGGAGTGATGGGGGGAATTATTTGCAAGTATTCACTTCAAAGGAAATATTGTCACCTAAAGCACAAGGGATAGGCGAGGATGACAGAAAACTGGCACAATTTTGGAACAAACTTATAATAAGAAGGGGGGATAAAAAGTGAGTTTTTCAACGCCACTTTTCCTGATTGTCTATTTTCCTATTGTATGTATAGGGTATTACTTTTTGCCTGAAAAATTTAAGAATGGATGGTTGTTACTCAGTTCATTAGTTTTTTATGCATGGATTGGGTTTAAATATCTAATTATTCTATTAGCCTTTACATTAATAAATTATGTGTTCGGAGCTTTGATAGAACAGAATAGGAAAAAGTTGATTTTGATAATTGCAATAATATGTGATTTGAGCTTTTTACTATGGTATAAGTATGCAAATTTTATATTGACTAATATAATGGCATTGATGCAAAAGAATATATATATAATTTCAAATGCAGTAGAGTTTACTGAAAACCTCGTAATGCCAATGGGGCTGTCCTTTTTTGTATTTAGAGGAATATCATATATTGTTGATGTTTATAAAGATAAGATAAGAGCTTGTAGAAATTGTAGAAATTTCCTTCTATATATGGTGATGTTTCCTTATATTATTTCAGGTCCCATAGTTCGATATGGTGATGTAGGGGAAGCAATTGGCACAAAGAAAAATGTAAATATCGAAACCATATATGTAGGACTAAAAAGGTTCATTTATGGTTTGAGCAAAAAAATTTTAGTGGCTGATATATTAGGGGAGATAGCGGAAAAGGTATTTACTTCAAGTGGGTCTATTGTTTCGTGGTTAGGAATGATAATTTATAGTTTACAGTTGTATTTTGATTTTTCCGGATATTCGGATATGGCGATAGGAATAGGGAATATGCTGGGTTATCATTTTTGCGAAAATTTTGATAATCCATATAAAGCGAAGAGCATAAAAGAGTTTTGGAGAAAATGGCATATTTCGTTATCTAGTTGGTTTCGTGATTACTTATATATCCCATTGGGAGGAAACAGAAAGGGAACGCTTGCAACATATAGAAATTTAATAATTGTATTTGGAGCAACGGGGTTATGGCATGGAGCCTCATGGAATTTTGTTGTATGGGGGATGTGGCATGGAGTATTTATGCTATTGGAACGTGGTGGATTTGGTAAAATTATTAAGCGGGTACCTAATTTTGTTCAAAGAATATATACACTTCTGGTTGTAGGTATAGGCTGGTTGATGTTTAGAAGTGTCAATATAGCTGATAATTTGAAAATTATAATAAGACTGTTTACATTTGAAAAAAGTGAAACGATTAATTGGGTTGGATATTTAGACTTACGCTATACTATGTGTATCTTGATTGCAGTAATATGGTGTGCGATTGGAACAGATAGAGTATTAAAAAATAAAGTTTGGAGCGATAGTATAATGATTTGCTTATTAATATTATGCGTTATTAGTATTAGTGCTTCAAATTTTAGTCCATTTCTATACTTAAGATTTTAAAATAAATGTATTTAGGAGGGAAAAAATGCAGATTGTATACTATACCATAATAGCATTGGTGGGGGGAATTTTGGGTCTGCCAATAATGCTGTTATCGAAGGAAAAGAAAAAGAGTTGGATTCCAGAGTCATTTATTTTAGGTAATGCGTTTGTTATAATAATAACATTTTGGATGAGTAGCTGTCTATCTCAAGGAATGAATGTGTGGGCAAGATTTATGCTTAGCATATTGGTGCTTATAGCACTTTTGGTGATTGTATGGAAAAGAAAATTATTGGGCAGTTATTTTGAGAGTACAACAAAGCAAGACATTTTGAGTGTTATTATTGCCTATATGGCGGGATTATTGCCGTTAATGATATATATCATATGGAAAGCGGAGTTCCCCTATTGTGATGGATATACCTATATTTGTACAAGTGACTATCTTATGGAACATGGCTATAATGTCAGTATTGATATTCAAGAAGCAGTGCATCATCCATGGCTATCTCAGATGTTTATATATCAGACGTACCATTTTAGAATTGGAGCACAGATGCTTTTGGCATTTTGGTCTAGTGTATTTGGGGTAGAATTTTCTTTAGAGTTATTTTTGCCAATATGTGGCTTGGGTATAATGCTGTGTGGAATGGCAACATGGATATTTGTATCGAACATTAAGAAAAGTGATAATAATGAAAAAATATATGCCATAGTTGTTTTCTGCTTTAATATGCCAATTATACAGTGGTGTGCAATGTACGGATTTTTGCCGCAAATTTTGGGCAGCGCTTTTTGTCTGGCGGCGATTGCATTAATCTTTAATGTAGAAAAATGGCATAAACTTGTGTGTATAGAACTGGTGGAAACAGCAGTTGTTACGGCTGCGTTTGCACTGACATACAATGAGATGCTTCCTTTTTTTGCCATGATAATTATAACATTTATTGTTTACGAGATAGTTGTAGTAAAAGGAATAAGCATTAGTATTATTAAATCCATATGTGCAATTGCATTTCTTGCAATGTGTCTAATTATAACATATATACCTGGTATGATTAGTGCGGTATTTTCTCTGATGGGGGCAGCGGTTGGGTGGAATCAAAATAAAGATATAATAACATATATGGCACAGGTGTTTTCTGTTATACCACCTGAATATAATTTGCATGAAGGTCAGGTAGTACCATTTGTATTAGTTGCGGAAGTACTTGTAATAATAATTATGGGAATAATTTGTAAAGGTTACAAAAAAAGTGACAAAACGGTAAGGTATTACTACATGATATGCACGGCGCCATATTTAGTCGTTTGTTTATATTTTGTGTTCTTTACAGAAAATCCATTTGTTGGCGGAAAAACCAATACTTGGAGTGTTTATAAACTTGTACAATATTATGCAGTTGTTTTGCTACCATTTATCGCAATTTTTGTTATAGAATATCTAAAGAAATATCCTAAAATATTGATATGCATTATGGGAACATTTCTTGTCTTTAATGGATATCAAGGCATAAATTATATGAAACAATTGTCTAATGTTATGAAAGAATATACAGGATCAGATGTACCGCTGGAAGAGTATTATAAATTATATGATGAATATGGCAATAGTCAAGAAACAATAGAACTGACGGGGGTACCTGGAAAACATAGACAGATGGTAACATATTTTCTAAAGAATGTAAAACTTAATTCAGATTGGAATACGGATGGATATTATTCATCCATACCAGCTAATGAGGAAAGCTCCGATATGTGTCTGTATTATAATAAAACCGATGCTAATGCAATTGCTGGATTGGTTAAAATAGAAAACAGTCTATTATTTCCAAATGGATTTTATGAGGAGGAAAGAAATGAAGAGGGGAGATTTTGGAGATGGGGGCAACAAGAGGCAGAAATAGAGCCTATGGTTAATAAAGATGTGAAAGAAGGTATAATTGAATTTGATATTTTTCCGTATATTGGAGATGAAACTGAGCAGGTGGTTGACATTTATAGTGAGAACGGGAATCTCATTCAACATATTTTGTTAAAGGAAGGGAATCTTTTACATACTTCAATAATATGGACAAAGGAAATGGGCAAACTAAGGTTGGTATATAATGGGGTAGCAACAGATACTGAGGATGGACGTAGTCTTGCTTTTGCTATTTCAAATTACACATTAAATGTTATGCAATAGTAGAATTTAGAAATTATGTTTGTAAGGAAATATATAGTTGCTATTTTTTACAAAAGAGTGTAATTTATATAATGGAGTAGATTATAGAAACAGAGAAAAATATGAATTCACTTATGTAGTTATGCCAACGTATAATGATGCTGTTAGTGATTACCGTTCAACATCCTCGCATATCCGCGATAATAGTTTCATACTAATCTCCATTCTGCCGCTTTCGGCTGACAGCACAAATAGTAATGAAAGTGTTTTAACTCTCTACATTGTGCTGTATGGCAGAAGAAGTTATGAATTATTGAAAGCAAGAGTACTGCTTCATGAGCACAAGTTTGCTATGAAATTAACTAAATGCGGAAAGAATCTATGGAACATTTATGAGAATACAAGTATTACGATATGGATGCAGTGATAGTAACAGCGTTAGAACTGGTCAAAAAAGAATTGCGATAGAAATGGAAGGTAAAAACATTGAACAAACAAGATAAAATCTATGTTGCAGGACATCGCGGACTGGTGGGGAGTGCAATTGTCAGAAATTTGAAATCGAAAGGATATACTAATATTATCGGAAAAACTCATACAGAGTTAGATCTTACCAACCAGAACATGGTTAAACAGTATTTTGAACAAGAACGGCCGGAGGTGGTTATTCTTGCCGCGGCAAAAGTGGGTGGTATTAATGCCAATAATACAACACCTGCAGAATTTGCATATGAAAATATGCAAATTCAGTGTAATGTTATAAAAAATTGCCACGATTATGGAGTAAAAAAACTATTGTTTTTGGGAAGTACTTGCATATATCCTAAGATGGCGAAACAACCGATTGTTGAAGATGCACTTCTTACAGGACCATTAGAAGAAACCAATGAAGCGTATGCGATTGCTAAAATTTCAGGTTTGGAAATGTGTAAGTTTTTTAAAAGGCAATATGGAGATGATTTTATTAGTTGTATGCCAACAAACCTTTATGGACCATATGATAATTATGATTTGAACGGTTCGCATGTTATGCCGGCGATGATTCGCAAATTTCATGAAGCCAAAATACACAATAAACCGTTTGTTGAATTGTGGGGAACAGGTTCTCCTCTTCGGGAATTCTTATATTCCGATGATATGGCTGATGCTTGCGTGTTCTTATTGGAAAATTATAGCGGTGAACAACATGTGAATATTGGTACAGGTAAGGAAGTTACTATTAAGCAACTTGCAGAATTAGTTAAAGATACAGTTGGCTATAGTGGGGAAATTGTATGGAATAGTAAAATGCCGGACGGAACACCAAGAAAGCTGACAGATGTGACCAAGTTGCATGAACTAGGATGGAGTCATAAAATTGAACTTGAAGAGGGAGTACAACTTGCTTATAAATGGTTTGTAGACAACATTGACGATGCAAGAAAGTAGTATCATATAAATGCTCTTTGGGAAAGGAAGAGAAGAATGAAGGTAGTGATTTTAGCTGGCGGATTTGGAACAAGAATTTCAGAAGAAAGTATATATAAACCAAAGCCTATGATAGAAATAGGTGGGAAACCTATTTTGTGGCATATTATGAAACTGTATTCTTATTATGGATTTAATGAATTTGTTATATGTGCGGGATATAAGCAACACGTTATAAAGGAATGGTTTGCAGACTATTATTTACATAATACAGATGTTACATTTGATTTACTGACCAATTCAATGACTGCTCACAATAATTATTCGGAACCTTGGAAGGTAACAGTTGCGGATACGGGATTGGAAACTATGACTGGGGGAAGAATAAAAAGAATTCAGAAATATATAGGGGATGAACCGTTTTTACTGACATATGGAGATGGAGTTTCTAATGTTAATATAAAAGAACTGGTAAAGTGGCATGAAGAACATGGGAAAATGATAACAATGTCGGCTTATAACGTGGAACAGAGATTTGGGGTTTTGGATATAAATGCCGAAAATGAAATTACCGCGTTTAGAGAAAAATCTAAAGATGATGGCAGTATGATTAACATTGGCTATATGGTATGTCAACCGGAAGTGTTTAAGCTTATTGAGGGAGATTCAACAGTATTTGAAAAGGAGCCATTAAATAAAGCAGCAGCTATGCATGAATTGGTAGCATATAAGCATGGTGGGTTCTGGCAGTGCATGGATACAGTTAGAGAGAAACAAAAGCTTGAGGAATTATGGAGTACGAATAAAGCACCTTGGAAAGTGTGGGAACAATAATGAAGAAAAAGATAACGGTAGTTGTACCAACTTATAATGAAGAATTAAATGTTGATAATGTGTATGCGAGAGTTACAAAGATTATGGAGTCTGAATTAAGCGGGTATGATTACGAAATAATGTTTGTTGATAATTGTTCACTTGATGAAACCCGTAAGAAGATTCGAAATTTAATAGAGAAAGATAAGCGAGTTAAAGCAATTTTTAATGCACGTAATTTTGGCTATGTGAGAAATGTATTTTATGGGTTATCACAGGCAGAGGGAGATTGTGCGGTATTATTACATGCAGATTTGCAGAATCCTCCGGAATTGATTGTTGATTTTGTTAGATATTGGGAACAATCTTATAAAGTAATAGTAGGGATTAAACGAAAAAGTAAGGAAAATAAAATCCTTTTTGGCATTAAAAATTTGTATTACAAATTTATGAACAGAATTTCTGACACTGAAATGATAGAGCAATTGACAGATTTTGGGCTTTACGACAAAAGCTTCATAAACGTGCTGAGAAATCTGGACGATTCAGTACCATATTTTAAGGGAATAGTGTCAGAACTGGGATTTTCTATGAAAAGGGTGGAATTTGTCCAGGAAGATAGGGAAAATGGGAAATCATTTACCAATTTTTTCAAAAGTTATGATTATGCAATGCTGGGAATTACTTCTTACACTAAAATTATGCGGGCGGCAAGTTGGTTTGGATTTGGTCTTGGTATAATTTGTGTGATTATAGCAATTATTACATTTTTGTCCAAAGTCTTTGGCTGGCAGGATTTTCCCGTTGGAACAGCAGCCCTGTGTGTAGGAATGTTTTTCTTAAGTGCAATACAGATGTTTTTTATTGGAATATTAGGTGAATATGTTATGAGTATAAATACGCGAGTATTGCATAGACCTCTTGTAATAGAAGAAGAACGCATCAATTTTTAGTTGAAGGAAGTAGAAGATGAAGTACGATGTGATTTTGGTTGGAACGGGTTTTTCAGGAAGTGTTATTGCGAGAATATTATCGGAAAATTTGGGCTTGAAATCATTGGTGTTAGAAAGAAGAGAACATATTGCAGGAAATATGTTCGATAAAGTAGATGCAAATGGTATTCGAGTACAGCAGTATGGCCCACATACGTTCATTACAGATTCGGAATGGATAGTAAACTTTATAAAAAAGTATGCTGAGTGGGTGCCGTGGGATGTAACGGCAAAGGTCGAAATTGACAAAAAGCTATATACACTTCCGTTTAACTATCAGTTTATTCGTGAGTATTATGAAAGTGATTATGCAGAAAAACTTATTAGAAAACTCGAAGTTGCGTTTGAAGGAAAAGAGAGAGTTTCTATATTTGAAATTTTGGATAATAGAGATAGCGATATAGTAGATTTTGGGGAAATGCTCTGTCAAAAGGATTACTTTCCGTACAGTTCCAAACAATGGGGAATTCCAATGGAAGCAATGGACAGGAGCGTTATTTCCCGTGTTAAGTTTGCATTGTCGAATGATAACCGCTATATACAGCAACGATATCAATATATTCCGACAAAAGGTTTTACTGATTTTTTTAAGAATATGTTGTCAGATGATAATATTACGGTTAAAACTGGAACGGATGCATTACCGCATATAAAATTTGATGAGGAAAAGCAGAGGGTATTGTTTGAATGGGATGGGGAGATTTATGATTGCCCTGTTGTTTTTACAGGACCGATTGATGAATTATTCCAATCACAATATGGTTCGTTGCCCTATCGTTCTTTGGATATTAAATTTGAATCCTTTGATGTAGATAGTTATCAGGACGTTCCGTTTGTGTCTTATCCGCAAACAGAAGGGTATACACGAATTGTGGAGTATAAAAAGCTAACAAATCAGCATATAAAGGATAAAACTTCTATTTCCATAGAGTATCCGGTGCCATATGTTCCTGATTTGAATCAGCCATATTATCCAATAGTTAATGCTGAAAATATGGAATTATATCAAAAGTACAAGAGCTTGTCTGAAAAGTATCACAATCTATTTGTATGTGGAAGATTGGGAGATTACAAATATTATAATATGGATGCGGCGATTGAAAGAGCCTTGGAAGTAGAAAAAGAAATAGAAAGTTACGTTCGTGAATAACAAAGAAACAGATGGGAGCAGATAGGATGTTTGATGCGAATTTTTATCGAGGAAAGAGGGTTCTTTTAACAGGACACACAGGTTTTAAAGGTTCCTGGATGTCTAAAGTTTTGTTGGATTTGGGAGCAGAAGTTACAGGATACTCTTTGCAGGCACCTACAGAGCCTGCGTTATTTGATATTTGCGGATTGAATACTAAAATGAATTCGATAATAGGTGACATAAGGGATTATGGGATGCTTCGAAAGGTTTTTGAGCAGGTAAAACCTGAAGTGGTATTTCATTTGGCTGCACAACCTATTGTACGAGATGGCTATAAAGAACCAAGATATACTTATGAAACAAATGTTATGGGTACAGTGAATCTGTTAGAGTGTGTAAGACATACAGATTCTGTCAAATCTGTGGTTAATGTAACCACGGATAAAGTCTACAAAAACAGAGAATGGATATGGGGATACAGGGAGAATGAGGAATTAAATGGATATGACCCATATTCAAATAGTAAATCATGCTCAGAGCTTGTCACAAGCAGCTATATAAACTCTTTTTTTAGTGAAGCTAAAATAGCTGTTTCTACAGCAAGGGCAGGTAATGTAATAGGTGGTGGAGATTTCGCTAATGACAGGATTATTCCTGATTGTGTCAGAGCAGCAGTCAAAGGAGAAGATATTCTTGTAAGAAATCCATATTCAACAAGACCATATCAGCATGTATTAGAACCCGTATATGCGTATATGATGATTGCTGCAAAACAGTATTCAGATTTGGAATATGCAGGAAACTATAATGTAGGACCGGATGAGTCAGATTGTTATCAAACGGGAGAGCTTGTTAATATTTTCGTAAAAAAGTGGGGAGAGTCATTAGAATGGATAAACAAGTCAGACGACGGCCCTCATGAAGCTAATTTTCTTAAATTAGATTGTTCGTTGTTAAAGAGCAAGTTTGGATGGCATCCATGTTGGAACTTGGAGGAGGCTATTGAAAAAACAGTAGAATGGGCGAAGTGTTGGAAACAAAGTGGTAATGTGGTAGAATGTATGGAACGCCAGATTAATGAGTATTTCAGGAAAGCAGAGGAGTAAAATGCCAATAACTTTTAAAGGTACTGATATACAGGATTTAATGATTATTGAACCGCATCTGTATCCGGAT
>OLGB01003260.1_pt1 | contig 15521 bp, 10 predicted proteins | sample 1605691 | NCBI WGS metagenome assembly OLGB01 (sample SAMEA3888925, study PRJEB22519) | human gut metagenome | biome: human gut; feature: human-associated habitat; material: faeces | place: Denmark | collected 2010 | reverse complement strand
CGCATCTGTCCGTTGTAGGTGATCCAAAAAGCGGCGTGTCCGGCACGGCATTTCATGGGCTGCCCGACGGGTGGGAGTACGGTGGTGCCCACGGCGCTCGCAAGCTGTGCTGCCGCCGCATTGCATCGGCGGAGCAGCTTCGCTTCGTCCGTGGTACGCCTGAGCCGGTCAAATATCAGGTCGCCGGCGTATTCCGGGTCGAGACGTGAAAACCGTTCAAGGGCGGCTTCGTCGCGTCTTACCGGGGGGAACATATAAACTGCTTCGCTGACAGGAAGTTTCAGGGAGTCGGCAAACTCGTATATTGCCTCTCTGTCGTGTATGTTGTACTGCGTAAAGGTGGCGTTTATACGTACCTTGACTCCTGCAGCGGTCAGCCTCTTTATCGCCGCAACGGCACGTTCATAGCAGGAACCGTCTCCGCACAGCGACTGATATGTTTGAGCCGAGGCGCCGTACAGCGTTATGTTGACGCGTGCCGGCGGTTTGGCGGCGAGAAACGATACACGCTTTTCGTCGATCAGCGTTCCGTTGGTATTGACGGAAATGATGAACCCGCGTTCTATGAGCTGCGGGTAAAGTTCGTCAAAACCGGGATAAACAAAGGGTTCACCACCGGTTATGAGAAGGTACAATGTTCCCAAACGACGCGCTTCGTCCGCGAGTCTGAGCCAGTCTTCCACTGTGAGCAGCCCGCCTGAATCTCTGACCTGCCGGGCAGTCATCCGTACATAGCACATCCGGCATGAAAGATTGCATAAAGGGGTCAGCTCGAAGGTCCCGCCGAGTGGTATTTTCCGTTGTCCCGCCTTGCGGTACAGGTATGTAGAAATGCTCATTTCTTTGTTCATGCTATCACCCCGTCCGAAATAAGTCGCTCTTTCAGGCATTCTACGGCGCTTTCCCGCGGCGTGCACAGGAGCCTGTAGACCGGTACGAAATCCAAAATAATGCTCAGTGTCTCCGCCGCTGATTCCAACAGCGCCGGATGCCAGTACGGGACGCTGCTTTGTGACAACAGCTCGCGAAACGCCGAAGCTCCGCTCAGACGCGCTATGCTGTCGGTATCGCTTTTGCCGAGCACCACAATGGCACCGAGTTTTGCGGCAGTGTTCGTCAGCACCGGCTCGGTGCCGTCGAACGGGTATCCGAACGAGTAAATGCTTTTGTCTATACGCCTGATCGTTGTCCTGTCACCCGAAAGATGTATGGCGGCACCATAACGGCACCAGAGCCTTGCCTGAGTGGTCTTCCCGGTGCCGGACGGGGCGGTGAACAGGATAGAGCGTTGAGAATACGATATTTGTGAAGCATGGAGCAAAGTGGTGCCGAAGACGGCAAAAATTATTTTCAAAGGCAGATGCTGCAACAGCATTTTTGCGGTCAATGAGTCGGTGTAGAGCAAATGTACGGTGACTTTTGCAAAATCCGCCGAAAAGCGTACCACCGAGCAAAATCCGAGGCTGCCGTGACGTTTTTGCGCCTGAATCAGTCCGTTGACGGTATAATAGTTAAAGTGCGAGTCTTTTCCGACCGGGTCGCCTTCGGCGAGCATCGAGCTTGCCCATCCCGAATACTCTACCGTGACATCGGGTGTCGATGTGGACGTTTCAAAAATCCTCATGTCCGGGTCTGTCGTGAACCCGCTCGGAAAGCACAGCGCCAGCGTTATACCGCCTATGCTGAAAAATTTTTTCATGATACGGTGCGCCGTGTCAACACGGCTGCTCCTTTTTACTTTTTCCGTCATTATCCGCCGCCTGCGGCGAAAATCGCGCAGCAATCAACAGAGCAAGGAGGCCCCGTCTCACTAAAGATGAGGCCTCCGTGCGTGTGCCGGGCTCTGCGTGATGCGTTCTATGCCGAGGTGGAGGGCGTTTCGTTTGCTGCGGTGTGATAGCAGTCACAGGCGTCGCCGTCAAATTGTGCCGGAAGCTTTCCCGATTCTCCGGTGCCGGCGCCGCCTCCCTCGAGGTCGTAGCACGTCATGAAATCAAAGTCCACTATCGTGGTGCAGCCGGACGCAATGCTTTCCGACAGTTCAAAATGCTCTATGACCAGTGTAGGCTTGTGATATTTCTTTTTCATTTGTTTTTCCTCCGATCTGCCCGCTCAGTTGTCCGTGATCGTGTACGGAGCGCCGGTGACCTTGAGATTCGTTAGCGATATGATACTGTCGGTAGATGCCGTCACGGTTATGACGCCCGTGTATCCCTGTCTGCTTATGAACGAGGTGATCTCGTAATAGCAGTCTGCTGTCGAAGATATGCTCACTGTGTGCGATATTTCTTCGCCGTCTTTGATATAGCTGACGATGAGTTCGTTTGGCTTTTCACTCTGACCGGGCGATCCCTCCGGCGCTTTGGCGCCCAGGAAGAGCCGGTAGTCGGGATTGTTCCTGAACCAGTCGCTGAGGTCAAAGCTCACGGATTGACCGTCTGCGAGGTAAAGCTCGTTTTTCGGACCCATTGTCTGATATTCTTCGGCCGTCAGTATGCTGCCGTCGGTGTCGGTAAACAGCACAAATCCGTCTTCCCAGACCAATCCTCCGTGATCCTCAACGGTCTCATCGGCAAGCAGCTTGTCGCGCAGCTCGGTCACCGACACGTCGTTTTCACCGTCGAGCTCGTACGCGTTCTCGGCATCGGCATTATCGTATCCCATGGGATTGTACACTCTTATGCCGTCCAGATAGAAGGTGTTGGTATGCTCTCCGGAGGCGTTGATGAACATGCTGCTTCCGTTTCCGGATTCTATATAGAGCAGACATACGACTTTTACGGTGTAGGTGCCGTATTCAAGCCCGTCGATGTTGTACACGGGAATGTTGTATATGGTGTCTCCAGTGAGCGGCGATCCGACGCGGTCTATACCGTAATAGAGCGAACGTACGAGGATATCCTTCACGGTACCGTCCTCTGCGGTCAGATATACTTTGATCCATCCGCTTGTCGTGTCGGTCCGCATATAGACGGTAGTGCCGGTACCGGTGAAGGTATAGGTGAAATAAGGCGCGGAGACCCCGGTGCCGGATGCGGCGGATGTGACCTTCATCGAGGATCCAGCGGTATCACCTGAGGATGAGGCAAGGTAGACGGGATCCGAACCGTAGGCGGGGTTTCCCGGCTTGCCTACCGCGCCCATGTCCTGATACAGCTCATGCGTGTCTCCGCAGCTGCTCCACTGGCTGTCCGGATCGGCCGTTTGTCCGGAAGTGCCGCCGGTGAATTGGATACCGTTGAAGTTTTCTTCGTAGTGAACGCTTGTGGCGGGGATGACCGTTGCGTATGATGTCGCGGTACCGGAGGTGAAATCGCCCGTTTCACCGTCGTATCTGTTGGTGATGAGTGTATAGGTGAGAGTGTCTATGCTTTCAATAAATTTGTTCGGGGTGTATCGTATATAACGGTATTCGTTCAGTGTACTGTCTGAGAGCTCGTCGTGAGGAACGGCTTCGTAACTGCCGTCGGGGAGCTTTCTTACTATTTCGGCTATGCCGTTTACAGCGCCGCTTACATCACTGAGCAGCAGTTGTCTGCCGTATTGGGAGTCGTTTGAGAGCACATCAAGGATCACAGCAGACCGTAGTCGAGGACGAAGCTTTCAGGATTTATGATGACGCTGTAAGGCATTATCACATTTGTGCACACAAGACGCATATGGTCCACGGTGGTCAGCGCAGATACGTCGGTGACCGGGCTGGTGTACCCGTTTGCTGAAGACCTGTGGCTGAAATTGAGATAATAGTCCCATGACGGAAGCTCATAGTCGCCGCCTGCCAAAGTGCTTTCGACGGCATAAAAGCTGTCTGAGCCGGCACTGCTGAAAGCCGAGAGGGCAAAGCGTGCCTTCCAGCCGTTTCTGAGGGTGAACCTGCCGTCTCCGTCGGTCGTTCCGGTACCCGCAAAGGCGTCATTCTTGAAGAGCAGATAGGTCATTCCTGCCTGCGGTATTCCTTCGGAGTTATAAAGTGTGAACGAAAAGTCGGTGGAATTGACGGCGTCCAAAAGACCTGCATAGCTGGGATCGTCTTTGATGAGTCCGTCGGTATTCACGTGCTTTTCTATTTCAAGCTGATCGTTCAGCGGAAGATTGAACTCGATCTTGCAGTTGGACTGCCCTTTGCCCCGCTCAAGGTAGAAAATTTTGAGAGTGTGCTCACCCTGCGCGGCAAAATACTCGCGCGTGACACCCAACAGACCCTCTTTGATGAGGTTTCCTTCACCGTCTTCGACATTGAAGAGGGCTTCTTCACGAAAGACCTTGCCGGTGCTTGCGTCTGTCGTGGTACCGCCGGCACCGGGAGCCATGGTTATGGTGTTTTCCGCAAAGTCAAGCGTGCCGGATATGGCGTTGTGTACGCCGCCGATGTCGAGAACGAGCGTGTCGTCAATGAATACCCAGACATCATCGTCGCCCGAAAATGCAAATTTTACGGGCGCGCTGCCGTCGTCGGACGCGTCTATGCGACCGTTGGAGTTCATATAGAAGGGCACGACTGTCTGCATACCGAAGTGAAACTTCAGGTCGGTGTCGCCGCTTTCGTTGAAGGGGAAAAAGCCGGGGGCGCCGTCGGCATATATTTTTTGACCCACGACCAGGTTTGTGTTGCTTGAATACGATTTGTTCTCGAAGTGCGCGTTGAATTTGTTGCTGTCGAAACTGTAACCGTTGGTGTCCGGATAGTATATGAACGGCAGCCCTACGTTCGTGTATACATTCTTGTCACTCGTATCGCTGTTGAAAAGACCCGGCTCGCCGTTCGGAAATACAGGGGTACCGGTAGCGGGATCAAGGGAGTCGCCTGTTATCGAACCGTAGAAATCATTCCCGTCATATCCCGAAAGATTTCCGGTCCAGTTGTAGGCGGCGTAACTTCCGATGCGTTGATATGCGGGGGGCGGATTGCCGGCGCCGAAATATATACCCTCCCATTTTTTGAGATACGGATCGGAGGCGAGTTCGATCAAATGCATCGTATTGTTGATATTGCCTTTTCCGGAGATAGGCTCATCATTCGTAGAGTAATTGTAGAGCGTAACCGGAAAATATTTAAGTTCGGAAACGACGTCCTGCACGGCATATATTTCATATGCGCCTATCGTGCTCGAAGAAGAGGCGCTGCTGATACGGAAAGTCAGCCGGATACGGCGTATTCCGCTCACATCGTCGCCTATGTCGGCAGTAAATGTGTTGCCCGAAATGTTTCCGCTTACAGAATTCCATGAGTCCCCGTATGAATAGAGTGAGTATTCTGCGGTTACGGTATGCCTTGACGGGTTATAACCCGCGAGTGACGCCCGTATCGATGACAGCGTAACAGACTGATCCCACGTGAAAACCGCGTATGCTGTCTTGCTTTCACGGCGTGAAGCGCTGAGATACCATGCAGTTGACGTATCGTCATCGTTAAGGTTGCCGGCACCGTATTCGTTGCCGTCACCGGATACGCTGACGTCGGCGTCGGGCGCATGGTTAAGGTAGGTCACGGTGTTGCCGTCACTATCCACCGAAGCAAGTCCCATGGATGCTCCGAGTTCGCTTGCTTCGTCCTCTTCCCTCGCCCCAAAAAGCATGGCCAGTATGCTCCGCGGCGAATCGATCCATGAAATGTTTGCCGCAGCAGCCGAAACGGCAAACACGGAAAGCAGCATACATACGGCAACCGTTACTGCTGCTGCTTTTGAGATCCTTTTCATTTTTTACCTCCCGAAATCATTTTAACCGACGCGTTTTTACGGCGTCGCTCATGTCGTATATGCCGAGACCTCAAATATTGCGGGTGGTATATCGTCGGTCGCCGGCAAAGTGTATTTTACCATAATATGTTTTCCAAGTCAATAATAAACATTCATATTTTTGAGAATTTGCTAAGCTTTTATTGTGTCGTTGAACGGATAACGAAAACAGATATGGATATGCTGTCGGAAAGGTGCAGGATTTGTCACGCTTATCAGGCGGTAACTTACGAAGAAATTTCATTTTGAGCTTTCGGGTAGATGCAACGGTACAAGATGCGGCGTCAGTGAACGGGGAAATGGGGAAGAGCGTGCGGCGGATGTATCAAAATATACCATGAGCACTTGATGTTGCAAAGGAATTTTGGCTCTTATTCCGGTCGCACGGGTATTGATTTGTGACGGGTTTTGTGGTATGATAAACAAAAATGATGAAAGGCTGTGTGAAATGTCGATCCTGCTTCGCGGCGCCGCATTACTCCACGACGGTAAGATCATCCGCGGTGACGCGGTGACGGACAGCCATTCTTTTTTTTCTGTCGATGCGGCAGGGCCGCTTGGCTTTTTTGATGCTGTTGTCGACTGTGACGGATTGTTTATTGTACCGGGTCTCGTAGATGTGCATGTTCATCTTCGTGAACCCGGTTTTTCTTATAAAGAGACGATAGCTTCCGGTACCCGCGCAGCACTCGAGAGCGGGTATTGCGCGCTGTGCTGTATGCCTAATGTGCAGCCTGCGCCCGATGATGCGGATGATTTGGAAGTTATGCTGGAACTGATACGGCGTGACGCACAGGTGCAGGTCGTTCCGTTCGGAACTATAACGCGCAGACGTGAAGGCCGAGCGATCTCAGATATGGAAGCTATGGCTCCGTTCGTCGCCGGATTTTCGGATGACGGCAGCGGAGTGGACGATGAGGACCTGATGAGACAGGCTATGCAGACAGCAAAGCGGCTGGGCAAACCGATAGCGGCGCATTGCGAGGTAAAGTCGCTCGTTGCAGGCGGCTGCATACATGCGGGACGGTACGCAAGTGTACATTCACTGCCTGGTATAAGTTCGGAAAGCGAGTGGCGTATGGTCGAAAGAGACCTTAAGCTGTGCGCGCAGACGGGTGCGAGGTATCATGTGTGCCATGTTTCAACGTCTGAGAGCGTTGCTCTGATACGTGAAGCGAAGCGAGCCGGTCTGCCCGTCACATGTGAAACGGCACCTCATTATCTGCTGCTGTGTGACGATGATCTTAAGGACGAGGGACGCTTTAAGATGAATCCTCCGCTGCGTTCGGCGCGTGATAGAGACGCGCTGATAGCGGGTGCGCTCGACGGGACGATAGATGTCATAGCGACAGATCATGCGCCGCATTCGGCAGAGGAGAAATCAAAGGGACTGCTCGGCAGTGCAATGGGTGTCAGCGGACTTGAGACCGCGTTCCCCGCTTTGTATACCGGACTTGTAAGATCCGGGATCATGTCGATGGAACGGCTGGTGGCGATGATGTCTGCGGCACCGGCGGAAATATTCGGTATAGATACGGGCGGCAGCGTCGCAGGCTTCAGGCTGGACGAATGCTTCACGGTGGATCCGTCTGAATTCAAATCTTTGGGAAAGAGTACGCCGTTTGAGGGACGTGAACTCTACGGACGTGCGGAGCTTTCGGTGATCGGAGGTATTGTAAGGTATGAAAAAAAGAAAGCTGGTGCTTGAAAACGGGCTTGTTTTCAGCGGCAGACAGTTCGGTGCGGACACGGAGGGCGTCTTTGAGCTTGTGTTCAACACCGCGATGGCGGGATATCAGGAGATAATTTCCGACCCCGCGTATTGTGACAGTATCGTCGTCATGAGCTATCCGCTCATAGGCAGCTACGGGATCACCGACGAGGATTACGAGAGCCGCATGATGACACTCGGCGGAATGGTCGTAAGGGAATACATAGACCAGCCATCTAATTTCCGGTACACTAAGACGCTTTCGGAGACTTTCGAGGAAAACGGGGTGGCCGGATTGTGCGGTGTGGACACGCGCAGGATAGTGAGGGTCATAAGAGACTGCGGAACCATGAAGGCCATGATAACAGATGAGGATACTTCTCTTGACGCGGCGCTCGGAAAACTGAGATCATACGTCATGCCGACCGATCAGGTGGCAAGATGCAGCTGCCGCAAACGCCGCTACGCGAGGACGCAGAATCATCGCTTCACCGTCGCGGTCATAGACTGCGGGGCAAAGCTTAGCATAATACGGGAGCTGAACGAACGCGGCTGCAATGTTGTCATATTGCCGTATGATACGACCGCCGAACAACTCAGAGGGATTCGTCCCGACGGAGTGGTGTTTTCAAACGGACCCGGTTCTCCCGAAAATATCCCGCAGACGTCGCTTCTGGTCAAAGAGGTATACGGAAAGCTTCCGCTGCTCGGCATAGGGCTCGGGATGGAGCTCGTTGCGCTTTCACGTGGCGCAAAGGTGTACAGGATGAAGTTCGGTCACCACGGCGGCGGCTCGGTGCGCGATCTCAGGAACGGACGTATAGAGATGACTTCACAGAACCACTCCTACGCGGTGGAGCCGCAGAGCGTCGACGGTACGGGATTGAAGATAACTCACACGAATGTGATCGACGGTACGGTCGAGGGGCTTTGCGGTGAACTGGCGATATGCGTGCAGTACCAGCCGGAGTCTGCTCCCGGCTCACAGGACAGCAAATATATATTTGACGAATTTATAAAGATGATGGAGGGATTTGACAATGCCAAAGCGGACTGATATAAAAAAGATCCTCATCATCGGCTCGGGACCCATAGTAATAGGACAGGCGGCGGAGTTCGATTATGCGGGAACTCAGGCGTGCATAGCGCTTCGCGAAGAGGGATATGAAGTCGTACTCGTCAATTCGAACCCGGCGACCATAATGACGGATACGAGCATGGCGGACAAGGTATACATGGAGCCGCTCACGCTCGAATACGTGGCAAAAATACTCAGGTATGAGCGCCCGGATGCAATAGTGCCCGGACTCGGCGGTCAGACGGGACTCAACATGGCCATGCAGCTTGCGACCAAGGGGATACTGGAAGAATGCAACATCCAGCTTTTGGGCACGCCGTTTGAGAGCATAGACGCGGCTGAGGACAGAGAGCTTTTCAAGCAGCTTTGCGAACGTATCGGAGAGCCGGTGTTGCCGTCGATGACGGCAACGACGGAGCAGGAGGCGCTTGAGGCCGCGCGCAGCATAGGATTTCCCGTTGTTATAAGACCTGCGTTCACATTGGGCGGCACGGGCGGCGGCTTTGCCGACGACGAAGAAGAGTTCATGCTTCTTGTAAGACACGCGCTCAAGCTCTCGCCGGTAAGTCAGGTGCTGGTGGAGAAGAGCATCAAAGGATATAAGGAAATAGAATACGAGGTCATCCGTGACAGCAACGATACCGCGCTTTGTGTCTGCAACATGGAGAATGTGGACCCGGTCGGAGTGCATACCGGCGACAGCATAGTTGTAGCGCCATGTCAGACGCTCACAAACCGCGAATGCGAGTTTTTGCGTGATGCCGCTTTAAAGATAATACGGGCGCTCAAGATCGAGGGCGGCTGCAACGTACAGTTCGCGCTGGATCCCAATTCGTTTGATTATTATGTGATCGAGGTCAACCCGAGAGTGTCGCGCTCGTCCGCACTTGCTTCAAAGGCCAGCGGATATCCCATCGCACGGGTGACCGCTAAGATAGCTGTGGGAATGACGCTCGACGAGATAATGCTGGCGAGTACGCCCGCTTCGTTCGAACCGACGATAGACTATGTCGTGACCAAGATAGCGCGTTTCCCGTTTGACAAGTTCCCAGGGTCTTCAAATGAGCTTTCCACGCAGATGAAGGCGACGGGTGAGGTCATGGCGATAGGGCGTTCCATGGAGGAGTCACTGCTCAAGGCTGTGCGTTCGCTCGAGACAGGCGTTTGCCACATATACAGCAAAAAGTACGACCGGACGCCGCGTGAGGAGCTGCTGAAGCTGATATCCGTGCCGACGGATGACAGGCTGTACCAGATAGCTCAGTTGTTCAGGCTGGGAACGGATATCGGACGTATTTATAACGCTACGAAGATAGATATGTTTTTCCTTGAAAAAATACGCAGCATAGTTGAGTTTGAAGGAAGACTGCGTGAATCGCCGACCGATCCGGTATTGTTTGCCAAGGCGAAACGTATGGGATTTTCGGATAAATACATAGGGTCTCTGTGCGGCATGAGCGAGGGCGAAGTGTTCCTGCTGCGTGAAAAGCTCGGTGTTTTCCCGGTCTATAAGATGATAGACAGCTGTGCCGGCGAATACGAGAGCTATGTGCCGTATTTCTATTCCACATATGAAGACGAAAACGAATCCGTACCTTCAGAGTCAAAGAAAATAATAGTGCTCGGTTCGGGTCCGATACGTATAGGGCAGGGCATCGAATTTGACTACTCCACCGTCCATGCGGTTCAGACGATCAAAAAGCACGGGTATGAGGCGATAGTGATAAACAATAACCCGGAGACCGTGTCTACCGATTACACGACGAGCGATAAGCTTTACTTCGAACCGCTTACGGTCGAGGATGTGATGAACGTTGCAAGGCTTGAGAAGCCTTTGGGCGTTGTCGTTTCGCTCGGCGGTCAGACTGCGATCAACCTTGCCAAACCGCTCGCAGCATTGGGGCTCAACATCATCGGCACGGGTGTGGACGCGATAGAAAACGCGGAAAACAGAGATTGCTTTGAAAAGATACTTGAAAAGCTCGGCATACCTCAGCCGCGCGGTGAGGCTGTGACCACGATAGAGGACGGCGTGCGTGTTGCAGGCAGCATCGGATATCCCGTGCTCGTCAGACCGAGCTATGTGCTCGGCGGGCGCGCCATGCAGATCGTTTCCTCCGAGGAATCGCTCAGAAAATATCTGCGCACCGCCGTGGAGCTCAACGTGGATCAGCCTGTCTTGGTAGACAAATACATCGAGGGCAGAGAGCTTGAGGTCGACGCCGTATGTGACGGCAGGGACGTGTTCGTGCCCGGTATAATGGAGCATGTGGAGCGTACCGGCGTACATTCGGGCGACAGTATAAGCGTCTATCCGGCGTTTGCGGTGAGCGATGACGTAAAGAACCGGATACTTGACTACACGGTAAGGCTGGGGCTCGGCATAGGTATTGTCGGCCTGTATAATATACAGTTCATAGCCGACGCGGATGACAACGTGTATGTGATAGAAGTGAATCCGCGCTCTTCGCGCACGGTACCTTTTATCTCAAAGGCGTCACGGTATTCGCTCGCGGATATAGGCACTCTGGCAATGCTCGGCGTTTCCCTGCGTGAACAGGGCATCACCGGTACGTATCCGCCGGAGCCCAAAAAATGGTATGTCAAAGCGCCGGTGTTCTCGTTTTCAAAGCTTAAGGGTGCCGACGCGTATCTTTCGCCCGAAATGAAGTCCACCGGAGAGGCGATAGGATATGATGCCAAGCTGACGCGCGCGCTGTACAAGGCTTTGCAGTCCTCCGGGATGAAGGTGGCGAACTACGGTACCATATTTGTAACGATAGCGGACGCGGACAAGGCGGCGGCGCTGCCGCTCATACGCCGTTTTTACAACCTGGGCTTCAATATCGAGGCTACTGAGGGTACGGCGCGCTATCTGAAGGAACACGGGATACGCACGCGGGTAAAGAAAAAGATATCGTCCGGCAGCACCGAGATACTCGATTCGCTCCGGCGCGGTCATGTGGCATATGTCATAAGCACCCGCGGCCGTGACGATACCTTCATGCAGGAGACGGACGGGAATCTGATCCGCTCATGTGCGACTGAGAATAACATCACCATGCTCACCTCGCTTGATACCGTAGGAGTGCTTCTCGACGTTCTGGAAGAGATAACGCTGTGCATTTCCACCATAGATGCCGACTGAGGATGATGGTATGAAGTTTACCGTACTTAAACACGAAAGACTCAATTCCGCGGTGCGCGAGCTGGTGCTCGGCGGCGATGTTTCGGCGTTTACCCGTGCGGGACAGTTCGCACAGGTGAGTATAGAAGGATTTTTCCTTCGCAGACCCATATCGTTGTGTGATCTCGGAGACGGTACGATGACGCTCGTATACAAGCCCGTGGGTGCCGGCACGGATGCGCTGACCCGTGTGGAGCCGGGTGAGACGCTCGACGTTCTCACCGGGTTGGGGAACGGATACGACATTTCAAAAGCTCCGCACCGTCCGCTCGTAATAGGCGGCGGTACCGGGGTTCCTCCTCTGCTGTATCTCAGCAGACTGCTGGCAGAGTCCGGCAGAAAACCGACGGTCATACTCGGATTTAACAGTGCAGACGACATATTTTTGCTTGACAGATTCGAAGCGCTTGACGTGCCTGTCACCGTGACGACTGTTGACGGCAGCGCAGGCCTGCGGGGATTGGTGACGGACGCTCAGGATAACGGCAGATATGTGTTCGCGTGCGGACCGCTGCCGATGCTCAGGGCTGTGGGCGAAAAGGCAGAGGACGGTCAGTTCTCGTTCGAAGAAAGAATGGGCTGCGGTTTCGGGGTGTGCATGGGCTGTACCCATCTCACGGTGAACGGGCCCAAAAGGATGTGCAAGGAAGGGCCGGTGCTTGAAAAGGGGGAGATACTTTGGACCTGAGTGTTGAACTTTGCGGGCTGAGGCTCGACAACCCGGTCATTGCCGCTTCCGGCTGTTTCGGATACGGGCAGGAAATGGCGGAATACTTCGACATCAATATTCTGGGCTCGTTTTCGTTCAAGGGTACTACGCGTAACGCGAGGACGGGCAATCCCTGTCCGCGTATCGCCGAGACGCCTTCGGGAATGCTGAATGCGGTGGGCTTGCAGAATCCGGGCATCGATCATGTCATCGAACATGAATTGCCGGAGCTGTCGGAAATATTTTCAAAAAAGGTCATAGCGAATATAGGCGGGTTCTCGGAGGATGAGTACGTTGAGTGCTGCAGACGCATAGACGGCTGCGAGCAGGTGGGACTGATAGAGCTGAACATCAGCTGCCCGAATGTGCACAACGGCGGCATGAGCTTCGGAACGTGTGCCGGCAGTGCGCAAAGCGTCGTCTCCAGGGTGAAAAAAGCCGTGACAAAGCCGCTGCTTGTCAAGCTTTCGCCTAATGTTACGGATATTACCGAGATTGCGGCGGCGTGCGAAACGGCGGGAGCCGACGGGCTCGTGCTTATCAATACTCTGCTTGGGATGCGAATAGACCTGCGCCGGCGTCGTCCGCTGCTGGCGAATACCACCGGCGGGCTTTCGGGACCGGCGGTGTTCCCGGTGGCTCTCGCGGCGGTCTACCGCACCGCTTCGCGCGTGAAAATACCAATAGTGGGATGCGGCGGCATCTCGAGCGCCGACGACGTCATAGAGATGATGCAGGCGGGCGCTGTCGCCGTCGAGATCGGCGCTGCCGGGCTGAAAGATCCGTTGATATTTGAAAAAATCATCCGTGCGTTGCCCGAAAGAGCGGCGGCGCTGGGATTTGAAAGGTTGGCCGATGCTATCGGCTGTTGTGAAAGATGAAAAACAACGACGTTATTATAGCACTCGATTTTCCTACGGGCGAAAAGGCGCTGGGCTTTCTTGACAGGTTCGGCAGTGTACGCCCTTACGTCAAGGTAGGCATGGAGCTTTTTTACGCGGAGGGCGCACCGCTCCTGCGCAGGCTGAAGGAACGCGGTCACAGAATATTTCTTGATCTGAAATTGCATGATATACCCAACACCGTGCGCCGCGCCATGAGCGTTTTGTCTGCGTATGAGATAGATATGGTTAACCTGCACGCCGCAGGCTCCCGCGCAATGATGAGCGCCGCGTTGGAAGGGCTCACCCGTGCGGACGGCTCAAGACCTCTGCTGCTCGCGGTGACCGTGCTTACTTCGCTCAGCGATGAAACGGTGTCGAGTGAGCTGCTGATACCGCACAGCGCGCGGGAGACAGTCATCTCGTATGCGTCTAACGCCGCGAAAGCCGGGCTTGACGGTGTCGTGTGTTCGCCTCTCGAATCGGACGACGTTCACGCGGCATGCGGAGCGGATTTTCTCACGGTGACGCCTGGGATACGTTTCTCTGACGGTGCCGTGGGCGATCAGTCAAGAGTGACAACTCCTGCCATGGCTCGCGGGAGCTCGGATTACATAGTGGTAGGCAGACCGATAACGGCCGCGGACGATCCCGCGGCTGCGTATGAGCGATGCAGAAAGGATTTTCTCGGTGAACAGCATGACGAATGAACTGACAAAGAACGATACCGCCGCGGCACTTTTATCGATAGGCGCCGTGTTTCTCCGTCCGGATGAGCCGTTTACATGGGCGAGCGGTATCAAAAGCCCGGTGTATTGTGATAACAGACTGATCCTTACCTCGCCTGACGTGAGAGGTGCCGTTGAAAGCGCCATTGCCGAAACGGTGCGAACCGTGTGGCCGGACGCAGAAGTGCTCATGGGAACGAGCACTGCGGGCATAGCCCACGCGGCGATAGCGGCGCATATTTTGGGGCTGCCCATGGGATACGTCCGCTCCGGTGCCAAGGACCACGGCAGGACGAACAGGATAGAAGGAAAGTTGGAAAAGGGTCAGAGGACAGTGGTGGTAGAGGACCTCATATCCACTGCCGGCTCGGCTGTCGAAACGGCACAGGCTCTGCGCGAGGCAGGTGCCGATGTGCTCGGGGTAGTCAGCATATTCACGTACAATATGCGCGCAGGCTTCGAAAAGCTCGGGGCTGCCGGGCTGGAAAATGTTTCGCTTACTGACTTTGACACCCTCGCTCAGGTCGCTGCGCGTGAAGGTTATATAAGCGAGGCGGATATTTCGCGGCTTCTCGCCTTCCGCGACGATCCTGCAGACGAGAGCTGGATAAGAAAGGTCTGAATTATGCGGCACTTGCTTGATATAACCGATCTGTCGGAAAAAGAGATAGACGCGCTGATTTCGCAGGCTGCGGACATAAAGCGTGACCCCGGCGCTTACGCGGACGCCTGCTCGCGTAAGAAGCTTGCCACTCTGTTCTTTGAGCCGAGCACGCGGACAAGACTGAGCTTCGAAGCCGCTATGCTTGATCTGGGAGGCAGCGTGATCGGGTTTTCGTCTGCGGACAGCAGCTCCGCGGCAAAGGGCGAGAGCGTCAGCGATACCGTGATAACCGTCGGCTGTTATGCGGATATCATTGCCATGCGCCACCCCAAGGAAGGCGCGCCCCGTGTCGCATCGATGCGTTCGCGCGTCCCGATAATCAACGCCGGGGACGGAGGTCACAGTCACCCTACACAGACGCTGACCGATCTTTTCACTATAGCCGAGGAAAAGGGGACGACCCAGGGACTTACGATAGGACTTTGCGGCGACCTGAAATTCGGCAGGACGGTGCATTCGCTCATCCTTGCGCTCACGCGCAGGGGCGGCGTGCGGTTTGTGCTGATATCTCCGCAGGAACTGAGAGTGCCGCCGTATATAATCGATGCGCTTGAGCGCACCGGGACTCCGTTTACGGAGGCGCGTTCGCTCGAGGAAGCTATAGGCAGTCTGGACGTCCTGTATATGACCAGGGTACAGCGCGAAAGATTCTTCAGCGAGGACGAATATCTCAGGCTCAAGGACAGCTATATACTTACACCCGAGATATTGTCTCTGGGCAGGCGCGAGCTTTCGGTGCTGCACCCGCTGCCCAGAGTCAATGAGATATCCCGGTCGGTGGACGACGACAGCCGCGCATGTTATTTCAAACAGGTCGAGAACGGC
>OLGB01003251.1_pt1 | contig 15548 bp, 11 predicted proteins | sample 1605691 | NCBI WGS metagenome assembly OLGB01 (sample SAMEA3888925, study PRJEB22519) | human gut metagenome | biome: human gut; feature: human-associated habitat; material: faeces | place: Denmark | collected 2010 | reverse complement strand
CGCAGGTAATTTTTAATTCTTAATTTTCATTTTTAATTCCTTAGAACGTTCCGAAGCGGAAAACGATCTTCTGGCAGTAGGTTTCGCCGGGGCGGAGCAGCGGCGAGGGGAATTCGGGATGGTTCACGGCGTCGGGGTAGTTCTGGCACTCCATCGCCACGCCGTCGTAGTCGGCATAGCGGCCGCCCGACTTGGTTTCGGGGCATCCGCCCGCGAGCCAGTTGCCCGTGTAGATCATCACGCTGGGCTGCGACGAGAGCACCGTCACCGAACGGCCCGACCGGGGTTCGCGCAGGGTGCCGACCTCGCCCAGGATGTTGGGCTTCCAGCCGTCGACGACGAAGGGATGGTCATAGCCCTTGAAGTCGCGGATGTGGTTGAACTCCGACGAGATGCCGGGGCGGAAAGAGCGGAATTCCCGAAAATCCTGCGGGGTTCCGGCTGCGTCCAGGAGCTTGCCCGTGGGGATCTGGCGTTCGTTCATTTCCAGAATCTTCGAGCTGTTCAGGCGCAGTTCGTGGTCGAGCACCGACCCGCTGCCTTCGCCCGCGAGGTTGAAATAGACATGGTTGGTGAGGTTCACCACGGTCGTCTTGTCGGTCCGTGCGAGGTAGGTGATCTCCAGCGCGTTGTCGTCGTCGAAATCGAATACGGCCTCGACGCACAGCTCGCCGGGATAGCCCTGGTCGCCGTCCTCCGAGACGAGCGACATCACCACGCGGTTGGTCTCCACGCGGCTCTCCCAGATGCGGTTGGCGAAGTTCTTCGTTCCGCCGTGCAGGTGGTTCACGCTGTTGTTGACCTCCAGCCGGTACTCCTTGCCCTCGACGGTCATCTGCCCGAAGGCGATGCGGTTGGCGCAGCGTCCCACGCTCTTTCCCGAGGCGGCTCCGTCGAAGAAGTAGCCTTCGGGGTGTTTGTATCCCAGCGCCACGTCGGCCATGCGGCCCTCGCGGTCGGGCATCTTCACCGAGACGATCGCCGCGCCGTAGTTCGTGAGCTGCACTTCGGCTCCCGAGTCGTTGCGCAGCGTGTAGCGAATGATTGCCTCGCCCTCCGGGGTCATGCCCCAGACGTGTTGTTCGATTTGTACCATAGTTTAATATAAGTTCGACGGGGTTAGGTTGTTTTTAGATCGGAGCGATTTTGTCTATGAACCCCCATCGAACTTATATTACGGCGTTTTTAACGCCGGGGCTCATGTTGAAAATCCCTCTGAATCGCCCTTTTCAAAGGGCGACTTTACTCTATTGCGGGTTTTAGATTGGTCAGCAGATTGTCGATACGCTTCAGACACTCCTCTTTGCCGATGAACGACGTTACGTCGTACATGCCCGGGCCTTTTCCGGCGCCCACGAGGGCCAGCCGCAGGGTGTTCATCACCTGGCCCATGCCGTAGCCCTTCTCCTCGATCCAGGCGTGGACGATGCGTTCGGTGTTCTCCAGCGAGAAGTCGTCGATTCCCGCCAGCACGTCGCGCAACTCCCGCAGAATGGCGGGATTCTGCCCCTTCCAGTACTTGCGCACCTGCTTTTCCTCGTACTCCCGGGGAGCCTCGAAGAAGAACGACGTGAGGTCCCACAGATCGGTCGTGAACGTCGCGCGCTCCTTCATAATGCCCGCGGCTTTGCCGGCCACGGCGTCCGAAACCTCGATGCCGTGGCTGCGCAGGACGGGCTGGTAGAGGGCCGCCAGTTCGGCGTCGGTCTTGTGGTGCATGTACTGGGCGTTGAACCACCGGGCCTTGTCGGGTTGGAATCGGGCGCCCGATTTCGAGACGCGGTCGAGCGAGAAGCTGTCGATCAGCTCCTGCATCGAGAAGATCTCCTGCTCCGTGCCGGGGTTCCAGCCCAGCAGCGCCAGCATGTTGATGAACGCCTCGGGGAAATAGCCGTCCTCGCGGTAGCCGTGGGCGGTCTCACCCGTCGGAGAGGTCCAGAAGAGCGGAAATACCGGGAATCCCATCTTGTCGCCGTCGCGCTTCGAGAGCTTGCCGCCGCCCGTGGGTTTGAGCAGCAGGGGCAGGTGGGCGAACCGGGGCTGCACGTCCGTCCACCCGAAGGCTTTGTACAGGAGGTAGTGCAGCGGCAGCGACGGCAGCCACTCTTCGCCGCGGATGACGTGCGACACCTCCATCAGCCGGTCGTCGACGATATTCGCCAGGTGGTAGGTGGGCAGCGCGTCGGCCGATTTGTAGAGCACCTTGTCGTCCAGCGTCGAGGTGTTGACCTCCACGTGTCCGCGGATCAGGTCGTCCATCGCGACCGTTTCGTTTTCGGGCATCCGGAAGCGGATCACCCACTGGTCGCCGCGGTCGAGGCGCGCCTTCACCTCCTCGGCGGGCAGCGCCAGCGACGTGGCCAGCTTTTCGCGCACCGCATAATTATAGGCGAACGCCTCGCCGCGCGCCTCGGCCTCCCTGCGCAGGGCGTCCAATTCCTCGGCCGTGTCGAAGGCGTAGTAGGCCCAGCCCGCCTCGACGAGTTGCAGGGCGTATTTGAGGTAGATTTCGCGCCGCTCGCTCTGGCGGTAGGGGGCGTGAGGCCCTCCGACGCCCACGCCTTCGTCGATCTCGATGCCGCACCATTTGAGCGATTCCAGAATGTAATCCTCCGCTCCAGGGACGAACCGCTGCGAATCGGTGTCCTCGATGCGCAGGATCATCGTTCCCTTGTGCCGGCGGGCGAACAGGTAGTTGTACAGTGCCGTACGGACGCCGCCGATGTGCAGCGGCCCGGTGGGGCTGGGCGCGAAGCGCACCCGAACTGGTCTTTCCATAGCTGTATTCTTTAATTTTTTTTACGATCCCGGTTTGCGGCGTCAGACGTTGAACAGGAAGTGCATGATGTCGCCGTCCTCGACGACATACTCCTTGCCTTCGATCGACAGTTTGCCCGCATCGCGGCACGCCTTCTCCGAACCCAGGGCGGTGTAGTCGTCGTACTTGATCACCTCGGCGCGGATGAACCCCTTTTCGAAATCGGTGTGGATGATGCCGGCCGTCTGCGGGGCTTTCATGCCGCGCAGGTAGGTCCAGGCGCGGGTCTCGTCGGCCCCGGTGGTGAAGAACGTTTCGAGGTTGAGCAATTTGTAGGCCGATTTGATCAGGCGCGCCACGCCCGACTCCTCCAGCCCCAGGTCTTCGAGGAACATCTGCCGCTCGTCGAAGTCTTCCAGTTCGGCGATGTCGGCCTCCGTGGCGGCGGCGATGACGAGCATTTCGGCCCGCTCGCCGGCGATGGCCTCCCGGACGGCCTCGGTGTAGGCGTTGCCCGTCGCGGCGCTCTTTTCGTCGACGTTGCAGACGTACAACACGGGCTTGTCGGTCAGCAGGTTGAGGTCGGCGACCAGTTTGCGGTCCTCCTTGTCGAGTTCCACGGTGCGGGCCGAAAGCCCCTGTTCCAGCACCGCCTTGTACTGCAAGAGCAGCTCCACGGCGCGCTTGGCCTGCTTGTCGCCGCCCGAGGTGGCCTGCTTCTGGGTCTTGGAGAGCCGGTTCTCGACGGTTTCGAGATCCTTCAGCTGCAATTCGGTGTCGATGATGCCCTTGTCGCGCACGGGGTCTATCGAGCCGTCGACGTGGGTGATGTTGCCGTTGTCGAAGCACCGCAGGACGTGGATGATCGCATTCGTGTTGCGGATGTTGCCCAGAAATTTGTTGCCCAGACCTTCGCCCTTCGAGGCGCCCTTCACGAGGCCCGCGATGTCGACGATTTCGATCGTCGTCGGGACCACGCGCTTGGGGTTGTCGATCTCCGCGAGGCGGATCAGCCGCCGGTCGGGGACCGTGATCACGCCCACATTGGGCTCGATGGTGCAGAAAGGAAAGTTTGCCGCCTGTGCCTTTGCATTGGACAGACAGTTGAAAAGGGTCGATTTACCCACGTTCGGCAAGCCGACGATGCCGCATTGTAACGCCATTTATTCGTTTCGTTTATGTTGCTGTCAGACAAATTGCGCTTATCGTGAAACAAGCCCACAAAGATACGAATTTCTTTTCAATAATCGGAGACGCTCGCGGGTAAAAGCGGAAAGGGGGATGGTTTCCGGCTCTGGGCGCGGAAAAAAGCGCTTCTGTCCGTTCCGTTTATCCCTTGGCAAATAAAACCTCTTCGCCAGTTGGCGAAGAGGTTTTATTTGCCGGCAGCAAGGCTGGCTATTCGGCCAGCGACCATTCGATCACGACCGGGAAGTGGTCCGAGGGGTATTTCCGGTTGTAACTGTTGTTGACGATGCGCCACGAAACGACCTTCGTGTCCTTCGGCGTGACGAAGACGTGGTCGATGCGCGACGCAGCGGCGGGAGGCGTCGAGATGTATTTGTAGCCGTTGTAGGTGGGCCAGTCTCCGTTGGTCTTGGACGGACAGCGGACGTAGCTGTCGGCAAGGATGCCTGATCCGGCGATCGTTTTGTAGGCTTCGGTGTTTTGGTTCGAATTGAAGTCACCCGTGCAAAAGGCCGGTTTGCCGCCTGCGATCTCCCGGACCTTGGCCACCAGCAGTTTGGCGCTCTCGGCGCGGGCCGTGGTCCCTATGTGGTCGAAGTGCGAATTGAAATGGTAGAATTCCCGTCCGTTCGCGCGGATGCGGAAATGCACCCAGTTGCACATGCGGGGCGAATAGGAGTCCCAGCCTTTGGACCCGGGGGCGGAAGGCGTTTCGGAGTACCAGAACGATCCCATATCCAATACTTCGAATTTGTCCTTGCGGTAGAAAACGGGGTTGTAGTGGCGTCGTTGGGCCGTTTTGTCACCGATGACGTTTTCTCCGACCCAGGTGTATCCGTCGAGGAACGGCTCGATGTCCTTGATCTGGGTCAGATAAGGCTCCTGCGCTCCGAAGATGTCGAACTTCTCGCTCTGGAGTAGTTGGCGAAGCAAATCCCGGCGGGTCGTCCATTTGTTGTCTTGATCGGAAGAGTTGTCGTACTGGATGTTGTAGGTGGCGACGCGAATCGGATCGAGCCACTCTTTTCCAGGTGCAGGGGCGGGTGCGGGATCGTCGTTTCCCGAACTGCACAGCGAGAAGAGCGGCAGGCAGAGCAGGAACAGACTGAAATACGGTTTTCGTATCATTTTTCCGAAAGAGATTGGTTTCGAATTTAAGACGAACTGTTTCCGGTTTTGTCCCCGGGGGGGGCGAAAATTTGCTATTTCGCATTTTTTATTCGATTTTTACCGCTTGCAGGGGGACAAACCGGACGGTTTTCCGTTATATCGAATGACCGACCAAACCAATGAACCGAATGTTTCGGCAACGCAAGTACGACACCCGACGAATCGACCGGCAGTATGCCGAAGAGACCGACGTATATGTTATGTTGTATAACAGTTACGCCGATGCGCTCTATGCCTACGGCATGGGGTTCGGTTTCGACAACGAAACGGTCAAGGATGTCATCCACGACATATTCCTCGACATTATGACCCGCCAGGTCGACCTGGGCCGCATCGTCAACATCAAGGCCTACCTTTTCCGGATCGTTCACAACCGCCTGGTCGATCTGCACCGTTCGCGGGTGGACAAATGCGACCTTTCGGACCGGGAGCCGGGATTGCGGGTGTCGCTGACCTCGCTCGACGCGATGATCGAATCGGAGCACGTGCTGCGCATCCGCCAAACGATCGAGTCGCTGCTCAACCAGCTCTCGCCCAAGCAGCGCGAGGCGCTGCTGCTGCGCTTCGTCTACGAGATGGAGTATGACGACATCGCCGTCATACTCGACGCCACGCCCCACGCCGTCCGCAAGTTCGTGTCGAAGGGGCTGGGCAAACTTCGGAAGGGCAGGGAGTGCGGCAAGACGATGAAAATAGCCACTTGACACGGCGGACGCTGTTTTTTGCGGTTCGAGGGGGACAAAACGGCGGATTCGCCGTCATAGGGAAGAGCGCGGCGCCGCAGCCGCAGCATGCAGTTTGAAGATTACGATTGGAATCAATGATAAAACCGGACGATATTAAGAAGCACACGGCGGAGTTCTTCACCTCCGACCCGGACTTCGTTTTGTGGTGTCTCGATCCCGAGCGGGCGCAGGACGGCTATTGGTGCGGTTACACCGAACGCCATCCGCAGGACCTGCTCGAATTCGAGCGCGCCGTGAGCCTGGTGCGCCGTGTGGGCAAGACCCATCCCGCGCTGCCGTCCGTGGAGAAACAGTTGCTGCTCGACCGCATCCTGACCGACCATTACGCCCGGCGCCGTTTTGCAGCCCCTCCCCGCCGCCGCAACCGGACGGCGCTCTTCGCCGCCGCTTCCCTGCTGGTCGCCGGCGTTGTGGCGGCCCTGTTCTGGAGTGCGGATTTCACGGGTTCCGGACTGCCTTCGGCCGAGGCCTATGAGAACATCACGCTCGTGACCCGCGAAGGCAGCCGCGAGGTGTATGACGACATCGCCCGTATCAGCCTTACGCCCAAGGGCGAAATCCTGATCGACGGCAAGGAGAACGAAGGGGCGGAGACCGATCGCAGGACGCCCCGGCAGGAGGTGCGCGTGCATACGAGCGAACTGGTGGTCCCCAAGGGCAAGCGCGCACATCTGCAACTCTCCGACGGGACGCGGGTGTGGATCAATTCGGCGTCGGTGCTCCGTTTCCCGTCGGTGTTCGGGGACACGCGCGACGTCTTCGTCGAGGGCGAAGCCTATTTCGAGGTGGCGAAGGATGCGAACCGTCCCTTCATCGTGCACACCGACCATTTTGCGACCCGCGTGCTGGGCACGTCGTTCGACGTGACGACCGCGCCCCGGGCCGACGGTTCGTCGGCCGTGGTGCTGGTCGAAGGCTCCGTGGCCATCGACGTGGCCAACGGCGAATCGGTGACGCTGAATCCTTCGGAACGCTTCTCGATGAAGGACGGCAGCTATTCGGTCTACGAGGTCGATCCCTATAAATACATCAGTTGGAAGGACGGACTGTTGTTCTTCACCTCGAACACGCTGTTCGAAGTCCTGCAAAAGGTGGCTGCGTTCTACAAGATCGAAATAACCTGCTTCGGGGAGATCGGGAGCCGGAAGTGTACCGGCAAGCTGATCCTGTTCGACGACCTGGACGGCACGCTCGACGTGCTCTCCGACATTTTCCGGATCGCCTACGTCCGGGGGCCCGACGGCTCGGTGGCGGTGAGGCCTGCCCCCGACGATTGCGCCGACGCCGTATATCGCTGACAACCAATTCCAGTCTTAAATACTAACCTTAATACTGTTACTTATGAAGAAACTTTTCTTTGTGAGGAGTGGCTCGACATGCCGTATGCTGCGGATTCTTGCGGCGGTGATGCTGTTGCTTCCGGTGAATCTCCAGCCCGTCCGGGCCTCCCGGCAGGACGCCGGGGCCAAATCGTCGCTGACCGTGAAGATGAAGGACGCAACGCTGTCGAGCGTCTTTGCCGAGGTCGAGCGGACCAGCCGCTACGCCTTCATTTACACCGACGACGTGCGGCCGCTGCTCGACCGCCGGGTTTCGGTTTCGGTCAGGTCTGCGACCATCGACGAACTGCTGTCCGCGGTCCTCAAGGGAACGGAGCTGACCGGACGGGTGCGCGAAAGCCAGGTGATCATCTCGAAAGCGCCCGCCCGGAAAAACGCCGCCGTCACCCCCCCCCCTCCCGGCTGCGAATTCCGGTAGGGAAATCGTCTTGCAGGGGACGGTGATCTCTTCGGCCGACAACAAGCCCATCGTCGGTGTTTCGGTCTATGTCGAGGGGACGACCGTCGGCGCCACCTCGGACATCAACGGCAACTACACCCTCAAGGTGCCGGCGGGAACGAAACACGTCACCTTCGCTTTTCTGGGCTACGACACCAAGAAGATCGCCGTCGCCGATGTCGAACTGTTCAAGCTCGTGACGCTGATCGAGGCGTCGAACGTCATGGACGACGTGGTGGTCGTGGCCTTCGGCACGCAGAAGAAGGAGAGTTTGGTGGGAGCCGTGCAGGTCGTGCGTCCCAGTACGCTCAAGGTGACGTCGAGCAACCTCTCGACCTCGTTCGCGGGCAAGATCGCCGGCGTCATCTCGACCCAGTCGTCGGGCGAACCCGGCGCCGACGGTGCGAATTTCTGGATTCGCGGCATCTCGACCTTCGGGGCTAACAAATCGCCGCTGCTGATTCTCGACGGCGTGGAGATCGTCTCGGAGATGCTCAACAACATTCCGCCCGAGGCGATCGAGTCGTTTTCGATCCTGCGCGACGCCACGGCCACGGCGCTCTACGGTTCGCGCGGCGCCAACGGCGTAATGATCATTACCACCAAAAACGGCCGTCAGTCGGAGAAGATGGCGATCAACGTTCGTCTCGAATCGGGCATTTCGATGCCGACGCGCGTGCAGGACATCGCCGACGGCGTGACTTACATGGAGAACTACAACGAGGCGCTGCGCACCCGCACCCCGGCGGGCGAAACTTATGTGCAGCACTTTTCGGACGAGAAGATCACGGGCACGCGCAACCGGCTCAATCCCTACGTCTATCCCGACAATGACTGGTATTCGATGCTTTTCAAGGATTTTACGGTCAACGAGAACATGAATCTCAACGTGCGGGGCGGCGGCAAGGTGGTCGACTATTTCCTCAATGCTTCGATCTTCAACGAAAACGGTATCCTGAAGAAGCCCGCGGAGTCGAAATTCAACACCAACATCAATTCGCAGAAATACCTTTTCCAGGCCAACGTCGGCGCGCAGCTCACCCGAACGACCCGCGTGAGTCTGAAGATGAACACGCAACTGCTTTTCTGGCACCGTCCCGTCGAAGAGGTGAAAGACCTGTTCTACTATACGATGCGCGCCAATCCGGTCGCTTTCCCGGCCATCTATCCCAAAGGCTCCGTGGAGGATCTCGACGACCCGATTTTCGGAAATGCCCCTTCGTGGGACGGTGGTTCTACGGACATCAATCCTTATGCCCTGTTGAGCCGCGGATACGGACAGCGCCATACGCAGTACATCACCACGACCTTCTCGGTGGACCAGGACCTCGATTTCGTCACCAAGGGACTGAAGGTTCGGGGCATGGTCTCGTTCTACAACAAGACCTATGCGGCGACTTACCGTTCTTTTTCTCCCTATTATTACGAAATGACCGACTATACCGACAACGGCGACGGGACTTTCGACTACAACCTGCAAAGCATCGGCACGCCCGGATCGTCCTATCTGGGAACCTCCACGGGGCGGAACGGTTACCGTGAGATCTCGTTGCAGGGGCAGATCGAATATTCGCGCACGTTCGGCAAACACGACGTCAACGCCCTGTTCGTCTACCACCAGAAGGAGAAGGTCGACAATCAGCCCGCCAATGATGGCATACGCCATCGGTCCCCAGAATACCTGGTGAGAGATAGGGACCATACCCAGTATCGCGGCGCAGGCGGTCAGCAATATCGGCCTGGCCCGGTGCTCTGCGGCGGCAATAATAGCAGCATCGCTTTCCATGCCCTGGGCCAGATTGCCGTCGACTTCAGTGATAAGTATCACGGCATTGCGGATAATCATCCCCGCCAGCGCGATGACGCCGAGCAGAGCCACAAATCCCATTGGCGTGTCGCCCGGCAGCATAGCCAAAACAATCCCCGGCAAGCCGAACGGGGCCATGAACATAGCCAGCAGCATACGGGAATAGCGCCGCAGCTGAAGCATCAGCAATAACAGCATAATGCCGAGGGTGACGGGTAAAATATTCAATACCGAGCTGTTGCCTTTTTCGGACTCCGCAACCACCCCGCCTTCGACAATGCTGTAACCGGTGGGTAAACCCGCGCGCAGTTGATCCACCGTCGGGCGCAGACCGTTCGATACGCCTTCTGCCCGCATCCCCGGCGCGAGGTCGGTTTGTACGGTGATAAACGGCAATCTTTGCCGACGCCAGAGCACCGGATCGTCCACTCCCCAGGTCGGCGTGGCCACCGCGCTGAGGGGAACTTTTTCTCCACCGCGCCCTTCAACCGTCAGCGATGACAGGGTGGCAAGATTCAATCGCTCGCTGTCGTTCGCCCGCAGCACCACATCAACCAGCCGGTCATTGTCTCTCAGCGATGTGACCGTCGTGCCTGACCAGACGGTATTAAGCGTCTGCGCCAGGCTCTGCGATGACACGCCCGCCGCCCGCGCGGCAGTCTGGTTCACCTGCAGGACGATGGTTCTCTCCGGCTCGCCGGCGGTCTGGTTTACCTCCCGGGTTAACGGCGAGCGCCCTATCGCCTCGGCCAGACGCCCGGCATACTCTCTGACCTTGAGATAATCCGGCCCGCTGACCCGGTATTTGATCGGCCAGCCCACCGGAGGCCCTAGCTCCAGAGGAGAAACGCGCGAAGTCAGATCGCTGAATTGCGTGGTCAGCAGCGTGTTTAACTGTTCCCGCAGGCGGTCGCGGGCGGCCAGGTCTTTCGCCACCACCACCAGCTGCGCCGTATTTTCATTATCCAGCAGAACATCCATCGGCAGATAAAAGCGGATGGCGCCCGCCCCAATATAGGTCGAATAATGGTCAATGTTGCGATTCCCGGCGAGCGCCCTTTCCAGCCTCTCCGTTTGTTTCTCCGTTTCCGTCTGCGAAGCATTGGCCGGAAGCGTCAGGCTGACCAGCAGCTCCGGGCGATCAGATGAAGGGAAAAACTCCCCCTGCATAAACGTGGTCCCGTACACCGACAGCCCCAGCGCGGCCAGCGCAATCCCCAGGGTGGCAAGCCGGTGGCGCAGCACCGTACGCAGAAGTCGTCCATATCCCCGCGCCATGCGGCCCGGGCCTGCGGCACGATGTTTCAGCTTTTCCGGCAGCAGCCACGTTCCGGTCAAAGGGGAGAACAGAATCGCCACGACCCATGAATTCAGAAGCGCCATCAGCACCACGGCAAACAGCGAAAAGCAGTATTCGCCCGCGCTGGATGAGGCAAAACCGACGGGAATAAATCCGGCAATCATGACCAGCGTACCGGTCAACATCGGAAATGCCGTGGTTTGGAAAGCGTACGTCGCCGCCTGCCGTCGCGTATCGCCGGCCTCAAGCCGGGATACCATGGTTTCCACGGCGATCATGGCATCATCCACCAGCAGCCCTAGCGCAACGATCAGGGCCCCGAGAGAGATGCGCTGTAGACCAATGCCTGCCAGCATCATCCCGGTAAAGGTCATCGCCAGCACCAGCGGGATCGCCGCGGCCACCACCAGCCCGGCCCTTAATCCCAGCGAGACAAAAGAAACCGCCAGCACAATCAGCACGGCTTCCACCAGTACCCGGACAAATCCGCTTACGGCGCCGCTGACCACCGCCGACTGGTCAGCCACTTTAACTATCTCGATGCCGTGCGGTAGCCCGACGCCGATGGCGCGCATTCTGTTATTCAGCGTCTCGCCAAAGCGCAGCATATTGCCCGTCGGCGCCATGGAAATCGCCAGCCCAACGGCAGGACGTCCGTTGACGCGAAACTCCGCTGAAGGTGGTTCGGCCGCGCTTCTTTCAATCGTGGCAATATCGGTCAGGGGAAGATAGCGATCGTTGATGTGCAGGATGACGGCGCGCAGGCTCGCTTCGGTCCTGAGGGCCCCGCTGACGTTTAGCGTGATATTCTCCTGCCCGGTGCGCAGGGTTCCTGCCGGCACCACGGCATTCTGGGCCTTCAGAGCGTCCGCAACCTGCTGAATGGTAAGCCCCATACCGGCCAGCCGGGCGGGTGAAAAAGCGATAACTACCTGCTCCTGCGGCTCGCCAAGGAGGACCGTTTTGCCGATATCCGGCACGGACATCAGTTCACGGCGGATCGTCTCCACCCGCTGTCGCACCTCTTCAAGGCTATATCCGTCAGGGATAAATCCGTAAATGGTGCCGTACGTGTCGTCAAACTCATCGTTCACGCTCGGTCCCTGCGCGCCTTCCGGCAGCGATGGCGCAATATCCTGCATTTTTTTGCGGATCTGGTACCAGATCGCCGGGACGTTGTGCGCCGGGGTGTCATCGCGGAGATTAATATAGATAACCGTTTGCCCGGCTCGGGTTTCACTTTCGATATAATCGAGCCAGGGCGTTTCCTGTAATTTTTTCTCCAGGACATCCGTCACCAGATGCGTGGTATCCGTTACCGACGCGCCCGGCCACTGCGCCGAGACTACCGCCGTTTTGATAGTGAAAGCCGGATCTTCATTTCGCGGCAGCAGCGTATAGCTGAGCGAACCGATAACCATAATCAGCAGCATAAAGAAACTGACCATTTGCGGGTTTTCCAGCGCCCATGCAGAAAGGTTAAAGCGATTTTTTGACGGCGCTATTTTCACGGCAGCCTCTCTCCGGCGACGACTTTTTCGCCCGGGCGCAGTTTGCTAACGCCGGCGGTAATAACCCGGTCGCCGGGCACAAGGCCGGAGGCGATGATCGCGGAAGAAGCCGTGTAGCTGGCGGGAACGACAACGCGCAGCTGCGCCTGCATCTGCGGGGTGATGACAAAGACGGCCGGTTTATCTCCGCAGCGGCTCAGCGCAGAAGCCGGTATGGCGTATCCCGTCGAGCCTGATGACGGCAGCCTTACCGTGACGCTGGCGCCCAGCGCCATCGCGGCGGGCGGTTTCTTGAGCGTTGCCCTGACGCGCCATGTCCGGGTCTGGGGATCGGCCTGTGGGCTAATATCACGCAAAACAGCATAGGCCTTCACCCCGGCATCGCTGAGCAAAGCAACCTGAAATTCTTCCGCCCTTTGCGCTTCAACCTTAGCGGGATCCGGGATATCAAACACCACATCGCGCGCCTGACCCGCCGCCAGCGTCACCACCGTCTCTCCGGCGCTGACCACCTGACCGGGAGAGGCGCTGACCGCCGTGATAACCCCCTCACCCGGCGAAGTAAGACGCGTCCAGCCCAGGCTTTCCCTGGCGTTGCGCAAGGCGGCCTCGCTGCTCTTCACCCGGGCGCTGGCGACCAGCCAGTCCGCCTGCGCGCTGTCCAGCTGAGAGCGGGCGATTGCGCCCGTGGCGATGAGCTTCTGCATGCGGTTAACGTTCAGCGCGGCGACCCGGGCGGTCGCTCGGGCGCTCTCATCGTCAGCCGTCGCGCTGTCCAGCTGATTTCGCGCGCTGGTCTCTTCAAGCGTCGCCAGCAGCTGCCCGTAGTTGACCCGATCGCCGACATCCACCGCGCGCGTCAGCATCCTGCCCGCCGTACGAAAGCTCAGGGCCGTCTCATCATGCGCGTGGATTTCGCCCGTTCTTTCCAGAGCGGGAAGCGTCGCCGGGGAACCCACCACCACGTAGCGCACCGGGCGGGCCGGCGCGGGCTTTTCGGCGCTTTTATCGCCGCAGCCCACAAGCGGTACGATCATCAGGACCAGTACGATCGGCGGCAACAGCGCAAACCAGGATAGCGGTCGTTCTGCGCCGAGCAAAGCGTACACGCACTGACGAAGGGAAAGAACTAACTCATATAACATAAACGCCACTCCGTTCGGGAAATGGCGCCATTACATGACACATTCATCGAGAATGGCTCGATGTTGTGTCAAGGGATTATCAAGGCAGGCTGTTTTCTTCTGTGGCGGAAGCGTACGGCAGAACAACGCGAATCTGCAGACCGCCGCTCGCCGGTAGCGACGCGCTGATGCGCCCCCCGTGCGCCACGCAGATAGCGCGCGCAATGGATAATCCGAGGCCGCTGCCGCCGGAGTGTCTGGCGCGGGACGCCTCCTCGCGGGTAAAACGTTCAAACATTTCCGGTAAAAAATGCCTCGCCACGCCGGGCCCATCATCGACAAAATCAATGGTGTAAGCGCCCTCGCCGCGGCGCAGCGTAATTGCCAGATGTCCCCCCCTGCGCCCGTAGCGTACGGCATTTTCCATCAGTACGCTAAATACCTGGCCCATGCGAAAAGCATCGCCGCGGAAGGGACAGGACGGCGATGGCTGAATGGCGATCGTCACGCTCTGCGCGTCCGCCTGCGGCGTTAACCATGCGGCTCGCTCCTGAAGGAGCTCATCCAGACAAAATAGCCGCTCATCGAGCACCAGATTGCCGGCATCCGCCAGGGAAAGCAGATGCAGCTCATCGGTTAATCGATTCAGATGCTGGAGTTGTTTCATCACCATCTCCAGCTGCTGCGGCTGGGTATCAAAAACGCCATCCAGCATGCCCTGCAGACGGCCAATCGCCGCCGTCAGCGGGGAGCGAAGCTCATGCGCCATCGCAACATGCGAGGCGCGGAGTTCTTTATCATAGCGGGCCAGCTGGCCGGTCATTTTGTTAAAGTCGGCAGCAAAGCGGATCATTTCCGCTGGCGCGTCCTCAATCAGCTCCGCCTGGCGGCCAAATTGCCCCCCGGTGACGTCCTTCGCCGCATCACGAAGACGGCTGAACTGCAGCGAGAGCGGACGGGCGTAGCGGAGCCCCATAACGACAATGAAGGGGATCATGACCAGCACCAGCACCGCCACGGTCACCCAGTCCGCCGAGGCGATAGAGGGCGTGGAATAGCTCAATCCCCACCAGGTATCGACAATCTGATGAAAACGCGCCGGGTTGGCCTCCGGATTGCGGCTGAGCGCAATGAATTCCTCCCGCAAAGCGGGCGGCATTTTGTGCATGATCCAATAGTTCTGCACGGCGAAACGCAGCCACATACAGGTGGCGATAACAATCACGCTGCCGATGGCCAGCGCCAGAATGCGCCCGCAAATCCAGCGCCAGAGAGAGGAGTGACGGGTCTTCATCATGGCTGTCTGAACCTGTAGCCCACGCCGCGAACGTTGACTAGCACCCCGGATACCCCCGCCCCCTCCAGTTTTTTACGCAGGTTATAAATATGCGTATCCACCACGCGCTCAAGCGCTTCGCTCTCAGGAAGGCAGCGCTCCAGCAGATACTGTCGCGAAAAGGGACGGACGGGGGTGCGCATCAGCGTAGCCAGAAGCGAAAACTCGGTCGGGGTAAGATCGAGAACATGGACAGATTCCCCCGGATTGCTGACGGCCGCGACGATGGCAGCGACGTCCACCTCCAGCCCCTGCCAGCGCAGAATGTCTTCCTGCGTCTCCGCTTTGCGGCTCCGCCGGAGCACGGCCTGAACTCGCGCCACCACCTCGCCAGGATGATAGGGTTTCACCACATAATCGTCGGCGCCATAGCGCAGCGCGCCAATACGATCGGGCATATCCCCCATCGCGGTAACCATAATCACCGGCACATCGCTTTTCCGCCGCAGGCTGGCCAGCACCTCGGTGCCGTTCAGCCCGGGCAGCATCACGTCCAGCAGAATCAGATCGGGTTTCCAGCGCTGCGCCATATCCAGCCCAGCGAGGCCATCCACGGTGACCGCCACATCATAGTTTTCCCGGCGTAAATAGGCCTCAAGCACCCCGGCCGCATCGGCGTCATCTTCAATTATCAACACTCTTCTGGACAACATCTGTTCACCTTGACCGTTTCTTAACACTATCCCGACCGTTCATTGATTTAGCAAAACCATACTGCACCGGCATTCTGCGGCGCGTCCTTATCGACGGCGCCCGCGTCCACGTGGAGAACAGTATGATAGCCAGAAAAATTTCGCCGTATATGGTCGTGCCGTTTTTAATGGCGATA
>OLGB01003235.1_pt1 | contig 15622 bp, 14 predicted proteins | sample 1605691 | NCBI WGS metagenome assembly OLGB01 (sample SAMEA3888925, study PRJEB22519) | human gut metagenome | biome: human gut; feature: human-associated habitat; material: faeces | place: Denmark | collected 2010 | reverse complement strand
TTTAATATTATATCACATTCATTCGAGTTTGTCAAGTACTTTTTGAAAATATTTTTTATTCTCTTTTTACTTGATTTTCTTTCGTTTGAGATGCAACTTTTATATTATATCACATCGCTTCGTTTTTGTCAAGTACTTTTTCAAAACTTTTTGAAGTTTTTTAAGTTCTTGGTTTTTGTCGCTTAAGACGCAACTTTTATATTATATCACATCTTTTTGACTTTGTCAAGTACTTTTTCAAACTTTTTGAAGTTTTTTGTACTCTTCTCTGTCTTTCGAGGTTTCCCTCGCTGACAGCTTTATTATATTACCACTTTTAGCTTCGATTGTCAAGAGTTTTTTCTACGTTCTATGTTTTGTTCGGTTTTTTTTGACTTTTTTCACACTTTATGTGCAAATCAAACAAACAACATCATTCAACCGATGTCATAAAGCCAATATAGTCCAATTCATTCACATATACATTCTTTACACTCTCGTCAACATCATTGAATACAACACAATAATTGCATACAACATCGTTTCCGCTCGTTTCATCACTGTAATAGTATCTGTAAACATTCGTCACCGTGTTGTCGATTCCCTTTATAATAGAATACGGCGTAAAACCAAGCGCCCTGTCAACAGCCTTGCGCTTCATTCCATACTCAACAGCCGTAAGCTCTATCTTTTTTGAACTGTGATGACCTTTCCAGTTCTTTTGGAGCTGTGAAAAATCATAATATGTTACACGATCGATAGTTTCATCATTCGCCAGCGAAACCGAGATAGCCCATTCAGGGAAGCTTACACCCTCTATCTTAATAGTAAGATTGCCCTCACAAATGTCGTCAAAGTCGTCAAGCTTGTTCACGGCATCATATTTCGATACCTTTGTGAAGTCTGTTTCCGTCTTCGCCTCCGCATAAGCAAGATTTCGTCCGATCGGCACATTTTTCAGTACCTTCTCACCCTCGGACGGCATATTCATCAGCACAAACATAGCAGCCGCCGCCAATACTATAATAACAGCTGCCGCAATAAGCACCGGTTTTACCTTTGACTTCTTTACAGCCGCATCTCCGCCGTCAGCAGCCTTTTCTTTACGCTTTTTCTTTTTGCCCGACCTTTTTTCAGCCTTCGCATCTGTCTGTTTCGCGCTTTCATCAAGCGCATTCATTATATTTTCCGAAGAAAGATCTTCTCCGCAGCCGCCGCAGAAAGCAGCGCCCTCTTCATTTTCAAATCCGCAATTTGGACATTTCATATTTTTGCCATTCCTTCCGTAATTTTTTGTCAATCAAACCGTGAATATTCCCGATTTTCCCATATATACATATAAAATATAAGTAAAAACTGTGCGATATGCCTTAATAGTATCATTTTTTCTCTTTTTTGTCAAGCAAACAATAAAATTCACAGTAAAAAGCGTTATTCCATAATCCGCACATAATATTCCAATAAAAGCATTTCACTTTGCCTAACTTTTGTGTTATAATAGTTTTATAGAAAAGGTATAAAAAATCCATATTTTGTGGAAACTTTTTCTACACTTTATATAACTTAATGCTATCATTAAAATCTAACTTAAAATTGGAGGAATTTGTTATGGCAAGATTTACTTTACCAAGAGATCTGTATTTCGGAAAAGGCGCAATCGAGAACCTTAAAACTTTTAAGGGCAAAAAGGCAATGATCGTTGTCGGCGGAGGTTCAATGAAGCGTTTCGGATTCCTCCAGAAAGCCGAAGATTACCTTAAGCAGGCAGGTATGGAAGTTGCTCTCTACGAGGGCGTAGAACCCGACCCATCGGTTGAAACCGTTATGATGGGCGCTCAGGCTATGCTCGACTTCGGACCTGACTGGATAGTTGCTATCGGCGGCGGCTCTCCTATCGACGCTGCAAAGGCAATGTGGATAAAGTATGAGTACCCCGATTGTACATTTGAAGATATGTGCAAGGTTTTCGGTATCCCCGAACTTCGTAAAAAGGCTAAATTCTGTGCAATCTCTTCAACCTCGGGCACAGCTACCGAAGTTACCGCATTCTCTATCATCACAGACTATTCAAAGGGAATCAAGTACCCTATCGCCGATTTCGAGATAACTCCCGATGTTGCTATCGTTGACCCCGACCTCGCAGAAACAATGCCTCAGAAGCTTGTGGCTCATACAGGTATGGATGCTATCACACACGCTATCGAAGCTTACGTTTCGACCGCAAACAGCAACTATTCCGACCCTCTCGCTATCCACGCTATCGAAATGATCCAGGCTGACCTCGTTGATTCTTACAACGGAGATATGGCTGCCCGCGACAGAATGCACGATGCCCAGTGCCTTGCAGGTATGGCATTCTCGAACGCCCTCCTCGGTATCGTCCACTCAATGGCTCATAAAACCGGCGCAGCATTCGCTGACTACGGCGCACATATTATCCATGGCGCAGCAAACGCAATGTACCTCCCGAAAGTTATCGCATTCAACGCAAAAGACCCGACCGCTAAGAAGCGTTACGGCGTAATTGCAGATTATATGCACCTTGGCGGAGCAAATGACGATGAAAAGGTTAAACTCCTCATCGAATTCCTCAGAGGTATGAACGATAAGCTCAAAATCCCTCACTGCATCAAGAATTACGGCACAGACAGCTACCCCACAGAGCAGGGCTTCGTTCCCGAGAATGTATTCCTCGAAAGACTTCCCGAGATTGCAAAGAACGCTATCGGCGATGCCTGCACAGGCTCGAATCCACGTCAGCCGTCACAGGAAGAAATGGAAAAGCTTCTTAAGTGTTGCTACTACGATACAGACGTTGATTTCTAATACATAACCAAAATAGCCGCCGCAGGAACTTCGCTTGCGGCGGCTTAATATTTTAAAAAGCTAAAAAGGATATACAAAATGAACTTTGATGAAAATTACCGCTCATTCCTGAATGACTTCGGAAAAGGCAGAAAAGCCGTCCTTTCCACCGCCGAAAACAATATCGTTTCCTCGCGAATGATGAGCATCGTCCAAATAAACGGCATATTCTATTTTCAAACGGATAAAACGTTCCGAAAGTACCGCCAGCTTACGCAAAACCATAACGTCGCCTTGTGTATAGACAATATCCAGATCGAGGGCGAAGCCGAGGAGATAGGACACCCGCTGACAAACTCCGACTTCTGCAAAGTTTTTGAAGAATACTTCAAAGGCTCATTCGATGCCTATACCTCGCTTGAAAATGAACGCCTTTTTGCCGTAAAACCTGCATATATACAGCGTTGGATATATAAAAACGGCTCACCCTATATCGAAAGCTTTGACTTCAAAACAAATACTTATAAATTTGAACAATACATCGGAATATAAAAACCGGTTTGCTGCTTTGAAAACATTTACCGACAAAACCCATCGCCGTTCATACAGCGTTGAAGCTTCAAATCCACTCACTTACGTTCGCGGATTTTCACTTCAAGGATAGTTTTTTGAAAAAAAAGTTGGTGCAATTCACATTTATGGTTTTACTAAACTGTGTTTATCATAGTTCGTTTAACCTTTTGGTGTGAATTGCGCCTTTTTTAACTGTTGGATATTGTTCTATTGCGGTGATGCCATAACTGTCAGTTTAGGGAATTTCGCTTCTGCGGAAGCGACAATGGGGCGCTGCCCCCTTGACCCCTGCCACCTTTGAACAAAGGTAAATTCTTACAGAATTATAAAACTTTTGCTTGGCTTCGCAGTACCATACAATTACGTTTACATTGCCGAATTTTATTTACTGCAGTATCTTGAACATTGCGACCTGATCTGCAAGTACCTGCGACTGTCCGTTGAGTTCTTCACACGATGCGGCACTTTCCTCTGCGGTTGCTGAGTTCTGCTGTACAACTTCGGATATCTGTGCAATGCCCGAATTGATCTGCTCGACAGCCATTGCCTGCTCTTCCGATGCTGCGTGTATTTTTCCTACGAGTTCCTTTGAAGCTGCGGACATTTCCGAAACTTTTCCCATAAGCTCTACTGTATTTGCTACGACTTCGCTTCCTCTTGCGACGGATTCCATTGTTTCCGTGATGATAGAAGCTGTTCTCTTGGTAGCTTCGTCCGATTTTGTTGCAAGGTTTCTTACTTCATCTGCAACGACTGCAAAGCCCTTGCCTGCTTCGCCTGCTCTTGCGGCTTCAACAGCTGCATTGAGCGCAAGGATATTCGTCTGGAATGCGATATCTTCGATAGTTTTGATGATATTGTTGATCTGGTCGGATTTTTCCTTGATGTCTTCCATTGCGGCGCGCATACGCTCCATTTCCGCAGCCTGCTCGCTGATAAGTTCGTTCGACTGTGCGGCGCAGTTGTCGGCTTCTCTTGCGTTTTCGGTATTGTTGTTGATCTTCTCTGCAACCTCGCTGATAGTTGCCGAAAGCTCTTCAATAGCAGCAGCCTGACGTGTTGTGCCCTCTGCAAGAAGCTGTGAGCCGTTGGATATCTGTGACGAGCCTGCGGAAACTTCGCTTGCCGAAACACTAAGACCGCCGATAACATTGCTAAGCTTTCTGCAGATCTCGTCTGCGGAATTCTTCATCGCAACAAAGTTTCCCTGATACTCTACCGCAGGCTGAACTGTGAAGTCACCGTCAGCCATTGCAGACATTACTCTGCCGATATCGGAAAGATACATCGAAAGTGTGTCTTTCATTCGTACCATTTCCTTGAGCATCGTTCCTATTTCATCATTGGAATATTTAACATCGGAGGTGTCGAAGTCAAGATCGCCGCCTGCCATTTTTCCAAGCACTCCGCAAGCCTTGTCGATAGGCTTTGAAATGCTCTTTACCGTGTATGCAACGAGCAAGCCGCCGCATACGATGCAGACTGCAAGTCCGATAAGAATAGAAACTATCGTAACGCTTCGTACATTTGCATCATTTTCCGCAGTCTGTGTTCCGCAGAAAACAGCACCGATTATGTTTCCGTCCGTATCAAGGAACGGCTCATAAATAGTGTAATATTTTGCTCCGAGTATCTCAGTTCTGCCTTCGTATATTCCACCATTGTCAATAACTGTGCTTCTGACCTTGTCCGACATCTGCGTTCCAATGGCTCTTTCGCCGTTTTCGTCAATGATAGTAGTAGAGATTCTCGTATCTCCGCCGAAAATCGTGACATCATATCCGACAACATCTTTTATATCGTCAAGGATCGACGGACGAGTGAAATCCACCGCAATGATAGCTCTTCCGACCGGATAGCTGAGGCTGTTGAGAACGGGTCTTTCGCAAACATAGTAAATGTCATTGCCGTTCTTGATATATCCGCTGAATTCTTCATTTTCAAGCAGCGGCATAAATATCTCCGTGTCGATACCTTCACTCGACCAAAGAACATTTTTGTCTATGTCGGTAAAAACGCCTATGTAACTGTCATTCGGTATCTCTTCGGTAAATCTGTCACCGATGACATTTCCTCTGTCAACATCGAAAGCACGGGAAAAATCCTTGTTTTCGCACAGCGTTGCAGCAATTATCCCTGCCTGCTTCTCCGCTGTCGCTATATCATCTTTGATAAGATTAACACCTATCGAAGCTTCCTTTTCAAGAGCCTGATTGTTCATATTGTTGATATGAACTGTGGAAAAAATTATAATGAGCATCACGGCAAAGATAACCGACGAATCGATCACCAGTATAAAATTTCTTCCAAGCTTGCCAAGCATTGATTTTCTTTTCATAATATCACCCACATTTATAAAAGCCGTCTGCATGATCCGAACAGCTTTTATATTTTTATTAATACATTATCCAATATTTTAGCATATTAGTATTAATTAGTCAACTGTTTTAGCGAAAAATGTACATTATTCACAAATTTGTACACGCTTTTACGGCATCAAGAAACCGTTTTCGATTGCCTTATCGAGCAGATCATCGACCATTTGACCGAGTTCAGCCGAACCGTCTTTGACCTTGTCAAAACGCTTTCTCACCTGCGAGGAGTTTACCCCGTGCTCTTTCCACGAGTAACCCTCCCTCGAATAGTTGAGCAAAAGCGGCTGAATTCTGTCCATAGCATTGGAAAAACGAGCCTCGGGAGTGTCGTTCCTCTCGAATTCGTCCCAAAGCGCACGGTACTCCGCTGCCTGCTCCTCGGGCAGCGTACCGAATATCTTCTCCGCCGCAGCCTTTTCGCGAGCTTCCTTGGTCTTTGCGCCCTCATCATCGTAGCAGTAGGTGTCACCTGCGTAAATTTCAACAGCATCGTGTACGAGAACTATTTTCATCACCTTTGCAACGTCAACGGGCTCATTTGAATATTCCGCAAGCACTGCTGCCGCAATTGCAAGAGAAAACGAGTGCTCAGCGTCATTTTCACGGCGCGGCAACGGTTTTTTCTCCTTGAAATTGTCGTCGAATTCCTTTGAACCCTGCGGAAGATCATCGCAGAGAATGTATGTCTGTCGGTAAACATTTTTCAGCTTGTCGAGCGTCAGCAAAAATTCAAGCTGTTTTTTCAAGCGTTCGTTTTCCATTTAAACGTCCCCCTTTTTCTTCTGCATAAAGCCTGCTATCTTCGCAAGAAGCATCGGCGGCAGGAAGCCTGCTCCGTAATCGGCGATTTTCATTTTCAGCGTCGGGATAATGAGCGTTTTCCTTGCAAACATTCCCTCAACTGCGCATTTTGCGGCATATTCGGCGGTAATTCCCTTTAACGCAAAGGAAACTCCTGCCGTGTTGTTGAAGTTCGTGTCAACGGGCCCCGGACAGAGCGCACTCACCGAAACGTGGCTGCCCTCATTTTTAAGCTCCGCACTCACAGCCTCGGTCAGACGGACAACATAATTCTTCGTGCAGTAATAAGTTGCCATATAAGGGCCGGGCATAAAGCCTGCCGACGAAGCAACGTTGAGGATATATCCCTTGTCGCGCTTGCGGAAATCTTTCAGAAACAGCTTTTGAAGAATGTGAACAGCCATAACGTTGACCTCTATCATCTCGATCTCACGTTCAAGGTCTGTTTCGGCGAATTTTCCGAAAAGTCCGAAACCTGCGTTGTTTATAAGAATATCGATGTTGTATTTTTTCGCTTCGTCATAAAGTCGGTAACATTCCTCGACCTTTGAAAGATCGGCAGGGATTATCTTCACCCTTTTTTCGCCTATCTCATCACGAAGCTTCACAAGTGCTTCATAATTTCTTCCCGAAATAACGAGCCTGATGCCTTTTTTTGCAAGCTCACGCGCAATTTCCCGTCCGATTCCCGAGCTTGCGCCCGTAATAAGTGCTGTCATATTTTTATCCTTTCCGAATCATGCAAAAATCGTTTATATCATTTGCTTTCCTTAATAAATTCTTCCCATTTTTCGGGCGCATATCCGACCGAAGCCTTTTTCCCCCAGCGAACGATAGGTGTCTTGTACAACTTCGGACATTCGCAAAGCTTGTCATACTTCGCGTCATCGAGAAGATATTTTATGCTGCAGTAATCCTTTGAAGCCGTGTCAATGACAGCATCAATTCCTCCGAGAGCCTTCACAACGCTGTCGAATTCGCCCTTGCTCAGACCTTTGGAAAGAATGTCAACGCTCTGGACTTTGATGTTTCTCTCCTTGAACCAGCGTTCCGCCTTTTTCGTGTCGAAGCATTTGGATTTTCCGAATATCTGTATAGCCATAGCTTATCCTTTCCTCATAAAAATATCGCTGCCGAAACTGACGGCAGCGACCTGTTTGTTAAATTTTTTCGCTGAACATTGAGCTTAACGAGAATATAGTTCCGTAATCGAACTTACCCTCCTGATTGTAGTTAACGACCTGAGCCTTGAGAGTTGCAGCCTTGCTTATCTGATTTGCCCTGTCAGCAGCTTTCGCCGTGAACGAATAGCTGCCGCCGAGGAGCGACTTCACCGAGTTGGTGTCTGCACCTTTCAGCGTGTCCTCGTTCAAAGTCAGTTTGTTGTCCGAACCGACCTTTAAACCTATCCTGCCGAGTGCTGCAGAGTAAGCCTTTGCCGTGTTCGTCATATAAACGCCCTTTTTGAGCGCGTCAACGCTCTCCGACTTCTGCAAGCTGTCAACAACAGTGTTGTAGTCCTCGACAAAGCTTTTAACATTCGATACAAGCTTGTCTTTGTCCTCAAAGTCAGCCTTTGAAGCGGAAGCAAGCACGGAAGCACTCTTTCCGAGATCAGTCGCATCGGAAGCGAGCTTCTTTTCGCTCTCGTAAGTTCCGACATCACTATTCGAGAAAGCCTTCTCGTACTCTTTTATCATATTTTTCTGATAATCTTTCGAGCGTACCTGATCGACCTTCTTCATCAGTGCAAGAAGATCACTCGTCGAATTGGTCTGCGCATAGTTCTTTTTGCTGTAATTCGACGAAAGAAGAGAAGTGTACATTGCATTGGACTTATAAGCATTGATTCCGTACATTGTCCGATTCCTCCCAATTTTTCAGCATTTTGTCTTTTATTCAGCAGCTTTTGCCTTTTCAGTCTCCGCCGCAAGGTTTGTCTTTGCGGTAGAAAGCATAAGCTTGATTCTGTTTTCCTGATTTACCTTTGTTGCGCCCGGGTCATAGTCGATAGCAACAATATTCGCATCGGGATAAACGTTGCGTATCTTTCTTATCATACCCTTGCCGATGATGTGATTCGGCAGACAGCCAAACGGCTGCGCGCAGATGATATTGTTTACGCCGCTGCCGATAAGCTCGACCATTTCGGCGGTAAGAAGCCAGCCCTCGCCCATTTTGTTCGCAGGCGAAACATACTCCTTGCTGTTTTCCTTTGTTTCGTCAAAGTGTGCAGGCGCTCTGAAGCGTGAATCCTCGAATGCCTTTATCATTATATCCTGCATCTTTTTGAGAAATGCTTCAAGCGCACCCGAAGCAATGTATTTTTTATATGCAACGTGATAAAGCTGCGTGTCAACAACGTGGTGGTCGCACATAAAGATGATGAAGTCGAGAAGTCCGGGAACAACGGGTTCAACATCTTCGCCGCGCAGGAATTCTTCAAGACAGTTGTTGCCGAGCGGCGCATACTTGATGTAAATTTCACCAACGATGCCGACTCTTGCCTTTACGCTCGGAGTATAAGCTATCTTTTCAAAATCCTTTACCATTTGGAAAGCATTTTTCTTGAACGAACCGATAGCAAAACCCTCTTTGATGAGCTTGTTCTGCCAGTCCTCAATGAGCTTGTCCGTTTCGCCCTTGTTGTTCTCGTAAGGACGCACCTGATTTCCTGCCCACATAAGGATATCGCCGTAGCAAATACCGACGATAAGATCCTGCAAAAGCGGAAGTGAAAGCTTGAAGCCCGGGTTCTTTTCAAGGTTTGCGATATTGAGCGAAACAACGGGAACGAATTCCATTTTGTTGTTTTTGAGCGCTTTTCTGAGCAGATTTATGTAGTTTGAAGCTCTGCAGCCGCCGCCCGTCTGAGTTATCATAAGAGCGGTCTTGTGAATGTCATATTCACCCGATTTGAGCGCGTCCATCATCTGTCCGATAACGAGAAGCGCAGGATAGCAGGTATCGTTGTGAACATTACGCAGTCCCTCATCAACGACCTTTCTTCCCGTCGAGGTGAGCAGCTTCATTCTATATCCATGGTTATTGAATATTTTTACAATAAGAGAAAAATGGATAGGGAGCATCTGCGGAACAAGGATCGTGTATTCCTGACGCATTTCTTCCGTAAAAAGCAAGCGTCCCTGTTCATTATATACGAGTTCAGCCATTAAAAATAAGCTCCTTTGCTTAAAACAATATTATTATACCAATTATATATATTATACCACAGCAAGCAGTTTTCGTCAATACCGCAGCAGCTTTTTTATACAGCGTTTTAACAAGTGAATTAATTTTTATCAAATCATAAACAGTTTATTGTAGGGGACGGGTCGCCCGTCCCGCTTTTTTTTGAAAGGTATTGGTGACTGCGGGTCGGGTTAATATTCGTTCAACACACAGCAATTCACTGTCAAAACGGGCGGATATAGAATCCGCCCCTACGGAAATCGGTGTTTTTCCGTAAATTTGCGGAGCAAAATAATTACGAATTACGATCAAGTTTTTCCGCAAGCGTTTTTATGTATTCCGCAAGCTCAGCGTGAAGCTCTTCACGCATAAGTCCGACCTCTATCGAGGCCTTTATGATACCCATTCTGCTGCCTATGTCATAGCGGTTTCCCGTAAAATCAACGCCGATCATCCCATCGGAAACAGCCACCTCACGCATTGCGTCCGTGAGCTGAAGCTCACCACCCTTGCCTTTCGGCGTTCTGCACAGAATATCAAATATACTCGGTTCAAGGATACATCTTCCGAGAATTGCAAAATCGGAGAATTCCTCGCCTTTCAGCGGCTTTTCGTTCATATCATAAACTGCGTAAAGCCTGCTTTCGTCCATAGGTTCAAGCTTCATCGAGTTGTATTTGCAGATGTCCTCACGGGGAACACGGTTTATGCCGACAACGCTTTTCCCGTATTTTTCATAAGCACGGGCAAGCTGTCCTATTGCAGGATCTTTGCCGACTATCACATCATCGCCGTACAGCACCGCGAACGGCTCACCGCCCGCAAATTCTTCCGCACAGAGTATCGCACCGCCAAGCCCCGTCTGGAACGGCTGACGGACGAATGTGAATCTTGCCGCCGAGGATATACCCGTTATCTCTTCAAGCAGCTCGGTCTTTCCGCTCTCCGCAAGCTTTGCTTCAAGCTCGGGCGAGCGGTCGAAATGATCCTCGATAGCCGTTTTTCCTCTCGCCGTAACGATGAGGATATCGGTTATCCCTGCCGCTGCGCACTCCTCTGCGATGTACTGTATCGCAGGCTTGTCCACAATGGGTATCATTTCCTTGGGAACTGCCTTTGTCGCAGGCAGAAGCCTTGTTCCAAGACCGCCTGCGGTTATTACCGCCTTTTTTATTTTCATTTTCCCCTGTCCTTTCGGTATAAAACTGTCGTTTACGACATCGTGCCGAGAAGAAAGCTCATACTGAACATCATATAGAATACAACATATATGCATATAAAAAGCGCAAGCCAGCCGCCCGATGTGCCGCCTTTTGAGCGAAGCGTCTGACGTATCGTGAGCGGAGTTGTCGAAGCCTTTATCTTCGCCGTGCGCTTTATCGCCGTCTTGTAGTAAATTTTGTTCGCAAATGCGCCGAAGAAGAACATCGCCGCATACATCAGCACATACGAAAGAACGCTCAGTATGCTGAAAGCCGTGCTTCGTATATCAAAACTCTGTGCGAACTGCGATATTGCACCCAAATTCATCTCCGCAAGGATAGGTATATACTGCGGTATCATAAAAACTACCCTCACGATAAGAGCCGCAAGCGCAACAAGAGGCATCCTTCTGTAGGAAAAATACATCTCGGGGATAAGCATAGCCGAAAAGTTCCAGCTCAGCGAACTTCCCGTGTCCTTGAAACGCTTGAAATTCGGGAGATAATAGTGAGTGTTGCTGCCGACATAATCGGCAAGCTCGCAAAGACGAACACCGTCAAAATCTTCATCGGGATTGTATCCGCAGAGAGGGTCGGTGAAGTTGATGAGGTACGGTTCAAGGTTTATTCCGCCGAAGTCACCGTCATTCTTCATCGCATCTTCCATATTCTTACGAAGCTCTTCGTTGTGGCGTTCAAGCGCAGGCATCGGCGAACCGCATCTGCCGCAGAAAGCCGTCAGCTTAGGGTTGACATATCCGCAGCGCGGACATACGCAGTCCTTTTCGGGGTCGTCCTCTTTCACATCGGTCGGAATTCCCGTGTCGGGCATAGGTGTCCAGCTCCGATGTGCCTTGTGAAGCTCGGTATTTACGCAGCTTCCGTATTTTTCGTAGCAGGCTCTGTGGTAAGGCGTTCCGCATTCGGGACATACAACGATATCATCGCCATCCTTGAACTGCTCGCTGCAAACGATGCACCTGCTTCCTGTATAATCAGCCATTTATAATAACTCCTTGATTTTTGGATTTGATTTATAATAGTATATCACAACCCTTGCGAAATAACAAGGAGTGCGCCAATAGTTTCATCTGTTTTTCACAATATTGTATCAAAAATATGTTGATAATTAACAGCGCCCGTGCTATAATATCCTTATAAAAAGACACAACGATTCTTCTATGAAATGAAAGGATATGACAAAAAATGACCGATGACAAAAAGACCGACTTCCGTGAAAGAATAACCCAAATAGCAAAAGCAGCGTTCGCCGTTGCACCATTTGTAATGATAGCGATATGCGCCGTGCTGTATTTCACAACATTCCGAAGCGTCACTGCAGAACAGCTTTTGCAGTACACGCCCGAAAATATATGGCTCGCCGCAATAGTTATCATCGCAATGTTCTCGCTCAAATCGCTGACGTTCTTCTTCCCGATGATAGTCATTGTGACCGCCTGCGGAATGACCGCACCTAATATATGGGCGGCGCTCGCAATCAATACGATAGGCATTTTCTGTATGATGAATATTCCCTACCTCATCGGAAAATTCGCCCAGAGGGAATATGTAGAAAAGCTCGTTATGAAGCATAAAAAAATGCACGAGATCATCAGCCTAAATATGTCGAACGGCGTATTCTTCGCATTTTTCCTGCGAATAATAAACTGTCTGCCATACGATGTCGTGAGTATGTTTCTCGGCTCGGTCAATATGAAATGGCGCGACTATGTCCTCGGCTCGATGCTCGGAACGCTCCCCGGAATGATATGCTGTACCTTTATGGGAAATTACCTCAATGATCCGCTTTCCGTAAAATTCATTCTCTCCGTCGCAATAAATGTCGGAATTTCGGTAATTTGCGGGATCGTCTACTTAGTATATGCAAGAAAACGCAGAAAGGAACTTGCCTTGAATGATAAAACTGATAGCATCTGATATGGACGGAACTCTTCTCAACGATAAAAAGGAATTTCCGCACGATTTTGATGAAGTGCTGGACAAGCTTTGCGAAAAAAACATACACTTCGTTGTCGCAAGCGGACGTTCCTATTCCACGCTGAAACTCAACTTCGAGGGAAAGCTCGATAAGCTCGACTTTATCTGCGATAACGGCGCTTACGTCATCGTGAACGGTGAGCTTGTAAGTATGAGCCTGCTCAAAAAAAGCTGCGTTAAGCACCTTATCGAAATTTGCCGCGGAATGGAAAGGGTAACGCCCGTTTTATGCGGCGTACACGGAACTTATTTCGAGCGCAGGGACGAAGAATTCTATCACGAAGTAACACGCTACTATCTCCACTATACCTGCGTTGACGATATCGCCGCAGTTGATGATGATATCTTCAAGATCGCCGTCTGTGACTATAACGGCGCGGAAAAGAATGTCTACCCCATTGTAGCAAAGGAATTCGCCGAAGATTTCACCGTCGCAGTTACAGGTCCGAAGTGGATAGATATTATGAACAAGGGCATAAACAAGGGCGCGGCTCTGAAAGAAATCCGCGAGCATCTCGGCATTTTGCCCGAGGAAACAATGGCGTTCGGCGACTATTTCAACGATGTTGAGCTTCTCCAAAACGCAGGCTACAGCTTCGTAATGAAAAACGCCCACCCCGATATGCGTCAATATGGCAAATACACCGCCGAAAGCAACAACGATGAGGGCGTTACCAAAGCTATCAAACAGTATGTGCTGAAAGAGGATAACAATGAATGAGCGTCTTCCTTACCTGCGTGAAAAAACGTCACTCCTGACGACTTCACCGGGCGTTTACCGAATGAGGGACAAAACGGGATATATAATCTATATCGGCAAAGCGAAAAACCTCCGCAACCGCGTCACGAGCTATTTCTGCAAATCGCCCGACCATACGCCGAAAGTCGCAAAAATGGTTTCCAACGTCTATGATTATGATTTCATCGTCACCGACTCGGAGTATGAAGCACTCGTCCTCGAATGTTCGCTCATAAAACAGCATAAGCCGAAGTATAATATCCTCTTGAAAGATGATAAAGGCTACAGCTATATCAAAATTTCGGACGAGCAATATCCGCGCATCACTTATGAGCTCCAGAAAAACGGCGAGGGGAAATATATCGGACCGTATACAAGCTCTTTCGTCGCAAGCCAGACCGCAAAGGAAGTCAACAAGGTCTTTATGCTCCCGACCTGCAAAAAAGTCTTTCCGCGTGACTTCGGCAAGGGTCGCCCCTGCCTGAATTATCATATCAAGCAGTGTATGGGACTTTGTATGGGAAAGATATCCTGCGATGAGTATAATTCCATAATCGCACAAGCGGAGGAATATATCGCAAGCGGCTCGGAGGCCTCGGTCGAAAGCCTTACCGAAAAGATGAACGAAGCCGCAGAAAACCTCGAATTTGAACGTGCCGCCGCACTCCGCGACCGTATAAATGCGATAAAGCGCGCCGCCGACAGCCAAAAGATAATCAACGAGGATATGCGCGATACCGACATCATCGCCGCCGCACAGAACGGCACGAATGCCTGCGTTGCAATTCTCCAGTACCGCGGCGGCAGACTTACCGACCGAAGCGAACTTCCCGTCGGCGAAATTGACGATACCGCCGTTATGATACAGGATTTCATCACGGTGTTCTATTCAACTCCCGAATCCATTCCCCGTGAGATAATCACCGAGGAGGAAATTCCCGATGTTGAAATGATCACCCGGCTTCTCCGTGAAAAAAGCGGTCACGCCGTCGATATCTTCTCCCGAACACGCGGGAAGGGTCTGAAACTCATCAATATGGCAAAGGAAAACGCCAGCGAATCCCTCGCAATAAAGGTCGGACGAACGGGCGCGGAGATAGTTGCTCTTGAACAACTCGCAAAACTCCTCGGTCTGGAAAATCCGCCAATGTACATCGAATCCTACGATATCTCGAACCTCGCAAGCTCCGCAATGGTCGCAGGTATGATAGTCTTTGAGAACGGCAGACCGAATAAAAAAGCCTATAAAAAATTCACGATAAAAGAAACCGCAATACAGAACGACTATGCATCAATGCGTGAGGTTTTACAGCGCCGATTCAAGCATTATAAGGACGAAAATGAAACTGACGAGGGCTTCTGCCGCCTGCCCGACCTTATCCTCCTCGACGGCGGCAAGGGTCAGGTCAACGCCGTCGAACCAATTTTGCGCGAAATGGGCATAAACGTCCCTCTCTTCGGTATGGTAAAGGACAATAAACACCGCACAAGAGCCATCGCAACGGGCGGCGGCGAGATTGCAATAAGCGAAAATAAAGCCGCATTTATGCTTTTGACCCGAATCCAGGACGAAGTCCACCGCTATTCGATAACATACCAGCGCAAAAAGCACAGCAAACAGTCATTCAGCCTTGAGATCACAAAAATAAAAGGCATCGGCGATAAAAAAGCGGAAAAACTTCTCTCCCGATTCAAAACTAAGGACGAGCTGAAAAAAGCTACCGTTGAAGATATAGCGAAAGCCGCAGGAATAAATATTCAACTCGCACAGGAAGTCAAAACATTTATCGAGAACGAGTATAGATAACAACCAAGCTTTAATTTTGTGCAGCTTTTAATAATACACTTTTTCTACAATCCGAGGTCGGATTTCATATTCAACCGTTTTCACACACAAAAAAACAGCTAAGGAAACGCTGATTAATACGTTTTTGCCATTTTTCAAAATGTTTATGTCA
>OLGB01003232.1_pt1 | contig 15630 bp, 18 predicted proteins | sample 1605691 | NCBI WGS metagenome assembly OLGB01 (sample SAMEA3888925, study PRJEB22519) | human gut metagenome | biome: human gut; feature: human-associated habitat; material: faeces | place: Denmark | collected 2010 | reverse complement strand
TAGCAAATCGCTCTGCTACCACTGGATTACAGTAAAACATCTACGATACATCGCATAATTGCGTAGGAGGTTTTACTATGAAAGAGGCAACCAAACTGCCTGAACTGCCCCGGTTACCAAAAGGTCAGGGCACCCTGATCTACACGCATGGCAACAAGATTCTTTACCGTAAGGCTATACCCGTGGATGGCGGCTATAAGCGCTTGGCTGTGACCGGCAACAACATCAGAGAGTGCTTCGACACCATGCGCCGCAAAGAGGATGATCTGCGGGCGGGGATGAAATCGGCGGGAAGTGAAAGCCTGGCCATGGCAATTGACCGATGGCTCGACCTCTACAAACAACCGGAAGTCAAACCGTCCAGTTATGACAGGCTCCGCATTACCTACAAAGCCCAAATCACAAAGATGACCATAGCCGATAAACCTTGGAAACTGATTACAGCCGATGAGCTGCAAGCGGCTGTTAACGCACTGGTGCAGGACGGCTATGCCTGGTCTACGGTCAAGAAGGCCTATGACATGCTGAACGCCTTTTACACCTTCCAAACCCGGCGGGGCTACCTGCCGCGCAGCCCAATGGACATCTGCTGTATGCCGCTGCGGGAAAATATGCTCAAACGGGACAAAGAAATCGTCTATATGACGGAACCGCAAATCAAGGTGTTCTGCGAGGAAGCCTTATCCTTTGCAGAGGGCAGCACCCAGCTAAAGTACCGTTATGGTCCGGCGTTCGTTTTTCTTATTTATACGGGTCTGCGTATCGGGGAACTGTGCGCCCTGCAATGGAAGGATTTTAACATGGAGAAGGCAACAGTCTCTATCACCAAGAACTTGATCGAGGTCTATAATCGTGACTATGGCAAAAAGCGGGAGGGTGCACCACAATACGTGACAAAAATCAGCACGACCAAAACCCGATCAACACGTATCATCCCACTGAACCGGAACGCGCTGAAAGCACTTGCCCTTATGCGCCAGGCGGTACCATTTACGGAGTCAGACGGCTATGTGGTCTCCACAGCCAACCGGAAGCCCGCTACACCGCGCCAGATGGAAAAGCGACTTGCTTATCTGCTGCAAGCTACGCCCCTGGATTTGCCGCCCTGCGGCTGCCATATGCTGCGCCATACCTGCGCGAGTCTGCTGTTTGCAAAGAAGCTGCAGGTGGAGATCATTGCCAGCATCCTGGGACACAGCCCCGAAGTTTGCCGCAAAACCTACATCCACTTCTGCCAAGCCCAACGCGCCGAGGCCATCCACCAGATTGCTGAATTCAATATCTAAAAATAAATTTGGCGAAAGGAAGTGGAAAATGTTGACATTGCCGGAAAAAGGTGGTATAGTTACTCTACTGAATCCGGGGTCAGAGACCGGTGGAGGTATCCAACTTTGAAAATTGAAGGACCTTGTAAAGCCAGCCTATGCACATATGTTACCCCAGCGTGGATTGTATTAGCGAACCCCTTTTCCCTTTAGCATAGAAAAATGTGGTAGGAGCACCCGCATTGGGTGATAGGTAAGTTGCGGACCGCACAGACGGTATCCTACAGGACTTACGACTCCGCTATCTCAGGTCATATCCGAGAGCCCATTGATTTGAGGTTTACATAACTCTCAGGAAATTCCGAGGAACGTTATCTTTTGATGACGGCCAGGTAAATTCCGCCAGAGAATTATGTACATCCCAAATCAGTGGGCTCTTTTTTTGTTTGCCCATTTTCCACCCACACACCATAGGAGGTTTAAACAATGTAAAACAAAACCACAAATAACTAGACGAACCAAATTAACAAAGTCATAAACAAAAATCAGGAGGCAATAAATATGAGCATTTTTAAATTTGAATTTGCACACACCATCAAACAGATTTGGGTCATTGGCGAAGTAATGCCAGAAGAGACCAGCGCACTTGGCCAGCTTTATGATACTTTGGGCGTATTCGGCGTAGTCCAAGGCGCAAACGAGGTGATGCTCAGAACGCTTGAGCGGGAAATGGGGGATACGGACCAGCACATCCGGCAGTGGCTGCAGGGTGACGATGGAAAATATCAACCGGTCAAAATCGATGGTACGTGGCATACCTATTTCATCGATACGGCGGAAGACTTGTACGACTACTTGACGGGAAACTACAATCCGGCATGTATCGTTGATGCGGACGAAGATCCGTTTAACGAGAATCCCTTTGATGAAGAGGTGGACTGGTTTGCATAAAAAGAGCATTCAAGGTAGGGCTAGGACGGAGCACAGTTCCGCATGTGGCTGGGTAACAACTGCCCAGGCACGTCCGCCGGGGGTGCTGCCTCTTTCGGAAGCATTATTAATATATAAAATGGAAGGAGTCTAATTTAATTGGCTGAGAATATCCAAAAAATCAAGACACGTTACCCGTTCGGCGGGTTTTATCTGGAACTTCTGCCTGAGGCAGAAAGAAAAGAACTGGAGAGCATGCCAGAGGAAGTGTTATTGCCGGAATCGAAAATAACTACTGGACTGCCTGATACCATGCTGCCGATAAAACCGAGTGGCGTTGTGCAAGCGTTAAGAGATGAAGAAGCAATAGCGCGACCAGTACAACGGGCGGTAGTCGAAGAAGATTGTACTGACGATGATGACATCGGAGCATATGTAAGAAGCCTTATTCAAAAAAATGATAGGCGTGATGAAGGCGGAAAACATAGGGAATGGGTTGCGGATGCTATTGATGATGATTATAAACACTGGTTCCGTTGCCGCGTTGTGATTGATGCGGGAACAGGTCGAGGGAAAACGAGCTTTATTGTAGATACCTTGCTGAAATGGATTGAGGATCAGTGCCCGGGGAGAATACATGGATGCAAAATCTTGTATTTGTGCAATCGAATCTCGCTTAAAAATGATGTTACTCGAAAACTAAAAAGGAGCCGAGCAATAGAAAAGGAAAACTACGATGAAAGGGGAGGTCTCAAGTTCAAAGCTATTGATGTACACTCCTACCAGTGGCTGGAAAAACTGATTATTGAGGCCCCAGATGTGTTGGAAAGACTGATGAAGCAGTATGGCTATGTTGTCGCGGACGAATGCCACTATTTCTTCAGCGATGCAGCGTTTAATCATAACACAGACTTATCTTACCGATATTTGAAGGAACTTAGCAGCAAAAAAGTTATCATCTATATGAGCGCAACAGCCAATTTAATGTTTGATTCGTGGAGGCGGACGGGTATTTTCCCCGAGGAAAACAGTTATTATCTGCCACAGGAGTATGACCACATTACTCAGTGCACGTTATACTATAATGACAAAGAACTGGTGGAAATCGTCGGGCAGATGCCGCCGGATGAGAAGATGGTGGTTTTTGTAAAATCCAGAAGGGACATGGAGCGGTACCGTAAATTCTTTGGTGACGAAGCCGCATACTTTTGCTCATCTAATAATGCGGGTGGAGCTATGGATCCGATTGAAAAGTGTGTGAATGATTGCGTGCTGCAAAAGAGAATTCTGGTCACGACAGTTGCACTATACAATGGAATCGATATAGAAGACCCAGCGCTAAAACATATTGTCATCGAGCTGTGGGATCCTACAGACATCAGGCAGGCGATTGGGCGTAAAAGACCAATTAATAAAAAAGATACATGTCAGTTGTATTTTCGTAGTCTCCCCAAGCAATATATTACAACAACAAGGGAAAAGACGGAATACTGGCTTGAACCAGGGCAAGCAAGAATAAAATTTGAAGCAGGCAGAGAAAGCATATGGCAGGAATTTCTAAAAAAACCGACCGCTGATGACCAAATTAAGGAGGAAGTGACGCTTACTTATAGCCCAACGACTGGATCTTATACAGCAGACAAAATGGCAATTGCACTACTGCGTGATAAAGACCAAAAGCTCAGGAAGATGGAGAAGCTTGGGTACGAGAAATTCATGGAAGAAGAACTGTGGAGCTCGATGGGATTGACAGCTAAAAAGGTTAGGTTCAAAAAACTGGAAGATTACTTGGAAAATGTGCAAGGGCAGATGATGCAGAAAGAAGAATTACGAGCACAGATTATGGAAGCAGGTCAAATTGCACCACCTACGGGACGATGTAAAAATAGACCGTTAGGGCAAATCGTGCTTAACAGGGAAATACGGCAATACGGATATGAGATTAAGGATAGAACTGACTGGGGACGGAACAGCCCTACGCGCGGTAAGACATTTTGGGTCGTGACTAAATTGCAATAAAGCAGAAGCGGCGGCAGGATTTTTGCTACTTGCTATTACTAAGATATAGCATTTTTCTTGCCAGCTGATTGCGTACTGGACGAGAACGAACAAAAGAAGAAAACAAAATCACTTTATGTTATTCTGACATGGGAAAAATTGCCGAATATCATTACGGGCTATATTAAATAATACGTAGTATGGTGGGCTGAAAACTAAAGATTGCATCAATGAAAAAACTGAAATAAACGATAATACGACAATTGCAGGCGGAAATCTTTCGATAAGAAGCCGTCGAAGTATAGTGATTGAATGCGGCACATGAATTGTCGGACAAAATAGGCATCGAAAATCGGCAATATTGCCAAAAATATTCTATAAAATATAGCGAAACGACAAAAAATAAGCCCGGTGGAGTTGCAGCGGTGCTCCATCGGGCCTTCTATTATATATTGACTTTTAAAATGTGCGATGCTGTGCGTGTGCGGCTTAGTATCTTCTGTGCCGCCGTTTCATCTCAGCAAGCCTGCCATACTCACAGGAGTACCGGAAATCCCAGCCGCTGATATGATTGAGGTATCCCTCAGACACGGGAACACCTTCGTCCTCGTAAACATGCTGCCACCAGATCTTTTTGCGTTGCTCCGGCCACATGCCCTCGGTGCCAAGCTGGTTGTACCATTCACCGCGTTGATTGTTGTAGATGCCGGACCATTTGCGGTGCACAGCACGGACCTGAGCAGAAACATCATTATCGGTCTCGCTGGGGATACCGTAGCCTCCGGCGGAGCTGCTGCGGTTCTCAGCGCCCATCATGGCGGCAGAGCCAAACAGGCCAGCGACACCTAATACAAAAGCAGTTGCACCTAACATAAGATAGTCCTCCTTAATAATCAGTAATTGACAGCGCACAATTTGGCAAAAGCATCCAGAAAGATCAGGCCAAAGATGATGATGTTGACGATCAGGCCGAAATCGCTATTGTTTTTCATTTTGCGTTCTCCTTTTCAGCGGCAAGTTTAGCGGCGGCTTCTTCGCGGGTGAGTGCAGTCTGGCCGGGCAGTGGTTTAGTTTCGTAGGTGAAGCCCAATCGATACTTTTTGGCGTTAGCACGCAGCTCATTGTCAAGGTCTACGCCGGTGAGCATGGAAGCGTAGGCGTAGTTCATCTGGATACCCATATCGTTGCAGTCCTCGGCAATCATGCGCAACATGGCTTCGTTCTGTGTGAGATTGTATTTTTCCCGGACGTCTCAGATATAATGGCCGCGCAGATTGTGGTGATGTGTCATAATGTACTGCCAGGCATCAAAGACTTCCTTCTGGCGCTGGAATTTGGCGGGCGTCGGTGTGGCATTGTTGACGGCATTGAAGATGGGCGGCAGGGTGGCGGCCCCGATAATGTAGGCTGCGAAAAGTACGGCGGGAATGACCAGTGCCATGATGGCCAGGACGATAAGAGCGTTGGCTAAATACATAATCATGCCTCCTAGGCGGTGATGGTTCCTTCGATGATTTTATTATACATTGTGGTAAGTACTATAATTTGTACCTTGGATGATTCTGCGAAAATTGTACAAATTATGCACTGGCTTCTTTAATGATCCGTTCCAGCGTGGGCCTTGATACGCCAATCATGCCAGCCAGAGCGGATTTGCTTAGTTCTCGGCGTTGGTATCGTGCATACAGTGCTTCGAATCCCGGCGGGACTGCTACCTTTTGTCGGCCTTTGTACACGCCGTTCCGCTTGGCAATGGCGATACCTTCTCGCTGGCGTTCCAGTGTGTTGGCCCGCTCAAATTCATTGATAGCGGCAATCATGGTCAGCATAAGCTTGCCTGTTGGTGTGCTGGTGTCCAGGTGCTCTTTATTGCTGATCAGGTGGACACCCTTGGCTTGTAGCTGCTCCACCAGTTCCAGCAGGTCTTTGGTGCTTCGGGCCAGGCGGCTGAAATCATGGATATAGACGGTATCGCCCTCGCGCACGAAGTCAAGCATGGCCTGCAGCTGTGGACGATGCGTATTCTTGCCGCTGATTTTTTCGGTAAACCACTTGTCGATATTGTGAGAGCGCAGAGCTTCTACCTGCCGTGCCTCATTCTGTTCGGCGGTGGAGACTCGTACATAGGCAACATTCATAAAAAGGCACCTCATTTGTAAAAATAGGGTCTTAGACTTGCCTTGCGGTTTGTAAAAAAATAGGAAAATGGACCCTAATTTTACAGAAAATCGCGGCTTTTCGATTGTAAAACTAGAGTGTGCCCTATTTTTCCGCAGGGGGGCAGGAGTTAAGGCAGTAATGATTCGGGCGGCACATCGAAGTAGTGGGCAAGGGCGAGCAGGGAAGCGGCATTGGGTGTCCGCTGCCTATGTTCCCAGTACTTGACGGTGCGGATGGATACGCCAATAGTTGCAGCTAGTGCAGATTGCGAGATGCCGCGAGATAGGCGCAGTGTTCGTAACCGGCTTTGCTTGTTAGGCGGGGAAGTGGTGGTATATTTCATAGCTAAGAACCTCTTTTTTAAAAATAGATACATAATAAATGACCTACTCTCACTCGGTCATGCATCTCTGTCCTGTTGGTTTAGTCGGCGCGGATGAATTGTTTACCGCAATCGCCGCATATCACGTTGACCTCTTTGGTGGAGCGGATAATCGTGCCGCAATCCGGGCAAATCCAGCGGCGTGTGGAACTCGGTCGTTTTGGCGGCTTGATGCCTGTACCATATGCCGCGCCGGGCGTGCGGCTCCCTGTGCCTGTGCCGGTCATGTCTGCCCAGGTCAGGCCCTCGGACATCTGGATAGCTTGCCAGCCCTGAGCCTCGATGAAGTCCAACAGTTCCAACGATGGGCTTGTAATAGTCCAGCCGTACTTTGCATGATGGTCAATAACCAGACCGTGAGCTTCTGCAATGGCCTTGAACCGCTTGTTATGGTAACTGTTGCCCGCGCCGCTGGTGTCCTTGATGCCGTGAGTCAGGGCGTAGAGGTGGGCACACTCGTGGCAAAGTGTGGCGGTAGTTTCTTCTATGGGCCTGTCCAGCGTGGCCGTGCTTATGTTGATCTCGTAGCGCCGCTCACTGCCCGCCTGCCAGGTCTTGCTGCATGTAATATGGCCATAGGCGTTGGGGGTCTTTTTAAGTGTGATGATAGGTTCGGGCAGCTCGTTATTATAAAAGTGGGCATTAATGGCGCGGAACATCTTCTCTAACTGCCCGGCGGTGCGGCTGGTTCTAACGGTCTGTTTCATGGATGAACAACCTTTCTACTTGATAAATAAGCCGGGCGGGTGTATACTATATCTACAGCCCGCCCCGGCGGGTGTATGGAAGTCCTTTACAACTCGCTTTGGTCGGTGCTGTTGCAAGGGGCTTTTCTTAGTTGATGGTCAGGCGCTGGCCTGTAACGACTTTGGAATACTGGGCGAACAGAGCCGGGGCCACGGCCTTGATAGCTTTGCTGTCCAGGCGGGTGCTGGTGAAGTCCGACAGCTTGACTTTATGGCATCCTACCTGCAGGTCGTTGGTATTGCGCTGGGCCATCTCAGCTTTGATTTGGGCCTTGATAGTTTCCTGCTCGGCTTGGGCGGTCTCAATCAGCTGAGCGGCCTCTTTGTACTGGATGATGAGGTCTAATAAATTGTCAATGCTCATGGTGTACGTCCTTTCTTTGTGTGTGGTGTTGGTCGTGGTCAGGTGAACTTGTGTTCCCTTGACTGTGGCTATAGTATAGCACGATATGGTTCATACATCCATGAACAAAAGGCGCAACTTTAAAATAATTAAAAAGCACAACAAAACGAGATATTTTTATCTTAATGTGCATAAATGCATGTACAAATAATACATACATCTATGAACTGCGAAGGATGGTGTCTATATAGGAGATGGGCAAACGGCTATATAATGAAGCGAAAAAGCAGGGCAATGCTCGATACATTGCAGAAAAGACAGATAAAATACAGGCTGCTTTGCCGCGTGGATATGCTGACAAATTAACTGCACTTTCCGAAAAGTTGGGCCTAAGTAAGGCACAAACTGTGAAAAGCGCCATAGACATGTTGTACTCTTCTGCGTTCGATGAACAACAGCCCACAGAGCAAGAATAATACACGCACAGCGCCCCTATAATGTACCTGTACCTTATAAGGCGACAAAAAGCAGCAGCAGGGGCGAGTCTGCCCGGCTGTGCGCGGTGTCTCTGTCTGCTGTTTCTGCCATGCCCAGGTATACCGGGGGTAGGTTAAAAAGGAAAAGGCTGATCTAAATGCCCGGCAAGCGTAAGTTGTTCTTTCTCACTCTCGGGGACGTCCATTTCAGACATCCCTTTATCAACTAAATAAGCATAAAAAATAGCTCCTAACAGCGTAAAAACTGTTGGGAGCTTTGTGTTTGTATGGGAAACGTGCTCAAAAACGAGCAGATTCACTGAGCTTTGGCCTGCCCTTTGTCGCGGGCATCCTTAACGATATACATAGTATTGGCGAGAACGGTCTCATTCATATCGTCCATGCGCTCTGTCAGGCGGTCAATGCGCTCATTGGTAGCAAGCAGACCATCAGCCAGGGCATCAATTTTCTTTTCGACATGGCTCTCGATATAGGCCATCATGCGGGTTTCAGATTCTTTCGTGACCTCAAGGGACACTTCGCGCATCATATCGCGTAATAATTCCAAATCGTTCCTATCGAGTGCCATATTAGACCTCCTGTGCCGGGCAAGTGTTAGCTATTACCTGTAGTATACCGTGCCCTGGCGGCAAAGTCAATCGCAATAACGCACAAAAAATAAGCAGGGTTAGATATATTATGTCACAAATTAAAACGATAAACAATTGTATCTTTGCAATGTCAACTAATTATGCCATATAAAATGTACTTTATGACTAGCCCGGCGGTTACTATAAGAAGTGCCGTCGGGCTTCTTTTATTTATATCCCCGGTAAACGCCGCTTTTCATCCTCCCAGAGTAATTGCTGCCGAAAATATAGAAACAGAAAAATATCCTCCATTTCGTGAATGGAACATATTCCTACAAAATCTGCCTTACTGCGCTAATTGTTTACCTGCTGACCCTTAAACTTGACCACTAATTATTGAAAATCCGTTCAATTTCTGCCCGCTTCCACTCCCAACATGTATGCACATAAAGCTTCATCGTGATGTCGGAGCTGGCGTGACCCATGATTTCACTGAGCGTCTTTACATTGCATCCGTTTTGCAGGCAGGTGGTTGCGAACGTATGCCGCAGGGCGTGGGGATGAACGCTGGAAACCTGGGCATGCTTTAAATAGCAGTGGATGCTTTTGCTGTAGCAACGCGGCTCCACGGGCTTTGCTTCTTGACTGGACAAGAACCATGTATGGGGAGACTGACTGTTGTGTAATTGGTACACTAAGGATAGAATTTTCCTTGGAATCGGGATGGCCCTTTCGGAAGTTGCTGTTTTGGGAGATTGCACAACAACCTTTGTGCGCTGATTTTCGACATAGATACGTTTCACTGTCCGTCTTACTGAGAGAATCCCTTTATCTAGATCAAAATCCTGCCATTGCAGTCCGCAGACTTCGCCAATGCGTAAGCCCATCTGCATCATCAGCAAAATCCCAATTTTTCGCGGAGTAGCAGCTTGGGTGACATAGCGAAAGACTTGCTTCTGCTCGTCCTGGTTCAGTACGGTCATCGATGAATGTGTTGGTGGCAGCTTCAAGCTGATTTCCATCGGCCGCATAAGGTGCTGATGGACGGCATAGCGGCAGATCCTGCGAACAAGTATCAGGCACTCTCGTGCCATTGTATGACCCAGGGGCTTATGACAATTATCAACGGGAGAAATGATTTCTAGAAGGCCATTCTCCAGTACAACTTCATTTAATTCTTTTACGCGAACCGATCCGAGCACAGGAAAAATGTAATGCTGCAGTGTGTAGCGATAATGCGCGGCAGTGGATGGCTTGACCCCTAAAAAAATGGAGTTTTCCCATTTCTGTGCAAGTTCCCGAAAGGTTGGGTTGCCAGCAGATAACACAAATGCCTGCAGCTCGTTTTTGCGTATTGTCAGCTCCTTCTTCACTGCAGCGTAGGTACGCCCATAAATGTAGCCCCAAATCGCGGTGTGGTCCGGCTTTCTGCCTTTTATATAGCGACCCTCCCAGCGACCATCTTTACGTTTTCGGATGTTTTCTCCACGCCGTGCCATTTTAAACTCCTCTTGTATAATTGGTAGAATTTGGCGTGAAAATTGCCCTATATATGTAAAATGCTTTATAAAATCTGCGGTTTCTATAGTGAATGTAACAAATTTGCACGCCAGTCAATTAAGCTTGCATACGATTGTTGAAAAAAATCGTATTTTGTAGTATTATACAAGTAATTGTCGAATAGTTTTTTATGAAAAAAGGTATCCTCCATTCACGAAATGAAGGATACCTCACAAACCAAGAAAGCTGAGGTGAGCAGAATGGGACTGAACTTGTACGCGCACAACGCTAAAGCCTACAAAAGTGCGCTTGCGATGATGCAGCAGTACGGAAAGGCTGCCATTGTGCATCCCACCGGCACGGGAAAAAGCTATATCGCCTTTAAACTCATCGAGGACCATCCAGAAGCCGCAATTCTGTGGCTCTCTCCCAGCGAGTATATCTTCAAAACTCAGCTTGACAGCCTGAAAATGCAGGATGTGAATTTATCGCTTGCAAACGTTACTTTTTATACCTACGCAAAACTGATGTGCTGCACAGAAGATCAGTTGGCAGAGATAGCAGCGCAGCATCCGGCCTATATAATCCTGGATGAATTTCATCGTACCGGCGCGGAATATTGGGGTAAAGGTGTGACGGACCTGCTGAAACTTTGCCCCGATGCCAAACTGTTGGGCCTGACAGCCACCAATGTGCGCTACCTTGATAATAACCGTGATATGGCCGAGGAACTTTTTGAAGGTCATGTTGCATCGGAAATGACCCTGGGCGAAGCAATCGTCCTGGGTATTTTGCCTGCGCCGAAATATGTTACAACGGTCTATCGCTACCAGAATGAACTTGCCCGGTATCAACAGCGGGTCGATAACCTGCATTCAGTGGGGATCCAGGACATTAACCAGAAGTATTTAGATGCCTTGCGACGGGCGCTGGAGCAAGCGGACGGGCTGGATAAAGTATTCGCCAAGCATATCGCAAAACCGGACGGCAAGTACATTGTGTTCTGCGCCGGTAAAGAGCACATGGACGAGATGGTATCCCACGTGCCGGAGTGGTTCGCAGGGGTCAATCCAGATGTTGTGGTGTACGAAGCCTACTCGGATGATCCGAATACCGACAAGGCGTTTGCAGACTTCAAGACGGATACGACCAATCGGCTGAAGCTGTTGTTCTGCATCGATATGCTCAACGAGGGCGTCCATGTGGAAGGCATTTCCGGGGTCATCCTGTTCCGACCAACGATTTCACCCATCATCTACAAGCAGCAGATCGGACGTGCCCTGACCGCCGGGGACACCGCAGCCCCGCTGATCTTGGATGTGGTCAACAATTTCGAGGGCTTGACCAGTATATCTGGTCTGCAAAGCGAGATGCAGGAGGCTGTTCATCGGCTCTACGTCAACGGCGAAGGAGATAAGATCGTCACCGAGCGGTTTGAGGTCATCGAGCAGGTGCATGACTGCCGGGTGCTGTTTGAACGGCTGCAGGAAAGCCTTTCTTCCAGTTGGGAGCACTACTTTTCTGAGGCAAGCATCTACTATGCGGAACACGGCGACTTAAAAGTGCCGAAGCAGTATAAGACACCTGCTGGCCTGAGCCTTGGGGTGTGGCTCGTCACACAGCGCGGGGTGCGCGAAGGGAGAGTCTCCGGAAATCTGACGGAACAGCAGATCGCGCGGCTGGACAGCATTGGTATGGCCTGGGGAAATCAGAAAGAGAGCGCGTGGCAGCGTGGCTTTGAGAAGGCGAAAAAATATCATGATACCTATGGGAATCTGATGGCAGCTGGAAAGTATGTGGACCCGGACGGCTACCCTCTGGGCAAGTGGCTCATCAAAACACGGCAGCAGAAGCTGAATGGCAATTTGAAGGAAGAACGCATTGCGCAGCTTGATGAAATCGGCATGGTGTGGAGTGTTTTTGATGCCAAGTGGGAAAAAGCTTATGCGCTGGCTGCGGCCTACTATGAGGAAAACGGCAACCTGAATATCCCACGTTCCTATGTGACAGCGGCTGGTGAACGGCTGGGGCAATGGGTCGCAAGCCAGCAATGGGCGTACCCGAAAGGAAAGCTGACGGAGGAGCAGATCGAACGGCTCAACAGGATCGGGATGTACTGGGGCAACCGCAATGACCGCCAGTGGAACCAAGGATATCAGGAAGCAAAACGTTATTTTGAAGCCCACGGGGATCTGAAGGTCCCGGTCAACTATGTTTCGCCGGAGGGATATGCCCTCGGTAAATGGGTCAAGCGGCAGCGTTACACACGGCTGAATCCCGAAAAAAGCGGTGCTGTTCTGACAGAGGAGCGTATTGCAAAGCTGGATGCCATCGGGATGATTTGGAACAAGATGGGCTCGTAACAGAGCCCAAAAGAACTGATGATAGAGTGAAAAAGGAGTAGTTAGGGTATTATGACAAAAATTCGGCACGATGTGATGTTGAGACTCGTAAAGGTACTGGATGTGGTGATGATTACACTTCCGTTTGCGGCTTGTTGGATCTGGTACTATGCGGCAAAAACACCGATGGATGGAACTTGGCAAGGCCATGCAGTTATTTTGGGCCTGTATGCGGTGCTGTTTATTCTGCTGGGCAAGACCTATGATGCATTCTGGATGTCCATGCAGCGAGTTTCCGAGTTGATGTACGGTCAGGTCCTGGCGGCGATGGCGACGGACGGGATCTTTTACATTGTGATCTGCCTGATGGCCACGAAGCTGTGCAATCTTCTGCCGGGAATCGCTGCCATTGCAGGACAGGTTGTGATGGCTGGCATCTGGTCTGCGATTGCACATCGCTGGTATTATAAAGCATTCCCTCCGCAGCCTACCACCGTGGTCTATGATGTGCGCCGTGGTATGGAAAAGCTGATCCGGGACTACGGTCTGGATAGCAAGTACGAGGTGAAAAAAGTTCTGAGCGTAGAGGAGTGCCTGGAAGATCTGAGTGTTCTGGATGGCATGAAAACCGTATTCCTCAGCGGTGTTCACAGCCATGAACGTAACATCATTCTGAAGTATTGCGTGATGAACGATATCAATACCTTCATCATTCCTCGTGTGGGCGATGTTCTGATGAGCGGTGCCTGGCCGATGCACATGCTTCACCTTCCGGTGCTGCGAGTCGGTCGGTACATGGCAAAGCCGGAATTCCTCTTTGTTAAGCGTGCAATGGACATTGTGCTGTCCCTGGTGGCCCTGGTCATTCTCAGCCCGATTTTCCTGATCACGGCGATTGCGGTGAAGTCGGATGGCGGCCCTGCATTCTATAAGCAGGTGCGTCTGACCAAGGATGGTAAGCCCTTCGAGATCCTGAAGTTCCGTTCGATGCGTGTGGATGCTGAAAAGGATGGTGTGGCTCGCCTTTCCACCGGTGACAAGGATGACCGCATCACGAAGGTTGGCCATATTATCCGTGCTTGCCGTCTGGATGAGCTGCCGCAGCTGGTGAACATCCTGAAGGGTGATCTGTCCATTGTAGGTCCTCGCCCGGAGCGTCCGGAAATCGCAGCACAGTACTGTGAAGAAATGCCGGAGTTTGCGCTGCGTCTGCAGGCAAAGGCTGGCCTCACCGGTTATGCACAGGTGTACGGAAAATATAACACCACACCGTATGATAAGCTGCAAATGGATCTGATGTATATTGCCCATCCCAGCCTGGTCGAGGACCTGAAGATCATGCTGGCTACGGTGAAGATCCTGTTTATGCCGGAGTCTACCGAAGGCATCGCAGAGGGTGCAACCACCGCAATGGGAGCAGAAAATAGCGAAAAGGCAACGGTTTAATGACCTGTTTGGGAAAAGGAATGCTGTTGCCTGCCTGGCGTGAGGCGTAAAACCAACCTAAAAACCATTTTGACTGGAACGAAATAGAGACATAGCAGCGTGTGATTCATACTGCTGAGGACGATTGGTAGAGCTTTATAAGAAAAACGGCTCAGACTCTTGGAGAATGAGCCTGGGCTGTAATCTTTGATATGCGGAGAGGAAAATACTTTATGAGGATTGCTGTAGTATCGATTGGTAGTTTTGATACACAATACTCGGACTATCATATCATGCGGGATATTATACTTGGCTTTTTGGAACGAGGCCATGAGGTGAGCTTGATTCAGAAGCAGTATTTGGATACACCTCGGTATCCGCAGCAGTTTGATAAGTATTTGGGAAAACAACTTCAAGTACATAATATCAAGTTTGAGAAAAAGGCAAAGGCCGACTTGAAGGCTCGCTATCTGGCGGATTTGTCTCATTACAGACAGGCTTGCAAATGGATGAGAAAGAATAAACCGGACAAGGTTTTCCTCCAGTCATGCAACACGGCATTCTTCACAGTGTTTTATGCGAAGCACATTTTGAAGTGTCCGCTGCTTTACAATGAACAGGATATTTTCCCGGAAAATGCCTACTTTGCTGGAATTCTTTCAGAAAGCAGCATGGTTTATAAGGTAGCTCATGCACTGCAAAAATATGCTTACAAAAATGCAACAGCGCTTAGTACGATTTCCGATGATATGAAATCTACCATCGTTACTCGGTATGGCATCTCGGAGGATAAGGTGCAGGTGATTTACAACTGGGGGCATGAGGAATTGAAAGCCCACAGTGATGAAGAAAACATTTTCCTGAAAAAGTATCCGAAGAAGCCTGGGGAGTTCCGTGTGGTGTATGCGGGTAATCTGGGCAAGATGCAAAACGTTGAGCTTATTTTGGAGACTGCTGCTTTGATGAAAGATGTTGCAGATGTCAGCTTTTATATCGTTGGTGGCGGTGTAAACGAGGAGAAACTTAAGACGTTTGCAAAAGAGAAGGAATTGAATAATGTGACATTCGTTGGGATGCAACCGCCTGAAGAAGTGGCAGATCTCTATGCTGCGGCTGATGTCAATGTGATACCTCTTCAAAAAGGGCTCATCTATGCAGCACTTCCAAGTAAAACGGCTGACTGTCTGATTGCTGGAAAACCAATTATCACTTGTGTTGATGATGAGTCGAAGTTTGCAAAGTTAGTTGAAAAGTATGGAATAGAGAATGCGGGAACAAGTCGTCCTGAAAAATTGGAAAAACTGATATTTGATACTAGAATGGGCGGCTGTAGATGCGAGAATGCCTTGCTGTGGGGTAATTTCTTCACAAAGGATAAGAGTGTTACAGCTCATTGCGATGCTCTGAAAAATTGATGAACACTTGTGCGACGCTAATTATTACTGTAGTTAGTGCAGACAGATGATTTTATTT
>OLGB01003225.1_pt1 | contig 15659 bp, 16 predicted proteins | sample 1605691 | NCBI WGS metagenome assembly OLGB01 (sample SAMEA3888925, study PRJEB22519) | human gut metagenome | biome: human gut; feature: human-associated habitat; material: faeces | place: Denmark | collected 2010 | reverse complement strand
CTTCTCCAGGGTCTCCGGAGCCATACGGATTTCCCCGGCGGCCACGGCGGTGCGGTGGGTGACGGCCTTGTCCGTCACGTCCACCATCTTCGCCCGGCCCTGTTCGTTGAAATGGGTCAGTTCTCCCATGGTTCAGCCTCCGATTTGGTTCATATTCCGGGGGGTGTCGCTCTTCCGCTCTGTCAGATGGTGACGCTGGGGCTTCTGGGTGATGCCCTGCCGGATAGCATTTTGCAGCTGCCAGCCGTGGAGACCTCTCAGGTCGATCTCCTCCCGGCTGTGAAGGCAGCCCTTCAGCTTGCCGTCCGCCGTCACCCGGATGCGGCGGCAGTCGGCGCAGAAGTCGTGGCTCACCGGGGAGATCAGGCCGATGGTACCCGCCGCCCCCGGCAGCCGATACCGCCGGGCCACGCCGCTGCTCTCAATCTGCTCCAGCTCCGGCAGGCGCTCCAGCACCGTGTCCGCGCTTAGAAAGCAAGCCCTGTCCCAGTCCGCGCAGGGGCCCATGGGCATCAGCTCGATGAACCGCATCTCCCAGGGGTGGTCCCGGGTCAGGGCGGCGAAATCGGCGATCTCGTCGTCGTTGAAGCCGCCGATGAGGACGGTGTCGAATTTCAGGTCCCGGAATCCGGCGTCCTCCGCCGCCCGGATGCCCTCCAGCACGTCGGACAGCTGCCCCAGCCGGGTCATTTGGGCGAACCGCTCCGGCCGCAGGGTGTCCAGGCTGATGTTCAGCCGGTCCACTCCCGCCGCCCGCAGCGGGGCGGCCAGGTCCGGCAGGAGGCTTCCGTTGGTGGTGAGGCACAGCTCCCGGAGGTCCGGGATGGCCCGCAGCTGGCGGCACAATTCCACGATGCCACGCCGCACCAGCGGTTCGCCGCCGGTCAGGCGGATCTTCCGCACGCCGCAGACCACACAGGCCGCCGCCACCTCCGCCAGCTCCTCCAGGGTCAGCATCTCCCGGTGCTCCCGTTTGCACACGCCCTCCTCCGGCATGCAGTACCGGCAGCGGTAGTTGCACCGGTCCGTGACGGACAGGCGCAGGTAGTCGATGGTCCGTCCGCAGCCGTCGGTCATGGCGTCCTCCCCTCCGTGATACTCAACTTAGGTAAACGGTATGATATCCCATTATAAGGCCTTCGGGGCAAAAGTCAAGGAAGAACCCGCCGGGGGAATGGGAAAAGGCGATCGGGCACGCAGGGGCCGGTCGTTTGAAGGCCCGGAGCGCAAAAAAAATGCCGCACGGTTGGGCGGCATTTTGAGAGACTGGGTAAAAACTCAGCGCTTGGAGAACTGGGGCGCGCGGCGGGCAGCCTTCAGGCCGCACTTCTTGCGCGCCCCGTGCGGCGCTGCCGCCCGGGGACCCCCGGTGGATGGAATATGCTGGGGGCAAGTGAATTGCCCCTGCGCCAAGGTTTTGGGCGGGGCCCAAAACGCTTGTACGGCGCGGTGCGCCGCCCCGCGCTGCGGGGCCCCGAAGGAGCGCAAGAAAAAATGCCGCCCAGTTGGGCGGCATTTTGAGAGACTGGGTAAAAACTCAGCGCTTGGAGAACTGGGGAGCGCGACGGGCAGCCTTGAGGCCGTATTTCTTGCGCTCCTTCATGCGGGGATCGCGGGTCAGGAAACCGGCCTTCTTCAGGATGGGGCGGTTGTCCTCGCTGGCCAGCAGCAGGGCGCGGGCGATGCCGTGGCGCAGGGCGCCGGCCTGGCCGGAGACGCCGCCGCCGGTGACGGTGGCCACGATGTCCATCTTGCCGGTGTTGCCGGTGGCCTCCAGGGGCTGACGGACCACCATCTTCAGGGTGTCCAGGCCGAAGTAATCGTCGATGTCCCGGCCGTTGATGGTGATGGAGCCGGTGCCGTTGGGGAACAGGTGAACGCGGGCCACGGAGGACTTCCGGCGGCCGGTACCGTACAGGTAGGGCTTCTTAGACTGATACATTCTCGATATCCTCCTTACTCCACGTCCAGGGCGACGGGCTTCTGGGCCTGCTGCTCGTAGTTGGCGTCGGCATAGATGTGCAGGCGCTTCAGGGAATCCTTGCCCACGGTGTTCTTGGGCAGCATGCCGCGGACGGCCACGCGCAGAGCCAGCTCGGGCTTCTCCTGCATCAGGATGCGGTAGGGGGTCTCCTTCAGGCCGCCCACCCAGCCGGAGTGGGTGCGGTAGAACTTCTGCTCGCCCTTCTTGCCGGTCAGGACAGCCTTGCCGGCGTTGATGATGATGACGTTGTCGCCGCAGTCGGCGTGGGGAGTGTAGGTGGGCTTCAGCTTGCCGCGCAGCAGGTCGGCAGCCCGGACGGCGGTCTTGCCCAGGGGCTTGCCGGCGGCGTCCAGGATGTACCACTTACGCTCGATGTTGGCCTTGTTTGCCATAAAAGTGGACATGGTGTTTCCTCCGTATGATATATTTGTATTCGCTTTACAAATCAAGAGCTCCGGGTTAAAATCGGAGCATCACTATTTATATCACCGGGAAACGGGCTTGTCAACAGGAATTTGATTTACCACGCGGAAATCTCGTAATATCTTTGATTTTCTCGCGATATCTCGCAAATGCTGATACTCGATTTTTCCTTTCCGAAAAAAGAAGCGCCGGACGGCCCTGGACCGCCCGGCATGGGGGAAGCGTATGTAGCTAGAGCACCCATTGGACCAGAAGCAGCAGGGCGAAGCCCGGCAGGCCCAGGATGCCGATGACCAGGGCGTTCCACAGGTTCAGCCCCAGGGCGATGCCGGTGATGCCGGAGGTCAGGCCCACGGCCCACAGGGCCAGGAACCCCAGGGCCGTGTTGGCCAGCAGCTTCAGCGCCAGGCGCAGGGGGGCGCTGAACACGCGGATCAGGGCGATGAGAAAGAACCCCGCCAGGATGGCGGCGATGATCTTCTGGTTCAGGTCCATGCGGCCTCCCCCTCCAGCCCCGCCGCGGCCTCCGCCGTGGGGCTGCGTTCCTTGATGGCGCGGATGAGATAGTTGCACCGGGCTTTCACGGCGCTGATCTGATAGATGCACGACTCCACCAGCTCCGGGTCCAGGGCCTGGTCGAACTGGCGGTAGGCGTTGGCCAGGTCCGCCTGGGCCGCCAGCAGCTCCTCTTTCAGGATCAGCAGCTCCGGGTCCGGCCGGGTCTTTCCGGAAAAGAGAACGGTTTTCATGGCAGTGTCCCTCCTATGGTTTATGTATGGGAAGTTTGGACAAATATGCCAGATTTCATACGACAGGAGGGGACAAGATGCACTCGGAGCAGGAGCGCTTCATGGAGGAGGCCCTGGCCCTGGCCCGGGAGGCAGCGGCCGCCGGGGAGGTGCCGGTGGGCTGCGTCATCGTGCGGAACGGGCAGATCGTGGGCCGGGGCCGCAACCGGCGGGAGGAAAAGCGCGCCACCGCTTCCCACGCGGAGATGGAGGCCATCGCCCGGGCCAACGAGGCCCTTGGCACCTGGCGGCTGGAGGACTGCGAGCTGTACGTGACCCTGGAGCCCTGCCCCATGTGCGCCGGGGCCATCCTCAACGCCCGGATCGCCCGGGTGTGGTACGGTGCCCGGGACCCGGCCTTCGGCGCCTGCGGCGGCGTGACGAACCTCTTCATGGAGGATTTCCCCAACCGCCCCGCCCTGGTGGGCGGCGTGCTGGGGGAGGAATGCCGGGCGGAGCTGGCGAAGTTCTTCGCCGGGCTGCGGGAGAAAAAAACCGATGCCTCTGATGGGATTTAATACTTTTGTAACAATTGCCGCTGGTTTGGTTAACAACTCTCGGGTATCGTGATACTTGCAAGAGACAAAACTTCTTTTCATCCAATCTTCCAAAAAATAGGGAACAGGGCCAGCCGGAAGGCTGGCCCTGTTCTCATTGTCCGCCGGGCGGAGGGGAGGCTTGCCGCCCGGACCGATTCCTGTTTCTGGAAAAGTTGTAAAAGAACCATGAACCCCGTCGGAACAGGTGTTTCCGGCGGGGTTTTTGTGGTATATTGTCTATTGAGCGTCTCCGCAGCGGCCCAGGACGGCCAGATGCTGGAGCAGAAAGCCCGTCAGGGTCAGGGCGGCGCCGCCGTTGAAGAGGACCGCGCTGAGGCCGCCGTCGGCCAGGGAGGCCAGACACAGCGTCACGGCGGGCACGGCATAGAGCGCGAAGCGCCGGGTCCGGCCCGCGCCGTAGGCGAAGGCGGAGAGCCGGTACAGGGCCAGGATCGTCAGCACCAGGGCCAGCACCTCCACCCAGAAGGCAGCCAGGACCGGATTGGTGGAGTCCTGCCGGTACACCAGCACCAGCCGCACCACCAGACACACCACCGGCGCCAGCAGCACCGCGCCGTTAAAGGCTCTGGGCTTTTCGCGGCCGCCTCTGCGGCAGGCCGCCGCTGCGGGGAACAGAAATACGCCTGCTGCCGCCGTCAGCGCCCCCAGCAGCAGCCGCTCCCGCCGGTCCGCGGCGGAGAGCAGCGCCATACCGGGCAGGCCCTGCACCCCCATACCGGCGGCCAGGTCCGCCAGGCCCGCCGCAGCGATCAAAAACACGCCCGCCACCGCCAGGGTCAGCAGCCCGGCGTCGGCGGTGGAGAAGCCCGCGGGAAAGAGGGGGGCGTCCTCCGCCTGCTCCGGCAGCCGCCGGACCAGCAGCAGGCACGCCGCAAAGACCGCCGCTGCCAGCACCGCCGCGGCGATGCCGAAGGGACAGCCGGGGACGGGCAGGCCGGTGTCCGGCTCGAAGCCGGTGCGCCACTGGGCCAGCCGCAGGGCAAAGGCGGCGCAGCCGCCGCCCAGGGCCAGGATGGGGAACACAGCATATCGTCTCATAGGAGAGATCTCCTTGTCTGTTGGAATTTCAAAGGACAGTATACCACGGCGGGAAATATTTGTCCATGCCGGTCTCATGTTCTCCCGGCCAGGCGCATACAGTGAGGAAAGGGACAGGCCCGGAGACGAAAGAGGAGGAAGTACATGAAGCGCACATCTCAGTTCCGCCAGACCGCCGCGGTGTCCGCGGCGCTGCTGGCGCTGTTGTTTTTGCTGCCCCTGGCGGTGGTGGTCCCCTTCCGGGACAGCCTCTTTTCCGCCCGGGACACGGTGGACGAGCACGAGGCGGAGCCCTTTGTCCCCGGCGAGCTGGACGCCTCCGTCACGCTGCGGGTGCTGGACGGGGACACGGTGGAGGAGATGGACCTGGGCACCTATCTGGTGGCGGTGGTCCGGGCGGAGATGCCCGCCTCCTTCGAGCCGGAGGCCCTGAAGGCCCAGGCGGTGGCCGCCCGGACCTATACCTTGTATAAGATCCGCACCGGCGGCAACCACGGCGAGGAGGCCGACATCTGCACCGACTCCACCTGCTGCCAGGCCTACATCGCCGAGGACCGGGCCCGGGAGAACTGGGGCGCGGACGCCGATGAAAACGAGGCCAAGATCGAGGCGGCGGTCCACGACACCGACGGAGAGACCATCCTCTACGACGGCGTACCGATCCTGGCAGTGTTCCACTCCTCCTCCGCCGGGCAGACCCGCGCCGCCGGGGAGGTGTGGGTCAGCGACCTGCCCTACCTCCAGGCGGTGTCGTCCCCGGAGCAGGGAGACGCCATCCCCAACTATTACAGCCGGGCGGAGTTCACGGCGGAGCAGTTCCGGGATAAGGTCCTCTCCGCCCTGCCGGAGGCAGACCTGTCAGGCCCCATGGACACCTGGCTCCAAAACGCCGTCACCGACACTGCCGGCAGCGTGGAGACCGTGGAGGTGGGGGGCGTGGCCGTCAAGGGCAGCACCGTGCGCAGCATCCTGGGCCTGCGGTCCGCCTGCTTCGAGTGGGAGATCCAGGAGCAGACGCTGGTGTTCTACGTCACCGGCTTCGGCCACGGCGTGGGCATGAGCCAGTACGGCGCCAACCAGATGGCGGCGGAGGGGGCGGACTACCGGGAGATCCTGACCCACTACTACACCGGCGTCACCGTGGAGCCCTATGTCCCCGGGGAGGGGTGAAGGCTTTACAAGGAACGGCCGGATATGCTAAAATAACTTGTTTAAAGCTGCCGGTGGAGCCGGCGGAGAGGAGGCGGGGCCCATGAGACGAAAACTGCTGGCGGCGCTATTCTGCGCGGCGCTGATGCTGCAGCTGGCGGTGCCGGCGGGCGCCGCCGGGTCGGTGTATTTCACCGCCGTCAACAAAAACGTCCTGAAACTGTCGGACGCCACCATGCCCTTCTGGTCCGGCGGCTACCTGTATGTGCCCTCCAGCATTTTTACCGGCGCCAACCGGGACCTGCAGGTGGGAGTGACCGTCACCAGCTCCGGCGGCGGCACCACGCTGCTGCTCTACGGAGGCGGCACGGAGTTCCAGACCCTCAGCTTTGACCTGAGCAAGGACTTCGCCGTGGACAAAAACGGCAACATGTACTTCCAGAAGGCCATCCGGCGGGGCGGCGTCACGTTCCTGCCCATCTCCCTGGTGGCCCGGGTGTTCGACCTGGTCTACACCGTCATCGAGGTGTCCCGGGGGTATCTGGTGTGGGTGCGGACCCACAGCGCGGATATGTCGGAGCGGATCTTTGCCGACGCCGCCAGCTACCAGATGGAGAGCCGGTACAGCCAGTATCTGAAGGAGCAGGGCCAGGGGGACGCCTCTTCCGGGGAGGAGAGCACCGGCGGCGCCGCCCAGACCACCTCCGGCCAGCGGGTGTATTTGTGCCTGGAGGCGGCGGACGGCTCCGCGGTGTCTGCCCTGCTGGACGCGCTGGACCAGTACGGCAGCCAGGCGGCCTTTTACTGCACCGTGGACTTTCTGGAGCGGGAGGGAGCTCTCCTGCGGCGGATGACCGCCACGGGACAGGCCGTGGGCATCCTGGCGGACGCGGCGGCTGGGCCGACCGTGGCCGAGCAGCTGGCGGCGGGCAACGCCGCCCTGGAGGCCGCCACCTGCGGCAGGACCCGCCTGGCCCGGCTGGAGAACGTCTCCGACCAGACCGCCGCCGAGGTGGAGCAGATGGGCTACGTGTGTCTGTGGGAGGATCTGGACCGCTCCATCTATCCGCTGTCCAACAGCTCTGCCGCCGAGGTGCTGGCGCGCCGGGTAGGCGAGCGGAGCGGGAGTGTCAGCGTATGGCTGGGCGACGGCGCCACCGCCGCCGGGCTGCGGGCCTTCCTTACCGGCCTGCGCCAGTCCGGAGACCGCTGCCTGGCCCTGACGGAGACCACCTGAGCGGGGAATTCACAGAATATTCAACACCGCCCGGCCAAAACGGGTATAATGAGAGACAGAACTGTAAGAAACTGGAGGGATCGCCATGGGCCGTAACATTCTGGTGGTAGAGGACGACCGCAACATCTGCGACCTGATCCACATGTATCTGGTGAAGGAGGGCTTCGACGTCCGCATCGCCGGCGACGGGGGAAAGGCCATTGAGGAGTTCAAGAAGCAGGCGCCGGACCTGATCCTGCTGGACATCATGCTGCCGGTGATGGACGGCTGGTCCGTCTGCGCCAAGATCCGGGAGACCAGCAAGGTCCCCATCATCATGCTGACCGCCAAGAGCGAGGTGTTCGACCGGATCCAGGGCCTGGAGATGGGCGCCGACGACTACATCGTCAAGCCCTTCGAGATGAAGGAGCTGATCGCCCGGATCAACGCCGTGCTGCGGCGGACGGAGATCCCCAACGACACCACCAAGCGGCTGACCTTCGACAAGCTGGTCATCGACCTGGACTCCTACGAGCTGATCGTGGACGGCAAGAAGATCGACACGCCCCCCAAGGAGCTGGAGCTCCTTTACCACCTGGCCTCCACGCCCAACCGGGTCTACACCCGCAATCAGCTGCTGGACGAGGTGTGGGGCTTCGACTACTTCGGCGACAGCCGGACCGTGGACGTGCATATCAAGCGCCTGCGGGAGAAGGTAGAGGGCGTCAGCGACCGGTGGGCCCTCAAGACCGTCTGGGGCGTGGGGTACAAGTTTGAAGTGACCGGCGCCCGGCCGGCGGAGAAGGCGGACGGATGAAGGGACTGAAAAAGCGGTTCCGCGGGCTGTACTGGCGGCAGCTGTTCGTCACCGCCGGCATGGTGATGCTGACGCTGTTTCTGCTGGGCGCGTCCTTCTTCTCCCTGAGCTACAATTACGCCCGCAGCCAGAAGAGCGAGGAGCTGGGGGAAAAGGCCGAGATGGTGGCCAAGATCGCGGCCGGATACCTGCGCACCGGCCAGGAGGACGACCTGCGCCAGCTGGCCACCTTTGCCGCCACGGTGTCGGAGGTGGACTTCCTGATCTGCGACACCGAGGGCCACGTGGGCCTTTCCACCGATCCGGCCATGGAGGGCCTGGTGGTCACCGTGCCGGATGAGATGACCCGGGAGGTGCTGGAGGAGCACATCTCCGCCGGCCGCAGCGACCTGGACGGCTTTTATGAGGCCAAGCGGTTCATTGTGGGCGTGCCCATCTATACCGGCGACACCGGCGAGCCCGCCGGCATCGCCTTTGCCGTGTCCACCAGCGCGTCTTTGGACTCCATGTGGCAGGGCTTCATCGGGCTGTTCTTCATGACGGCCTTCGTCGTGCTGATGATCTCCTTTATGGCCTCCTCCGTCACCGCCATGCGGCAGGTGCAGCCCATCCGGGAGATGGCACAGGCCACCCGCCGCTACGCCGAGGGCGACTTCGACGTGCGCATGCGGGATTACGGCCGGGACGACGAGGTGGGCGAGCTGGCGGCCTCCTTCAACAACATGGCCGAGACGCTGCAGCAGACCGAGCGCCAGCGGCGGGAGTTCATCGCCAACATCTCCCACGAGCTCAAGACCCCCATGACCACCATCGCCGGCTATACCGACGGCATCCTGGACGGCACCATCCCCCCGGAGAACGAGCGGCAGTACCTCCAGATCATCTCCGACGAGAGCCGGCGCCTGAGCCGCCTGGTGCGGCGGATGCTGGACGTGAGCCAGCTCCAGGCCATGGACCCCCTCCGGGGCGGCAGCCGCTTCGACGTGTGCGAGAGCATGCGCCGGGTGCTGATCTCCCTGGAGAAGAAGATCACCGAGCGGGAGCTGGACGTGGAGGCCGACATCCCCGACGAGCCCATTTTGGTGCTGGGGGACAAGGACCTCATCACCCAGGTGATCTACAACCTGCTGGACAACGCCGCCAAGTTCGCCACCCCCGGCACCACGCTGTACCTGGGCGTGACCACCATCGACGGCAAGGCCCGGGTGACGGTGCGGAACCTGGGGGAGACCATCTCCCCGGAGGAACTGCCGCTGCTGTTCGAGCGGTTCCACAAGAGCGACAAGTCCCGCAGCGAGGATAAGGACGGCGTGGGCCTGGGGCTCTACATCGTCAAGACCATTTTGGAGCAGCACAAGGAAAAGATCAATGTGACCAGCGAGAACGGCGTGACCACCTTCTCCTTCTCCCTGGCCATGGAATGAGGAACGCATGAACGACAACACGCACGCCTCCCCGGAGCAGCGCCTTCCCGGCGAGGTGGTCGAACGCTATATCCAGCCGGACCCCCGGGAGGTGGTGGAGCGCTACGTCCGCCCCCTGCCCGGGCGGAGAAGCGCGCCCGCCCGCCCCTCCCGCCGCCGCGGCCGCACGGGGCTGTGGGTGTTTCTCCTGTGCCTGGGCGTGACGCTGGCCCTGGCCGTGGGGACCTGGGCCTGGAACACCGCCGGAGAGGTCCGGCGGGACCGGTTCTACTTTGATTATGAGGAGCAGGAATCTTCCGCCGACACGGAGGCCGTCACCATTCCCACCTATCCCTACGGGCAGGGCGTGACCCTGGAGGTGGCCCCCGCCGGCGGTACGGAGCTGACCGCCCAGGAGATCTACCGGCTGGTGAACCCCTCTGTGGTGACGGTGCTGGCCCAGCTGGAGGACGGGGTGTCCGTGGGCACCGGCGTCATCTTCACCCAGGACGGCTACATCCTCACCAACTACCATGTGGTCTCCGGCGGCCGGGACGCCTCCGTCACGCTGGACAGCGGCCGCAGCTACGAGGCCAAATACGTGGCCGGGGACGCGGAAAATGACCTGGCGGTGCTGAAGGTGGACCTGACGGGCCTGCCCGCCGCCGCATTCGGCGACTCGGACGCCCTGACCGTGGGCGACAAGGTCTACGCCATCGGCAACCCTCTGGGCGTGGAGCTGCGAGGCACCCTCACCGACGGCATCGTCTCCGCCATCAACCGGGACGTGTGGGTGGAGGGCCGGAAGATGACCCTGATCCAGACCAATGCCGCGCTGAACTCCGGAAACTCCGGCGGTCCGCTCATCAACGTCTACGGCCAGGTGGTGGGCATCAACACCATCAAGATGAGCTCCGCCTACTCCAATGTCGAGGGCCTGGGCTTCGCCCTGCCCAGCTCCTCCATCCAGTATCTGGTCAACGACCTGCTGGAGTGCGGCCAGGTGCGGCCGGAGCCGGAGCTGGGCGTGTCCGTGCTGCAGCTGGGCGTCCGGCTGGACGAGGACCTCTGGGGCGTGGAGGTGGTGGAGGTGAATCCCCGCTCCGCCGCTGAAAAGGCCGGCGTCCGGGTGGGAGATTTCATCGTCTCCGCCGCCGGCGCCGAGGTCACCTCCAGCCAGGATCTGCTGCGTATCCGGCGCCAGTTCCATGTGGGGGACGAGCTGCCCCTGACCCTCTGGCGGGAGGGAGAGCAGCTGGAGGTCACGCTGGTGCTGCAGGGCGCCGGGGACAGCGGCTCCTGACACTGACCGCGCATCATAAGGCCCCCGGCGGAACTGCTCCGCCGGGGGCCTTTGCCGTCCGGCCCTTGCAATTCCCGCCGGGGGCCGATATAATAGCCCCAGATCAAAAGGAATTGGGGGACTTTGCCATGAACACCCGGATGGAACACGACACCATGGGCTCCATCGCCGTGCCGGCGGACCGGCACTGGGGCGCCCAGACCCAGCGGAGCCTGGAGAATTTCAGGATCGGCGGCCAGCGCCAGCCCAGGGAGATCATCACCGCCTTCGCCTATTTGAAGGAGGCCTGCGCCCTGGCCAACGCCGCGTGCGGCAAGCTGACGGCGGAGCAGGCCGCCGCCATCGCCGCCGCCTGCGCCGAGATCCGGGCGGGGAAGTGGGACGAGGAGTTCCCCCTGGTGGTCTGGCAGACCGGCAGCGGCACCCAGACCAATATGAACGTCAATGAGGTCATCTCTCACCTGACGGCGGAGCGGGGCGTGGCCCTGCACCCCAACGACCACGTCAACGCCTCCCAGTCCAGCAACGACACCTTCCCCTCCGCCCTCCACATCGCCGCGGCCCTGAGCGTGGCCAACGACGTGATCCCGGCGGCGGAGCGGCTGGCGGCGGCCTTCCGGCAGCTGGAGGAGGCGTATCCCGACCTCATCCGCATCGGCCGCACCCACCTCCAGGACGCCACGCCCCTGCGCTTTGCCCAGGAGGTCTCCGGCTGGCGGGAACTGGTGGAGGCCCCGGTGCGGATGCTGCGCCTGGCCCTGACGGAGCTGTGCAGACTGGCCATCGGCGGCACCGCTGTGGGCACCGGCCTCAACGCCCCCAAGGGGTACGACGAGATGGTCTGCGCCCGGCTCCGGGAGATGACCGGCCTGGACTTCCAGCCGGACGCCAACAAGTTCCACGCCCTCACCAGCAAGGACGCCCTGGTCTTTGCCCACGGGGCCCTGAAGGCCCTGGCCGCCAACCTCATGAAGATCGCCAACGACATCCGCTTTGAGGCCAGCGGCCCCCGCTGCGGCATGGGTGAGCTCCACATCCCGGAAAACGAGCCCGGCAGTTCCATCATGCCCGGCAAGGTGAACCCCACCCAGTGCGAGGCCGTCACCATGGTGGCCGTCCAGGTCATGGCGGGCGACGCCGCCATCGGCTTTGCCGCCAGCCAGGGCAACTTCCAGCTCAATGTGTTCCTGCCCGTCTCGGCCTATAACTTCCAGCTCTCCGCCCGGCTGCTGACGGATGTAATGGACTCCTTCCGGGTCCACTGCGTGGAGGGCATCACCCCCAACGCGGAGCGGATGGCGTACAATCTCCAGAACTCCCTCATGCTGGTCACCTGCCTGACGCCGAAGATCGGCTATGAGGCGGCGGCCAAGTGCGCCAAGAAGGCCCTCTCCGACGGCACCACCCTCAAAGAGGCGGTGCTGGCCCTGGGGCTCCTCACGGCGGAGGAATTCGACGAGACCGTCCGCCCGGAGAAGATGGTCTGAATAAAATCCCGGCGCCCCGGCGTACACAGGTACGCCGGGGCGCCTTCGGTTTTCTCAGCGGCGGTCCCGGTACCGCCGCCACAGGCATACCAGCGCCGCCGCCAGCAGCAGCGGCGCCAGCAGAGCCAGGGCTGCGGTCAGGCAGATCCCCAGTCCCACCGCCAGCGGCGCCAGGACCGAGGAGGCCCAGAGCAGTACGGACACCAGGATCGCCAGGGCCACCGCCCCCAGGGCCAGCGTCAAAAGGTCAAAGCAGCAGTTCATAGACCCGCCTTTCCTTGGCGCCGCGCAGCACCGTCCGGCGGGGCCCGCGCCCCGCGGACCATTCTATGCCGCCCCTCCTGTGCCGGTGACAGCGTGCGGATGAAGGGGTGAATATATACAGCACGATATCCATTTCACCGCCCCGGGCGGCCCCTGGCCGGGGCGGCAAAGGCCGGCAGGCCCTGGAATACAGGCCCTCTCTTGTCAAAATATGCAAAAGCAACCAAGAGAAAACGGAATTGTTGTGCAAGTTACTACTTGAATAAATATTCACGGCAGGCGTATAATTCAACCATCATCAAACAAACGCTGTTGGAGGTACATACCATGGCTAACAAGAAAGAGATCAAGAAGATCGTGCTGGCGTATTCCGGCGGTCTGGACACTTCCATTATCATCCCCTGGCTGAAGGAGAACTACGGCAACCCCGAGATCATCGCCGTGGCCGGCAACGTGGGCCAGAACGACGAGCTGGACGGCCTGGAGGAAAAGGCCATCAAGACCGGCGCAAGCAAGCTGATTTTCGCTGATCTCACGGACGAAATGTGTGATGAGATCATCGTCCCGTCCGTCATGATGGACGCAAAATATGAAAAATATCTGCTCGGCACCGCGTTCGCGCGGCCCGTGATCGGCAAGAAGCTGGCTGAGATCGCACTGGCTGAGGGAGCAGACGCCATCGCACACGGCGCAACCGGCAAGGGCAACGATCAGGTTCGGTTTGAACTGGCCATCAAACGCTTTGCACCCGATATGCCGATCATCGCGCCGTGGAGAGAGTGGGAAATCAAGTCTCGTGACGAAGAGATCGACTATGCCGAGGCGCATCATGTGCCGTTAAAGATCTCCCGCGAGACGAACTACTCCAAGGACAAGAACCTGTGGCATCTGAGCCATGAGGGGCTTGACCTTGAAGACCCCGCGAACGAGCCGGATCTTGATAAGGCGCTGTTCCTTGAAATGGGCGTGTCCCCCTATCAGGCACCCGATACGCCCACAACGGTTTCCGTCAGCTTTGAGGCAGGTGTCCCGGTGGCCGTTGACGGAGAGAAGATGAAAGTCTCCGACATCATCCGTAAACTGAACAAGTTGGGCGGCGAAAACGGCGTCGGCATTCTGGACATCGTAGAGAACCGGCTCATCGGCATGAAGGATCATGGCATCTACGAAACGCCGGGCGGCACAATCCTTTATTTCGCGCATGAGCAGCTGGAAATGCTCACGCTCGACAAGGAAACGCTGCATATGAAGGAAAAGCTGGCCGTCGACTATGCCGACCTCATTTACAACGGCAAGTGGTACACCCCGCTGCAGGAGGCGCTGACAGCGTTCGCAAAAAAGGCCAACGAATTCTGCACCGGCACGGTCAAGCTCAAGCTCTACAAGGGCAACATGATCAACGCCGGCATTACCTCGCCGTATTCTCTGTATTCTGAGAATCTCGTCACATTCGGCGAGAGCGATTTCAACCAGGCCGAAGCCGAGGGCTTCATCAACATCTGGGGCCTGCCGACCAAGGTGCAGGCGCTGCGGGAGCAGGGGAAGCTGTAAAAATCCACCTCCCCTTACCATGCGGGGCATGGCAAGGGGAGGCTTTGCAAATATCATGCAGGGAGAACGCACCATGAACAAGCTTTGGGCGGGCCGGTCGGAGGCGGAGACTTCGGCATTGGCTGACGCATTCAACTCTTCGATCGCCGTCGACGGACGGATGTACAGGCAGGATATCAACGGCTCCATGGCACACGCCGCAATGCTTGCCAAATGCGGCATTCTGACGCAGGCGGATACGGATGCGATCATCGACGGTCTGGCGGGCATTCTGGCCGATCTGGAATCCGGGGCGCTGCAGCTCGACCCGCAGGCTGAGGACATTCATATGTTTGTCGAGGCGGAGCTTACGAAGCGCATCGGCGATGTGGGCAAAAAGCTCCACACGGCGCGTTCGCGCAACGATCAGGTCGCGCTTGATCTGCGGATGTATTTAAAGGATGAGATCAAGGCGCTGCAAGCGCTGGTGCTGGCCGTCATGCAGGCGCTGCATACGCAGGCGGAGGCGAACAAGGACGCCATTATGCCCGGCTACACGCATTTGCAGCGGGCACAGCCGATCACATTCTGCCAGCAGCTGCTGGCGTATGCGATGATGCTGGAGCGCGACTATGGACGGCTTGCGGACGCGTATAAGCGCACGGACGCCTCCCCCATCGGCTGCTGTGCGCTGGCCGGGACGACATATCCGACCGACCGCGTGTTTGAAGCGCAGAAGCTCGGCTTTGCCGCCGTGTGTGAAAACAGTCTCGACGGCGTATCGGACCGCGATTTCTGCGTGGAGCTGATGAGCGCGTGCGCGCTGGTCATGATGCATCTGTCGCGGCTTTCCGAGGAGCTGATCCTGTGGTCGAGCTGGGAATTTCAGTTTATTGAGCTGGACAGCGGCTTTACGACCGGCTCTTCCATCATGCCGCAGAAGAAAAACCCGGACATGGCTGAGCTGTGCCGCGGCAAGACCGGGCGGGTCTACGGCGATCTGATCGCGCTTCTGACGACGCTCAAGGGGCTTCCGCTGGCCTATAATAAGGATATGCAGGAGGACAAGGAGGCCGTGTTTGACTGCGTGGACACGACGAAGCTTTGCCTACAGATCATGGCTCCGATGCTTTCCAGCCTTCGTGCAAAGCCGGAGGTTATGCTGCTGGCCGCGCAGAAGGGCTTTATCAACGCGACGGATCTGGCCGATTATCTGACAAAAAAGGGCGTTCCGTTCCGCAGTGCGTACAAAATTTCCGGTCAGCTCGTGGCGTACTGCATCGCGCATGATACCGTGCTTGAGAAGCTGCCGCTGGAAACCTACAAGACGTATTCGGACGTTTTCACGGACGATCTGTATGAAGAAATTTCGCTCAGGACCTGCGTGGCGCGGCGCATTTCCGCCGGAGGCACCGGCCCCGCGTCGGTACAGGCGCAGCTGGATTCCGTCGCGGCCTTCCTCGCGGCGCATCAATAAAAAGGAGTACGACATGAACATCAAAGGACAGAGCTTTTTAAAGCTGCTTGATTTTACGCCGGAGCAGATCGCAGAGTTTTTAGCGCTTGCCGCCGAGCTCAAGGCAAAGAAAAAGGCCGATATCCCCCACCGGCTGTGCGAGGGCAAGCAGGCTGCGCTGATTTTCGAGAAGACCAGCACGCGGACGCGCTGCTCGTTCGAGGTCGCGGCGCATGATCTG